>Ga0214921_10000238_pt1 | contig 109468 bp, 94 predicted proteins | sample LL1505_MetaG_FD_177992 | JGI IMG/M metagenome (GOLD analysis project Ga0214921, IMG submission 177992) | Freshwater microbial communities from Lake Lanier, Atlanta, Georgia, United States - LL-1505 | ecosystem: Environmental > Aquatic > Freshwater > Lake | place: USA: Georgia | collected... | reverse complement strand
GATCAAAATCTCCGTCATCGTGGACAAAACCAAGGCCGACGACGCCGCCCGCGTCGCCCACAAAGCCTTCTCGCTGGAGACGCTCTGAGCGAGTCCGGCCCGGGGTGGCACAAACAAATCTGTCCGCGGGATTTGACCGATGCAATTGGCGTCCTCCGGCTTGCGTATTTGTGACCCTTGCCGTGACCGCTTCGGTTAGGTTGAGGCACGCTTGGCCGTGTGGCCGTGCGCACGTCCCGGCTACGCCTGTGCCTGGAGGCAAGTGTGTTTAATCCGCGAAGTGACCGTTGGTGTGGTGTTTTTGACCGTTGGTTTAAGAGGCGTGGTTATTCCCTAAAAAAACTACATCTGTTCCCATGCTCAAAAGGCCCCCACCCAAACCCTCAAAAAAATTGACCACACAAATACATGAAAACGAACTTCTTATCAAACGTAGCGATCGCGAGTCTTTCGTTTCTTTGCCTCGTGCCACTGGCACACTCCCAAACAAGCGCCCAATCCGATCTCGATCGCGACGGGATTCCCAACATCTCCGATCCCGACGTGGACAATGATGGCATCCCGAACGGATCGGATCGAAATATTGATGGCGGCATGGCCAAGAGCGGTCCGCTGAAGGGCAAGTTTATCGGTGACCGGATTGCAAATGACAACGCGGCGGAATTGGACATGGATGCGGACGGGTTATTGGACAACGCGGCCAGTGAAACGGATATCGACGGGGACGGACTCGCTGACAATTCCAAGCTCGAGCTTGATATCGATGGAGATGGACGCGCCAACGGCCTGGACGGTGATTTGGACGGCGACGGCTTGGTCAACAACTCGGATGCCGACATGTATGGGACAGGGGTCATCAATGACTATTTTCAAACCGCCGGTGCAGATGCAGCCTACGCTCCCGATGCGAGCGTGGCATCCACCATTGCCTACGTTAGCGGGGAAGTCCGCCGGGTATTGCAAATACCCGCCACTGACAAAGGTCTTCGCGTCAGGGTCAGCGCCAGCCAATTCGGCTCATTAATCTACGGAGTTTGGCGGTATCTCAGCGCCGACAACATCCAAGTCTATGCAACATGGTGCTATCCCTCCTCGGACCCTTCACAGCTGAAGGTCTTCGTTGACTGGATATACACCGGACCTTACTCGGGCATTGTCGAGGACTACACCAATCCTGCCAATTACGCGATCTCCGAGGAGAACAGGCTTTCTGCGCAGTATCCCGGCGGGGGTTTCACCTTCATCGGCTGGGTGCCCCCCGAGCCGACAGGTTTTTATTTTTCCGCGCCGAACGAGCAGGCGACTGGCTTTGCGCCTCCTTATGAGAAATTGAGAGCCGCGCTCAGTTCTTATCCGGACTTCTCATCTAGCCCGCAGTATCTTGATTTCTCCGGATCTCTGGTTTCAACGCCCGGCTTCCCCGGCGTGCAGCCCATCATCAACCTTCAGCGGACCATCATGCAGGTGAGCAGGGCTTGGTATGGGCAACTCGAGGCCCAACAGTTGCGCTAATCGCAAAAGCGCGGCGCGTAAGTTAGACGCTCCGTTGCGTCAGCCGCCGCGCGACGAATCGAGTGAAAGATGCCGCCGGACTCTTTGCCCGGCGGTATCGCTTTTCAAACTCGTCTCCGGCGCGTTCGCCTGTCTGCTTCCATGACCATGTCTGCGTCGGCTTCCGGCTCACGCTCCTTTTTGCCCCGCTTTCGAATAAGGCGCGCCCTAGTCTGGCACGTGGCGACTTGGTTTGGGATCTTTCTCATAGATCTCTTGATGCTATCAACGTTTGAGGCGCCCACCGCGCGGAAGGTCGCGAATCTTTTTCTGGGTCTGATGCTGAACTCACTCGTGGGTTGTCTGCTATGGAGGCTGCTTCTGGCCAATGATAACTCCGTTCGGGTCTCCTATCGTATCATGCTGCTGGGCCTCATCGGCTGCATAGCCGGGGGGGCCGTGGTCGGCGCGATCATGCGACCGGTGGAGAATTGGGCCAAACTCGCCGACATAGCGCAGGGGGGGCTGCCCCCGGCCGGCTTCACTGGACTCTGGTTCTTCTACTCCCTCATGTTGCTGATTTGGGGCGTGTGTGCAGTCGCGGTTTTTTTTCAGGAACGGGCGAATCGTGCCGAACTCCAGCGCGCGGAATTTGCCGCCGCTGCGCGGGAGGCGGAGCTCGGCGTCTTGCGCCTCCAGATCAACCCGCACTTTCTCTTTAACAGCCTGGCCTCCCTTCGCGCGCTTGTGCAAGTAGACCCGGGCGCGGCGCGCAGTGCGATAGATGACCTGGCGTTGATGATGCGCTACTCCTTGGAACGCGTCGGAGCGCCGACCATTTCGCTCGAGGAGGAACTCACCATGGTCGAGGCCTACCTCAAGATGGAAAAGCTCCGTCTCGCCGACCGTCTCCGACTCACTTCGAGCATCGAGCCCGGACTCGGGCGCGCTAAGCTGCCGCCTCTAAGCCTGCAAACCTTGGTGGAAAATGCCGTCAAGTTTGGGGCCGCAAACCGGCGCTCCGGCGGTGATATCCGCTACGAAGTATGCCGCCGGGCCGATCGCCTCGTGTTGCGCGTTTTCAATCCCGGATCGTGCTCTGCGCCCTCCGACTCCACCCGCCAGGGCTTGGTCAATCTGCGTCGCCGGCTCGACGTGCTCTATGGTCGCGAGGCCGGCTTGGAGCTCCGCCAAAGCGAGCCCGATTTGGTGAGTGCGGAGTTGTTTGTGCCCTTTGAAACCTCTGCCCCATGAAAGCCCTGATTATTGATGATGAGCCCCTCTTGCGCGCCGAGCTCCGCCGGATGCTCGGGGCCTATCCAGCGCTTGAGATCGTCGGCGAGGCCGCTGATGCCGAGTCCGGCCTCGAATGCATTCACCGTCTGCGCCCCGACCTCTTGTTTCTCGACGTGCAGATGCCCGAGAAAAGCGGCCTCGATCTGCTTGCCGCGCTCGAGACGCTTCCACTCGTGATTTTCGTCACCGCACACGATCGGCACGCGATGCGCGCCTTTGATTTTGGCGCCACCGATTATCTTCTCAAGCCGGTCAACGAGGCACGTCTGCGGGTGGCCGTTATGCGCGCCTTTGCCGCCCTTGATACCGGGTCGGGGCACTCGTCCGACGCTGCCGAGCCTCATTCTGAGGAGGACGGAACTATCGCCGCCGACCGCGCCTCCGTCGAGCCGCTCGCCGAGGATCAATGCGTGCTCCTTCGTGACGGCGACCAAACTTACTTTGTGCCGGTAAAAACGATACAATCCATCGAGGCCTGCGGATCCTACGCGCGCGTTCATTTGGGTGACCGCCGCCCCCTCATTCCTCGCTCGCTAAACTTCCTCGAACAGCGCCTCCCGGCGCAGCTCTTTTTCCGGGTGAGTCGCAACGCCATCGTCAACATCCGCGAGGTGACGAAGATCGAGCCGTGGTTCAGTGGAGGACTGCGAGCCACTTTGAGAAACGGAAGCACCTTCGACCTGTCCCGCCGCCAGGCGAAACTGTTCCGTGATAGCATGACGCTCTGAGCGCATCAAAGTGTGGGCTCCTTAAAGGGTCCAACCATGATGATTATACGGGCAACCGCCGCACCCGCTCGGTAGAGTTAAAAACACCCATTGCCACTTTCGATGATCGGGGAGTGGATCATAGCACCACGTTTTAATTGAGAACCGGGTGACGGTTAACTTTTCGATCGCTAATGCTGTATGTTAGTTTCGCGCGGTTCGGCTCGAAATTCTCAAGCCTTCATATCTTCTCTGTTCCGAACATGCGCTACATCTCCACCCGCGGTCTCGCCCCCTCCCTCGGCTTCTCCGACGCCGTTGCCACCGGCCTAGCGCCCGATGGCGGGCTTTATCTGCCCGAGACGCTGCCGACCTTCTCCGCCGCAGATCTAGCCCGCTTCGAGACGCTGTCCTACCCGGAGCTCTGCTTTGAGTTTCTGGGCCGTTTCGCCACGGACATCCCGGCAGACACCCTCCGCACCCTCGTCGCGAAAAGCTACACCACTTTCGCCCATGCCGAGATCGCTCCCATCGTGAAGCTAGACGAAAGCACTTACGTGCTGGAGCTATTCCACGGCCCCACCCTAGCCTTCAAAGACTTCGCCCTTCAACTTCTGGGTAATCTCTACGGACACCAGTGCGCCGTCCGCGGCCAGACCATCAACGTTCTCGGGGCCACCTCCGGCGACACTGGCTCAGCCGCCATCCATGGCCTTCTCGGAAAGCCCGGTGTCGCCATCTTCATCGCCTACCCCGACGGCCGCACCTCGCATCTACAGGAACGCCAGATGGCCTGCACCGGCGCGGACAACGTCCACGCCCTCGCTATCGACGGCACCTTCGACGATGCGCAGGCCGCATTAAAGGAACTTTTCGCCGACCAGGAGTTCCGCACCCGGCACCGCTTGAGTGCGGTCAACTCTATAAACCTCGCCCGCATCCTCGCCCAATGCGTCTACTACCTCTGGGCTTACCTCCGCCTGCCGGCCGGCGTGCGCGACGAGATCGAGTGGGTCGTGCCCACCGGAAATTTTGGTAATGTCCTCGCCGGCTGGTTGCTCCAAAAAATGGGCGTGCCCCTACGCGGCTTCCGCGTCGCCACCAACCAGAACGATATCCTCCACCGCTTGTTCACCACCGGTGATTACCGCACCTCGACCGTCACGCCATCGCTCGCTCCATCGATGGACATCCAGGTCTCCAGCAACTTCGAGCGCTTCCTCTATTACAGCATTGGGCAAAACCCCGCTAAAGTCCGGGAAATCATGGCTACCTTCAAGGCAACCGGCGCCTACACCTTCACCGGCTTTGACCCCGACACCTTCACCGCCTCTCGTTGTGCTGACGCCGAGATCCCCGGCCTCATCCGAACAATTTACCAAGACTACGGCTACATAGCGGATCCGCACACCGCCTGCGGCTTCAAGTCGCTCGCGAAGAGCCGTCCAAGCATCGTGCTCGCCACTGCCAGCCCTGCCAAGTTCCCCAACACCATTGTCTCGGCCATAGGACTGGAGCCCACCGCCCCATCATTGGAGGCCTTAAAGAAAAAGCCACTAGTTAAGCATAAGTTGCCAGCCGATGCCGCGTCCATACGCGACTACCTAGATCGACACGCGGTTTAAGCCACACCCTACGCCGCACCTGGCCCGGCCAGGAGGCGCGGACGTTTGCGTTCATAAAGCCGAATCTGGTGCTTACGCTGATCGTGCAGGATGATTTCAGCGTAGCGTCCCCAACCTACCAAAGTGCGGAAAATCACCTTCGGTTTTTCGTGCGGTAGCAATGCGGCTAGCTCGGCCAGTAGCACATCGTCGTTTAGGACCTTGCTATCCTGCACGTTGATTAGGCGTATGAGTAGATCGAAAATCTTCAGCCCGAGAATTTTTTCACGAAGTAGCCGTTTTTGATCGAGCGTGGAGGCGGCCAGAACCTGACTGCCAAAATCAGTGATCACTACCTCTTGGCCAGGTGTCAGCACCAGTCCGAGCAATTCGCCCGCCTTCACCAGATTCACGACCGAGCCGAAATCTCGTCCCAGGCGCTCGGCGATCTCGAAAATATCAAGTGCTTGGCCGGAGAGCATCGTGACCAGCCCCAGCACCTCGCCGGGGGTCACGGCCGGGATACTAAAGGGCACGATCCGGCGCTGCCCCTCGTCCGTCTTTAACACCATTTTCCCAGACTCCACCGCGGTAACGGGCGCATCAGGCAGAGTGGCGTGCGTGAGGATATGATGCAGATTTTCCACTGCGGACGAAAAAGCCGCAGACTTGGGGTCGCGCGGATAGGGCAGTGGATTTGCGACGATCTGATCGATGCGACCCGGACCGGCGGCGAGCACGACAATACGGGTGGCCAACTCGACCGCCTCCTCGATGTTATGGGTGACGAGAATCATCGTCCGCAGCGGGTTGGCTGGATCAGCCAGCAAGCGGGCAAGCTCGTTGCGTAGGGTCTCGGCGGTGAGGACGTCGAGTGCGCTGAAAGGCTCATCCATACACAACACCTCGGGGTCAGCGACAAGGGCACGGGCTATACCAACTCGTTGTTTCATACCGCCCGATAATTCGCGAGGGTAAGCGTTCTCGTATGCGTTCAGGCCGACGACGCCAAGCACGCGGTCGACTTTTGCCTCGCGTTCCACCTCGGAAAGGTGCTCGACCGCTAAAAGCACATTGCCGCGGACCGTCAGCCAAGGGAAAAGCGCGAAGTTCTGGAAAACCATCGAAACCCGCGGCGCGATGCCAGCCAGAGGTTTTCCGTGATGGAAAACTTCGCCGCGGGTCGGAGTGATGAGCCCAGCCAGCGTTCGCATGAGGGTGGACTTCCCGCAGCCGGACGGGCCGAGCAAAGCCACGACATCATTGGCGGATACATCCAGGCTAACATCGGAGAGCACGAGATCGCGCTGGGCGCCGGAACCGTATTCATGGCTGACGTGGCGGAGGGAGAGAATGGGGGCAGACGCGGTCATCGCGGACGTGTGGCCAAGGTTCGTGGAAGCTAAGGCAGAAAGTATTGGGGAACAGGCCGGCTCAGCCGCTAAAGCGGCAACGTTCATTGGCGAGCATCTGGATTTTTTTCCAGACGAAGCGGTTTATCAGCACCACAATAAGTGCCATGACAATTACCCCGGCGGCTAACTGAGGGTAGTTACCCGCGGCGGTAGCGCGGCTGATGTAGGCACCGAGCCCAGTTGTCTCCGTTAGCCGCCCTCCGGAGCGAACATATTCCGAGACGATGGTGGCGTTCCACGCTCCGCCCGCGGCAGTGATACAGCCGGTGACCAAGCCAGGCGCGATAGCCGGCAAAAGGTAGCGTGTCCAGCGCCGCCAGCCGAAGAGGCCCATCAGCGCGGCGCAGCTGCGAATGTCATTCGGGATCGCGGAGGCTGCGGAGGCGACGTTGAACAAAATATACCACTGCGTGCCGAGCATGATAAGCGGCACTGCACCCCAGCCTAGATTACCGCCAACTGCGATCACGAGACCCAGAATCCACGGATAAACCATCGGTGCGGGGAATGAAGCAGCGAATTGAATCACGGGCTGAAGCTTGCGCGAGAGCGAAGGATGCAGGCCTAGCCATACCCCACACGGCACGGCCCAGAGCACGCTGAGCAAGAGAGCCGCGAAAACACGCATGGTGGTGCCGCCGGTGCTGAGCGCGATCTCGCCCCAGTCGGCCGCGCCCAGCTGGAAAATGAGCAGCGCAAGTTTGAACAAGGTAAAGCCACCAAGACCAAGTATGAGAACGAATAACAAGTTGCCTAACGATTTGAGAAGAAGTGGACGCGTAGTGGCGATCGGCACCTTGCCAAGGTGGGGTGAATGCCGACGACGCACAAGCGAGGCAGCAAACTGTTCCCAGGCTAAAGATACCCGGCGAAACAACGTGGAGCGCGCGAGCCACAAACCCATTACGCCGGGCGGAGCGCCGTCTGCCGAAGCACCCGCGAAATCATCAAGATTGAATTTACGCGACCAACGCACGAGCGGCCACCAAACGAGTCGATCCGTCGCGACTATGACCACACCCATCGCCAACACGCCATAGAGCTGCGCGGAGACGTCACCCCGAGCCATTGCCTCATTCATGTAGGAACCTATGCCGGGCAGCCGGAAATCCTGGTCGCCGAGTTGGAACGCCTCGGTAATGCTGAGAAAAAACCAGCCGCCAGCCATCGAAACCATGCTGTTATAAACGAGGCTTTGCGTGCCAAAGGGTAATTCCACACGCCAGAAACGCTGCCACGGCGAGAAATCGTAGAGTCGCGCAAGGTTGCGATACTCTGCTGGAACACCTTGGAGGGAATCGTAATAGCTAAAAGCCATATTCCAGACTTGGCCGGTAAGGATCATAATCACACAGGAGGACTCCAAACCGATATTACTATGCGGAAAGAACCGAACGAGAGCGAGCACCAGCCCAGGTAGAAACCCAAGCACGGGGATGCTTTGCAACACATCGAGCACGGGCAATATCAGCCGTCGGGCGCGAGCATCATAAAACGCCCAAGACGCGATCAAAATAGTGAATACCAGCGACAGTCCGTAGGCTATCCAACTGCGCGCTAGCGAATATATCGCGTAGAGCGGCAACACTGAAGGCGAGAGATCGATTGGCGCCGAGACCCTCAGAGGTGCACGCCATTCCTGCTCGACGTTCAAAGCCGCAAGCAGGACGGAGCCGAAAAGCGCGATTACTAAGAGATCACCCCAGAGGTGGTTCCTCCGAGATTCTGTGCTAGATTCAGAATGAGCCATACACGAAAGAAAGCACGGTATGGCACAGGAACACCCCGGATCAGCTAGCAGCCACGAAGGCTATACCCTTGATCTCGATGCGCTCGCTCGGGGTGCTGCGCTCAGGACCGGCGGTTGGCACGGTAGCGATCGCCTCAAGCACTGCGTCCCCCGCGACGAGTTGACCAAATGCGGTGTATTGCTTGTCGAGGAAGCGGGCATCACCGTGGCAGATGAAAAACTGGGATCCAGCGCTATCCGGGCTGGACGAACGCGCCATGGAAACCACGCCGCGCACGTGAGCCTTGGTGTTAAACTCGGCTTTGATCTGGTAACCGGGACCACCCGTGCCTGGCTGCCCGCGAGCACCAGCCTTGGAGTTTGGGCAACCACCCTGAATCATAAAACCTTTGATTATACGGTGAAAGGCAGTCCCGTCATAGAAGCCCTGCTTGGCAAGTTTCTTGAAATTCTCGACATGACCGGGCGCGACGTCGGGCCAAAATTCGAGGGTGATATCGCCCTTGGTGGTGCTGACTACTGCTAGTTCTTTGGTGGTGCTCATGGATGAAAAAAACGACCCTCACCTTCGCGCTTCCCGCCGGCAAGCCCACACTCCACTTTATTAACCAACGATGCTGTATTTTGATCACAACGCCACCACACCCTTGGCCGACTGCGCCAGAGATGCATGGCTACGCATCCAGGCGGAAAACTGGCACAATCCCTCCAGCCCCACCCGTGCCGCCGCCCGTGCCCGCATCCGCTTGGAATCCTACCACGAAGCCGTGGCAGTCCTTCTCGGAGGAGACCCAACCCAATACGTATTCAACTCCGGAGCCACCGAAGGAGCACACGCCGTGCTAGCCCACTGGGCAAAGCAACTACCACCCCATGCCCGAATCGCAGTCTCGGCGACCGAACACGCCTGCGTGCTGGCGGCCGCTGGACACTACTTCCCCAAACGAATCGACTGGCTTCCCCACGAAAGCGGCGGCCTCCTCACCCCGGCCTCAATCCAAACTGCAATCTCCGCCGGCGCAGCCGGTATTGTGGTGATGGCCGCTAATAACGAAAGCGGAGTCCTGCAACCATGGTCTGAAATTGCCACGGTCTGCCAGTGCGCCGCGGTTCCCTACCTCTGCGATGCCACTCAATGGCTAGGCAAATTACCCGGCGCCGGCCTCGGCTCGATTAATGCCTGGATAATTGCCAGCGGTCACAAATTTGGGGCCCCTAAAGGAGTAGGGCTCATAAAATTGCCCAGATCAGAACCCGATTTTCAAAAACCCAGCGGCGGCCCGCAACAAAACGGCCACCGCGCCGGCACCGAAGACCTCGCGGGAATCGCCGCGTTCACCGCCGCGCTAACTCAGGCAGAACAAAAAAAAGTCATCTGGGAATCGCAACGCCTCAGCTGGCGGGATAACTTCGAAAACAGCTTAATCAACTCACTCCAAGGAACTCAAATAATCGCCAAAGAGAGAGAAAGGTTATGGAATACTAGCTTAATTATAGCTCCCCGAGGCAACCAAACCCAATGGGTTTCCAAGTTAGATAAATTGGGTGCACTAATCTCCACCGGCTCCGCATGCACCACCGCCCAGAACGGTCCTTCTCACGTGCTCGCCGCGCTGGGTTTACAAGCCGAGTGCGCCCAACGCTCCTTACGCATCAGTTCCGGTTGGCAGACCTCGGAGCAAGACTGGCGGGATCTCCTGGAAACCTTCCACAAAGCCAACCTTACCATCAACTAGTCCCACTAAGTTTATTTAGAAAAAACCTGACTAATTCCATCAGAGGGTTTTAATTAGTCTGGAAGTCAGCAGAGAGCATACAAGTGGTGCCTGTCCAAATTTCGACGTGCCCACCGCTACCGGAAGATTTTAACTATTTTCTAGCGGATAAGTGGACCGCACCAAAACCATTAGTGATAAAAATCATAATAATGGGGCTAAATAAAAAATCCCGGCAACTTGGTGCCGGGATTAAAATCAACTTTCAACAGGCTCTTTTTTGTCGCCATCCCGAATTTCAGGGCCGTCCTCGGTAGCTCCCACCACGTAATAATCTTTGTAAGATTTATCGTAATATTGAGCGTAATAATAACCAGAAACAGCTAGGTTCAAACCATTTAAAACCGCACCATAACAAGTCACATTGGAATCCAGCAGGCGCCGAGCGGCAGACTGCGCTGCTTTTCTGCGAACTTTATTAAAGAATATGGTAAAAATAGCACCATCCACGAGTGGCAATACAACCAAGGCATCGCTTACCGCAGCAAGGGGAGGAGTGTCGATAAAAATACGATCGTAACGCTTGCGAAGATCCGAAATCATCACCTCGAAGCTCTTATTATTCAAAATCTGGGTTGGGTTTTTAGCACGTCCACCAGTCGGTATCACATCTAGGTTGGCATGCACATCCTTGATGACAACTTCATCAATACTTGACGTGCCAGCACATACATCAATAACACCTTTAAGGTTCTCGCGGCGGAATGATTTATGAATATTCGGCTTACGCAAATCGCAGTCCAAAACACACACTCTGTCGCCGTGAGCGGCGTAAGTGAGAGCTAAATTTGTGGTGGTAAAGGATTTACCCTCACCCGGAATGGTAGAAGTGATTAGGATAACCTTGGCGTCCTTGGCATCATCGCGAAGTCGGAGACTGGAATGGAGCGTAAGAAAGGCCTCCGAAACTTGACGGTCAGCGTTATTGACCACAATCTGAGCCTTGTCCGGTTGCTCCATCTTTTTGATCTGCGGAATAATCCCGAGCAAAGGCAGACCGACAACCGACTCAATATCAAAGGAGCTCTTCACCCGATCATCAATGAAGGCGACGAAAAAGGCGAAAGCGAGTCCAAGACCGAGACCACCGACCAAGCCGATGCCGATATTAAGCACAATCTTGGGCTCTACATAGCGATTAGGCAGGGAAGGGACCGCGGAATCAACCTTGCGTGCACCACTGTTTTCCATCGTAGCCTGCATGTTTACCTCGCGCATGCGTGCAATGAGATTGGTGAGAATCTCATTATTGATCATAAATTCCCGTTCCTGAGCGGAATATTGAACCGCTAACCGATCGAGAGCTAAAGTGGCGGTAGAAGCTTCTTCAAGATTTTTGCGTGCCTGCTCATCGTTACGAACAGAGTTTTCATACTCGGCTTTAATCGAAGCGGCGGCAGAAGCCAAGGCACGCTCTAACTCGCGTTCTGATTGGGCCAAATTATTACTGGCTTCAATCATAGTCGGGTGTTTGTCCCGATATCGTTCGCGCATTTGCGCGATTTCAATTTTGCGACTGGCCACTTGCTGGGTCAGTTGGGCAATATTCAGATTTTGGGCAATGAAAGGCAACTCAGCGAGATCGGACTTACTCTCTAAACGCTCCTGAACTTGTTTCCAGCGGATCTCCGACTGCTTGAGTTGCGACTGCGTCTGAGTAACAAGCAAATTTAACTGCTTAAGCGTCTCTGTCACGATATCCTTACGCTGGTCCAGCGAAACCATGTCATTTTTTTCGCGATAGGCCTGCAATGCTAAGGCCTGCTCCTCAACACGCTTACGTTGTTGTTCAGCACGAATTTGAAGGTCTTCCACTGCTCGCATGGATTCATCGATTCGCACGCGGGCGTTCCACTGCAAAAACTCATCCACAAACATATTCGATATCTTAGCGGCTATCACAGGATCAGGATGCCGGTAAGATACCTGAACTACTAAACTTAAACGCAGTGGCACGATTTGACGGTTACCACCCAAGACCTCTAATGGGGTAAGCGGATCACCCCATCGGCCTTTTTCATATGGTGCCATGAACTGCCGTAGCTCATCGCCCGTGATGCGATCCGCGACACGTTTGATGATAACTGCACTCTCCAAGACCTTGACGAGAGTATTTAAATCCTCAGTGGACAACACCCGGGTCTCGACGACGGATTCAGCCTGAATAACTTTGGCGTCCTGTCGCAGCACCTGAATACTTGCCACAGACTCATATATTTTAGTCTGGCTGAAAGTATAAACCAGTGCGGATGAAAACACGACCAAGAACACTACCACCACATACCAGACTCGTTCGCGAAGAATGAGCAGATAGTCGTTGAGGCTTCGCTGGGCGGTGCTTTCGCCATAACCTGGAGCATTATAGCCATAGCCATAACCGCCGTTACCGTAATCGGCGGGCGGAGCGCCTGCCGGTTGCTTATTTTGCGAATCCATTTCGTTTAATTCAGAATTGTTTAAAAAATACGCTCTTCGACCTGGATAACGTCATCGACTTGAAGCGCCCAAAGGTTGACCGAACGACTTTCCATTAACTTATCAGCATTGATCGTAAAGGTTGTGCTCACTCCCTTTTCATCCGTCCGGATAATCTTCACCTTAGATCTATCCGCCAGTCGGCTAAAACCACCAGCCCTAGCCACGGCCTCAAGCAGCGTCAGCCCGCGCTCCGGGGGGAAAGGAACCGCCTGCGGAGCATTAACGGACCCAATAACGTTTACCGCACGCTCAGCATACTTTAGAACGATCAATGTTACCTGTGGATTGACCAAAAAATCGCGTTCATAAAGCTGGCGAATCATCTCCTCAATTTGACGAACGCTACGATTCTTGACTGACACGTTTCCGATCAAAGGAAGAGAAACCGTATACTCTTGGGAAACAGAGACTTCACGGGTAAGGTCCTCCTCCTTGTAAATTTTGACCTGCAGAATATCCGCAGGCCGCAAAACATAATCCACAGGTGCCGCGGGAGCAGAGGGCGCTGTAGCCGGATTTGTAGCTTCAGTTGCCCCGAGCGGTAGCAAAATACAAAGCCAAACCAGAGCAGAGAGATTAAAATGAGCGGAAAAACTAGAAAAGCGCATGGGAACAAAAAAACGGAAGAAGACCAAAATCTTCTTCCGTTTGTTGTATTTTAAACGGCGACAGACAAGGCAACCTTAGTAACGGATATTCGCGCTGATCGATACGATGTTGGCATCGAAGTCAGCATTACCGTTTTTACCAGCGGAAGCATTGTTAAAGTGACTATAACTGGTATCAAAAGAGAGATACTTGTTGAATGTATAAGAAACACCAAGACGGGCGGAGATAAAGGTGTCGTCGCGGTCAGAACCCTGAAAACTGGTTTGCTCAAGACCTAAAGAGGCAAAGGTGCTGAATTCTTCCGCGATCTTGGATCGAGCGCCCAAGGAGAGGGAGGCTTTCTCTTGGCGTCCACCGGACGCACCGGTTGAGAAATCATTGCTCGCATCCAAGGTAAACTGGGTCTTCTGGGTGAAAACGTAGGTCAAGGCAGCCTTCAAACCGATACCGTCACTATCGCTGTTTGTAGCCTCACCCGAGCGAGAGTTGAAACCAACGGAGAAACTTCCGAGGAGCTTGGGCGTAAACTCACCTCGAGCGCCCACGTTCACGTAAACATCCATATAATCATTATTTGGTATATTTACCTGGGTGCCACGATACTGAACGCCAAGGCTGAGGTCCAATTTGGGCTGAACGGCGAAGTAGTAGTTCACCGGAACAACATAGGTTTCACGATCAAGCAGACCGTCCGCAATGCCGATATATTGTGTGGAATCATACTGAACACCTACACCCACTTTGGACTTCTGGGTAATGCTCACCTCAGCGTTACCACCGACCGTGTAGACATCGGACCGGATCAAGCTGGCGCCAGTGCCAGCCAAATCACGATTGTTCTGAAACTGTTCATTGAAGGAAAAGTTCAAATCCAAGCGAAGCTTAGAGCCTTCATAAGTAGACTTAGCGAAGAGGTTGGCAAGCACCTCATTCAGGTCACTGTGGTCAGTGTAAGCGGTGAAGCGCTCAGAATAGGCTACTGAACCTTTAGTAAGGGAGCTTTTACCGAAGTTAAGTTCAAGACCGGGAGCGAACTCAAAAATAGTGTCCTGAATCGTGGGAGTATCCCTGCCGCCAGACGCAAAAGTAAGATTATCCTCGTAACGCGTCTCCGAGCGAAGGGTCAAAAATAGTTCGGCATTATCACCGATAGCAAGGAACGGCGCAGCGAAAGCAGGCGTGGCAGCTAGGGCGGAAAGGAGGGCTAAGCGGCTTTGGGTGGTCATAGTTGAATTAAGATTAAAAGGTTATTTCGATAGGAATTTAACCGAGTGGCAAGCTTAGTTAGGCTGGCGAATTGCAAGTTAACAGGAGCGACACATTTTAAAAGTAAAGCAAACAATCAGAACTAATGCAGTTTAAATGCAGATAACGAGTGATAATTATTGCTGTCTTTTAAAATCAGATCCAGCGGAAACACTGAAAAATTGCTAAGTGCCTATTATCACATATTTAAAATTTAATGTTAAGTTCTGCACCTTTCAAATGTGTGTTTGCAGCCTTACGGCAAGATTACCTCAATCTCGTTTATGGCTGATACCCCGACGCCCACACCTGCCCAAAAGCCAAGACCTGTAAATTCATTAGGCGCGAAAGTGCCCGAGCCGACTCAACCCACAACGCTTGGAGCTTGGGAGAAATTCCTCCCGATCCGCTTGAAGCAGACTCCGCTGGGAACGAGCGTCCGCATTTTATGGCCCCTGGCCACACTATGGCTGGTAATGCTGGGCTTGGTGGGCTGGCTCGGGCTGGCGACCGGTGCGTATCTGTTCGTCAAATACCGTCGAGACTTCAGCGAGGTGCAATTCAAGCATATGCTGTTTTATCCCGCCGAAAGGGAAAATTACCGCCAAGCCCGTGGCGACTACCTCATCTCGGTATCCCAAAAGGAACTTGAGGCGAAAAAATTTCGCGAGGCTTTCTATCACCTGCGCGTCGGAGCCAATTTGGCACCACACAACCGAGATGGACGAATGTTGCTAGCGCAATTCTATGTGGTTTGGCAGAGACCTGACCTCGCCCACAATCTACTGGTTGAAGGTCTGGAAGACCACTCCAAGGATAGGGAGTATCTGCAAACAACCTTCAGTTTCTTACTGCAGCGTCAAGCTGACTACGAGTTGATCCAGATCGCTGACCGCCTTTTAGCTGGAGCTGAGCGTAATGGCGTGCCCGACGAGCGCCTCCGACTTATCGCCACCGCTCGCGCAACCGCCCAGTTTTTCCGCGGCAACTACGATTTAGCCGAGGACACCATTCGCGATTATCGGATAGCGGATTCTACCGACGGTCGCCTGCTCGCTATTCGCGTCGCTTGGGAGCGAGGCGAACGCGAGTCCGCTCTGGCCGCGCTGCAAAGCATGACTGAAGAGTTGCCGGACAACGAACAGGTCTATGCCCAATACACCGCCTACCTGCGGGAAGATAAACGTGACGACGAAATGCGCCGACAGGCCGTCCTCCGACAACTTTCTTATCCCGACCGGCCACGAGCACGCATCGACCTCCTCTATCTTTATGATAAAGCCAACGAGGAAAATAGCTTAAAAATGGGCGTGGAGGATCTTTTTCGCGATTTCAGTGCCAGCGGAGAGGTCATGTTGGCTCTCGGAGACTTCGCCGCCAATACCGGTCGCCCTGAATTAGCACGACGAGTCTACGACCACTGCAAGGATACGCAACTCCCGTGGGATGGCGCAGCGCTAATGACAGTCGAGGCCTACGTGGTCGCGAAACGCTACCGCGAAGCCCTCGAAGCGTGCACCGGCCTGCAAAAGGAAAATCCCGAGTGGGGAAAACGTTTTTATTCTGTCTTTAACGGTCTACAAGCCATCGCCAATTACGGCCTCTCTGACGTAGAGGCAGCCGAACTCTTCTTAAGCAACTTCCTAGCCCAATCCGGCGTTCGTGCAGAAAATCTTGTGGCCGTTTCGAATCGCTTACTAAGCGTCGGGGCGGATGATCAGGCGCGTCTGGTTTTAGCCCAGGCAGTGCGTTCGGACCCACTCAACCAAACCGCCCTTACCGGATTGATCCGCCTAGATCTCGCTTCGGGCAGGGCAGAGGCTGTGATTCGTCACATCGAGACCTTGCTCACGATGAGAACCCCTCCCCGCCTCCTGCTGCGGGAGGCTTATAATCGTCTGGCTAGCGACCGCTTCCTGCTCATTCCTCAACGATCAGCGCTGCTTAATGATATCAAAAAGAATCTTTAAGCATCCCTGCGCTTAAGTAGCGAACACCTGATCCAGAGCGGCTAAAAAACGTTCGTTTTGGGCGGGTGCCCCCACCGTAACGCGCACCCACTCAGGCATTCCGTAGGGCTTCATCGGGCGCACGATCACACCGCGCCGCTGTAACTCAGCAAACACCCGAGCTCCATCACCGACCCTGACCAAAAGGAAATTCGCCTCGCTAGGCACGATCTCAAGTCCCCGCACGATCAGGGCGGATGAGAGCTGGCGCAAACCAGTCGCGTTGGTCGCGCGCGCCCGAGCCATGAAATCCGTGTCGTCGAGGGCTGCGACCGCCGCCGCCTGCCCAATGGCGTTGACGTTGAAGGGTTGCCGCACGCGGTTAAGCAAACCTGCCAACTCGGCAGACGTGTAACCATAACCGACACGGAGAGAGGCGAGGCCGAAAATCTTGGAAAAGGTCCGCAATCCAATCACCTTGCGCCCCTCAGATAACAACGGTCGCAGGTCAGGCGGATTGTCCAGATACTCGGCATAGGCCTCATCGAACACAAAAACCACCTGCTCGGGCAAAGCCCGCACAAAAGCGTGGATCTCCGCCTCGGTATTGGCCGTGCCCGTGGGATTGTTCGGGCTGGGCAAAAAAACCAGCTTGGTGCGCGGTGTAACCGCTCGGGCGAGGGCATCCAGATCGTGACGGTGGGCGACCAACGGCACCTCGACCGGACGTGCACCAAAAAGCAACGTGACCAACTTATAGACAATAAAGGCAGGCGCGCCCATCACCACCTCATCGCCCGGACGCAAGAAGACATGACCCAGTAGCTCAAGGAGTTCATTGGAGCCGTTACCAACCACGAATTGCTCGGCCGCCAGACCATGGCGCGCGGCAAGTTTTTGCCGCAGGACAAAACAGCCACCGTCGGGATAAAGCTCGCCGTGAGCGAGCGCGCGCGTGGCCGCCGCCACCGCGAGCGGAGAGGGGCCGAGCGGGTTTTCGTTTGAGGCAAGCTTCAGGATTCCGGCTGGATCCAATCCAAGTTCACGGGCAACGTCATCAATCGGCTTGCCGGGCTCGTAGACCGGCTGGGTTAGGACGCTGGGGTTAACGAGGGCAGAGAGGGTCATGGCGTAACCAGACAAACCCGCCAGATCGCGCGGGCCAAGGCGTTTTCACCGCAACCCGACCGGCGCGCCCAGCACCTCGCGCCAGACCATAGCTGTGCGCAGAGCGCGCGGATCGCGGAATTCGTCCGGTAAACTGCCGGCACCAACACGCGGAGCGACCGGAGAAGCACCCCGCAATGACTCCAAACCCACCACCGCGCTAGCGCCGCGCGAGGCAGTCGACGCCGTTTGCAAGGCCTCGCGGCGTCGCTCCTCGAGTTGGCGCAACTGCTCCGATAGAGCGCGCTGCCGGTCGAGAGCGGCCTCGTCCGCATAACCCGCGACCTCAACGGGCACTGGAGCTGGTTCCGGACGCGCTGCCGGCTTAAGCAGTGACGGCGGAGTTTCTTGGAATATAGGACGGAACGGATCCGCCATGCGCTCCCCGATCGTCCGCGGTGGCAGGGTGGGCGGTTGGGCCGACGCCGGACCTTGGCCTCGGCGTTCGGCGATTTTGCGGCGGATTTCCTCCTGGATACGCCGCACACGGTCTTCCTGCTCGGGATCGGTGCCATCGCGAGAGAGCGGCGCCAGTTCACGCACCTCGGCGCGCACCGGGGACCGGTTGTTTTCCGGCACACCGTCTTCGTCGAAATCGGCCGGCAAACCCTGTTTCTCGCGCTGGCGATTGTTTAACCACATCGCGATCGAGCCGGCGATCACGAGGATGAGCTGCAGGTGTTGGAGTATCCAATCCACGGATGAAAAAATGGCGCGGCGGTATCGGTTATCAGCGGCGCTTACTTACGCTCATCGGTGCCGATGACTTTGCGCATCGAAGTATCCGCCTGGATATTTTCCATTTTGTAGTAGTCCATCACGCCTAACCGACCGGAACGAAAGGCCTCAGCAAGCGCGAGTGGAACTTGGGCTTGGGCTTCTACGACCTTAGCCTGCATCTCCTGCACGCGGGCCTTCATCTCCTGCTCCACCGCCACGGCGGCGGCGCGCCGGATTTCCGCCTGGGCCTGGGCGATGCTCTTATTCGCCTCGGCCTGAGCTTCCTGGAGCTTAGCCCCTACGTTTTCGCCTACGTCCACATCGGCGATATCGATCGAAAGGATTTCAAAGGCGCTGCCGACGTCGAGACCGCGCTTAAGCACGACCTTCGATATGGAATCGGGCGACTCCAGCACGACTTTATAGCTCTCAGCCGAGCCAATGGTGGAAACGATACCCTCGCCGACGCGGGCGATAATGGTGTCTTCCTTGGCGCCTCCAACGAAGCGGTCGAGATTGGTGCGCACGGTCACGCGTGCCTTCACCTTCACCTGGATGCCGTCCTTCGCAACACCGTCAATCGTGGTGCGGCCGGAGGCGGGGTTGGGGCAATCGATAACCTTGGGATCGACTGATGTGCGGACCGCCTCAACCACGCTCTTGCCCGAACCCTTGGTGGCGAGGTCGATGGCACAGGCGCGGTTCCAATTGAGTTCGATGCCCGCCTTCTGTGCCGCGATGATTGCTTGCACCGTGGGAACGACGTTGCCGCCAGCTTGAAAGTGCGACGCCACCTCATCCGCGCTTAAGGCGATGCCAGCGCGGACCGCCGTAATACGGGCGTCGACAATCAACCCGAAAGGGATCCCGGCGAACTTCATCGCCAGCAGCTTGGATATCGGCACGGGGGCCTGATTGAACAGTGCCTTCACGTATGCGCCAATAAGGCCAAAAACCAGCGTGCCCAAAATCAAAGCAGGGACGCCAATGAGGACCAGTAGTATAAGGGTGGTTTTTTCCATGATAGAGTAGAAGAAGACGGAACAGCATGAAGAAGCCGTAGACAGAAAGCGATCAAACCGCGGTTACAATCAGACGGAAATTATCAACTGACCTCACCCGCAAGCGCGCACCGGTCGCCGCAAAGCCGTCCTGACAAAACGCCTCGTAGCGGCGGCCGGCCACCTGCACGTAGCCGCTGGGAGCCAGCGTGGTCTCAGCTATCGCGTCTGCCCCGACCACTTCGGACGGCACCGCCACAGCCGGTTGGCTGCTTCCTGGCAGGGTGGTGCCCATAGAAAAAATCTTCGCTAGGCGCGAATTGGGTAACCAAGCGAACTCCGCATAAATCACCGCCACTAGGAAGAGTCCCGCGCCCAGCGCCGCCAGCCATCCGCCACTTGAGCCAAATTCCGAGAAGGCCACCACCACTCCGGCAAGCATAGCTAAGAACCCCGCGATGCCAAGGACTAGGCCCGGCACGATCAATTCCAATGCCAGCAAAATGATGCCCGTGAAAAAAAGCAGGATGATGACGCCCATGGGTAAAAGTTATTCCACCAGCCGCACCAAAACTGCGAAGGCCTTGCGCTCGATGACCCGCACACGCGCGCCGACCTCGACCGCACCTACCGCCACCTGCGCCTCGTAGCGGGCACCGTCCACCTCGACCTGCCCGCTCGGGGTCAACGCCGTCACCGCTACTCCTTCCCGTCCAATCAACGACATGATTTCCCCAGCCCGCTCCGGCGCCGCGCCCGCACTCTGCGCCGGCCCATCGGGTGCGCCGCCAACCGCGATGCGAGAAAGAATCCATCCCTTGGGCAGGAAACGCCAGAGCGCCGCGCCGCCGGCCAACGCGATTGCCAGCGCCAACGCTACATTGAGCACCGGCTGAAAAAGCGTGCCGGCGTCCATAGCCGGCACCTCGCCCGGCCAGACATCCAGCATCGACCAGACCAGTGCGCCAAGCATCAGGGTCGCACCCGCCAGACCAGCGAGCATCGTCCCAGGAATCAAAAATATCTCCACCGCCACCAGCGCCGCCCCAAGCACGAAAACCAGCGCCGCTTCGTGGCCCGACAAACCCGCCGCGTAGTGACCAAAAAATACCATCGCAAGCAACAGGCCACCCGCGATGCCAAAAAAACCAAAGCCCGGGGTCTTGAATTCGATGAATACGCACAGTAGTCCCAAGCCCATTAATACTGGCGCGATGCGGTTAATCGCCGACGCCATCTCCTCCGACCAGCTCACCTCCAAGCGGGTGATTGTATAACGGTCGCGGCCAAACTTTTTCTCCAGCAAGTGCTCCAATGTGTCCCTCGTGCCTGCGGAAATTAGAGACGTGGGCGGATCGCCATAAACCTTCGCGGCCTCATCTGCCGTGAGGGAAAGGAGCTCGCCCTTAGGCTTCACCACCACGTCGCCAATCTTAAACTCGAAATCGGCGTCCATCATCGCGCGCACCGCGTCCGCCCGATACGCCTTGCCGGCGTTGAAAGAGCGCACCTTGGCGCTAAGGTAGCTGTTGATCTTCTGTTTCATGGTCGCGGCAATGTCCTCGCCCCCACCACTCACCGCCGCCGCCGCGCCGATCACCCCGCCGGGCGCGAAGTAAATCTCATCCGCCGCCGAAGAGATGATCGCGCCGGCGGAGATGGCCTCCTTGTTTACATAAACGATCGTCTCACCCTCGAATTTATCAAGCGCCGCCATGATTTCGAGCGTGGTTCCCAAATCCCCGCCCGGCGTCTCCATATCGATCAACACCGTGCCCACGCCCTCCGCCTGCGCTTCCTTCAAGCCACGTCGCAACACATACAATACCGGTGGCGCGATTGGCTCGCGAACTGGGATAACCTTCACCCGCGCCGGCTCCGCGACCTCACTGGCGCCACCCGCAGCCGCATCCAACCAGACCGCGCCACCAAGGAACAGTAAACCCGACACCACCAAAATCCATTTGCGGAACATTAGCATATTATGCGCATCCAATCCCGGGCGGAGCAATCGCGCAAGCGCCACCGGTCCCCCTCATTTTCAAATATCCCTTTGCTCCTTATCGCCCCGCGCGTCATTTCACCCGCCGCATGCTCGATACCGTTCCCTATCTAGGCGAAACCCTGCACCGCTGGCGCGTGGGCCGCTCCACCTTCCTTGCCTCGCCTGAACGCGGGGCCCGACTCATGAACTGGAACCTAGCCCTCGCCGACGGTTCGGTGCGCGATGTCATCCATTGGCCTGAGCTCGCCTCCTTTGAAAACTTCGCCGGCGTGCGCGGCGGTAATCCGATCCTGTTCCCATTTAACGGTCGCTCCTTTGATGGTGGTGACATCCAATTCTGGCGCGATCCCGACGGCGTTCGCCGCCCTATGCCCATGCACGGCATCGCCCGCCAAGGCCGTTTCGAAGTCATCCGGGCTGACACCACCGGCTTCACTTCGCGTTTTCAACCCGACGAGACCGCACGCGAGGCCTACCCCTTCGACTACGAGTTCACCGTCAACTACCGCTTCGGCCCCGCCGCCCTCACCTGCGAGTTCGTGCTAAAAAACCTCGGCCTCCGCCCGTTGCCTTGGAGCGCCGGACACCATTTTTATTTCACCGTGCCCTGGGAACCTGGCCGCAGCCGAGAAGACTACCGCCTCTCGGTCCCTGCCACCCGCCGCCTGCGTCAGAATAAACAGGGGAAACTCATTCCCGGCCCAGACCTGCCCGCCGCCGATTCACTCGCCCGCCCCGAGTGGATCGATACCTTTCACCTCGGTCTGACTGGTCCCACCGCGACCCTGACCCCAATTGGCAGCGACCGCACCGGCGCGATCCAAGTCAGCCTGGGGCTGGATAAAAAAGCGGCGCCAGCGCCTGATGCCACCTTTGTTACTTGGTCCGCCGCACCTGACGCCCCGTTTTTCTGCGTCGAACCCTGGATGGGGCCGGCCAACTCGCTCGAGACCGGCGTCGGACTGCACCTCGTGCCCGCAGGTAAAAGCCAGACCTTCGTGGTCGAGGTCGAGCTCACGTCTTAATTTCACTCGCCCTCTTTTTTAACCGACCATGACCACCCTCACGCTCCTGCCCCCCCGTCTCGCCTTGGGCTTCCTAGAGGGTATCGGAACTATGGAAATGATGCTGGTCGGGGTGATCGGCCTGCTACTTTTTGGCGGAAAAGGTCTGCCAGAGATGGCGCGAACCTTTGGTAGAGTCATTCGCGAGTTTAAAAAAGCCAGTGCCAACGTCGAGGACGAGGTGAAGCGGGTGATGAACGAGGAGTCCAACCCGCCACGACCCGCGCCCGTCCGCAAACCTGTCCAACTACCCTTACCCGCCTCCGCTCCGCCCGCCCCCGCCGTGACGCCGCCCCCGCCCGACCAGAGCAACGCCTAATTTTTCCCGCCATGCCCTTCTCCGCTTTCCGGTTCACCCTGCGGATCGGCGCCCTGCTCGGGCTGCTGCAATTCGCCACCACATTGATTGTTTACGCCTGCGGTTTGCACGGCTCTCCCGTCGACCTAGAAGCGGGGCATAAATTTGAAAGCCTCGGCGCCTTCATTGCCATTATGGCCTGCCTGTCGCTCGGACTGCGCCGTGCGCAGCGCGATCTACACCGCGACGGTTCGCCCTTCACCTTCGGCACGGGCGCACGCCTCGCCCTCGGCGTCGCCTCGGCCGGAGGACTTTTCACGGCCGCCGGGCAATACGTCTACGTCGCATTCATCCACCCCGCCTACTCGGGACACCTGCGTGCCGCTCTGGTGATCGGCGCCAAACTCGCGCCGGACCAAGCCGAGGCCTACGCCCACCAACTGGATTTCGCAGCCTCGGCCGTGTTTCGCGCCCTAAATCAGGGCGTCAGCACCTTGTTCTTCAGCCTGCTCATCGGTTGCGCCTACGCCCTGCTTTTTCGCGACCGCTCAGCCACGGTAACGGTGACCGTCTCGTAACCTAAGGATAACGCCGGCGAGTTGCGCCGCCCTAAGCCCGTGCGCAAAGTTCGCCAATGACCGCCAAGCCCGCCCGCTCCGAACGCACGATTCTGCTCACCCTCGCGGCAGTCCAGTTTACCCACATCCTTGATTACATGATCATGATGCCGCTGGGCGGAGGGCTCATGCGCCAATTCAACCTCGCCCCCGCGCAGTTCAGCCATCTCGTGGCCGCCTACGGCGGATCGGCCGCCCTAGCCGGACTGTTCGGCGGACTCTTTCTGGATCGCGTCGACCGCAAACGGGCGTTGATCGCGCTCTACCTTGGCTTCGCCCTCGCCACACTGGCCTGCGCGCTCGCGCCCACTCACCACGCCCTGCTCGCCGCACGAGTGGCCGCCGGGGTCTGCGGTGGGTTGGCCGGCGCGGTGGTGGTAGCGATGGTGGGTGACGTCGTTCCACCCGAACGCCGCGGTCGGGGCATGGCGTTCGTGATGTCCGCGTTCCCCGTCGCTTCGATCGCAGGCGTGCCCCTAGGTATAACTCTAACTAATCAATTTGGCTGGCACGCGCCATTTTTCCTCATCGCAACGCTCTCCGTTCCCATCGTGTTCGCAATCGGCCGTTTTCTGCCGCACACGTTACCAGCCACCAGCTCAGCTCGCTCGCCCTTCGTCCAGATGCACGAACTGTTGTCCGAACCGATCCACTGGCGGAGCTTCGCCGTCACCGCAGCGCTGGTTGCTGCGGGCGGTTGCATCATCCCCTTCATGGCCCCGAGCCTAGTAGCCAACGTCGGCGTATCCGACGCACGTCTGCCCTGGGTCTACTTTTTCGGGGGCCTAGCCACGTTCGCCACCACCCCGCTGATCGGGCGCCTCACCGACCGACACGATAAGTTCCACGTGCTCGCCGCGCTAAGCCTTCCGGCCGCCGCCGCCGCGCTGCTCGTAACCCACCTAGCGCCCTCCCCCTTGCCTTTGGTCCTGGTCATCACGACCCTATTTTTTGTCGGCATGTCCGGCCGCTTTGGTCCGGCCAGCACTTTGGTGGCGAATGCTATCGAACCCCGTTTTAGGGGCGGCTTCATGAGCCTGAACTCCGCCGTGCAACAGGGGGGGAGCGCGCTGGCCAACCTGTTGGGGGGCCTGCTAATCGCGCGCGACGCCGCGGGCCGCCTCACAGGCTACGGGCGCGTAGGCTGGGTGTCCGTCTTGGCCTTCGTCCTCACCCTAATTCTAGCCCACCGGCTTCGCGCCGCCGCGCCCCACGCAGCGCGCAACCTCGCTCCCGCCTGAGCCGTCGCCGCCTTTGCGTTTGCGGAGCAGCGTTTTCACCCCAGTCTATGGCCATGCTCGAAACCATTAAAAAAACCCTCCTCGCTGGAGTCGGCGCCGCCGTAATCACCAAGGAAAAAGTCCAGGACGCGCTCGAAGACTATGTGCGCGAAGGTAAGTTAAAGGCCGATGACGCCCGCATTATCGCGGACAAAATCGCGGAGCGCGGCCGCCGTGAGTTTGAAGAATTGAGCCACCAAACCTCAGTCAAGGCGGCAGAGCTGTTCAACCGCCACGACACCGCGGTCATTGCCCGCGTCGCCGCCCTCGAGGCCCGCATAGCCGCCCTCGAAGCCGCGACCAGCGCACCCATCGCCCCCACGCAGACCCGCAATAGCGAACCCTGATCGTCCCCGCCACCTGCACCGTTTCCTTTTTGTCCCCTTGACACCCTTCGCCCTCGTCACTCACGCCGTCCGCGCGAAGGAAATCATCGCCGTCGCCGCCCGCTGCGGCTTCGGCGAGTTGCTGGACCAGCTGGAATTACCGACCGGCTTCTGGCAGCGCTTCATTCCCCGACCGGCCCACCGCCTGCCCGCCTACGAACGCATCCGCGCCGGCCTAGAGGAACTCGGCCCCGCCTTCATCAAAGCCGGCCAGATGCTGAGTATGCGGCCAGATGCCCTGCCGCCCGCTCTCATCATTGAGTTACGGAAGCTGCGCAGCCACGTCGCCCCCTTGCCCTTCTGCGAAATGCGGCCCGTGCTGGAGGCCGCCCTCGGCCGCCCGCCAGCGGAAGTATTCGCCGCCTTTGACGAAACCACGGCCGCGTCCGCCTCGCTCGCGCAAGTCTACTTCGCACGCCTACATGACGGCCGCGAGGTGGCGGTGAAAATCCAGCGTCCCGGCCTCCGCCGCATCGTCGAGTCTGACCTAGCTCTGCTGGCTTTTTTCGCCGGACAACTCCACGCCCGCATCCACGCCCTGCAACCCTACGACCTCCCGGCCGTGGTAGCCGAGGTCAGCGCGGGCGTGCTACGCGAACTAGATTTCACTCACGAAGCCCGTAACCAACGTTTCTTCAACGCCACCAACCCCACCCCAGAGCACGTGTTCGCCCCTGAGGTGGTAGAGGAGTTATCCAGCGAATGCGTGCTGGTGATGCAGCGAATCATTGGCCGGCCCGTGGACGCATCCGGCCTAGAGCCTGCCGCCGCCCGCGAACTCGCCCGCGCCGGCGCCACCTCGCTTTTCCACCAAGTGCTCGTGGCAGGCTTCTTCCACGCCGATCCACACGCCGGCAACGTGCTCGTCGCCGCCGACGGTCGCCTCTGTTTCCTTGATTGGGGTCTTGCCGGCCACCTCACCCGCCGACTACGCCTCGCCCTAGCCGACCTTTTTCTCGCCGCCGTGGACCAAGACGCCGAGCGCATCGTGCAGATCGCTGCGGAGCTGGGAAGCCCCGGAGGCAGAGCCGACCTCCGAGCGATGGAACGCGACGTCACCCTCGCCCTGCGCGAAGACTTCAACCGAGCCATCAACCAGCTGAATCTCGGTCGCGCGATGTTGAAGCTACTGTTCATTTTCGGCCGCAACGGTATCTCCATCTCAAGCGACTACTCACTCATGGCAAAAGCCGTCCTTTCCATCGAGGAGGTCGCAACCAGCCTTGACCCGCATTTCGACCTGAAACGCTCCGCCCGCCCCGTGCTGGTCGCCTTGCAAAAAGAACGCCACGGCCCCCGTGCCGTTCTGCGCGATACCCGCGCAATGCTGCGCAGCACTTTCGGTAGCCTGCGAGACCTGCCCGGCGAGATCCACCGCATCGTCCGCCGCCTCGAGCACGACGAACTGACGATCAAGTTTCAACACCAAGGCCTCGATGACCTCGATGACGCCCTTAAGACCTCCGCTAACCGCATCGCGCTCGGCTTTATCGCCGGTTCCTTGCTCATCGGCAGCTCGCTCATCGTCGCTGCCAAAGGTGGCTCAGGCAACGCCCTGAGCACCACCGGCTATGTCTTCGCCGCCCTACTCGCCGCCTACGTCGGCTACGGTATCGTGCGCGAAGGACGCTGATGAATGGCCCCAAAAAAGCCTCAAAAACTTCTGCAAGTCTTTGAGGCCAAAATGGCTGCCCGGGTAGGGATCGAACCTACGACCAAGTGATTAACAGTCACCTGCTCTGCCACTGAGCTACCAGGCAATAAAACCCGTGAGGGGGCGAAGGAAAAACCAAGCCAGCTCCCCAGTTGTCAACGCCCTTTTCCCCAAAACCGCAGATTATTCGGAGCGCGCGCAGGTTTTGGTTGCCAAACGTCACCACAAAAGTTTTTGCTGAGCCTCTTTTCCATTACGCCTGCCATCAATTCCGGTGCGACAGGGGGAACGAAACCATGAATAAAGCACTCAGCCTGACCATCACCCCGCGCGCCCAAACTGGTCGCTCGGCCTCCCGCCGTGTTCGCAAGGCGAACCAGATCCCCGCGATCCTCTACGGCAAACATACCACCCCGCAGACCCTTTCGGTCGACGCGCCCGAACTCATCCGCCTGCTGAAGGCCGTCGCCGGCCGCGCCCTCCTTATCGAGCTCGTGCGCAAAGACAAAGCCGAGAAAGCCCTTTCCTTTCTGCAGGAAATTCAACGTGACCCCATCACCGATAAATATCTCCACGTCGACCTGCAGGAGGTAAAAGCGGACGAGAAACTTGAAATCAACGTCCCCATCGCCCTCATTGGTGAGGCTTTCGGCGTGAAACAACAGGCCGGCGTGCTTGAGATTGCCACCCACACCGTGCGTATCCGCTGCCTGCCCAAGGACTTACCTCCCGTCGTCGAGGTTGATATCTCCGAGCTGAAGATCAACGAGACCATGAAGATCGCCAACCTCAAAGCCATTGCTGGCGTCGAGTATCGCGACCTCCCTGGCCAGCCCGTGGTATCCGTGCTCAGCGTCGAGGAGCAAACGATCCCCGATGCCGCCGCCGCCACCCCGAGCGCTGGGGCCGCCGCTCCCGCCGCCGGGGCCGCCGCAAAGCCCGCTGCTGGTGCCGCCGCCGCCGCGAAACCCGCTGCCGGTGCCGCTGCCAAGCCCGCCGCTGGCGCCGCCAAGCCCGCCGCGCCCGCCAAGAAGTAAGCGCCCCCCGCCGCGTCCCCCGCCTTACCGCGCGGGATCCGCGCGATTGTTCTTTGAGTCATGTCCATTTCGCTCGTTGCCGGCCTTGGCAACCCCGGTCGCGCCTACGCCACCACCCGCCACAATGCGGGCTGGATGGTGCTCGAGGCGCTGGCCGGCACCGAGAAGCTCACTTGGCAAGCCCAGGATCGCTTCGAGGCCGAGGTTGCACGCTGGGACTTCGCTCCCGGCCACACCGTGTGGCTGGCCAAACCGCTTACGTTCATGAACGAAAGCGGCCGTGCCATCCAAAAGCTGGCGGCCTTCCACAAGGTGCCGCCCGCCGCAATCACAGTCGTGTATGACGACCTCACCATCGACCTCGGCCTGCTCAAGGTCGCAGTGAAAGGCAGCGCCGGGGGCCATAATGGTGTCGCCGACCTGCTCCAACGCATGGGCGATGGTTTTGTCCGCTACCGCCTCGGTATCGGGCCCAAAAAGCCATCGGAAATGGACCTCAAGGATTTCGTGCTAGGCCGCTTTACTGACGAACAACAAACTCTTTTTAACCAACAACTCCCACACTTTGTCTCAGGCCTCCGTCTCCTGCTTTCGCAGGGCCCAGATCAGGCCATGAATCAACTTAACCGCCGCACCCTCCCAACATGAGCACCACCGCCCACCGCAATTACCTCGCCTCCTTCATCCTCGATAACCGAGGCAAAGAAGAGACCGTCGAGCAGATCGTCGAAGTCGTTAAGACCGAGATCGCCGCCGTCTCCGGCGTCGTCGCTACCGTAGAAAACATCGGCCGAAAAGACTTCGCCCGTGTTACCGACAACAAGTTCCCCGCTGCCAGCTACGTCCAAATCCGCTTCTCCGGCCCAGCCTCCGCGCCCGCCGCTCTCACCGAGCGCCTCCGCCTGAAGCACGCCGTCTACCGCACTCTCGTCGAGAACGCGTAAAGACCTCGCTTCGTAGTTTCATACTCCCACCCTCCCGCCATGGCCAACCTCAACCGCGTCCTCCTGATCGGAAACCTCACCCGTGACCCCGAACTGCGAGTCACGCCCAAGGGCACGGCTATATGCCAGTTCGGTCTGGCAATATCGCGTTCCTTCAAGGACGAGTCTGGCCAGACCCGCGAAGAGGCCACCTTTGTAGACATCGAAGCTTGGGGCAAACAAGGCGAGTTGATCGCCAAGTATTGCACCAAAGGCCGCCCCCTCTTCGTTGAGGGCAGGCTCCGCTTCGATCAGTGGGAAGATAAAACCACCCAGCAAAAGCGCAGCAAACTCAAGGTTGTCCTCGAGAACTTTCAGTTCCTCGGCGGCCGAGAGGGCGGCGCGACCGGTGCCGGCGGCCCACCCGCAGGAGCCGAGGATGCTGGCGTGGACCAAGTCTACGAACGCCCAGCCGCCGTGCCGCCTCGCGCTCCCGGCGGTGGCCGCCCAGCTCCGGCCCCCCAGCACGAGATAAACGACGACGACGTTCCGTTTTAAACCGCGCCCCTTAGCGCGTTGCCCGATTCCCTCTTTCTTCTCCGCCTACTTTTTAACCAATACAACCCATACACTCCCATGGCTCACCATGAAATCCTCCTCCTGAAACCCGTCGCCGGCCTCGGCGGCGAAGGCGACCAAGTCCGTGTCCGCGCCGGCTACGCCCGCAATTACCTGCTTCCCCGCAAGGACGCCGTCGCGCTTAACCAATCCAATCGCAAGCGCGTAGAATCGCTCAAAAAACAACGCGCCCAGCGCGAAGCCGCCGAACTCTCCGGCGCCCAAGAACTGGCTAAACAGATTGCCAAGGTCGCCCTCGCCTTCGCCGTAAAGACCGGCGAGGCCGGTAAGATGTTCGGCGCGATTACCGCGGCAGACCTCCACGCCAAGTTCGTCGAGGCCGGCATCGAGCTGGATAAGAAGAAAATTCACCTCCACACCCCAGTAAAGGCTCTCGGTAAACACGAGGTAGCCATCAAGCTCCACGCCGAGGTCAGCGTCGACATCAGCTTCGATGTCGTTTCCGAAAACCCGATCGAACAGGCCCCGGCCGTCGAAGAGGCACCTGCGCCCAAGACCTATAAGTCGAAGAAAAAAGCCGAGTAAACGAGCCCCGCAAGAGCCGCCCACTGGTTATCCCTGACCGCGCCCATCACCCGGGCGCGGTTTTTTTGTCCAGCTCAACCACCTAGACCGCGAATAAAACGCCGGCGGGCGGCCTTGTCCCTTGCGCCCCTCGCACCCGCCCTCTTGCCTCCCCTTTTCGTTCTGATGTCCGACTCCGCCAGCAGCTCCCCCGCAGCCCGCACCCCGCGCCGCCCCCGTCCCGATTCAGCCGCGCCCGCCGCTACGTCCGGACGCGTGCCCCCGCACTCCGTCGAGGCCGAAGAGCAACTGCTTTCCGCCTGTTTGCTCGACGGCGGCGATGTAGTGGCCCGCTGCCTCGAGGGCAAAATCGCCCCGGTCTCTTTCTACATCCCGGCTAATCGCGTCATTTATGAAAAGCTTCTTGAACTCTACAACGCCGGCAAACCCATCGACCTCGCCGTCCTAGCCGAGGAACTGAAGACCACCCGCCAATTAGATGAGATCGGAGGCTACGCCTACCTGACCCGCATCAGCGACCGCATCCCCACCACCGCCGGTGCGAGTTACTTCATCGAGAAGGTGCGTGAACTCGCCCTTCTGCGGGACATCATCCGAGCCGCCACCGGTGCAGTCGAAAACTGCTATAACTACTCCGGCGGCATCCAAGAGTTCGTCGATAAGGTTGAACAGGATCTCTTCAAAGTCACCCAAGAGCGCGTGGGCGACGGGGCCAAACCCATGCGCGAGCCCACTCGCGAAGCCATGGTCGTCATCAATAAGATGTTGATGAAAAAAGGCGAACTCACAGGCGTGAGCACCGGTTACAAGGATATTGATCGGTATCTTTTCGGCCTGCAAAAATCCGAGATGATCGTCTTGGCCGGGCGCCCCTCCTGCGGCAAGACCTCGCTCGCGATGAACTTCGCCGAACACGCCGCCCTGCCTGCCCGCGGCCCAGGTATCGCCACCCTCGTTTTTTCGCTCGAAATGAGCGCTGCCCAACTCGCGCTCCGCCTGCTGTGCTCTCGTTCCAGAGTAAACATGAAGCTGCTGCGCGACGGCCTGCTGTCCAAAAACGGCGAGGAACAACAAGAGTTGCTCCGGGTTGCCGATGAGTTCACCAAGTCCCCCTTGTTCATAGACGACTCCAGCTCCCTCTCAGTTATGGAGTTACGCGCCAAGGCTCGCCGGCTTCACGCCCGCCAACCCCTCGGCCTCATTGTGGTCGATTACCTCCAGTTAATTAGCCCCACGGACGGCACCGTGCCACGTGAACAACAGGTGGCCGAAGCCTCCCGCGGGCTAAAGTCCCTCGCCAAAGAACTCGCCGTCCCCGTCCTTGTCCTCGCCCAGCTGAATCGCTCCGCCGAAAAGGAAAACCGCCCGCCCCGCCTTTCCGACCTGCGTGAATCCGGCTCGATCGAACAGGACGCCGACGTCGTGCTGATGTTGAACCGCCCCAAGGAAGAAAACGACAAATTCCAAGTCGCCAGCGGCACGATGGAGCTTTTCATTTCCAAAAACCGCAACGGCGAGGTAGGCGACTTGAAGCTTACCTTCCTCAATTCGATCACCCGTTTTGAAAACTATACCCAGTAACCCCGCCGCGCGCTTGCTCGCTCGGCTCCTCCTCGTCTGCCTTTTCGCAGCCTCCACTGCCGGTCCTATGGGCGCCCAGCCCGTCGCCGGTGGCGCCGTGCCTGCCGCCGCCTCGACTGCCCGCGTCGGCACCATCAGCGTGCGCTTCAATGGCCCCGCCAATGTCGCCGAACAAGTCGTTCGCGCCAACATGCAGCTACAGGAAGGCTCCGCTCTAGAGGATGCGCTGATTGACCGCGATATCCGCTCGCTCTATCGCACCGGCCAGTTCGAGTTCATCGAGTTCAAACGCGGCGCCCTTGTCGCCGGTAAAGTCGATCTCGTCGTCGAGGTTACGTCCAAATTCCGAGTCGAATCAGCAACCTACGTCGGCAACAAAAAGGTGAAGGCCAAGCGCCTAGCCAAGGAAGCCAAGACGAAGGAAGGCCTCCCGCTCGATGAGCGCCAAGTGAAGGAGGATTCCGAAAAAATCCGCGAATATTACCAGAAGTCTGGCTACAATCAGGCCAAGATCGACTACCGCATTGAGCGCGACCGGGCCACCGGTCTAGGTAAGGTCTTTTTCGACATCTCCGAAGGCGAGAAAGTCCGCATCAAGCGCGTCGTCTTCGAAGGGAACGAAAACGTCTCCACTCGCCGCCTCCGCAAGACTATCGAGACGAAAAAGTGGAACTGGTTCTCTTGGCTCACAGACACCGGTCGCTTCCGCGACGACCGCTACGAGACCGACTTTGACAAGCTTCGCGATTATTACCGCGACCAAGGCTTCCTCGACGTCGAAATCGACCCGGCCAAGGTAAAGTTTGAATACCCCCAGCCCAACCGCCTCGTGCTAACCTTCGTGATCATAGAGGGCCGCCGCTACAAACTCGGTGAAGTCACCATCACCGGTAACAAGCTCCACCCATCCGAAAAACTGATGGGCCTGCTTAAACTTAAATCAGGCGACACCTTCTCCCCCACCGCAGTCGAAAAGGACCAAAAAGCCCTTGAGGACTACATCGGCAAGGATGGCTACGTTGACGCCCGCGTGCGCGTGGTTCGAAAACCCAACCTGCAAACCGGCGCCATCGACCTCGAATACCAATATACCGAAGGCGAGAAGTTCTTCGTCGAATCCATCCGCCTAGAGGGTAACACCAAAACCAAGAGCGTGGTCGTCCTCCGCGAACTAGCTCTCGGGCCAGGCGAGGTCTTCAACACCGTGCGCATGCAAAACTCCAAACTGCGGCTCGAAAACACCCGCTTTTTCGAGGAGGTGAACATGAGCCCTGAGACCACCAACCTGCCCGGCCGCCGGAACCTGAAAATCGCAGTCAAGGAAGGCCGCACCGGCAACCTCACCTTCGGCGCCGGTTTCAGTTCTCTAGAGAGCGCTATTGTGTTCGCCGAGGTCAGTCAGTCGAACTTCGACCTATTCAACCGCAAGAGCTTCTTTCAAGGAGACGGCCAGAAATTCCGCCTTCGCCTCCAACTAGGTTCCCGCTCCAGCGAAGCCACCCTGAGCTTCGAGGAGCCTTGGTTCCTGGAACGGGAACTCGCACTCGGCTTCACCCTCTACCGAACCAGCTCCGACTACTATAACAACGTCTACGCCGAAACCCGCACCGGAGCAGAGGTCTACCTCCGCAAACGTCTTTTCGAGCTGGTCGAGGGCCGCCTCGGCTACACCTACGAGATCGTCGGCATCGACAGCGTGGATCGTCGGACCGCCCCGTTTCTGCTCGACGAAGAAGGCAACCGCACGGTCTCTAAGCTTACTTTCAAGCTCCTGCGCGACACCCGCGACCGCCTTTACAACACTACCCGCGGCAACCGCGTTGAACTGGCCACCGAGCTGGCTGGCGGCCCCTTCTCCGGCGAAACAGACTATTACCGCGTCGAACTTCGTGCCTCCCAGTATTACACTACCTTTGAGACCCTCAACCAAGTTGTCTCGTTCATCGGCCGAGCCGGCGTGATCGACGAATATGGGGACAGCAAGTCTGTCCCCTACTTCGACCGCCTCTTCCTCGGCGGCCCCAGCTCACTCCGTGGCTTCGAATTTCGCAAAGTCGGGCCGAAGGATGAAAAGGGCCTAGTCACGAAGCCTGATCCCGACGGCACCGGCCCCCTAACCGATCCCGATGGCGCCAACGTCCCACCCACCTACCAACCCATCGGCGGCAAGAGCTACGCCATGGGCAGCATCGAATACACCTTTGAGGTTGTTAACCCACTCCGTCTCGCCGTCTTTTACGACGTGGGCTTCGTCAACACCGACGCATGGGACTTCAACGCCTCAGGCTACAACGACAACTTCGGCTTCGGCATCCGCCTCATGGTCGGAGGCGCTCCCCTCAGCCTAGATTTCGGCATCCCCATCACCACGGACGCCCACAACAGCGACGGCATGCAGTTTAACTTTTCTTTTGGCACCCGTTTCTGATTTGCCTGTCATTTAACCCCGCCCGCTTACAACCATAACTTCCCATCGCATGAACAAGCTCCTATCCTCCCTCCTCGCGATCGTCGCCCTCACCGGCGTCACCGCCCCATCCGCCGTCGCCGAGACCGCCCCAAAAATCGCCACCGTCGATATGGCCAAACTGCTCGACGACCACTACGAGACCGTCGACCAAAATGCCAAGCTGAAGGGCGACGAAGCCAAGGCCAACGAGGAACTCGAGAAGCTGAACAAAGAAGGTCAGGATCTGGTCGCCCAACTCAAGGAACTCGAGGAAAAGGGCAAAAATCCCGCCATTGCAGCCGACGCCAAGGACAAGCTCCAGACTGAGATGCGCGCTAAGATCGAGGAGATCCAACGCAAACAAAATGAGGTCCAATCCTTCCGCGGGAATACCCAGCGTTCCCTGCAGCAGCGCATCCAAAACTTCCGGAAAATCATGTTCGAGAAGATCAACGTCACCGTGACAGAGGTAGCTAAAAAGAAGGGTGCCAACCTTGTCCTCGATAAGTCCGGCTTCTCCCACATTGGAATCAGCCCCATCATTTATTCTGACTCCAGCTATGACATCACCGACGATGTGCAAAAGGAGATCAATAAGGGGCGCCCCGCCGCTTCGGCTACCCCCGCAGCCACTCCCGCCACCACCCCTGCCCCTGCTGCCAAGACTGAAGACGCCGCCAAGGTGACTTTCCCAAGCGCCAAGTAGGCACGCTGGTCTACTCAAAGCCTCCGCTCCCCACGGGCCCGTGCCTTGCGCACTGGGCCCTTTTTCTTTGGCTATTCCCAGCGAGCCTCCAAAGCATCGCCCAAGCCCCACAAACTCTGACACGTTTCAATTTTATCCACCTTCGGGCTTAAACATCCATGACCCTAGCCTTTAGCGACGACGAACTCATCGCCCTCCTGGCCCCCCGCGCCACCCGTGGAACCACCTCGGCGACTGTGACCCGCATCTCCACGCTGAAAGAAGCCCTCCCGGGTGACCTCTCCTTCCTCGGCAACCCGAAATACAAGCCCGAGGTCGCCGCCACCCGCGCTTCTGTCGTGCTCCTTCCTGCTGACTTCACCGGAGAGCCGCCCGCCCCCGACCAACTTTTCCTGCTGGTCGACAACCCCTCCGCCGCCCTCGCCACCCTCTGCGCCCGCATCGAAGCCTCCCTCTGGCCCCGCCCTGCACCCGGCATCCACCCGAGCGCAGTAGTCGCGCCCGATGCCATCATCGATCCCGCCGCCACCGTGGGGCCCTTGTGCGTCGTGGAGTCCGGCGCCCAAATCGGCCCCTTCAGCGTCTTACAAGCCCAAGTATTTATCGGCCGCCAGGCCCGCGTTGGCGCAGGTTGCTGGTTCATGTCTGGCGTCCACGTCGCCACCGAGTGCGTAGTCGGCGACCGCGTGCGCCTCCACGCCGGCGTCGTCATCGGCGCCGACGGCTTCGGTTACGAATCATCCACTGGGCGCCACTTGAAAATCCCCCAGATCGGCCAAGTTGTAATTGATGATGACGTTGAGATCGGGGCCAACACCACCATCGACCGCGCCCGCTTCAGCCGCACCCACATCGGCGCCGGCACCAAAATCGACAATCTCGTGATGATCGGCCACAACGTGAACGTCGGCCGCCACTGCATCCTCTGCGCCCAAGTTGGTATCTCCGGCAGTTCCACGCTTGAGGATTACGTCGTCCTCGGCGGCCAAGCAGGCGTCGCCGGCCATCTGACCATTGGCAAGGGAGCCAAAACCGACGGCCAGACCGGCATCAACACCGACCTGGCCCCTGGCACCTTCTGGAAAGGCTCGCCCTGCCTGCCTTACCAAATAGAACAACGCATCAACGTCCTCCGTCAGCGTTTGCCCGATCTATTCCGCAAGGTTGATAACCTCGCCGACGAACTTGCAGAGCTAAAAAAAAACCACCCGGCCCACGTCATTAAATAAAACGCTAGTTTTGCACCTCGGCTGGCCGCGCCTTACCTGACGCTTCCCCCATGCCTGAACTCGCCGAAGTTGAATTCATCCGCAAACGCTGGAACCCCGGGCTCGGGCACGTGGTGACCAGCGTCCGCCTCCACCCCCGCGCTGGGGTCTTCAAGACCTGTGACCCTGCCGAACTCGCCCGCCGCCTGCTCGGCGCGCGACTCACTTCGTCCGCGGCTGCCGCCAAGCAAATGCTTTTCCGCCTCTCCGGCGCCGACGCGGACGGCACTACGCTATGGCTCGGCCTCCACCTCGGCATGACCGGCGAACTCTCAACCCGCCCCGCCGGCCTGCCCGACGCCCGCGCCGAACACCTCATCCTCGACCAGGCCGCGGCCGCCCACTCACTCGTATTTGCCGATTTTCGTATGTTCGGCCGCGTCCAGTTCCACGCCGGCCCCGACGCCCCCGCTTGGTGGGCGGACATCGCTCCCGCTGTGATTTCGCCAGCCTTCACCCTCACCGCCGTGACCGATTTTTTCCGGCGCCGTGCCCGCACCCCACTGAAAGCCGCCTTGCTGATGCAGGAACGCTTCCCAGGCATCGGTAACTGGATGGCCGATGAGATACTCTGGCGCGCCGCCCTCCACCCCGCCCGCCGCTGCGGCGATCTCGACCCCGCCGAGATTAAAAAGCTTCACCGCGAAACCGTCTGGGTCGCCTCCCAAGCTCTCGCCATCACCGGCGCGACTTTTGAGGACCCACCCACCTCCTGGCTTTTCCAACACCGCTGGAAGGACGGCGGCATCTGCCCTCGCACCAAAAAACCTCTCGAACGCGCCACCATCGGCGGTCGCACGACCTGCTGGTCTCCCGCTCGGCAAAAGCTCGCCTGAGCCGCACGCCCAGATTCACCTCCCACCATGCTCATCGCGCCTGCATCCAAATTCATCTTCATCGGAGACTCGATAACCGACGCCGGTCGTGACCCCGCCGGAGAGGCCACCCCGTGGAATCCACGCGCCGGCACGGGCCACGGCTACGTATCACTGATCGAGGCCTGGCTCGGTGCCACCCGCCCCGCCGACCAAATCCGCGTCATCAACCGCGGCACCTCTGGTCACACCGTTCGCGACCTCGCCGCACGCTGGGAAACCGACGTCCTCGCCCCAGCCCCCGACTGGGTCTCAATCATGATCGGCGTCAACGACGTGTGGCGCCAATTCGATACCCCCCTCCGCACCGACCTCCAAGTCCACCTGCCCGAATACCGCACAACTCTAGAAAACCTGGTGGCCCGCACCAGGCCTCGCCTGAAGGGCCTCGTGCTCGCCACCCCGTTCTTTATCGAGCCCCACCGCGCTGATCCGATGCGCGCGATGATGGACGCCTACGGCGCGGTCGTGCGGGAACTTGCCGCCACCCACGACGCCGTGTTTGTCGACACACAGGCCGCTATTGACGCCGTCACCACCCACACCCACCCGATGACCCTCGCCTGGGATCGTATCCACCCCAACCCTACCGGTCATCTGATTCTCGCCCGAGCCTTCCTCGCCGCTCTCGGCGCGCTTTGATGTTTTAGCCATGCCTACCCTTTTCGAACGCATCATCGCCCGCGAGATACCCGCGAAAATCGAGCACGAGGACGAGCACTGCATCGTTATCCATGACATCGCCCCAGCCGCACCCGTCCACCTGCTACTGATTCCAAAGATCGCAATACGCCGCGTAGGCGAGGCCACCCCCGCGCATCAGGCTGCACTGGGCCATCTCCTGCTCACCGCCGGCCTAGTCGCAGAAAAAATTGGCCTGGAACGCGGCTTCCGCCTCGTGATCAACCACGGACCCGACGCCTGCGAAACCGTCCCCCACCTGCACGTCCACCTCCTCGCCCGCCGCCAACTAAATTGGCCCCCAGGCTGAGCGTTCCCATGCCCCAACACCCGCGTTCCGATTCCGCCGCCAACCCGCCGATCGAGCCGCCTCCGCCCTTTCCGGCCTCGCCGCAGGAAGCCGCGCGCGGCTTGGCCCCAGACGCCCTTGCCCGCCTCGACGCCTACGGCCGTGAGCTGGCCACCGGCGGCGTCATCCGCGGCCTCATCGGCCCACGCGAAGTCGCCCGCCTCTGGGATCGCCACCTCCTTAACTGCGCCGCACTCGCTGAACTGATCCAGCCCGGTGAACTCGTGGCCGATATCGGCACCGGTGCAGGCCTACCCGGCCTCGTGCTCGCCCTCGTTAGGCCCGACTTGCGCGTGATACTCGTGGAGCCCCTCCAACGACGCTGCGATTTCCTCGCCGAAATGATCAAACGCTTTGAACTCGGCAAACGCGTCTCCATCCGGCGCGGCAAAGCCCACGTCGTGCTTCCCTGTCAGGCCGATGTAGTCACCTCGCGAGCCGTCGCCGCACTCGACGAACTCGCCGCTTGGAGCCTACCTCACGCCCGCGTCGGCGGCCGCCTGCTCGCACTCAAGGGCCAGCGCGCCGCCGAGGAACTCGCCGCCGCCCTCCCTGTGCTCGACCGCTGGGGCGCCGAGGCGGACGCCGGCGTCGAGCTCTGCGGCGCAACCTGGCTGGAAACCCCAGTGCTGGTGGTCCGCGCCACCCGGCGGCGTTGAGCCCGCGGACTCAACGCGCCTCGTAGGCCCCGTCCACACGCTTCGCTAGTAGCCGTTTCAACTCCAGCATCATCAAGGTCGCCGCCAGCGCCGGACTCGCTAAACCGGTGAGCCCTACCAACGCATCAACCGAGAGAATGGCACCCCCCGCGAAACAGCTCAGCACCTGCACCTCGTCTGCTCCGAGACCCGACACCGCCGGCGACGCGACCACCTTAGCCGGGATCGGTGCCACCCCCGCTGGACCAAATCCCTCAAGATAGTTCAATTCGCTCAACACGTCGTCCACGGAGGTTAATAAGGTCGCCCCATCACGGATGAGTTGATGGCACCCCGCACTGCTTGGTTGGTCGATACGCCCAGGCACCGCAAAAACCAACCGGCCCTGCTCGCCGGCGAACTTCGCGGTGATCATCGAACCGCCGCTAACGTCACTCTCTACCACGATAACCGCCCGACTCATCCCCGCCACAATTCGGTTACGCATCGCGAACGACTGCTTATCCGCCCGCCGTCCGAAGGGAAACTCCGTGAGCACTGCGCCGCGTTCCTCAATGCGCCGGAAGAGCCCGAGGTTCTCGGGCGGGTAAACGATATCTATACCGTTGCCCAAGACCGCTGCCGTGAGCCCACCCGCTTCCAGCGCGCCCTCATGAGCGTGACTGTCGATCCCGCGCGCCAGCCCGCTCACCACGCAAAAACCCAGCTTGGCCAGATCATATCCCAATTTACGCGCCGTAGCCTGACCATAGAGTGTAGTTCGCCGCGAACCTACAATAGCGACGCAGGGCGCATTAAAAGTGTAATCACCACGTCGATACAAACCGAGTGGCGCATCCGGCAGTTCCCGCAGCAGGGGCGGATAGCCTGGGTCGCGCATACTCACAAAAGTCGCCCCTGCTTTCGCCATCCGTTCCTCTTCTTTCGCCAAGTCGACCAAGGCCCGCCAACCGCGTAGATTCGCGCTAATTCGGGGGCCCACACCTTTAACCGCTTCCAGCTGCGCCAATGGCGCCTCGAAGAGCCGACGCGGATCATCACCAAACTCCGCCAGCAGGCGATTAGTAGTAACCGGCCCAATATCGGGTAGCGCATTCAAAACCAAAAACGCCTGCGTTACGGTCATTTCCCCCATTTGCGCCAAAGTGCCGGGTCCCCGCTACAGGAGGCAATTCCGGAAACGCCGCCGTTCCCGCGGTCTACGCCAACGCTTTCTCTAACCTCATCTGCAAAAATGTCTTATCTCTATTGCGCCGCTGTCACTTGCCAGCCTAAAACCCGCGCACTAGTGCCGCGACTGCCATGGCGGTCGTCTCGGTATGGCTGAGGGTCAACAACACGCCGACCGCACCCCGGGCCGCCAGTAATACCTCACCCTGCGCGTCGAGCTTTACCCTAGGCGCGCCATGCTCGTCGTGAATCACCTCGATGGATTTCCAGCCCAGCTCGGCGCCAATCCCAGTCCCAAAAGCCTTCGCCACCGCCTCCTTGGCCGCAAATCGTGCCGCGAGGAAAGGCGCTGGATCACGCATGCGGAGACAGTAGGCGCGTTCCCCTTCGGTGAAAGTATACCCGAGAAACCGCTCGCCCTGCCGCTCCCAAACCCCGCGCAGGCGCTCGACTTCACAGAGATCACAACCGAGACCGAGAAAGTATCCGGCAATCATCACGCAAGCCTTAGCCAGCCGGGTTCATACGCGTCTTCATCTCCCGCACCGCCTCCTCGATCCCCGTGGAGAGTGCGCGGGCGATGATGCTGTGGCCGATATTCAGCTCGTGGACGCCGGGCAGGGTCCGGATCTCGGCAACGTTGACGTAGTTGATGCCGTGGCCGGCATTTACCACAAGACCAGCGGCATGGGCCTGGCGGGCCCCTGCGACTAGGCGGGCGAATTCCTCCGCGCGCCGCGCGCCGTGCCAAGCGTTGGCCCAGGCGCCGGTGTGCAACTCAATCCACGGGGCACGCACCTCCGTCGCCGCGTCGATCTGGACCGGATCGGCGTCGATAAAGAGACTCACGAAGATGCCGGCCGCACGCATCGCCTCGCACACCGCGCGCACCCGGTCGCGTTGCCCGGCGACGTCGAGCCCGCCCTCAGTGGAAATCTCCTCACGACTCTCGGGCACCAAACAAACCGACTCGGGCCGCACTTTCAGCGCAAATTCGGTCATGGCCGGGGTGCAGGCCATCTCTAGGTTGATACGCGTGCGGGCAACCTCGCGGAGGCGCCATACATCGCGCTCCTGAATGTGCCGACGGTCCTCGCGAAGGTGAATGGTGATGCCGTCTGCACCCGCCCGCTCGGCGAGTGTGGCCAGTTCAACTGGATCCGGCTCCACTGGGCCACCAACCGTCGCGGCGTAGCCGCGATAGCGCGCCTGCCGCACAGTCGCAGCGTGGTCGATGTTAACGCCAAGGAGTATCATGGAATGCAACCTTAACAGGCGGACCGCGTCCGGAAAGAAAGGATTTCGCTTTCGCCTTGTCGCTCGCCCCCTTTGCTTAAGCCCGATGTCGTCCGCCGCCCCCAAACAGGAAAACCTGCTGCTCAACCTGGCCTTCAATTTAGCGATCCCTTGGGCCGCGCTATCCTACCTGAGTAAACCGGAACGCTTGGGGCCGACCTGGGCGCTGGTCGTTGCGGTAGCTCTGCCCGTAGCCTACGGGATCTGGGATTTTCTGGCCCGTAGGAAAATGAATTTCATGTCGATCCTTGGCCTTGTAAGCGTCACCGCCTCCGGCGGTTTAGGCCTGCTCAAGGCCGATGGTATTTGGTTCGCAGTTAAAAGCGGGATCGTGCCGGCCCTAATCGGCCTTGCGGTGCTTATCTCCGCCCGCACGAAACGCCCACTGGTGAATGAATTGCTGTATAACGAGCAGATGATCGATGTCGCGCGCATCGACGCGAAATTGGCTGAAACCGGAGGCCGGCCCGCGTTCGAGCGACTACTCAGCCAGTCCAGCCTCCTCCTCACTGCCAGCTTTCTCGGAAGCGGTGCACTTAATTTTCTCGTGGCCTACTTGGTTATCAAAAGCCCGACCGGCTCGGAAGACTTCAACAAAGAGATGGCCCGTCTGCACGTCCTCGATCTGTTTTTCGTTACCGTGCCGAGCATGGGAATGATGATGTTCGCACTCTGGAGACTTTTAAAGGGTATCCAGCGGCTAACCGGTCTCGAAATCGAGGACATGTTTCACCCCAAACCGGACAAAGCCTCCTCCCCCTCAAAAACCTGAGGGTTCCCTGATGTTTTCCGGCACCGAGCTCATTCGCTACCAGCGCCATCTTGGTCTAGCCGGTTTCGGTCCCGAGGCCCAATCGAAGCTAAGTGCCAGCTCCGTGCTGGTGGTTGGCGCGGGGGGACTCGGCTGCCCCGCCCTGCTTTACCTCGCCGCCGCCGGCGTCGGACGCTTGGTGGTGATCGACCCCGATCGCGTGGAGTTGTCCAATCTGCAACGTCAGGTGCTTTTCACCACGGAAGACATAGGTCAGCCCAAAGCCGAGGCCGCCGCCCGCCGTCTCCGCATGTTGAACCCAGAAATCGCGATCGATGCCATCATCGCCCGGCTCGATCAGGCCAACGCCCTAGCCCTCGTGCGTGCGGCCGACCTGGTTGTGGACGGATCGGATAACTTCGCCACGCGCTACCTCGTGAATGATGCCTGCGTGCTTACCGATCGGCCCTTCGTGCACGCCGCCGTCGAAGGATTTGAGGGACAAGCGAGCGTCTTTAACTGGCGCGGCGGTCCCACCTACCGCTGTCTTTTTCCAGCCCCGCCTCCACCGGGCGCCGCACCGAGCTGCACCGACGCCGGCGTGCTGGGCGTGTTACCCGGGCTGCTTGGGACCATCCAAGCCACGGAGGCGATCAAGCTACTCACCGGCATCGGCGAACCGCTGGCCGGCCGCGTGCTACTCTGGGACGCGCGGAGTCTTGCCGTCCGCACCATCACCCTCGTGGCCGATCCGCGCTCGCGGGCGATCACCGAATTACCCCTGAACCCGGTCGGCAAAAGCTGCGACGAGGAGGATGAAATTTACGTTGCCGCCCTGCGCACGCGGCTTGGCGACGTCCAGCTGATTGACGTGCGCGAGGCCCCGGAAAGAGCGCTCGGTGCGATCGAAGGGTCGGTGCACGTCCCGCTCGCCCAACTCGCGACTACCGATTTGACCGCGCTAGGTCTCGACCCGGGCCTATTCACGGTGGTGTATTGCGGCGCCGGCCTGCGCAGCCAACACGCGGTGCCAACTATGCGAGAACTGCACGGGTTTAGTGAGGTGCGCAGTCTGCAGGGTGGTTACCGGGCTTGGACCGAGCGACCAGCGGCGGACCAACACGATCAGCGCGCTCAACCGCGCTGATTGGCAGGGACAAATTCGCGCAAGGGCGCGCCCACGTAAACCTGACGCGGGCGGTAGATTTTGAGTTTCGGATTAGCTGCGACTTCGCGCCACTGAGCGATCCAGCCGGGCATGCGTCCGAGAGCAAACATCACGGTAAACATGTTCTCGGGTATACCAAGGGCGCGCATGATCAGGCCGGAATAGAAATCAACGTTGGGGTAGAGCTTCCGCTGAACGAAATAATCATCGTTCAACGCGCACTCTTCGAGCTTCATGGCAATGTTAAGCAGCGGGTCGTCCTTGATGCCGAGGGAACCGAGTGCCTTGTAGAAGGAGGCCTTGATAATCTTGGCTCGGGGGTCGTAGTTTTTGTAAACGCGATGACCAAAGCCCATCAGGCGGTCGCCCTTGCCGGACTTGGCGGCGGCGATGAAACGGGTGCCGTCGTCGCCGTCGGCGTGAATGTTTTTAAGCATCTCGATGACAGCCATGTTGGCGCCGCCGTGGAGCGGACCCCAGAGGGCGTTCACGCCAGCGGAGACGGAGGCGAAGACATTCGCTCCAGCCGAAGCTACCATGCGCACGGTCGAGGTGGAGCAGTTTTGCTCGTGGTCAGCATGGAGCAGAAGAAACAGGTTCAGCGCCGACGCGACTTCAGGGGTCGGGGTGTAGGTGGCGTAGGGCTCCGAAAACATCAGGTGGAGGAAATTTTCGCAGTATCCGAGCTGTGGATTCGGGTGATTGATTGGCAGACCGCGGGACGCCCGATAAGAACAAGCCGCAATGGTGCGAACCTTCGAAATCGCAATGGCCGCCGCTTCGTCAAAATGCTGAAGATCGGCTTGGTGGTTATTGCTCGCCAAGTGCGGATGATAGGCGCCCAGCGAGTTCATCGTGGCGGAGAGGATCGCCATCGGATGGGCGCCGGTGGGAAACCCCTCAATGAACCGAATCAGGTCCTGGCGCAACGGGGCGTGCTTGGCAAGAAGGGCAGAAAAAGACGAGTGCTGCGCGGGCGTGGGCAGTTCGCCGTTCATGACCAGCAGAGAGGTCTCAATGAAGTTGGATTTCTCGGCGAGTTGCTCGATGGGATAGCCACGGTAGCGCAGGATGCCGACCTCACCGTCGATAAAAGTGATCTTGCTTAGACACGAACCGGTGTTGCCGAAACCATCGTCGTAAGTGATACACCCCGTGTCGCCACGCAGCTTGCCAATATCGATGGCCTTCTCGCCTTCGGAACCCGTGATAATCGGGAGAGAAAGTTCCTTGCCGTCGATATTCAGGGTAGCGTTGTGGGCCATGTTGAAGCGAAGAGAGCAAATAGGGTGGGCCTTGCAAAGCAAAGTCGCCCAGATACAGGGAATTGACTGGGAGCCATTAGACAGGGCGCATCCAAGGGTAAGCTAAAGTTACACTCGACGGCTTACGCCTGAGCCGGAGCGGCAACCGAGACGAAGTTGCGGTAGATCCCCAAACCCTTGGCCTGACTTTTTTCGGGGTGAAACTGGGTTGCGAAACACCGACCGCGCGCAATCGCGGCGGTGAAGACACCACCGTAGTCACATTCGGCTAAAACGAGGCTCCGGTCGTTTGGCACGCAATGATAGCTGTGCACAAAGTAGAAAGCCTCACCCTCCTCCGCCAAGCCCGCCCGGAGCGGTGAATCCAGTTGGGTAAAACGCACGGTGTTCCAGCCCATGTGGGGAATTTTATAATCGGGAGGACGCACAAAACGGATCACCCGCCCAGGTAAAATCCCAAGCCCGCCAGTGCCCTCCAACCCACCCTCTTCAGAGTGATCAAAAAGCGCCTGTAAACCCAGACAGACCCCAAGAAATGGCCGATCAGCCGCTATCCATTCCCGCAACGTGCGATCCAGACCAGTGGCGCGCAGCGACGCTACACAATCGCGAAGCGCCCCCACTCCGGGCAAAACGAGACCGTCGGCGCGGGCGTCCGCCACTTCACTTGGCGTGCGCACGATCCGCAAGTCCGCACCCACCGCCTCAAGGGCCTTGGTGACGGAGCGAAGATTACAGATACCGTTGTCTATGACCGCGATCATGACAGCGAATCAGATCACGCCCTTTGTGCTGGGGATTTGATCCGCACTGCGGGGATCCATGCGCACGGCGGCATCAATAGCTCGGGCCATACATTTAAAAATGGCTTCCGCGACATGATGCGGTTCCTCGCCGTAATCGAGTTTCACGTGAAGATTACAGGCTAGCGCATTGCTGAATCCACGGCAAAATTCTTTGACTAATATGAGGTTAAAGTCGCGCACATACATGGTCGGAGCGGTAACATCATACACCAGCGCGGCACGCCCGGAGAGATCGATGACTACGCGCGCCAGCGCCTCGTCCATGGGAACAAGGAAAAAACCGTAGCGGACAATGCCCTTCTTATCGCCGAGCGCTTTTTTAAAGGCCTCCCCAAGGACTAAGCCCACATCCTCAACGGTGTGGTGGTAATCCACCGCAACATCGCCCACACAGGTGAGCTCGAGGTCAAAGTGACCATGCTTGGCAAACAAGGTCAGCATGTGGTCGAAGAAAGGCACTCCAGAGGCGATGCTGGAACGGCCGCAGCCATCAACATTGAGGGCGAGTTGAATATCGGTCTCAGCAGTCTTGCGGGCGATGGAGGCAGTGCGGGAGGCAGGCATACGGAAAGGCTAAAAGAGAGAAGGAGAAAAAGTCGAAGATCGAAAGTGTAGACAGAAGTCTGCCGCAAAATCGCCCGAGGCAGTGGGACGAGCCCCAACTTTCACCCGTCAGGCTGTGAGGGCGCTACCCAAGGGGGTTGCCCCCACCCGTTTATCCTTTATCTTTGCAAAATGATGCGCTCGACGCTCTGCCGTAATTTGCCCAAGCATCTGGTCATCTTGTCTGAAAAAAATTCACAAAAACTAACGGTGATATCGTTGGAACCTTAAACATGTTTACAAGAACCTCACCCTCTGAACGAGTTTGACTGAGCTGCTTTAAGATTTTTCGCCCAAAATGAATGAGCGCCCCAGCACGGCGTCCAATCCCGTGCGGCGAAACTGCACCCACTTCACGGTCAACCCCGAAGTCGATCCCCCGCTCGGCGATCCGCGTGCCTTAGGGTGAAGTGTGACTGCCTAGCGCGCCTCTTTCAATATACATAACCCGAAAAATCAGCGCGCGGACAACTCCCGACTCTCGCCCACCGGACACAAAAAAGCCCGCGAACGCCTTTCGGTATCCGCGGGCTCCCTGTCGCTCAGAATGGTGGAGGTGGCGGGAGTTGAACCCGCGTGCCCCTGGCCTTCGCATATGGCGTCTACCCTTATAGTGTCGTTTTAATTTCGCCGGCGTCTCGCGACTGCACGCGCAAGGACGCAAACTAACCCCCGGATCGAAGATACGGCGCCCACACCGCGGGTGGCTCTGGGCGCTATGTCCACTGTCGTCGATCACGTCAGCTAGTGGACGTCACTGGGCGATCGTCACAGCACTTAGGCTGCGAGGGGCATTTCTTCGAAGGTGCCGTTTATTTTTGTGTGCAGGAGTTTATAACGCGAGACCTACACTCGCGAAGGGCAGCCAAACACTCCAACCAAGGGTCGAATCCAGAACACCCCCGAAAGTGTTGGCCTTCGGTGATCTTCCGGGATCGAGCCTAGGCCCGATCATGCCGGTAATCTGAAAGAACGAAAGAATACCCTCGCCCCGCACCGCCCCAATTGCAAGCGCCGCACTAAAAAGCGTTCGCGTTTACCCGCCCGCTCGGGCCAAAGCCACCCACTCGGCTACGATGGGCCCGTCCGCCGCCGGCATCTCCAACTCGCCAATCTCCGCCCGCGTCACCCAGCGCAAGGCCTCATGCTCGCTCGCCACCGGCTCCGCCCCCGGCGCTAGCCGCGCCAAAAACGGCGTCAGCCGCACCGTCACCGTCGCATAGGCGTGCGTGACCGCCCTGAGCCGCGCACCCGGCAGCGCCTCGCAACCCAGCTCCTCGCGGATCTCGCGAACCAGCGCCCCCGCCGCATCCTCGCCCGCCTCCACCTTGCCACCGGGGAACTCCCACAACCCACCGAGGTGCTTGTGCGCCGGTCGGCGCGCGACCAGCAAGCGGCCCGCGTCATCCTCAATTAACGCACATACCACCTCGACCACGGGTCTTGATTCCATACGGCTACTCAACTAGCAATTTACCCGCCGACAAGGCCCGACCCGCCCATCCCTAACCGCGGTCACTTGCCTGCCGGCGTTTTCGCCCCGTCCTCCATGCCCCGCCATCGCAAAACTTCCCGCCGCCCATCGTCCGCGACTTTGCTGCGGCCTTGGCTGGTTGTCGCCGGGACAGGCTTAGTCCTGGGCGCACTCCTCCTCCTCCTTGATTCCAGCGAATCCACCCACCCTTTCATCGACTTCGGAGCGCGCGCAACCTTGGCAGAGGCCGAATCCTTCCGCCCGACCGAGGCGATGATCACGCGTGCCGAGACCGAGTTTCAGGACGCGTTCACTGACCCCGCCTCGGTTCCGCGCCTCACCCTCCCGCCAATTTCCGCCACAGTAAAAACACCAGAATCTGCGCGCTAAACAAGCGCAGCAGCATCAAACCGCTGCATACGCCACCGCCCGGACGTCGCTCCGAGTGGTCTGCTGGGCAAAGGTCAGCGCCAGCGCCGGCAGATCAATGTTCGAAACAGCCAGCAGTCCGCACAGCTCAGCGTAGTTGAGTTTTGCCGATGCGCGCGCGACTAGCCCCACCAAAATCGACGGCCCCGCCGTCACCACCCCGCCGCGCCAAAACCGCGAGATAAGCACTCCCGAGGAAGGCAAACGCGGGCTGTCCGCAATGCGGCGCACAGCCAGATTCGTATTGAGCACCTCGAAATTCCGCGCAACCAGCGGCGGCACCGAAGGCTTGAACGTCACCTCCGCCGCCCGCACCTCCGCCGCGACATCCGAACCTGAAAACCGTGCGGATAAGCACCATCGCCAAGATGATGCCCAGCACGGCACAGGAATAGACCACCGCGTAGACAAGCCCTCGGCTCAATACCGCGTCCGTTTGCGCCCCAACCTGCTGGAGCGCCGTGCCCACCGCGCCCGCGAAGGCCAACCGGATCACCGTTCGGGCAACCGATTCGTTGGATAACAAATTTATCAACCAGCCCATGCGCCGACTCTAGCACCTCGCCACGCCCGTAGCCTCTTTATAATTTGGGTAAGTTGCCTCCCTTCGCGACCAAACCCGCTTTGAAAAAGCCGATGCAGGCCACGCCCGACGCGCATTTAGCCTTCTCCCCGCCGCACTAGGCGCCAGCCTACGAGCGTGTCCGAGACTCTTCGCATCCTTATCGTCGGCGGCGGTGCTGCCGGTTTTTTCGCCGCTATCCACGCCGCCGAAACGGCCCCCGGCGCGCGCATTTGCCTTTACGAGGCCACCGCCCATCCCCTCGCCAAAGTCCGCGTATCCGGCGGTGGACGCTGTAACGTTACCCACGCCTGCCCAGAACCCCGCGAGCTAATAAAACGCTACCCGCGCGGCGGCCGTGAACTGCTCGGCCCCTTCACTCGCTTCGGCCCGCGCGACACCATCGCTTGGTTCGAGACTCGTGGCGTCACCCTGAAGACTGAGGCCGACGGGCGCATGTTTCCCGACACCGACGATTCCGCCACCATCATCGCCACCCTCCGCAGTGCTGCCGACCAAGCCGGCGTGCGGCTCTTTACCAGCATGGGCGTGCGCAGCCTCACACGCACTCCCGGCGGCGTCGGCTTCGACGTTACCTTCACCGACGATTCCGCTGCGACCTTTGATCGCGTCCTGCTCGCCACCGGCGGCAACAAGGGCTCCGCCGGTCTCGCCATCGCCGCCGCCCTCGGCCACGCGATCGAGCCGCCCGTCCCCTCTCTGTTCACCTTTCATATCGCTGATCCGCGCCTCGTGGGGCTGGAAGGCGTCTCCGTGCAAGATGCCGCCGTGTCCGTCACCGGCGCAAAACTCGCCGAGCGTGGCCCCCTACTGGTTACCCACTGGGGCCTGAGCGGCCCAGCCATCCTGAAACTCTCTGCTTGGGGCGCCCGGGTCCTTGCCGCCCGCGACTACCGTTTCCCCCTGGTCGTTTCCTGGACCGGCGAAACTCTCGCGAAAACCACCGAGACCCTCGCTGCTTGGCGCCTCGCCAACCCCCGTAAGCAAATCACCACCCTCAACCCCTTCGCGCTCCCGTCCCGCCTGTGGGAACGACTCGTGGCCGCCGTGCCCGGCCTGGCCCCCGAAGCCCAATGGGCCGGCGTCTCCAAGGAAAACCTCCAACGTCTAGCCGCCAGCATCGCCGCGTCGGAATTCACGGTCGAAGGCAAAAGTCTCAACAAGGAGGAGTTCGTGACCTGCGGCGGCGTCCGCCTGCGCGAGGTGGACTTTAAGACCATGGAAAGCCGCCTCGTCCCCGGCCTCCACTTCGCTGGAGAGATGCTCGACATCGACGGTGTCACCGGTGGCTTCAATTTTCAGGCCGCCTGGACCACCGGTTGGACCGCCGGTCGCGCCCTGGCCGGAGCGAGCAGCCAAGCCAGCTAAACACCCGCGCTCGCCTCGACGACCTTTCCAGCTTCCATCGTTGCCGTGAATGTCCTCCGTCCGCTCGCCCTCGCCGCCGTAGCCCTGCTCGCCGCGTGCGCTCCGCGCCAAGTTTCAGACATTGCTGCCTCGCCTTCCGCCCGCGTGGTGGTTTTCGCGGTGGAGAACGGCTACGTGCCCTTCAACTTTATCCGCACGGATACCCGCACGGCCGAAGGCTGGGACTACGAGATGGGGGCTGAACTCGGCCGCCGTCTCGGCTTCACACCGTCCTTTCGCGAAATCGCTTGGGACTCCATGGTTCAGGGCGTCGCTACCGGCCAGTTCGACCTCGCCGGCAACGGCATCACCATCACCGCGGAACGCGCCCGCGTGGTCGATTTTTCCAACCCCTATATGCGCCTGAATCAACGCCTGCTAGTCCGCCGCGACGAGGCACGCTTCGAAACCCTCGCCGCGTTCGCCGCCACCCCTGCCGCCCGCATCGGTGCGCAAAAGGGCAACACCAACTACACCAAGGCGGAAACGCTTGTCGGCCCCGCTCGCGTCGTGGCGTTCGACGGTTTCAGTGAACTCATTCAGGCTCTGCTCAACTCGGATTTGGACGCCGTCCTGATCGACGACGTCGGCGGTCAGGGCTACGTGGGCGTCCACCGCGAGAAGTTAAAACTGCTCAATGGCGGCCTCGATGGTCAGGACCTAGGCTTCATCTTCCCTAAAAACTCCCCGCTGCGCGCCGAGGTGGATCGCGCCCTTACCGAGATGCACGCCGACGGCACCCTAGCCCGCATCAACGGTAAATGGTTCGCGCCCGACTTCGTCCCCGCCGGTGCCCCAGCCTATTGATTTCGCGCCCATGATAGGCCCCGACAGCGAACTCGCCCCCGACCAGCCCTCGCTGCTGGCCCGCGCACCCTGGTGGTTGCTCGCCCTCGCACTGGTGAGTGTGCTGCTCGGCTGGCGCATCGCAACTAACGAGCTTTGGCGCGACATCGCTGCCCGCCTCGCCTCCGGCCTGGGCATCACCCTGCTTGTCACCGCTGTCGCCTTCCCCCTCGCCCTCGCCCTTGGCCTAGCCTCCGCACTGGCCTTGGTATCTCCGCATCCGCTCAGGCGCCAAGTCGCCACGCTCTACGTCCAAGTCGTGCGCGGCCTTCCGGTTTTAGTGCAGATTTTCCTCGTGGCGTTTGTCCTGGTCCCGCTCGGGGTCGAGGCCGTGCGCGCCCTCGGCTCCCTACTCGCTCCGCTGCTTGGAGTGGAAAAAACCCTTGCCGGCCTGCGCGCCACCGACGTGCCCATGGTTGCCCGGGTGGTCGCCGCCCTAGCCTTCGCCTACGGCGCCTTCGAAGCCGAGACCCTGCGCGGTGGCCTGACCTCGCTCGCCCGCGGCCAGGCCGAGGCCGCTCGCGCTCTTGGCCTTTCGCGCAGTCAAAGCCTCCGCCACGTGCTTTTGCCTCAAACCTTTCGCCGCGTGCTGCCCACCCTCGGTAACGACTTGATCTGCCTGCTCAAGGACTCCGCTCTCGTGTCCGTGCTCGGCGTGCGCGACATCACCCAGGAAGCCCGCCTCTACCAAAGTGCTACCTTCCGCTACGCCGAGAGTCTCGTGCTGCTGGCGTTTTTCTACCTCGCCCTAACCCTGCTCGTAGCCCTCGCCGTGCGCGTCCTAGAAAATCGTCTCCGCCGCCATGCCGCTTGAGTCCGCCCCCGTCCTCGAGGCCCGCGCCTTAGTCAAACGTTACGGCGCCCTCGCGGCGCTCGACAGCGTCTCACTCGCCATTCACCCCGGTCGCGTTGCCGTCATCCTCGGCCCCAGCGGCTCGGGTAAATCAACCCTGCTGCGCTGCCTGAATTTCCTCGTGCGCCCAGAGAGCGGCGAGGTCCTACTGGACGGCGTCTTATCCGATCTCGACCAGGCTCGCGCCCTCGACGCCCACCGCGCACGGGTCGGCATGGTTTTCCAGCAATTTAACCTCTTCCCGCATCTACGCGTCTGGGAAAACGTCGCCCTAGCCCCCCGCGTGGTCCGCCGCCTCGCTCCCGCCGCCGCGCGCGCCTTGGCCGAACGCCACCTCAACCGCGTCGGACTGGCCGCCAAGGTCGAAGCCTTTCCCGGCGAGCTCTCCGGCGGACAACAACAACGCGCCGCCATCGCCCGCGCACTCGCGATGGAGCCAGCCGTGCTGCTTTGTGATGAACCCACCAGCGCGCTCGATCCCGAGCTGACCGGCGAGGTGCTGGCCGTGCTCCGCCAACTCGCCGCTGAGCACGTGACGATGGTCGTGGTCACCCACGACGTCGCCTTCGCCCGTGCCGCCGCGCACGAGGTGGTGTTCATGGACGCAGGCCGCATCGTGGAGCAGGGTCCGCCAGAGCGTGTGATCGACGCTCCCGTCACCGAGCGCGCCCGGCGTTTTTTTAGTCGCGAAGCCGCGGATTGATTCCAGGGCAAAACGCGTCTCCCCTCCGCCCGTGCCCGCGACCCGCAGCCCTTGGCCAGACCCCCACGCGCTCGCCCGACAACGCGCCGAGGAGGGCGCCCGCTTGGTCCTGCGCGGGGTATTCGCCAACCTCGCCCTCGCAGCAGCAAAGTTTACCGGAGGGATTCTCGGCCACACCTACGCGCTCATCGCCGACGGGATCGAGTCGTTGCTGGACGTCTGCTCGTCCATCCTAGTGTGGGCCGGCTTTCGCTACGCCGCACGCCCGCCGGACGACGAACATCCCTACGGACACGGCAAGGCCGAACCCCTTGCCTCGATCGCAGTCGCACTGGTCATCTTTGTCGCCGCCGGTTGGATCGCCATTCACTCCGTCCACGAAATCCTGACCCCACACCACGCGCCGCATTGGGGCACCCTTCCCCTGCTCGCGACGGTTGTCGTGATCAAGTGGGCGCTTTCCCGACGGCTCGCCCGCGCGGGTGCAACGAGCGGCGGCGTCGCCCTCGGAGCCGAGGCCTGGCACCATGCCACCGATGCGCTGACCTCAGCTGCCGCCTTTATCGGCATCACCGTGGCCGTGGTCGGCGGGCCGAAATACGTCGCGGCTGATGATTGGGCCGCGCTGGCTGCGTGCGTGGTGATCGCTTTTAACGGCCTCGTTATTTTGCGCCGCGCGCTCGGTGAAGTGATGGATACCGCCGCATCGGAGCAGATCCATGTCGAAGTTCGCCGCCTCGCCGCAGTCGTGCCCGGTGTTCGCGGCATCGATAAGTGCCGCGTCCGCCGCAGCGGGCTCGCGCTGCTGGTAGAAATCCAGATCGAGGTGGACCCCGCCATCAGCGTGCGCGAGGGCCATGACCTCGCACACGCCGTGCAGGACGCTTTAGTGGACGCCGGCCTCGCCATCAGCCACGTCGCCGTGCACGTCGAGCCCGCCTGCTAAGCCGCAGCACCCGCGGCCAAAGAAACTGTAAGGGTTTGATATTTACCCGCTGGTAGCGCGGTCATACTATGTAAGCGATGACTGTAATCCGTGACCCCGGTGCCCCGCTCACTGTAAATCGTCCCCTGCTCCGCTGGATCGAGAAAACCGCCGCACTTACACAGCCCGCTGCCATACACTGGGTCGACGGCAGCCAAGCCGAATACGACTCCCTGTGTGCCGGACTCGTCGCTGGAGGAACCTTCACGAAGTTAAACGAAGAAGCCTGGCCGGGCTGTTTCCTCGCCCGCTCCGCCCCCTCCGATGTCGCCCGGGTGGAAGACCGCACCTTTATTTGCTCACTCTCCAAGGACGCCGCCGGCCCCACCAACCACTGGGTTGAGCCCTTCGAGATGCGCAAAAAACTCAAGGGCCTCTTCGCCGGTTGCATGCGCGGCCGCACGATGTATATTCTGCCTTTCTCCATGGGCCCGGTCGGCTCGCCCCTGTCGCAAATCGGCATCCAGTTAACCGACTCGGCCTACGTCGTGGTAAACATGCGCATCATGGCCCGCATCGGACTCCCAGTGCTGGCCGAGATCGACAAAGCTAAAAAGCGCGTGGTCCCCTGCCTGCACTCGGTTGGCCTCCCCCTCGCCGACGGCGCCAAGGACGTCCCTTGGCCCTGTAACCCCGACAAATACATCGTTCACTTCCCCGAGACCCGCGAGATCTGGTCCTACGGCTCTGGTTACGGCGGCAACGCACTTCTAGGTAAAAAATGCTTCGCCCTGCGCATCGCCTCCGCCATGGCCCGCGACGAGGGCTGGATGGCCGAACACATGCTGATCCTCGGGCTGCAAAACCCCGAGGGAGAAAAAACCTACGTCGCCGCCGCCTTTCCCTCGGCTTGCGGTAAAACCAACTTCGCCATGCTGGTGCCCCCGGCCCCCTTCGCCGCCGCGGGTTGGAAAATCACCACCGTGGGAGACGACATCGCCTGGCTCCGTGCTGACGCCACCGGCCACCTGCGCGCTATCAACCCCGAGGCCGGCTTCTTCGGTGTCGCCCCCGGCACCTCCCTCAAAACCAACCCCAATGCGATGGCCGCGCTGGCGAAAAACACCATCTTCACCAATTGCGCCCTTACCCCCGAAGGCGGCGTATGGTGGGAGGGCATGACCGACACGCCTCCCGCAGTCTGCACTGATTGGCAGGGCCAAACTTGGACCCCGGAGATCGCCAAGGCAACCGGGGCCAAGGCCGCGCAACCAAACGCCCGCTTCACGGCCCCCGCTTCACAGTGCCCGACCATCGATCCCGAGTGGGAAAATCCCGAAGGCGTCCCGATCGCCGCCATCATCTTCGGCGGTCGCCGCGCCACCACCACTCCCCTTGTCTACCAGACCTTCAACTGGTCCGGCGGCGTCTACGCCGGCGCCACCATGGGCTCCGAAACCACGGCCGCGGCCGTCGGCGCCACCGGTCAGGTCCGCCGCGATCCCATGGCCATGCTGCCCTTCTGCGGCTATCATATGGCCGATTACTTCCGCCACTGGATCAAGATGCAGCGAGATCTGGTCGAGACCCCGCGCATCTTCCACGTCAACTGGTTCCGCAAAGACGCGAACGGTCGTTTCCTTTGGCCAGGCTACAGCGAAAACGTCCGGGTGCTGCGCTGGATCGTCGATCGCTGCCAAGGCCGCGCCCGCGCCCATGAAACCGCCCTAGGCTGGATGCCCAGCCACGAAGATATCGATTGGACCGGCCTCGCCTTCCCCCGCGAAACCTTTGAACAACTCACCGCCGTCGATCGGAAAGCTTGGCGCACAGAACTGATAAACCACGAGGAACTCTTCCTCGACCTGCATTCCCACCTGCCAAAAGAAATGATTTTCGAACGCGAATTGCTGATCTGCCGTCTGTAAAAAAGCGGGCACTCCACGCTTTTAATCGCGGCAGCTAAAGTTCGGCTGACGTCGAAAGCGGATTCAATCTTTGACCGCTTACTACGTAGTCTAGTCATGGCTTATTTTAGGTAAGCCAACTGCATGTGCTTGCGGATGTTGGAAGTTATTATTAATGTTTTGCCATAAAGACGTGAAAAGTATCCCTGAGGCTAATTTAGCCGCTTACCGTCGGCACTCCCGCGCGATGTCACGGTTGGTCTCTGCCATCCTCACCCTGAACGCCGCACTACCTGCCCAAACTACATTTTCGGAAAGCTTCACCGGCACGTCCGCCCCAGGTTGGGTCTTTGGCTCCAATACAGGAGATAACAAACCCTTCTTCACCGCCGCGACCGGCTCCGGAGGCTACAATGGGGCCGGCGACGCAATCGGGGCCGCGATCGACCCTTCTGGTAATGGGTGGCTACGCATGAACTCGAACACGGGAAACCAGTCTACCTACGCGCTGCTGGACACCGAGATTTTCTCCGTCAATGCCCGCATGGAAATCGAGATGGAGTATGCCTTCTGGAACGGCACGGGCGCCGATGGCATCACTTTTTTCCTCGTCGATGGCTCCAGAGACTCATCGACCTTCACGCCCGGTGCCTACGGCGGCTCCATGGGTTATGCTCAACGCAGCGGAGAAGTCGGCATGCCCAGCGGCTATCTAGGCTTCGCCCTAGATAACTACGGCAACTATTCAAATGGCAACGAAGGCCGCGTCGGCGGAATCACCAACGACGGCACTCTCTACCCTAACCGCATCTCCGTGCGCGGCCCAGAGTCCAGCAACTACACCTACATTGCCTCTAACTCCACCCCCCTCCCCGGGCAGATGGACTTCCCCAGCACCACGAGCCGCCCCGATCAAACCGGCGCCGACTACCGGGCTTTAAAAATCATTTTCGACGCCAACAACCAGCTCACCGTCCAGATGAAATTCGGCGCCGGGAGCGCCTTCACCACCGCGTTCACCACTGACCTGTCTGCCTACGAACGCCCCGATACATTCAAGATAGGCTTCACCGGAGCTACCGGTGGCTCGACCGAACTGCACGAAATCCGTAACCTGACCCTCACCTCCACCCCGTGGTCCACCGGCTCCGGTGCCTACGAGTGGGATAACGGCGCCGGCACCACCACTTGGGGCACACTCGCGGGGGGTGAAGCCAACTCCAACTGGTATTCCACGGAGGCCGCCGCAGACAATAAGACTCCCCTGCGCGACTCCGACGTCCTGTTCGGGAACCGACCGACCAACAACGGAACAAATAACACCCAGCAAGTCGCCTTGGGTAACAACTTTGAGGTCCGCAACATGACCTTCGATACCGGCATAAACTACAGCATCGGCACCGTCGGCGACGGCCGATTGATCACCTTCGGAGATACCGCACTCACCGGCCTCCCTTCAATCAACGTCAATGATTACAACGGCGTATACGGCCGACATAAAATCAACTCAGACCTCTCCATCGTCGAGAATATCGCGGTCCGGAACTACTCCTACTCTACCCTCTGCATCAACGGCGCCATCGGCCTCGGCGCCCATACGCTCACCACCTCGGGCTACGGCGCGACTAATCTAAACGGAGTGATCACCGGCTCCGGTCCCATCGTCATCAACGGAGCCACCTTTGATCCATCCATCGGCGCCGGCATCGTCACTATCGCCGGCGACAACGCCGCCACTTATACCGGCACGATCACAGTCAACAACGGCCAACTCGTCGTGCTCGCCAACAACGCTCTCGGCAACACCGGCTCAACCACCAGCGTGAACGACGGCGGCACTCTGTCCTTTCGCGGAGGCGTAACCTCACCCGAAAACGTCACCATCGCCGGCGTCGGCACCACTCTCGGCCGCGGCGAATACGCCGGCGCCCTCTAAAATGACGGCGGCGATAGCACCCTGTCCGGCAACATCACCCTCAGCGAAAACACCGCGGTCGGCTCCCGCTCCGGCAATCTTACCCTTTCCGGCACCAACACCTACTCCGGAGCCACCATTCTTTCTGGCGGTGCTCTCCGCTTGATCACCGGAGCCGCACTGTCCGCGAACAGCAATCTCCAGCTTAGTGGCGGTGTCCTAGAAATCGCGGGCGATCTCAATGGCGGCACCTCCGGGGACTTTTCCCATAACCGAGGCACCGGTGCCGGTGCCATCCAATGGATCGGCGATGGAGGCTTCTCCGCCTCGGGCGCCAACCGCACCGTGCGCCTAAACAACGGCACCAGCAACGTCACCTGGGCCTCTTCTACTAATTTCGTTGGTGATGGCTACGCCCTGCTTTTGGGATCCGACTACGCCGACGCAACCCTCACCTTCGCCAACGCTCTATCCCTGAACGATGCACAACGCGAGATCCGCGTGTCCAACGGCTCAGCCGCCGTCGACGGCAATCTTTCCGGTCGAATCCGCGGAGGTAACAACGGCACCGGCACCGGCGGACTTATCAAAACAGGTGCCGGCACCTTAGAGCTGTCCTATAGTGGCGCCGGTGCAAACGACTACTCAGGAGACACGGAAATCCGAGACGGCGCCCTACGCGTGACTACCGTAGACAGCCTATCCACAAATTCAAATTTTCAGCTCAATGGAGGCGTCCTCGAAATCGGAACCGACCTGAACGGCGGCACCGGTGGCGACTACTCTCCTAACCTCGGCACCGCCGCCGGTAACCTGCAATGGACCGGCTCCGGCGGCTTCTCTGCCGCCTCAGCCACCCGCACCATCACTCTTAACGGCGGCGCCGCCCTCATCTGGGGCACTACCAGTAATTTCGTGAGCTCAAGCAGCTCCCTGATTTTTGGCGCCACCGGATCGGACAATACTGTCACCCTGTCCAACGCCCTATCTCTTGGCGCCAGCGGCACCCGCACCATTCAAACCGTTCAGGGCACCAACTCCGCCGTTTCCTCCGCTACACTTTCCGGCGTGGTTTCAGGCACCGCCAGTCTGGCCGTTGAAGGCAACGGCCACCTCGACCTCACCGGCAACAACACCCTGACCGGCGACGTCACCATCGAGGGGGCCGAACTCCGCTTGTTGGGCGCCTCGGGCGACCTCGCTCAGGCCTCTGGCTTCAGCGTTCGTCTTGGCGGAACTATAACCTTGGACAATACCAGCGGCTTCGCAGACCGCATCGGCGCCGTCGGCGTCACCCTCGCCGGCTCGACTCTGAATTTCTTGGGCCAGACCGGTAACATCGACACTTCCGAAACCATCGGCGTTCTCACCTTGGCTGGATCCTCCGCCACCGGCGGCACCACCGGCAGCGCTAATACCATCAACATCGCCCGCGGCGACGCCACGGGCTCCGCCACCCTGACCGCCGCCGCCCTCACCCGCAACAACGGCACCACCGCTAATTTCACCAACCCCGCGGGCACCCTAGGCACAATCGGCGACAATCCCCGCCTAGTCTTCACTTCCGCCCCCACTCTCGACGACGGCATCCTTGCCTACGCCACCATCAATGGCACCGACTTCGCCACCTACACGACCGTCAACAGCGTGACCCCAGATGGCCTCAGCGCCTACACCGGCTACCTCACCGGCGCCCAGACAGGCTGGACCATAACAAGCGACAACGCCGCCCCTGCCGCCGACCAGACGCTAACCGGCGTCCGCACCATCAATTCCCTCAAACTTGCTTCGGGTATCGACGTCGCCCAAGCCGGCTTTGCCCTTACCCTCCAGTCCGGCGGCATACTCTCCACCGGCGGCATCGCCACGACCATCTCCGGCGGCATTCTCACGACTGGAACCGCTACCGATATCGTCATCCACACCTATAACACAGCGGATACCGTCGTCTCCTCCATCCTGACTGGCTCCAACGGCTTGGTGAAATCCGGTAGCGGCACCCTGACCCTCTCCGGCGCCTCAGCCAACACCTACACCGGCATCACCCGGGTGAACGAAGGCACCCTCGTCCTAGGCAAGTCCGCCGGCGGCGTCGCCATTGCCGGCGACGGGAGTCCCTCTAGCACCGACCTTTTCGTCGGCGACGGCCGCGGCATTGACACCCTCCGCCTCGACGCCAACGAGCAAATCGCCAACGACGTAAACGTCGTGCTCCAGGGCGGCGCGGTCGGTAACGACGCCAACAAGGCGGTGCTGGACCTAAACGGCACCAGCGTCATCAACGGCGCCGCCCGCGCGGAATCCTTTCACTCCCTAAGGATCGAAGGTAACTCCGTTGTCGACTTTACTGGGGGCACCGTCTGCGCACCCACCTTCCTCTACCTCGATACCCTCGACGTTGCGAGCAATGCCCTTCTAACCGTGGGCAACTGGATCGAATTTACGGACTTCCTACTGGTCAATAAACTCAGCTTCGACTCGACCGAGATGCCTCGTATTGTCTTCGATGGTTACGGGGGCAGCGCTAACTGGAAGGTATACGACAGCTCCTTTTACCAAATCACACCCTACGCCCCCGTGCCCGAACCCTCCACCTACGGCGCCCTCGCCGTGGGTGGGCTCACCGCGTTCGGCGCCTACCGCCGCCGCCAAAAACGACACGCGGCCTGAACTACCCGCACGCTCCGGCCGCAAAAATCAGCGGGTTGTTATCGGCGCGCCCGAACCACCAAGATTCTTCTCGATCTGATAAAAAATCTGCCGAGATAACGCCTTATCCCCCGCCGCATTAACCCGGATGGTCAGCTCGCTCTGGCGACTGTTAATCTCCTTAATCCTTATCGTAACCTTGGCGTCCTTCGGCGTCCGCCCCACCAGCAAGGCGTCATAATTGCGCAACTGGTTTTGGATTTCAAAATAACCCAGCTGACGGAAAGCCTCACTGGTCGCCTTAGACGTGGCGCGGGCATCCGCATTCATTAACATCTGGAACTGGCCCGAGATATAAACCGCCTGCATCTCCCCAGTTTCATCCAGCGGCACAGTGCTGCACCCGTTGAAAAAAACGGCGGTCAAGCAGACCCCTGAGACAATCGCGAATCGTGAAAAAAAAGTGGCGTCCATGATACCAAAATCTGTGCGCCTGCACCTCCCGCCCGTCAACGTCACAGCAACCACGTTTTCATTTTCTCACCCATCCGACGGTTTTGTGCTTTTTGCACCGTGCTCTCCCGTCCCATAATACCACCCTTATGTCGCAACCGCTCGTCGGCCTCATCATGGGCAGCACCTCCGACTGGGAAACTCTGCAACACGCCGCCGCCACCCTTGAGCGCCTCGGCGTGCCCTACGAAAAAGACGTCGTCAGCGCCCACCGCACGCCCGATAAAATGGCGGATTACGCCCGCGCCGCCGAAGGCCGCGGACTGCGGGTGATCATCGCCGGGGCCGGCGGCGCCGCCCACCTCCCAGGAATGACCGCCGCCTTCACCCCCCTGCCCGTCCTCGGCGTGCCGGTCGAAAGCCACAGCCTGAAAGGGCAGGACAGCCTGCTCTCCATCGTTCAAATGCCCGGCGGAGTGCCCGTCGCCACCTTCGCCATCGGCAAACCAGGCGCAATCAACGCCGCCCTCTTCGCCGCCGCCATCCTCGCCGCCGATTACCCCCCTATCCGCGCCGCCTGGCACGCCTTCCGCGCCGAACAAACCGCCGCCGTGCTCGCCGCCAAGCTCCCCTGACCCGCGCCCGTCTCCGATTTCAACTTTTCCGTTTTCCGCTTTCCGTTTTTCCCGATGATCCCTCCCGGCAAAACCCTCGGCGTCCTGGGCGGTGGCCAGCTCGGCCGCATGTTTGCCCACGCCGCCGAACGGCTAGGCTACCACATCCATATCTACGAACCTTCGCTCGAATCGCCCGCAGCGGAGGTCAGCGCGCACGCCGTCCACGCGCCCTACACCGACCTCGCCGCGCTTGAGGCCTTTGTCCGCGGTTGCGCCGCCGTGACCTACGAGTTCGAAAATATCCCCGTAGAACCCCTGCAGCGTATAGAAAATACCGGCGTTTTCCGGCCGAAATGGCAGATTCTCGAAATCACCCAAAATCGACTCCGAGAGAAGACCTGGCTGCGTAAAAACGAATTTCCCCACGTGCCCTTCGCCGAGTGCGAGGCCAACGCCGACCTCGCCGCCACCATCCGCCAGATCGGCATACCCTGCGTGGTAAAAACCGCCGACTTCGGCTACGACGGCAAGGGTCAGCAAAAAATCTCCGACGAGGCCTCCCTCGCTCACGCCGTAACTAGCTTTCAAGGACAACGCGCCGTCGTCGAGCGCTGGGTCGATTTTAAATGCGAGTTATCTGTGCTCGTCGCTCGGTCCACCCAAGGCGAGACCCGCAGCTTCCCCGTGGCGGAAAATATCCATACCAAGCATATCCTCGATTTCTCACTCGTGCCCGCCCGCGTGTCCGCGGCGGTCCAGGAACGCGCCCGCGCCCTGGCGGAGGCCATCGCCACCCGGCTTGACCTCGTCGGCCTTCTGGCAGTTGAACTTTTCCTCACCAATCGGGAAGAAATTCTGGTCAATGAACTCGCCCCCAGACCCCACAACAGCGGGCACTGGACACTCGACGCCTGTGTGACCTCACAGTTCGAACAGCACGTGCGCGCCGTGGCCGGTCTACCCCTCGGCGACGTCTCCACGACCGCTCCCGCCACCGTGATGGTGAATATCCTCGGTGACGCTTGGAAATGGTCCGACGGACAATGCACAGGCGCACCGGATTGGTCGGCCCTTCTTCACGAGCCTCGCGTCCACCTCCACCTCTACGGCAAAAATGAACCGCGCCTTGGCCGGAAAATGGGCCACTTCACCGTCATCGGCAACGACCCCGAAGACGCCTTAGAACGGGCCCGCCGCCTCAAGACCGCCTTGTAATGTCCCGCTCGACACCGAGCGTGCAGCGCTACTTGCCTAGCAATTTATTGAAAATTCCCTTGGTCGCTCCCGTAACGCCGTCCGCCGCCCCGCCCAAAACGCCAAGCCCTAATTTTTTGAGCTCATCCGCCGCCGCCGGGATCATCTGGGCCAAAACCCGCTTCAAAACTTTGCTGGCTAGCTGATCAGCGGTAATACCGCCCTCCGCCACCCCGAGATCCGTGATCGTGAGCGGGGGCAAGGGCACGGGCAGCGCCTGACCCGCCACCATCAGAGTCATCTTCGCGTTCTGCAGACGAAAGGATTTCACCGAGAACTTAATCGGTTTGGCGGGCGCTCCCGATTCGGCGGAACCGGGCGGGCGTGTGCCGCCGCCCGTGTTTTCCTCGATCTGCCTGAGCAAAGTTTCGATATTACTGCCCCCGGTCAGGCTTTTCTCAAAAACGAATTCCGGACTGTCGATAAAGACCTCGGTCACCTCGATGCAGTCATTCAGTAGCGACAGGGGGCGCACGCTCGCTCGCAACTCGCCAACGTAAATTGCCTTGTCGCCGGCCCAACCCTTGGGGTTGCCCACGAAAAAACCAGCCAGCGTGCCTCCGCCCGATAGCGGCAGGATTTTGGCGGAGTCCAGCGTCACCGCCGTGCCCGTCACTCGCGGACCAATGGTATCAACCGCCTTCACGATGATGGGGCCGATCCAAAATCCCGCCGCGACTACCGCAATCACCGCAAGCAATGCCAGCACCAGCACGATTTTCAGAAGGGATTTCATGCTCCCGAACAAAATACTGAGCTAGTCCAGCGCAACACATTTACCCTCGCCTCCCTGCGCCCGCACGGGCCTTTTTCTAAAAATATGATCGAGGGCGAATGGCACATCCTAGCGGTGGACTTCGGCGGTGAAACCGTGCCCGCTCGCACCGGTTCACTCCAAATCCTCGGATCACGTTTCTCCCTCCAAGTCAGCGGCGCCCCGCGCGAGGTTGGCTCGATCGAGCATAATTTCGCCGCGAGCCCAGCCGCCCTTGACCTGGTGTGGCACCATCCGGACGGAAGGGAAATACGACGCCTCCGCGCCATCCTCCGCCGACGCGGGGACTTGCTACAGCTTTGCTATTTCCCAAACGAAAATACCGGACGTCCCTCCCTTTTCGAATCCCGCGCTACCGACGCCACCCCACCCGCCATCCTCGTCCGCTGCCGCCTCGCGTCCCCACTCGCCTCCGCTTAACCCGCCACGCGGGACTAAACTCCCCGCGCTCCACCCGCCGTCACTCGCAACCTCCTTTCCCATGCCCTACAACGCCGCCCCCACCCGCTACGACAACCCCGCCTTCTTCGCCCGCTGCGGCCGCTCCGGGCTTTTCCTGCCACGTATCTCCCTCGGCCTCTGGCACAATTTCGGCGGGGTCGACGCCTTTGAAAATGGCCGCGCTATCGTCCGTCGTGCCTTCGATCTCGGAGTCACCCATTTCGATCTCGCCAATAACTACGGCCCGCCCCCGGGCTCCGCCGAGGAGGCCTTCGGCCAGATGCTCACCCTCGACCTCGCCCCCTACCGCGATGAACTCGTGATCTCCACCAAAGCAGGTTACCGCATGTGGCCCGGACCCTACGGCGAATGGGGCTCGCGCAAATACCTGCTCGCCTCGCTCGACCAGTCCCTGAAGCGCATGGGCCTCGATTACGTTGATATTTTCTACAGCCACCGCTTCGACCCAAGCACCCCGCTCGAGGAGACCATGGGAGCCCTCGCCAGTGCCGTGAAATCCGGCAAGGCCCTCTATGCCGGCGTCTCCAGCTACGACGCACCCACCACCGTCCGCGCCGCCAAAATCCTCCGCGAACTCGGCGTGCCTGCCCTCATTCACCAGCCCGTCTACAATATGTTCAACCGCTGGATTGAGCCCACCCTGCTCAACACCCTCGCCGCAGAAGGCATGGGCTGCATCCCCTTCTCCCCGCTCGCCCAAGGCCTCCTCACCAACCGCTATCTTCAAGGCATCCCCGACGACGCCCGCGCCGCCAAAGCCCACGGCTTTCTCAAGGCCTCCGGCGTCACCCCGGAGGTGCTCGCCAAGGTCCAAAGCCTCGGCGACCTGGCTCGCGAGCGCGATCAGTCGCTCGCCCAGCTCGCCCTTGCCTGGGTGCTGCGCGACACGCGCGTCACCACCGCCCTCATCGGCGCGAGCAAGATATCGCAACTCGAAGACTGCGTCGGCGCCGCCGCCCACACCCACTTCTCCGCCGAGGAACTTGCGCGCATCGACGCCATTCTCGCCTGAGACATCGGCCCAAGCCCCATTCGCTCGTGAACCTCGTTCTCTTCGACGCCGAAGAGCTGGCGGCCCCGCTGCCCCTCACCGACCCCCGCGCCCAACACCTGCTGAAGGTGCTGCGCCGCGCCGCAGGCGATACCTTTGTCGCCGGGCTGGTCAACGGCCCGCTCGGCGAAGGCACCTTGGTCAAAATTGGCGACGACGCACTCACCCTTTCCTTCGCCCCGACCCACGAGCCTCCCCCCCTCCCTCTGGTCACCCTGATCGTTGGTCTGCCCCGCCCGCAAACCGCGCGAGACCTTCTCCGCGACGCCACTACCCTCGGTGTCACCGCGATCCACTTCGTCGCCACCGAACGTGCCGATCCCAACTACGCCGCCGCTACCCTCTGGACCTCTGGCGAGTGGCGCCGCTACCTTCTCGCCGGCGCCGCCCAAGCCTGCGATACTCGATTACCCGCCATCCACTGGTCGGAAAATCTCGAAGCGGCCCTCGCTAATTTGCCCTCCACCAGCCGCCGGCTCGCGTTGGACAATTATGAGGCCACCGCTTCCATGACCCATGCGTTGATCGCCCTGCCCGGCTCGGCGACGACTCTGGCCTTCGGTCCGGAACGAGGTTGGGGTGCACTCGACCGCGCCGCGCTCCGCGGAGCTGGTTTTACCCTTTGCTCGCTGGGCGGACGCGTGCTGCGGCTGGAGACCGCCGTGACCGGCGCCCTCGTATTGACCCACGGCCTTGCTACCGGCATGGCCTAGGCTCGGGCGCGATCAGTTACCGGCTTCAGGCTTGGTGCCCGGCAACGGCGCGTTGGTCTTGCCGCTGGTGGTGATCGTCGTGCGCACCTGCGCGGTCACCCGGGGCGTTTCCGCCTTAGGAGCGGGCGGCGCCGGAGACTTCCGTGCCGGGGCAGCGAGCATCGGGGCGGCCGTGCCGGCTGGACCCTGGGCGCGGGCACCCTTGGCCAGCATCGCGAGCATATTTTCGAAAACCTGCACGTTCGACGCACTGCGGAACAGACCGGTGCAAATCTGCAACCGCACGTTTTGCATCAACTCCTCGAAATACTTATAGGCCTCGGTCTTGTATTCGACCAGTGGATCCTTCTGGCCGTAGCTACGCAGGCCGACCGATTGACGCAGGCTCTCCATCTCGGTCAAGTGCTCCTGCCAGTGATGGTCGATCGCGTTAATGACCACGTAACGCTCGATCGAGCCAAGCGCCTCGGCAATCTCAACGGACTCCTTCACCGCATAGGCCTCCCGGACCTTCCCAACCACCAGTGCGGAAACCGCCTCGAGCGATTTACCGGTAATGTCCTCGATCTTCAGTCCGACCGGGAAATGGGTATTGGCCCAGCCCACGAAGCCCTCGGCCGCCGCCGCCGTCACTGCCGAGGCCCCGCCGCCGTAGCCGGCCGTCTCGAGGCGGGCCGCGACCTCCTCCTCGACCTGCTCAAAGATGATGTCTTTCGGCCGGTCGGCGTGGATGGCTCCATTGCGGATGCCGTAGATCACCTCACGTTGCTGATTAAGGACGTCGTCGTATTGGAGCAGGCGCTTACGTTGCGAAAAATTCTGCTGCTCGACCTTCTTCTGAGCGCTCTCAATCGAGCGGTTTAACCATGGGTGCTCCAGCTCCTCGCCCTCTTTCATCGAGCCCTCCATCATACGGGAAGCCAGATTACCCTGGAGAAAGAGACGCATCAACTCGTCTTCGAGAGAAAGGAAAAACTTGGTCATACCCGGGTCGCCCTGACGCGAACAACGGCCGCGCAACTGGCGATCAACGCGACGGCTCTGGTGGCGCTCGGTGCCGATCACGAGGAGGCCGCCCAGCTCACGCACACCCTCCCCCAGCTTGATGTCAGTGCCGCGGCCGGCCATGTTAGTGGCGATGGTAACGGCGCCGCGCTGACCCGCGCGGGCCACGATCTCGGCCTCCTGCTGGTGCATCTTGGCGTTCAGGACCGTGTGCACGATACCGCTCCGCTTGAGCATACGGGAGAGCACCTCGGACTGCTCGACCGAGACGGTGCCGACCAGCACCGGCTGGCCCTTCTTATTGGCCCCCTCGATCTCCTTGAGGACCGCGTTGTATTTGTCCCGGCGCGTCTTGAAAATGGAATCGTTCTTGTCGATGCGGATGCAGGGTCGATTAGTCGGGACGACTTGGACGGTCAGCTTGTAGATGTCGTGAAATTCGGTCGCCTCGGTCTCAGCCGTGCCGGTCATGCCCGCGAGTTTTTCATACATGCGGAAGTAGTTCTGAATTGTGACCGTCGCGTAGGTGCGCGTCTCGCGCTCGATGGTGACGTTTTCCTTGGCCTCGACTGCCTGATGTAGGCCGTCCGACCAGCGGCGACCGGGCATAACGCGGCCGGTGTTCTCGTCGACGATCATGACCTTGCCCTCGGCCACGACGTATTGCACGTCACGCTCGTAGAGTGAGTAAGCACGGAGCAGCTGGGAGATGGCGTGGATCTCTTCCGAGATCTGGGCAAATTCCTCCTGCATGGCAGCGCGGCGCGCTTCCTTTTGCTCGGGCGTCGGCCCCTGCTCGCGCTCAAGATCGCTAAAAGCGGTCGCAAGGTCGGGGAGGGTGAAGGCGTCGGGGTGATCGGGACGGAGCAGCTTGCGGCCGATCTCGCTGAGGTCGGCTTGGTGCTGGCGCTCGTCGATCGCGTAATAGAGCTCTTCTTTGAGCTGAAAGAGTTCAGTTTTCTGGAAGTCGGAATTGTATTCCACCTCAGTCTTATCGAGTAATTTACGCCACTCGGGCGTCTCCATGAGCCCACGCAGGAGCTTGTTTTGAGGATTACCGATCTTCACCTGCAGCATACGAAGCGCGGCTTGGGCGCGGTCTTCGGGGCTAAGTGGCTCTTTTTTGAGCAAGGTCTGGGCCTCGCCAATAAAGCGGTTACACAGTCGGGTCTGCTCCTGCACCAAGCGCGCCACCTGAGGCTGAAGACGGGTATAGGGCTGCTCGCGCTCAATCGGCGCAGGGCCGGAGATGATCAGCGGGGTGCGGGCCTCGTCCACGAGGATGGAATCGATCTCGTCCACGATACAGAACCAATGGTCGCGCTGCACCTGATCCTCGCGGCGTGTAGCCATGCCGTTGTCGCGGAGATAGTCGAAGCCGAACTCGGAAGCGGTGCCATAGGTGATGTCGCAGCCATACATCTGGCGCCGCACGTCGGGCGACATCTGCTGCTGGATACAGCCAACCGAGAGCCCGAGAAAACGATAAAGGTAACCCATCCACTCGGAGTCGCGGCGGGCAAGGTAGTCATTAACCGTAACAAGCTGGGAATTCCGGCCGGTAAGGGCGTTGAGATACATCGCCGTGGTGGCGACGAGCGTCTTGCCCTCGCCGGTCGCCATCTCGGCGATGCGGCCTTGGTGGAGCGCTATGCCGCCGATGAGCTGCACGTCGAAGTGAACCATGTTCCACTCCAGCTCCTGCCCGCAAACCTGCCCCTTCATGCCGACTAGACGGCGGGCAGCGTTCTTCACCGCCGCGAAGGCCTCCGGAAGGATGGCATCGAGCGCGACATTCTTGTCCGGAGCGGCAGCCACGCGGGCCTTGAACTCCGCCGTCTTGGCCCGCAGTTGGTCGTTGGTCAGCGCCTTGTAGGCCTCGTCGAACTCGTTGATTTTGGCGACGAGAGGTTTGGCGCGCTCAATGAACTTGCGGTAATGACGACCGGCAAAACGCTTGAAGAAAAACGACAACATGGAACCGCAAATCGTAGAGCGGCGCCCCCCCTTGGCAAACGGCAAATCAGTCAGGGTCGCCAAGACCGCCGCACCCACCACCCAGCCGTTTTCTCCCTTGTTCCACTCAACGACGGGCCGTATACCAAACACTGCCCGGGTGGCAATTCCATGAAAGTCCTTCCCCCTGACGTGCCCCGTCTAGACCCCGTCCCCTTCGTTATCGCCGACATCGTGCTGGTGGGCTTTGCCGCCTTTATCGGATGGCAGGCCGAAGCACCGCTGGGGGTCGCCCCCCTCGCCGCCCTCGCCGCCTGCGTGGGCCTGGGCGCCATCGCGGGGCTCTATCCCTTCGTCATCAACCACGCCCGCCGCCAAGAAGAAGCTCTTCAAGAGCACACCGACCAGATCGAAGCCCTCGCGCGCACTATCGCCGCCTCCGCCGAGCAGATCAGCATCGTCGCCACTAGCCTCCCAGCCATCGCGGAAAACGCCAACCGCCAGATCAAGGCCTTGGAAGCGCTCCCCACCGCCCTGCAAACCGAGTTACAGGCGCTCCAGCTCCAAGTCGCCACCACCACAAACGAGGAAAACTCCGCTCTGCGCCTGCAACTTGAGACCCTGCGCTCCACCGAGGCCGAGAAACTCACCCCCATACTCGAAAAGCTGACCCGCACCACCCAGGATATAACCCGTCTGGAAAGCCTCTCGTCCAGCTGTAGCGGAACCCTCGACGAGACCCTCGCCCGGTTGCCCCGTATAGCCGAAACCATCGCCGAGCAGGCCGCCAGCACCCTGCGCCGCGAAACCGCTCAGGCGGTCTCCACTCTCGAGGCCGCCACCGAGTCGGCTCGCACCAAAATCGAAGCCTCCGCCCAAGCGAGCCAAGCAACCCTCGGCGCCGCCGCGGAAGCAGCCCGCACCACCCTAGAACGCGCCGCTACAGATACCATCAGCGCCTTGTCCGCCGCCCGCCTCCCTGCACCACTAGCTGCCTTAGCCGCACCCTCCAGCCTAGGTTTTACCGCACCGGAACCAGCCATACCCGTCCCGTCAACTGGGCTCATCGACGACAACGGCCTCGACGAACCCGCTGCGACTGCCTTGGTTGAAGTCACCCTAGAGTCGGAACCCGCCCCGACTACTCCGACCCGTGCTCCTGCAACGGAGCCTCAAGCGGAGCCCCAAGAAACCACTGCGGAGCTCCCGCCCCCCCCGACGGCGATTGAGGAAGAATCCCAGTCGGAAGCTGAACAGGCCCACGCGGAACCCGCCTTATCGAACGACGGCTTCACCCGTCTCATCGCCACCGCCTACATTGGTATCGGCAACAAACTCTTTATCCGCGGCGACGGCCCCGGCCTGAGACGCGACAAAGGTGTTCCGCTCCAGTTCATTTCCATCGGCAAGTGGCGCTGGGAAAGTGCCGAGCTGCTTTTTCCAGCTAGGGTGCGCCTTTATAAAAATGACCAGACCGAGTGCACCGCGCTAGGCGAATTCGCCTTGGAGCCGGGTTACCACCATGAGGTCAGTGCCTCCTTCTGAGACCCGCCCTCGCGCAACGATTACAAAAGCCCGCTTGACGCCCGCATTCCCGCGAGCCTTAACTTATCAACTGTGATCTTCGCCTCCTCCGCTTCCGTGAAAGCCTCCGCCCACATCGTATCCGTGGTCGTAGCCATTTCCGTGTCCGTAACGGGCACACCGCGAGGCTAAAGAAAGCAACCACTTTCCGCCCCCTCCGGTGACCACCGGAGGGGGTTTTTTGTTTTAACAAAACCCCGGCCTCCGGGAAAAACCGCAGGGGGTGGTGAACCTCTCCAAATCACCACCCATGACCGACCAAGACCCGACCCTCCCGCCACTCGCCCTCGCGCTCGGCCGCCTCCGCCAGCCCAGGACTTCACCCCGACCGACTTGGCCCTTCGCGCCCCGCCCCGCCGGTGATCCGTTACCCGAGGAATTCCCGCCAACCACCGCGCCGGGCCACGATTTCCTCCGCGTGCACCCTGAACCCGCCCTCACCGGTGAATTGCCCGCGCCACGCCGCACCCCCGCAAGCCCTCTGAACCGGCCCTACTGGTTCGATTTGTGAACCATCGGACGCAAAAAATCCCAAGACCATCCGGTCCGAGGATCGAAAGTGGCTGCCCGACTAGGACTCGAACCTAGACAAAGCGAGTCAGAGTCGCTTGTGCTACCATTACACCATCGAGCAGTAAAAACTGGGAAACCTTGGAGCAAGAATTACGGCGGCTGGAGCCGGCGACTGGATTTGAACCCGCAACCGCCTGTTTACAAAACAGGTGCTCTACCGTTGAGCTACACCGGCGACTAGTGCCATTGATGCTGCCAAGAACTGAAAAGAACACCGCCAGATAAGCTGAACCGGCGGAAAATGGTGGTTCCCCCGGGACTCGAACCCGGAACCAATTGATTAAGAGTCAACTGCTCTACCATTGAGCTAGGAAACCAAAAAACGGAAGGGAGAACAGTCCGGCCGAAGCCCCCCCTGTCAACGTCGTTTTCTGTCAAAACCCAAAGTTAACCGAATTTGCCCTTGCCACACCTGACTGCGTTCTCTGCTTTCTTCCGCCCTTCCCATGCAAAAGACCAAGAAGTCCGTCGCCAAGCGCTTCAAGCTGACCGCCAAAGGTAAGCTCGTGCGCCGCACTCCCGGCTTCCGTCACCTGCTTGCCTCCAAGAGCACGAAGTCCAAACGACGTGCCTCCCGGGACAAACTGGTGGCCGAAGGCCACGCCGCGCCTCTGAAGCGCTGTCTCCCGTTCGGTCTGTAACCCTACAGCGCCGCACACCAACCCAAACCGCCCCGCAGGTGATCCTAACGAGACGACCTGCAGGCCCAAACTAGAAAAAATCCAACATGCCTCGTGCCACAAATGCCGCCGCTTCCCGCCGTCGCCGGAAGAAGGTCCTCGGTTACGCCAAAGGTTACTTTGGCAACAAGTCCAAGCTCTTCCGCTACGCGAAAGAAGCCGTCCACCACGCCTGGCTCTATGCCTTCCGTGACCGCCGTAAGAAGAAGAGCAATTTCCGCGCTCTCTGGGTCGTCCGCCTCAACGCCGCCGCCCGCGCCAACGGTATGAGCTACAGTCGCCTCATCGAAGGCCTGAAAGCCGCCAATATCCAGCTCGACCGTAAGGTCCTGTCGGACATCGCTATCCGCGATGAGGTCGCCTTCACTTCCTTGGTGGGTAAAGCCCAGGACGCCCTGAAGGCTAAAGCCGCCGCCGCCAAGGCCGCCTAAGCGTCTCCCGCTCGGCGAGCCCATCCGGCTCGCCCCCCTCGATCCCCGGAGGACGGCCCTTTCCCAAGGCGCCGTCCTCTTTTTTTGCCCGCTTGCTCCGCCCGTCGGCTCCCCGCCCACTCCAGCTCCCCGCCCGTCCATGCAAGACCAACTCGCCGCCCTTCTCGCCAAAGCCTCCGCCGAACTGCCGACGCTCGCCTCACGCCCCGATTTCGAGGCCGCCAAGGCCCGTTACGTCGGCCCCAACGGCGAACTCACCGCACTCATGAAGCAAATGGGCGCAGTGCCTAAGGAACAGAAACCGATCGTCGGCAAACTGGTGAACGAGGCCAAAACCGCCCTCCAGGCCCACCTCGATACCGCTCTCGACCGCCTCGAGGCCGCGGAACTCGCCGCCCGCCTCGGTCCCTCCGTAGACCCCACCCTGCCCTCGCCCGACCGCGGCCTCGGCAGCCACCACCCCCTCACCCTCGTCCGCGAAGAAATGACCCGCATTCTGAGCAAGGTCGGCTTCACTGTCGTCGAAGGCCCCGAGGTCGAAACCGAGTATTATTGCTTCGACGCGCTCAACACCCCCGCCGACCACCCCGCCCGCGACGCCCAAGATACGTTTTACCTACCGACCTCCGCGCGCTTCGGCAACGTGTCCAAGAAAAAAGCCGATGAGCGCTACCTGCTCCGCACCCACACCAGCTCCGTTCAAATCCGCACGATGCTGAAGGGCAACCCTCCCATCCGCATCGTGTCCCCCGGCCGTGTTTACCGCCGCGACACCACCGATGCAACCCACTCGGCCAATTTCCACCAACTCGAGTGCCTTTACGTGGATAAAAACGTCACCGTGCGTGACCTGAAGGCCCTGCTCGATTACATCTTCGCCTCTCTACTCGGCAAGGATACCAAAACCCGCTTCCGCCCCCACTACTTTGGCTACACCGAGCCGAGCTTCGAGGTGGACTTGTCCGCCACCCACCTGCCCAAGGTCAACAAACCCTGGATCGAAATCGGCGGCTGCGGCATGGTCGATCCCGTGGTGTTCCAAGACGTCGGCTACGACCCCGAAGTCTGGAGCGGCTACGCCTTCGGCATGGGCCTCGAACGCCTCGCCATGCTCCTCTACGGCATTGATGACATCCGCTATTTCTACCAGAACGACGTCCGCTTCCTGCGCCAATTCGCGTGAGGAAACTGCCTTGAAGTAGCGGGTAGCCGGTAGCGAGTAGCGAGCATATCGAACCACCGTTCCGCCGTCTCCTCCGCTTCCAACCTACTCACTACCCGCTACCCACTACTCGCTACTTTAGACCATGAAACTCTCCCGCTCCTGGCTCCAAGATTACGTCGATCTGTCCGCGATCACCGACGACGAGATTTCCCGCGCCATCACCTTCCTCGGCTTCGAGGTCGAACAAGTCCTCCGCACCGGCGCGCCCCGCCTGGATCTCGTCGTCTCCGGCCGCATCGTTACCCGCGACAAACACCCGAACGCAGACAAGCTGTCCGTGTGCACCGTTGACGTCGGCCCAGCTCACGGCGGCGTCCGCACTATCGTCTGCGGCGCGCCCAATTGCGACGCCGACAACCACGTGCCCGTCGCCCTGCCCGGCGCCGTGCTCCCCGGTGATTTTATCATCAAAGAGGCCAAGGTCCGCGGCCAGGCTTCCTCCGGCATGCTGTGCTCAGCCAAAGAACTCACCCTCGCCGAGGACGCGCAGGGCCTCCTCCTGCTCACCGGCGAACCCACCCCGGGCACGCCCTTGAACGAACTCCTCCCGCCCGGCGACGTGGTGTTCGATATCGAGATCACCCCCAACCGCCCCGACGCCCTCAGCCACCTCGGCGTCGCGCGCGAACTCGCCGCTTGGTTTAAAAAAGAACTGCGCTATCCGGCGGTGAGCTTTACCCCCGCCGCCATCTCGGCCGCCCCCCGCCTCGACTTGCTTTCTTCCGTCCGCGTGTTGGCGGAGGCTGAGTGCCCGCTCTACACCGCCACCGTCGTGACCGGCGTAAAAGTCGGCCCCTCACCCGACTGGCTCCAACGCCGCCTCACCGCCGTCGGCCTGCGCCCGATCAACAACGTCGTCGATATCGGCAATTACGTGATGCTGGAATATGGCCAGCCCGTGCACGCGTTCGACGCCGCCCGCCTCGCCGGCACCGAGATCGTGGTGCGCCCCTCGACCGAGGGGGAAAAAATCACCACGCTGGACGGCAAGGAGCGCACCCTCCCCGCCGGCCTGCTGGTGATCGCCGACGCCCACAAACCCGTGGTGATCGCCGGCGTGATGGGCTCAGCCGAGGCCGGCGTCTCCGCCAACACCACCAACCTCGTCCTCGAAGTCGCCTACTTCAAACGCCAGGCCGTGCGCGCCGCCTCGAAACGCCTCGGTCTCGCCTCCGATTCCTCTTACCGCTACGAGCGCGGCGTCGATGTGCATTCACTCGACGAGGCCACCCACCGCTTCATCGACTTGATCCTCGCCCACGCCGGCGGGACGGTCTCCGGCCCCAGCCACCGCGTCGGCTCCGTCGCGCCGTGGGAACGCGAGATCACCGTAACCCCTGCCTACCTAAACGAGAAACTTGGTTTCGAGATCCCCGTCGCCGAGATGCGCGCCGCTCTCGAGTCTCTCGAGCTTGTTGTCACCCACGAGGAGCCGACCGCGACCCGCGGTCCCGCCTGGACCTTCTCCATCCCGAGCTGGCGGGACGACCTCGACCGCCCCATCGACCTGGTCGAGGAAGTCGTCCGCCTCTACGGCACCGAGAAAATCCCGACCTCCGTCATCACCGGGCCCGGCCTGGTGGGCAACGACGACCCCATCGTGCTCTTCAACCGTCAGGTGGCTGACGCCTTTGTCGGCCAAGGTTTTAACGAGTGCGTCAACTACACCCTGCGCCCCGCCAAAGAAATCTCCGCGTGGGCCCCGCCCGCCCAGATCGAGGCCCTCGCCCTCGCCAACCCCTTCGTCGAGGACCAATCTCACCTCCGCTCCACCCTCGTCGGCGGTCTACTCGAGTCGCTTAAACTAAACCAAGCCCGCGGCGTCGCCGCCTCACACCTGTTTGAAACCGGTCGCGTTTTCCTCGAGCGCAATGGCTCGCTCTCCGAGTGCGTCGCCGCCGCCTTCGTCATCGCCGAAGAGACTGGCGAACGCTCCTGGCGCCCGCGCGAGGCCGCCGATTTCTACACCGCCAAACGCCATACCGCGACCCTCGCCGCTTTTGCTGGGATTGAGTTGGAGCGCCAGCCCACCGCATTGGTCGCCGCGCCCGCCCTCGGCTGGCAAACCGGCCACGCCGCTACCGCCGGTGACATCCGCCACGGCTGGACCGCGACTTTTGGCCTAGTTGACCTCGCCCATCTCAAGACCCTTGGCCTGACCGGTAAAGTTTACGCCGGTTTCTTCGCCATCGTGTCGGAAAAAGTCGCGACCGACGCCGATCGCCGCAGCTACAAGCCCTTAGGCCTGCACCCCGCCGCCCTGCGCGACCTCGCCCTCCTTGTGCCCAATACCATGCAGGCCGCCGAAGTCCAAAAAGCCGTCGCCAAACACGCCCGCGCCGCCGCCGGCCAAGCCTTCGCCCTGGAGAGCGTCGAGCTGTTTGACCGCTACATCGGCAAGGGCGTGCCCGAGGACCACCAAAGCCTCGCTTACGCCCTAGCCTTCCGCGCTCCCGACCGCACCCTGACCGACGAGGAGGTCAACGCCGCCTTCAACCGCGTGCAGGCCGACCTCACCGCCGCCGGCTTCCAAATCCGGAAATAAAGGCCCTCGCGCCGACTTCACCCGCTTGGCATTACTCTTCCTCCCCTCGTGAACTTCGTGGTTACCCCCCTCTGATTATGTCCGCTCCGCACATCGATATCGACCACCTTGCCATGCTCTCGCGCCTCGCGCTGACGGATGCGGAAAAGACGAAGCTGACCACACAACTGGGCGACATCCTAGGCTACATCGAGCAGCTCCAGCAGGTAAACGTCGACGGCGTGGAACCCACCGCGCACGCGACCCCAATTTTCAACGTCCTGCAAGCGGATGAGCCTCGCCCCGGCCTGTCCGTCGAGGACGCCCTGCGCAACGCCCCCGCGCAGCGGGACAACATGATCGTCGTCCCGCGCGTAGTGGAATAGGTTAAGGCGTCAGGGCTGACTGACGCGCAGTCGAAGGAACTTGAGCGGCTCGCCCGTTGTGAAACTTACCGTCGCTCGACGGATTTCATAAGCCCCTTGATCCGAAACCAAAGTATCGGTGACGCCTTCCGCGGACCACACCGGCGCCCCGGCTAGGCTAGTGGTCCATTCAGCGGCGGCGCTCACGCCGCTCAACGCCTTGCTCCGGCGGTAGTCGATGCGCAACTCGGACCCCACAACGGAAACCTGCGGGGCGACCGCGTCGGCAACGGCCGCGTTTAGACCAAAGAAATACTCCAGCAAGTTGGCTAATCCATCGTGGTCCGGATCCGCGGAGGCGGCAGAATCAACTAGACCAGCCGACCACTCGGCGAAAGTAGGCGCGGTGACGGTGAGCACGCCCGGCAGGTAGGACACGGCGTAGTTGGTCGCCGTGAAAGTCCCGCCGATGGCACCGGAGGGCGTGATAACGTAGGTGCCGGTCGCATCGTTCGCAGCCGTGCCGCCGCTAGCCGAGAGGGTAACGGCTCCGACCGTCTCACCGAGCACGAGACCGTTCGCATCAAACGCCGACGTGCCCAGTGTCAGCGTGGTGCCGAAGGGTTTGACGCGATTCTGGGCAGTGACCACGAGGGCCCTGGTGGAAACCGAGCTGGCAACGGTAGCGACATTAACGCTGGTGGCGCCTGCGCTGGAGCACACGACATTACCGGAATAGGTTCCTACCGTCGTTCCAACCGCGAGCCTCAAGTAAACGGTAGTGGAGGCGATCGTGCCGGAGGTGCCGATGGACTGGGTGGCGGCGTAGCCCGAGGCGCCGCCGACCGATTGTGAGACCTCAAAACCAGACGGAGGGGTCACCACGATGGGGGCGGTCATGTTCGCGCCCGAGACGGCGAAGGACGTCGGGGTGGGTGAAGCCGTGCCGTAAATGGTGCCAACGGCGGCGAGGGTGCCGCTGGTGGAGATAGCAGGAGTCAAAGGCTGGCTGTTCGTGGCAATTACTACGTCATCGATAAAGGCCCGCTTGGCCGTGGTGCCGATCGTAATGACCGTGCTTGAAGTGCCACCGGTGAAGTTGACTGTCTTGCTCTCAAAAGTGCCGGCCATGACTTGCGTGTAGGTGACCGTTTGGGCCGACTGTCCGGTCGCACTCACCGTGATACTTCCTTCAACGGTGGTCCATCCCTTGACCTTAAAGGTGACGGAGAAAGCGCCGCCGCCACCGCTTAAATCGAGTGCCTTGGTGGTGATCGAACCGGTTGCTGACGAACTGCCTAATTTGACCGCGCCGCCCGCTTGGTAGGCTTTTAACAAGGTTGCGGTGGGGAAATTGGTGTTTCCTGTCCACGCGGTGGACGACCCACTCGTCGTAGTGTTGTCTCCACTGGTTATAGTGGCGAAATCCTCGGACAAGGCGGTGGCGCCTCCGCCCCCGCCGCCGCTCGCAGCGATGGTGATAGTCAGCGTGGCGGTGCCGGTGCCGGTGGCGTTGGTGGCGGAAATCGTGACGCTGGAGACGGCGGCGGTGGTCGGCGTGCCGGAGATCAGGCCCGTGGCGGTGTTGACACTCAGGCCGGCGGGCAGGCCGGTAGCGGCGAAGGAAGTCGGGGTGTTGCTGGCGGCGATCTGATAACTAAACGCCTGAGAAACCGTGCCGCTGGCCGTGGTCGCGCTGGAGATGACGGGGGCGGCGGGCTGGCCGGCGGTCGAATTGCGCGGGTTGGGCGCGGAGGCGGAGAAGTCGGCGGCGTTATTGGCGGTGTCGGTCGCCCCGCCGGCGGCGCGGAAAAGGGCAGTGGTGCTGGAGCCGGCTGGCGCGGCGGAGCCCTCGAACGCGTTGGCCGTGCCGTAGCCGACGAGATCGAGCAGACCCGTCTGGCCCGCCGGGGTGGAGCCGGTGAAGGCGGTGGCGGTGTTGCGGAGGGCGACTTTGCCGTTGGTGCCGCTCATGTTAATCGTGCCCGTGGCGTCGGCTGTGGGCAGGGCGCTACCAATGGCGCCTCCGCTCCCGAGTTTCACGAGGTAATATTTACCCGCCGCAATCGTGCCGCTGAGGGCGGTGGGCGTCCAAGTGGTGCCGGAAGCGGACCCATATTGAACTGACCAACCGGCGAGACTGACGCTCGTGGCCCCCCGGTTGTAGAGCTCGACGTAGTCTGAGTTGTAGGGAGCCCCCGAGTTGCCGCCTCCGCCGAAGATCTGGCTGATAAGGATGGGGTTTTGGGTGACGGTAAACGAAGTCGCGCTGGTGGCGGTGCCGTAAGGCGTGGTCACACTCAATGTGCCGGTGGTGGCGGTGGCGGGAACGGTGGCGGTGATCGACGTGGCGGAGACGACGGTGTAAAGGGCGTCAACTCCATTGAATTTAACGGAGGAAACGCCGGCGTAATTCGTGCCGGTAAAGCTGATGGTATCACCGGCAGTGCCGCTGGCGGGACTAAATGAAGCGATCGTCGGGGTGCCGTCGCCGGTGAGCACGGTGAGATTGGCGATAGCAGAGGTGCCGATGGCGCCCTCGGTGTCGGTGGCCTTGGCAGTGAGCGCGTAGGCACCGGCGGCAGGAGGCATCCAATTCAGAGTGTAGGGGGCGGTGGCATCGACGCCGAGAGAAGTGGTGCCGTTAAAAAACTCCACGCTGGCAACCACGCCCGCGCCGCCGCCCACAATTTTATCCGTGGCGGTGGCCGAAAGGGTGACTGAAACGTTGGGCAGGAGCACCGAGCCATCCACAGGCGTATCGAGGGTGACCACTGGCGGGGGATTGGTTTCCACGTTAGTGCCGCCCGTGACTGCGAGGGAGTAAACTTGGCCGGAACCCGTGAGTATGCCCGGAAGAGTGACGGTAATGGTGTAGTTACCTGCCTGAGCGGGAGAGGAAATGTAAACCTGCTCAACATTATCCACATGGTTCACACCTGTCGTCGCCGCTAGCTGCATCGAAGCATCGGTCCAGGTGCCGACAAAGGGCATGACGTAGGGTAGTTTGACGGTGGTGCCATCCGGAGCGGTGATTTTGAGGTCGAGGTCGTTAACGAGATTGGGCGTGCGCACATCGACTTGCGAAGCGATGGACGGATCGAGGGCGGTGCCAGCTGGATCCGTCCAGCAAAGGGTGGCACGGATGGGCGTGACCCCGTCCCAAGTAAAAACGTGTGTCTTGGTCTTGGAGGCGGAGGTCAGGGTGCCTTCGATCAGCTTAGGACTGGCAAGGCTGGCCTTATGGGCGAGGATGAGGTCAGCGGCGGCCTTCGCATTCAGATAGCCCCAGCCGTATTGGTAATCGGGACCAGCACGGCCCACGTCGTCGGCGGTATTGATCAGAAGAGCCTTGAGTGTGCTGGCCCGAATACGCTGACCAGGAAACTCGCGGGTGTAGAGTTGCTCGATGAGAACGGCGGAACCAACCGCATTGGGCGTGGCCATGCTGGTGCCGCTGTAGGTGCCGTCGTAGGAAGTGGTGCTGGCGACGGTGCCGGCGGGGGGCGTGAAGGCCACGCTAGAGTAAAGATTAACGCCATTGGCGGTGAGGTCAGGTTTGATGCGGCCGTCGTCACAGGGGCCTTCGCTTGAGAAGTAGGCTAGAACGCCTTTGGTGACGTCACGCTGGCCGCTGGTCACCGCGTCGTCAGCGGCGGCGATAGTGATGATATTTTTGGCCAGACCGTTGAAGGTGATGGATTGGTAGCCCCCCTTGGTAAGGAGGTAGTCTTGCTCGTTGCCGGCGGCCCAGAAAATCTGATAGTAAGGTAAACTGACGGCGAGGGCATCGGTAGTCTGCGCCTCAACTTCGTAGGCGCCCATGTAGGGCACGTATTCGGCGGCCGTGTTAAAACCGGCGCCGTAAGAGTGGTTGGATACCGTGATCCTGGTCAAATCGGTCGCGGTCGCGGCGCCTGCGGCGGTCATTTCGGTGTAGTCGCTATTCCAGTCGTAGGAATCGATGGAGACCTTCGGGGCCATGCCCTTGGCGAGCGGATCCGTGCCCGCAGCGCCGATGGTGCCGGCGACATGGGTGGAGTGGTCTGAGTAGGTGGTGGCGCTGTCTTTCAGGACGACGCGGGTAGTCGTGAACTCGCGATGGGTATTGCGCACCCGGGCCTCATCCCAGACGCCGACTTTCATCCCAGTGCCGTCGAGACCATAAGGGGTGCTCTGATCGCGCAGGAGATTCGCGCCGGTGGAAATGGCGGCGTTGACGTTTAGGGTCACACGGTAGAGCGGCTTGTCGCCGCGGAAATCATAGAGCACGGAAACCTTGCGACCCGGCCCCTCGATACGCACCGGGATACCCAAACGCTCGGCCTTAACGAGGGCGGCCTCGTGTTGCTCGTCCTGCAACTCGGACATGCGCGCGACCACCAAGGCCCGCACCTGCGGATCACTCAGATCAGCATCGCGCAACAACTCGGCGGGCGTAGTAGCATGGGCCAAACGCGCGGCGAGGGCATTAGCCAACGCGCCGGACGCAGGCAAAGAAGCGACCACGGCAGGAACTGGACCCTGATTCAGTGCCGGCCGAAGGATTGCAGTGCCTTTATCTGGAGCGGACGCAGCAGGGGACGCGTCAGGGTGCCCTTGCATCGCAACATTCAAAGGCGCCTTGGCCCTCAGTGGGCCCGATTCGGCGGGGGCGGATGCATCGAGGCTGGTCGCGACCGCAACCAGCGACGGCAGTCTCCCCGATCCAAAATAGGCCGCCAAAAATGCGGCAAGAAAAACGAGGACTGGGAGAAAACGAATTTTTTTCACGTTTAAAAAAGTAAGAGGGCTATGGTGAAACCTGAACGAAGGGTCAGGCATCGACTAATTAGGAGCGTAACTCAGTTATTAGGCCTAAAGGCGAACAACTTCCCCTCTCTTAACGTGAAAGTTGAATACGGTCGTTTTAAGACGAAAGAACCTCGTTGTGGGAAAAAACGCTCGCCGCAAACCCTTGGCGAGGGGCGCTAGACGAGCCTGCACATCCTTGTTGTCCTCGCCGCCTCCTAATCGGCATAAAGACGGTTTACCTTTTACCGTGTCTGACACCCCGCTCCATTTTAAAACCGTCGCCGAACTGTCCAGCTTGCTCGCGAACGGCTCGCTCACCTCCGTCGCACTGACCGAAGCCGTCATCACCCGCACCCTCGCGGTTGAAGATCGCGTGCAGGCCTTCAACTCCCACGACCGGGAAAGCGCGCTCAACCAGGCTAAGGCCTCTGACGCCCGGCGCGCCGCCGGCCGGTCGCTCGGGCCGCTGGATGGCATCCCCATCGGGCTAAAGGACGTGATCGCCGTCCGCGACCAACCGCTCACCGCTTCGTCGAAGATTCTCGCCAATTTCGTCAGCCCCTACGACGCCACCGTGACTACCCGGCTCCGAGACGCCGGCATGGTTTTCTGGGGCCGGCTAAACATGGACGAGTTCGCGATGGGCTCCTCGACTGAAAACTCGGCCACCCGCATCACCGCCAACCCCCACGACCTGACCCGGATTCCGGGCGGCTCCTCGGGCGGCAGCGCCGCCGCCCTCGCCGCCGGCCAACTCCCCGCCACCCTCGGCTCCGACACCGGCGGCTCAATTCGCCAACCCGCTGCCCTTTGCGGTGTGGTTGGACTCAAACCTACCTACGGCCGTATATCGCGTTACGGCCTGATCGCCTACGCCTCCTCGCTCGACCAAATCGGCCCCTTCGGCCGCACCGTGGAGGACGTTGCGATGCTACTTCAAGCAATCGCAGGTGCCGACGACCGCGATTCCACCTCTTTCGACGCCCCCGTGCCCGACTACCGAGCCGCCCTCTCAGCCCCGCGCGAACGCCCCTGGCGGATTGGCATCCCCAAGGAATATTTCGGCGCCGGCCTAGACCCTGAAGTCGCCACCGCCGTGCAAAACGCCATCGCGCACTACCGCTCACTCGGCGCCGAGATCCGTGAGATCTCCCTGCCCCACACCGAATACGCGCTAGCCGCCTACTACATCATCGCTACCGCCGAGGCCTCCTCGAATCTCGCCCGCTTCGACGGCGTGCGCTACGGCCACCGTAGCCGAGAGGCTGAGACCCTACTCGATATTTATTTTAAATCCCGCGCCGAGGGCTTCGGCTCTGAGGTAAAACTACGCATCATCCTCGGCACTTACGTGCTGAGTTCGGGCTACTACGACGCTTACTACGGTCGCGCCCAGAAAGTCCGCACCCTCATCCGCCAGGATTTTACCCGCGCCTTTGGCGAGGTAGACGTTATCCTTACCCCCACCGCGCCCACCCCCGCCTTTAAACGTGGGGAAAAATCGGCCGACCCGCTAGCAATGTATCTGGCCGATATTTACACCATCGGCGTAAACCTCGCGGGTCTCCCCGCCATCAGCATGCCCTGTGGCTTCACCACCGCCGGCCTGCCCATAGGCCTGCAACTCATCGGCCGCCCTTTCGCCGAAGCCGACCTCCTCGCTGCCGCCCACGCCTACGATCACGCCAACGACTGGAGCAAGCACACCCCGAACCTCTGAGATTTTAACCACGGAGAACATGGAGGACACGGAAATGGAGAACGAAGCACTGACCGAGAAAATCATTGGCGCAGCCATCGAAGTTCACCGCGAGCTGGGGCCGGGCTTGTTGGAGTCGGCGTATGAAGCTGCGTTGGCCCATGAACTTTATCTTCGTGAGATCAGATTTGAGCGGCAAAAGGAGATGCCGGTTCGCTACAAGGGATTCCTCATCGAGGTAGGTTACCGCCTCGATTTGTTGGTCGAAAATCAAGTGGTCGTGGAGCTCAAGGCGGTAACCGAAATGCATCCGATCTTCGAGGCTCAGTTAATCACTTACCTCCGTCTTTCTGGTCATCGAGTCGGCCTCATTGTAAACTTCAATGTTCCCCACCTCAAGGACGGCCTCATTCGCCGAATCGTCTGAACCTCCGTGCCCTCCATGGTTAAAATCCTCACTCTGAAAAAATGAATTACGAAGCCGTCATCGGTCTTGAAGTCCACGTCCAGATTAAGACCCGCTCTAAAATGTTTACGCGCGTGGCCGCTGGCTACGGCCGACCCGAGAACACCCTTACTGACCCCGTCGTGCTCGCCCTGCCCGGCGCCCTGCCGGTGATGAACCGCGCTGCCGTCGACGCCATCATTAAGGCCGGCCTCATGCTCGGCTGCGCCGTCGCCCCGGTTTGCAAATGGGATCGCAAAAACTACTTTTACCCCGATAGCCCGAAGAACTATCAGATCTCGCAATACGACCAGCCGATCTGCGTAGGCGGAGCGGTCGAGATCGAGCTACCCGGCTCCGCCCGCAACATCATGGGTGAGCATAAATCCATCCCGCTCACTCGCATTCACCTTGAGGAGGACGTCGGCAAGCTCAATCACGGGGACGGTGGATCACTGATCGACTACAACCGCGCAGGCACTCCGCTAATGGAGATTGTATCCGATCCGGCCTTACGCTCGGCTGAAGAGGCCTATGCTTATCTGCAATCGCTGCGGACCAGCATCATATATGCCGGCATTTCCGACTGCGACATGGAGAAGGGGCAGCTCCGCTGCGACGCCAACGTCTCGATCCGCCCGGTCGGCAATAAGCGACTAGGCACCAAGGTCGAGCTGAAGAACCTTAACTCCATCGCCTTCGTGCGCGATGGGATCGCCCACGAAATCGCGCGCCAGCTCGCCGTCATGAAGGCCAGCGGAGTGATCGTGCAGGAGACCCGCGACTACGACGGCCTCACCGGAACCAGCCAGTCGCTACGCTCGAAGGAAATGGCCCACGATTACCGCTATTTCCCCGACCCCGATCTCATGCCGGTCAAGGTGGACGAAGCCTGGAAGACCCGCCTCGCCGCCGAGTTGCCTGAGCGCCCCTTTGACAAGCAGCGCCGCTTCATGGCCGCCGGGGCCGAGGGCGGCTACGCCCTGCCCTACACCCTAGCCAGTGTGCTCGTCCCCGACCGCGAGCTCTCGGACTGGTTCGAAGCCGCTGCCAAACTCGCCGGTCCCTCGCTCGCGCAAGCCGTAGGCAACTGGATCGTCAACGATCTGCAACGTGAACTCGCCGCCGCCGGTATCGCGCTGAGCGAGGCCAAAATCACTCCCGCCGCACTTGCCGATCTGGTTAAACTTATCGCCGCCGGAACCCTCCTGCAAAATACCGCCAAGGAAGTCTTCGCGGTAATGTTTGCCTCGGGAGAGGCCCCGACCGCGATCGTAACCCAACTCGGCCTCGCCGCCACCCCGACCGACACAGCCGAGCTGGAGATCTGGTGCCGCGAGAGCATCGCCGCCAACGGCAAGGCCGTAGCCGAGTTCAAATCCGGCAAGGAAAGCGCACTCAACGGCCTGAAGGGACCAGTGATGAAAGCCGCCAAGGGCAAGGCCAACCCGAAGGCGGTCGACGAAACCCTGCGCCGACTCCTTGCCGCCAGCTAGCCCCACCTGTCCACAAGAACGCTCAGGCCGCGGTTACCGCAAAGGCTGACCCTAACCGCTCAGATGTTTGCACCCAGCCAGTCATTCCGCTTTCATAGCCCCATGAAGCGCTCCACCACCCTGGTCTCACGTCGGCAAGTCTTGCAATCGCTAGGCCTCGGGGCCGCCGTGATCGCCTTCATCCGGCCGCTGGTTTTTGGTGCCACTCCAGCCAACCCCGAAGCCACCCTCCAGCCCTTTACCCTGCCCCCCTTGGGCTACGCTTACGACGCCCTCGCGCCCTACATCGACGCTAAGACGATGGAGATCCATCACGCCAAACACCACCAAGCCTACATCAATGCCGCCAATAAGGCTCTGGAGTCCCGGCCCGATCTGCGTGAATTGTCCGCCGAACAAATCATCGCCCGCATCAAAGCCTTCGAAGAACCCCTCCGCACCACCCTTCGCAATCACGTAGGTGGTCACCTCAACCACAGCTTTTTCTGGAAAATCCTCGCCGCCCCTGCCAACTACCCAGCTGGCCCTCTGCAAGCCGCCATCGCCCGGCGCTTCGGCTCACTTGAAGCGTTTCAAAAAGAATTCACCTCCGCTTGCCTGGCTCGCTTCGGTAGCGGGTGGTGTTGGCTGATCGTAAAAGACGGCGAGCTCGATATTGTAACCACTCCCAACCAAGACACCCCGCTGCTCGAACGGGCCCAGCCCCTCATCGCACTGGATTTGTGGGAACACGCCTACTACCTGAATTACCAAAACCGCCGGGCGGATTACGTGCAAGCTTTCTGGAAGGTATTGAACTGGAACACTGCGGAAAATCTCTACGCCACTGGCGGACTACTTTGAAACGCGGCTTTAGAACCGCCCGCTTGGCCCGCCAACTCACGAGCCAGAGCGCGCCACCCCTAGCGGCGCGAGGCCTGCACCGGCTTGTTACGAGAACTTAAAACCGCCGCCCCGACCGTATGCTTGGCGAAAAAACCGAGCACATGGGTCACATTTTCGTAACCATTAGCCCGCAATTCCTGCTCAACCGCGCCAATCAGTTCGGCCAGACGCGCGCTGGTTGCCGTATCAAGCGCCTGAATGTCACCCGTTTCCTTCGAAACGACATGATAAACTACCTCATTGCGGTCGCTTAGCTGATACAAACTAGTGCCGTTATGCAGGAAGGAACGTCGCACAATACCGATGTCTTCAAACGAACCCAAACAACGATAAACCGTCACCAGATCACACGATTTTCCATCAAGCTGTGTATGGATTTTTTCGATACTAATGGGTTGAGCACTGTTAATCAAGATGTTGATTATGGCGATACGGGGCTGGGTGATTCGTAGGCCAGCTTCACGCAAACGGTCACAGGCAAGAGAAAGACGCGACCCGATGACTGCGCGATCATTAGGAGAACCCTGCATTGGGTGATTCGTTTGGGTTGAGGATATCATGAGATAATTACGGTTAAATGCACAAATTGTCTTGTTACAATTGTCGTATCTAAATTGCAAAAAATTCATTTTCCCAGCAGTATATGGTCACTAAAACCACCTAGTATTTAGTGTAAATTTTTAACAATCAACGTTCAGCGGAGCATTGCACCTAGCGATATTCTTGCCTTCACTCCAACTAAAATGGCCGATTTCGACTTTGCACAAGTTGTCACCCTGATCAGAAAGGAAGACCCACGGTTTGATCGGCAGGCCTATAAGTTCGTGTGCGACGGCTTAGACCACGCCGTCAAGGAGCTGAAAAAAAAGGACGCCGCCCGCGCCAAAATTTCCCGCCACGTGAGCGGTCAGGAGCTCTCGCAAGGCCTGCGCGCCTACGCTCTGGATCAATTTGGTCCTCTGACCAAGACCGTGCTCAATTCTTGGGGCGTGCACGAGACTATTCATTTTGGCGACATAGTTTATAACCTTATTGAATATAATATGTTCAGCAAAACTGAATCCGATCGGCGGGAGGATTTCCTGGATGTTTTCAACTTCGATGACGCCTTCCTAGCCCCCTTCGCGCCACGCGCCCGAAAACTCCCGCTACCGAGCTTCGCAGAGAGCGAATAACCCGGCCACGCCTGCCTGACTTTGCCCCGCGCCCCACGTCCGCACCCATGCCCTCCCTGCTCGCCCCCGCCGACCAACAACTGCTCGCACGCCTCTGGGCCCAGCCCGTCCATCGCACCGAATTGCGCAATGGGCTTGTGCTCCTCGTCCAGCCTGACGACGCCGCGCCTGTCGTATCCGTTCAGGTCTGGGTCCGCACCGGCAGCCAGCACGAAGGCGCCCTGCTCGGCGCCGGCCTTTCCCATTACTTGGAACACCTGCTTTTCAAAGGCACCCCTACCCGCGCCGGTCGCGAGATTTCCGCCACCGTCCAGGCCCACGGCGGCTCGATCAACGCCTACACCACCTACGATCGCACCGTCTACCATATCGACCTACCGGCGCCCCACCTCGAGATCGCCGTCGATCTCCTCGCCGACATGACCCTGCGCAGCACGCTGCCAGCCGATGAGGTCGCCCGCGAACGCGATGTTATCTTGCGCGAAATTGCAATGGGCGACGACGACCACGACCGTCGCCACTGGGACGCCCTCGCCCGCACCGTGTTCAAGCAACACCCCCTGCGAGAACCCGTGATCGGCCACCGCGACGTGTTCTCCGCCGTCACCCGCGACGAGTTGATCGCATATTACCAAGAGCGCTACGCCCCCAACAACCTGGTGGTGGTGGTGGCCGGCGACGTCTCCGCCGAAACCGTCCGTGCAAGCGTGGAAAAACACTTCGGCGCCGCCCCCCGCCGCCGTCTCGCGCCGGTCTTCCAGCCGTCCGAGCCCGTCCAACTCGCACCCCGCGTCCACCGCGAGACTGGAGAGGTCGAGCAATCGCGCGGCGCCCTCGCCTGGCCCACCGTCGCTCTCACCCACCCCGACGCGCCGCTGCTCGACCTGCTGGCAGTCGTGATCGGCTACGGCGACAGTTCCCCGCTTTGGCGTGAACTGCGCGAAAAACGCCGCCTCGTGCATAGCATCGACGCCCACCACTGGACCCCGGGCGAGGCCGGGCTCTTCGCGCTCTTCTTCAGTTGCGATCCGGACAAACGCGCCGCCGCAGAACGCGCCGCCCGCGCCGAGTTAGAACGCCTGTCCCGAAAAGGCGGCTTCACCCGCGACGAACTCGCCCGTGCCGTGCGCCAACTCGTCGTGGGCGAAATCGGCGGCCGCAAAACCGTCGCGCGCCGCGCCGCCCGCCTTGGCTCGGCCGAGGTCGTGGCCGGCGATCTCGACTTCAGCCGCACCTGGTTCGAGCGCGTCGCGAAAGCCACTCCGGGAGACCTCCGGCGCGTGCTCCGCGAGTGGCTAGTGGCCACCCGCGAAAACACCGTCTCGCTCGACCCTATGCCCAAAGCCGCGGCGAAAAAATCGGCCGCCGCTCCCACCCGTAAATCCGCGCCCGTTTGGAAGCTCAAGACCCTACCCAACGGCGTGCGCCTGCTCCTCCGACGCGACGACCGCCAGCCCAACCTCCACCTCCATCTCGTCTGCGAAGGCGGCTCGCTCCACGAAACCCCCGGCAAACGCGGCGCCACCGCTCTGCTCGCCACTTTGCTGACCAAAGACACCGCCTCGCGCGATGCCGCCGCGGTCGCCGCCGCTATCGAGGCAGTCGGCGGCAGCTTCTCGCCCCTGCCGGGCAACAATACCCTCGGCCTCGCCCTCGAAGTCCTGCCCGGCGACGCCGAACTCGCGGTCGAGTTGCTGCGCGACGCCGTGCTCACCCCGGCCTTCGCTGCGCGCACCTTCACAGTCGAACGCGACGCCGAACTCGCCCAACTCCAGCAGGACGAGGACGACGTCGTAAACGCCGGTCACCGCCTCGCCCGCGCCCGATTTTTCGGCACCCACCCACTCGCCCTCGACGCCCACGGTGACCGCGCCGGCGTAGCTGCTCTCAAACCCGCCGACCTACGTGCGCTGTGGACAAAACTCCGCGTTGGCGACAACGTGGTCCTCGCCGTGGCAGGCGATTTTGACGAAAAAAAACTCGTGCCCGCACTCTCCGCCTGGCTCGCGAAAATCCCCAACGGCGCCGCGCCCGCCCGGCCCGCCCGCCACACGCCCGCCCGCGCGGCCACTCTCGCCCATACCCGCGAGTGCCAGCAGGCCCTGGTCTTCGACGCCTTCCCCGGCCCCGGCGCGCTCAACCCAGCCGACACCGTCGCCGCCGTCCTACACGAGATTCTCAGCGGCATGGCCGCGCGTTTGTTTGAACGAGTGCGGGAAGAAAAAGGCCTCGCCTACTTCGTCAGCGCGAGCCGTGTAGTCGGCATCGATGACGGCATGTTCTACCTCTACGCCGGCACCCAGCCAGGCAAGGAGACGGAGGTGCTGGCCGAGTTCGACGCCGAGCTCGCCCGCCTCGCCGCCGGCGGCATCGAACTCGCCGAGTTGACCCGCGCCGTCACCCGACTTCAGGCCTCGCGCCGCATGCGCCTGCAAACCAACGCCGCCCACGCCGGCGAGGCCGCCGTCCGCCAATTGCTTGGCCTGCCCCAGGAAACCCTCACCGACTGGGACGCCCGCCTCGCCGCCGTCGATCGGCCCGCGCTGGCCTCGTTTGCCCGCACTTGGCTGACCGCCAGCAAACGCCAGCGCTTGGTGGTGCGCCCAAGCTGAGTTACGCCAAAGCATAGTCCATCTCCCTCACCCCATGCCTAACTCTCCCTTCCTGCTCCGCCTCGCGGCCGCCGGACTTCTCACTGCCCTCACCCTTTTGCGCGCCGAGGATACCCCCGCATCTGTTCCCGCCTCCGTGCTGAAACGCTACGATAAAAACAAAAACGGCACCCTTGAAGCCGCCGAGGTCGCCAAGTGGGAGGCGGATAAAGCCGCCGCCCGCGCCAAACATAAAACCGAGCGCGATGCCCTGCTCGCGAAATACGACGCCAACCACGACGGTCGGCTAGACGAAGCCGAGACCGCCGACGCCAAGCTGGGCATGGAAAAGGTCCGCGCCGAACGGATCGGTGAAAAAATCATGGCGCGCGCCGCGGCCGAAAAAGCCGCTCGCGAGCCCGAAACTGCCGCCCAGCCCTCCGCACCCATTGCGCCTGCCACGGAGCCGGCGAAGGATAAATCCGCCACGCCCGCCATGACCGAGGACGGTGACGCCATGATGATGAAGTGAAGCGCCCCCGCTGGCGCACCTGTTTAAAAAGTCTGATCCCGGGGCTGTAAGCCGGGTTATGTAGCCGGCGCGTTGCCGCGCCGGTTGACGGCCATTTCTCTCAACGCCGGCCTCGCGGCCGGCCTGCCCGCCCCTCGCTTGCGCGGAGGCGGATGCGGCATACCCGCGACCATTGGACGAGCCGCCCGGTCGCCTATTTTGCCTTGCACCGGACGGGGTTTACCGTGCCGCCGACCTCACGATCGACGCGGTGGGCTCTTACCCCACCTTTTCACCCTTACCCTCGGGTTTCCCCTCGGGCGGTATATTCTCTGTGGCACTTTCCGTCGACGCACCTTGACGCGCGCCGCCTGGACTTGGCCCTTGCGGACCTCGGCCAGCATCCTGCCCTGCGGTGTCCGGACTTTCCTCTCCGACGAGGTTCTCTGCCGGACGCGGGCGTTTAACCCGCGTCTTGGGATGCGAAAGAACATCGGAGCGGCCATCCACCCCGGGATCAGGCCGTCAGACTCCCCCATCCATCCCCGCGCTTCAATCCGATTAAAAAACGGAAACCGGTGGAGCTGAACCACGGATCGCACGGATGAACACGGATTGGATGTTCTTATCCGCGATCCTCCGCGCCATCCGCGGTTAAAAAATCCGTTCCCATCGCGGCCCGCCCGGCCGCCAAAACTCACGCGTAATCCCAATACAAGATGCGTCCGCACTGGTCGCAGATGCCGAGCTTGGCCGGATCGGCGCTGCGCGAGCCCGATTCCGCCTCGCTGGAAACCTTGAGATGGCAACCGCCACACTTGCCGCCGCGCAAGGGAGCGACGACCGGCCACTGCCGCGTCGCTACCCGGTCGTAAATCTTGATCGTGGGCTCGGCCAGCCCGACCCGCGACTCCGCCGTCGCGGCCCGCGCCTCGACCAGCTCAGCCGCGAGATTTTTCTCCCGCTCGGCCAGCGTGACTAAGCGGCTCTCATGTTTGGAAATATTGCCCTTCAGCACAGCCTCGGCCTCGGCAAAACGTTTTTTCGCCTCGTCGATCTGATACATGATCTCCAGCTCCTGCCCCTCCAGCGTGCCGATCTCCGCGACCATGGTGGCGATCTCCTTACCGAGCGCGTGATACTCGTCGTTTTTTTTCACCGATAGCTGCTGGGTGCGATACTTGGCGAGCTTCGTCTCGGCGGAGCCAATCTCGGTCTCGAGCAATTTTTTCTTCGTTTCCAGCCCGCGCAGTTCGTCGCGCGCGCCGTCAATGCCGGCCTTGTCGGCCGCGATGTCTTTCTCCACCCGGGCACGATCGCCGGGCACAGCGGCGAGCTGCTGCTCGAGCTGGCGACGACGGGCGTCGCGATCCTGCACCACCAGCAACTGGGTTAACACGGCATGCGGCATGATTCCCTTGCATGCCCGCCCCCGCGCTGGGTTCAACGCTCGATTGCGGAGGGGCCCGAATCTCGCCTGAGCCTGATTAGATGTAATACATTTCGCCGCCCGCTTTGGCCGCGAGCTTCTCGAGGGTTACCTCGGCGCACTTGGCGGCCAGCACCGCGCGCACCTCGCGCCAGGCCTGAGCGACGCGTTTGCCGGAGGCACCCTCGGCCGCGCCACCGAGGTCGAGCACGTCGCCCTCGATAAGGGTGACAATATCGAGCAACGAAATCGCCGCGGGCGGGCGGGCCAAAGCGTAGCCACCCTGTTTGCCGCGCCGGCTGGTGATAAGCCCGCCGTTGCGCAGTTCGCCGAGGATTTGAACGAGATAAGTCGCCGGGACGGCCTCGATGCGGGCCAGCTCCTCGATATGCGCTAAACCCTCGCGACCATCCATACGCGCAAGCTGCACCAGCACGCGGCAGGCATAATCGACTTTGACAGAGAGTTTCACAAGGCGGATGGGAGAATTTTGCCCGCACCGTGGCGAGACGGCGAGCGACCCGCAAGCTTTTGACCGGCCCGATCTCCTCAAGGCCGCGTCACGAATGTGAAACCGGCGCGACGCCCACCCAAACACATTGCCGTCAACCCCCGCGCCTTCGTCATGTGATCGACGTGTGCCCGGATAATCCTATTCCCCGCCGCACCGCGGTGCGCCAATTGATGCTGGGCACAGCTGCTTCCGTTTTCGGGGGCATTTTCCGCCCCGCGGTTTTGTCGGCGGCGGATCCCGTCGAATCGATCGGCACGCTCAACCTAAAAACCGGGGACTTCCCGGCGCTGTTGAATGCGGGCGGCTCGGTGCGGCTCAACGTAGGCCTCGACGCTCCGATCGTTCTCAGCCGCGCGGCCGGTGGCGTGTTTTACGCGGTCTCCGCTAGGTGCACGCATCAAGGCTGCATCGTCAACGCCTATGACGCCGGCTCGGATCTTATTCGCTGCGGTTGCCATGGCTCCACCTACCAGATCGACGGGACCCTTGCGGGCGGTCCGGCGAAGCGTTCGCTGGACACCTACGCGGCGAGCTTCGACGGCGTCGACGCCATCTCGGTGCGGCTACCCGGGCTGACGTTCGCGGCCCGAGAGATCGCGGTTGAGAGCGCCGCGGGCGAAACCCGCCGGCTCCGTTTGGTCTTCAATCCACAGCCCTTCACGACCTATCAGGTCTGGCTGCGCGAGGACTTGAACGCGACCGCGCGTCTGGTTCCCTTCGGCCTGAGCGCGACGGGCGTGTTGAGCCAAACCGGCTACGTTAATCGCAATCTGGCCGACTTGACGCCGGTGGTGACGCTTTATGTCGAACTGACGAGGTCGAAAGGATTTTTTCAGATCGTCCAGGTGGTCACGAAATACTGACGATCGCGACTTTGGCCGGGGAGAGACGGGCCCTCAAAATCGACGGGAGCAAAAAAAACGGCCGCCCGCGAATGCGGGCGACCGTCGAGATGCACGTAGCGCGAGGCGGATTAGGCGTTGCGACGACGGCGGGTAACCACGGCACCGGCAAGGGCCGCGACGGCGGCAATGGCGGCGTAGCTGGAGGGCTCGGGAACAGGGGAGGCTAGAAGGAGCAATTGGCCACCCTCAACGTTCGCCGTCGAGATACCAGTGGTGTAGTGCGCCTGGTCGACCGACAAGAGGTAGGTCTTGCCGTCGTTACGACCGAGGATCGAGGTGATATCGATGACGCCAGAGGTCTCCTCGTCGTTGTTGAAGGGAGCGGTGGCATCTACGCCGACGTCGCCGAAGCGGGCGCTGTCATGCTGGAAGATCTGCACAAGAGAGTCGCTGGTGGGGTTGTAGGCCCAGACCTTGCCGTTGTGGGCGTTGCCGCCGACGTCTTCCTGAAGGTAAATCATGCCGTCATCGGCCACGGTGAGGTTGTCGAACATTTGAACCTTCTGGCCGCCGACGGTGCGACCATCGATCAGGATATCCACCTTGCCGCCGAGATCAGGGTTGGTGATGTCCTCGAAGGTCAGACGCCAGAGACGGCTGTTGCCGACCTGAGCGCCGAGACCATCGGCAGCCAAATCGACGCGGTCGGTGGTCACGAAATAGAACTCATTGTAATTCTTGACGTTCCATGCGCCGTCCTCGGGACGGAGGAAGGTGGTCGAGGTGGTGTCGCTGAGGCTGAAACGGGTGCCGTTGGCGACGGTGTTGGGAGCGACCGTGGCGCCACGACTGGTGGAGCCTTCGGTGGCCATACCGGTGACGTTGACGAACTTCAACGTGCCGTTGGTCAGGCCGGCTTTCTCGATTTCGCTGCCGGTGGTCTGCTTGTCGCCAACATAAACAGCGACGGCATTGCTCATAATCCCAGATCCGCCATCGTTGTTGCCGATAACCACAGTCTTGTCTTGGGCCAAGGGATTAACGAGCAGGTTCTCCCAACCGCCGACGGCGGTGGAAGAGGAAGTGGCGCTGTTGGTGGCGAGGTTAAACTTACCGAGGATGTAGGTGTTGCCCTTATCCGCGCCGGTGGCGACATTGGCGAGAGCCCATCCGGTGGTGCCACTTTCTTCGCCGTTCATGAAAATGCGGGCTTGGGTGCCCTTGCCGCTGGCGCTGTTATAAAGACCGGTGGTGGGAGCGAGATCGGCCGAGCAGAGGCGGTTAAAGGCCAGACCGGTAGTCGCGGTGGTGTTGGAGGCCTGGGCCGCCTTGTCCCAACCGTAAACATTCTTGATCAGGTTGGCACCGGAAACGACCGACAAGTCGGATTTGTTAATCACCCACTCGGAAACAAAGCCGCCCTTGGAAAGAGGACCGCGAGCAACGCCCTTGTTGTTGGCGATCTCATGGTTCATAAGGACGGTGAAGGTGCCGTTGCCGTTGTCGTAGGCACCGAGACCGTCGGGAATGCCGGCCATTTGATAGCTAGTGGTGGAAGAACCGGTATCACCCACGGTCAATATGCTGGTGGAGGACCAACCGGAAGCGACGGGCAAAACATAGGGGGAAGCGGAGGACGAGGGTCCGGTGACTTGAGCGTGCGCGGAGACGGCAGCGAAAGCGGCGAGCAGAGTCGCGGCGAGACGAGACGAGGAGGAGTGTTTCATAATATAGTTAAGGGACTCCATCATCATAATCGCGCTATGTGTCGAACACGTGAGCGAAGCGTAACGAACGGGGAAAATCCTCGTAACGGGACTGTGGCGACACGTGTTTAAGGGCTCCCGCGCGGGTCAAAAAACTACCCAGAATAAGGGTTGTCCCGCCTCAGCTTTTCGCATGATTTTAAGGACTCCTTTTTTCTCCCGCCGACCTCCTTCCCCATGCCCGATTCCCTCGACCCAGTCCAGCCCCCTATCTCGCACGAATTCAACCCTTTACCCGAAGCATCAAGTGCCGCGGATTACGATGCATCCAAGTTAGGTAAACTCGAGGGCCTCGAGGCCGTCCGCAAAAAGCCCGGCATGTATATCGGCGGCACCGACGAAAGGGCCCTCCACCACTGCGTCTCCGAGGTCCTCGACAACTCCGTCGACGAACACCTCGCCGGCCATTGCCACCGCATCGAGGTCGCCATCCACGTCGACGGCTCCATCTCCATCCGCGACGACGGCCGCGGCATCCCGGTCGACATCCACCCCGTCTACGGCATCCCCGGCGTCGAGATGGTTCTCACCACCCTCCACTCGGGCGGCAAGTATGGCCAAGGCGGATACAAGTTCTCCGGCGGCACTCACGGCGTCGGCGCCAAGTGCGTCAACGCCGTCTCCGAGTGGTTCGAGGTCGAGGTCTCCAAGGGCGGCCACGTCCACCACATGCGCTTCGCCCAAGGCAAAGTGGTCAAAAAACTCGAGGTCATCGGCGCCGCCAACTCCACCGGCACCCTCGTCACCTTCAAACCCGACCCGGAGATCTTCAAGCTGACCACCGTCTTCGTTGCCGCCACCATCGCCAAACGCCTGCGCGAGTTGTCCTTCCTCAACTCCGGTCTCGAAATCCGCTTCGTAGACGAACGCCCCTCCGTGCCCACCCCGGAGGTGTTCCTCTACAAGGACGGCGTGGTCGAGTTCGTGAAGCAGCTCAATCAGGGCAAAGAAGTCCTCCACGCCGTCCCGGTGCGCATCCACAAGGAAATGACCACCACCCTCGACGACAAACCCATCGAGATCCACGTCGAGGTCGTCCTCCAATACAACGACACCTACAACGATCAGGTCCTCTGCTACACCAACACCATCCACAACCCCGATGGCGGCACCCATCTGTCCGGCTTTCGCTCCGCCCTCACGCGCACCATCAACCAGTTCGCCAAGGCCAACAACCTCCTGAAGGACAAGGATCCCCAAATCACCGGCGACGACGTGCGCGAAGGCCTCGCCGCTGTCATCTCGATCAAACACTCCGACCCCAAGTTTGAGTCCCAGACCAAGGTCAAACTGCTCTCCCCGGAGGTCGAGGGCATCGTCGGTTCCCTCAGCTACGAGGGCCTCACCCAGTATTTTGAGACCAACCCCCAGGTCGGCAAACGTATCGTGGACAAGTCCCTGAATGCCGCCCGCGCCCGCGAGGCCGCCCGTAAGGCCCGCGAGACCATTCGCAAAGGCGCCCTCTCCGGCGGCGGCCTGCCCGGCAAACTCGCAGACTGCTCTGAACGCGATCCGCAAAATACCGAACTCTACATCGTCGAGGGCGACTCCGCCGGCGGCTCCGCCAAACAGGGCCGCGACCGCCGCTACCAGGCCATCCTCCCCCTCCGCGGCAAGTTGATCAACACCGAGAAGGCCCGCCTAGACAAGGTGCTCTCCAACGAGGAAATCCGAACCCTGATCACCGCCATCGGCGCCGGCATCGGCGAGGGCGGAGAGGCCATCGGCGGCTTCAACGCCGAAAAAGCCCGTTACCATAAGATCATTATCATGACGGACGCCGATGTGGATGGCTCGCACATCCGCACCCTGTTGCTGACTTTCATGTATCGCCAGATGCGTGGCCTGATCGAGCGAGGCTACGTCTACATCGCCCAACCCCCGCTCTACAAAATCAAGCGCAAGAAGCGCGAGCAATACGTCGACAACGACGACCAGCTCAATCGCATCCTGCTCGAACTCGGCTCCGAAGACGTCATCCTTACCCGCCTGCGCGACGGCCACCTGTTCCCCGCTGAACAAGTGGAGCAACTAGTCGAAACCCTCGCCCTGCTGGAAAAATTCGGCGCGGGCGTCACTCGCTACGGTGCCGAACTGTCCGCCTACCTCGACGCCCACCACCCCGAGACCCGCGCCCTCCCCCGCTATCTCGCCCGCATCCGTGAGGGTAACAAGGAGACCCACGAGTTCCTCGCCGACGAACACGCCCGCTCCGCTTTCCTCGCTCGCGAAGGGCTCGCCGCCGACTTCGGCCAGCCCGTCACCGCCACGCCTCTCCCGGCCGACCTCGCTGCCGGCACCGAATCGCCGCAACCCGCGGCCGCACCCGCGCCGCGCACCGGCCCCGGCGCCCAGCGCCGCGTCACCCTGCACGAGATCTACGAGAGCAACGAGATGACCAAGTGCCTCGTGGCTCTCGCCCGCCTCGGCCTAGACGGCCACCGCTTCACCGCCACGCCGACCGAACCGCGCTTCCTCGTCACCGAAAACCCCGGCCTCAAAACCGAACTGAAAACCGAACTCCACGGCCCGCTCGAGATCGTCGCTCACATCCGCGCCAACGGCCGCAAGGGCCTCGGGATACAGCGCTATAAGGGTCTCGGTGAAATGAACCCGAAGCAGCTCTTCGAGACCACCATGGACCCGGAAAAACGCCGCCTGCTGAAGGTCGACATCGCAGATGCCGCCAAGGCCGACGCGCTGTTCACCCTCCTCATGGGCGACGAAGTCCCCCCCCGCCGCCAATTCATCGAGGACAACGCCCTCAACGTCCAATTCCTAGATGCATGAGTGGAAGCGCAAAGACGCATTGAAGTAGCGAGTAGTGGGTAGCGAGTAACGAGCATGACAATCCAATCACAATCCTTCCGCGACGTGATGGTGTGGCCAAAAGCCCACGCGTTCACCCTCGCGGTTTACGCCCTCACCCAATCCTTCCCGTCTCACGAGCAATTCGCGCTCACCTCACAACTCCGCCGCTCGGCCGCCAGCATTGCCGCCAACTTCGTCGAAGATTTTCGCAAGCGCACCACCCCCGACAAACTAAAGTTCTACAACATCGCCCAAGCCTCCGCCGACGAATGCCTCTATCACCTGATCCTCGCCCATGATCTAGACTACGCCGACACCACCGCCCACCAAGCCGACGCGGAAGAAGTCTCCCGCCTGCTCCAAGGCTACATCAACGGCTTGGAACGAGCCACCCGCTAGTCCACCTCCGGCTCCGTTTCCGACTACTCACTACCAGCTACCCGCTACTCGCTACTTCCCCCCCCCGCCGTGTCCTTCACCTCCAACGAAAAACTCTCCAACGCCAACATCACCGACATCATGCAGTCGGCCTACATCGAGTATTCGATGTCCGTGATCGTGGCCCGCGCCCTGCCCGACGCCCGCGACGGCCTCAAACCCGTTCAACGCCGCATCCTCTACGCCATGCTGCGCGAGGGCCTCCTCCACAACCGCGCCTTCGACAAATGCGCCGGCGTAGTCGGCGAAGTGCTAAAGAACTACCACCCCCACGGCGACTCGTCCGTTTACGACACCCTCGTCCGCCTCGCCCAACACTGGGTCATGCGCTACCCGCTGATCGACCCCCAGGGCAACTTCGGCTCCGTTGAGGGCGATCCGCCCGCCGCCTACCGTTACACCGAGGCCCGCCTGAAGAACATCTCCGAGGAACTCCTGGCCAACATCGACGAGGACACGGTCGATTTCGCACCGAACTACAAAGAGTCCACCACCGAGCCCACCGTCCTCCCCTCCGCCCTGCCCAATTTGTTGATGAACGGCTCCACCGGCATCGCCGTGGGCATGGCCACCAACATCCCCCCGCACAATCTCCACGAGCTCATCGCCGCCATCGTCAAGGTCCTCGACGAACCCCAGACCACCACCCTCGACGACCTCTGCGGCTTCATCCAGGGCCCCGATTTCCCCACCGGCGGCACCATCGCCGGCCGCGAGGGCATCCTGTCTTACCTAAAGACCGGCAAGGGCATCGTCCGCATCCGCGGCAAGGCCCACACCGAGGAATCCAAGACCGGCGAACAAATCGTCATCACCGAGATCCCCTACAACGTAAACCGCGCCAACCTTGTCGTCCGCATCGCCGAGCTCGTGACCGAAAAGGAGATCGAGGGCATCCGCGACGTGCGCGACGAGTCCGACGAAAACACCCGCGTCGTGATCGAGCTGAAACGCGGCGAACAGGCCTCGCCCATCCTCAACCAGCTCTACCAAAAAACCGCCCTCGAGTCGTCCTTTGGCGTCACCCTGCTCGCCCTCGACAAGAAACGGCCGAAGCAGATGAACATCCGCGAGCTGATCGATTGCTACGTCGAGCACCGCCGCGACGTCGTCACCCGCCGCACCAAGTTCCGGCTAAAGGAGGCCGAGGACCGCGCCCACATCCTCGAAGGCTACATCATCGCCCTGGATAACCTGGACGACTTCGTAAAAATCATCCGCGCCTCCGCCAGCCGCGACGAGGCCAAGGACCGGCTGATGGCGAAGTATCCGCTCTCCGAACGCCAGACCATCGCCATCCTCGAACTCCGCCTCTACCAGCTCACCGGCCTGGAACGCGGCAAGATCGAGGCCGAATACCTCGAACTCCAGACCCTCATCGCCGGCCTGAAGGAGATCCTCGAGCACGACTGGCGCCTGCGCGAGGTCATCAAGACCGAGCTCCTTGCGATGAAGGAAAAATACGGCGACGCCCGCAAAACCGAGATCGTCGGCGCCCTTGGCGATTTCCGCATGGAGGACGTTATCCCCAACGAGGGCTGCGTCATCACTATCTCCCACCTCGGCTTCATCAAACGCACCCCCTCCGCCGACTACCGCTCGCAGAAACGCGGCGGCAAGGGCGTCATCGGCGCCGAGACCTACGACGACGATTTCGTGGAGCATCTGTTCACCGCCTCCACCCACGATTTTATCCTCTTCGTCACTACCCACGGACAGTGCTTCGCCAAGAAGGTCTACACCATCCCCGAGGGCGTGCGCACCGCCAAGGGCAAGTCCGTGAAATCCTTCCTCGCCCTCGACGAGGGCGAAAAAGTCGCCGCCATGCTCTGCTTCGGCGACTTCGCCGGCGACCGCTTCCTCGTCATGGCGACCAAGGCCGGCACGATCAAGAAGACCGCCCTCGCCGACTACACCAACGCCACTCGCGAAAACGGCCTCATCGGCATCAACCTCGACGCGGATGACACCGTAATCGGGTGCGTGCTCACCACCGGCGCCGACGAGCTCCTCCTCCTCTCCCACCAGGGCCTCGCCGTCCGCCTGGCCGAGAAAGACGCCGAATCCGGCGAGATCCTCTTCCGCGACACCGGCCGCGCCACCGGCGGCGTCCGCGGCATGAAGTTCAAGTTGGAGAGCGACTACCTGGAGGTGCTCGAAGTGGTCGACCACCAGGCCCGCTTCCTCGTCGCCAGCCAGGCCGGCCTCGGCGTGCGCACCCGCTTTGAGGACTACCGCCTGGTCAACCGCGGCGGCAGCGGCGTCTGGGCCATCGACCTGCCCGAGGATGGCTCGATCAACATCGCCGGCGCCCTCAGCGTGAAGGACACGGACGAGGTCATGTTGTTGACCGCCAAGGGTCAGAGCGTGCGCACACCGGTCAACACGATCCGCGAGGTCGCCCGCGGCGGCAAAGGCGTGAAGTTGCTCAGCCTGGCCGAGGGCGACAAGCTCCTCAGCATCGCGAAGGTGGTTGAAACCGAGGAACAACAAGCCGCCGCCGAGTCCGCCCCGCCCGAGGCCTGATCGAAATGTAGCCCCGACCGCTGGTCGGGGCCTGGGCTTTTGTTGGTGAGGGGAGCACAGTAATTACGCGTGTCGGGGGCGGCGAGACGACTGCTGCCACACCCGGGACGGGTGTGGCTCCCCAGACCAAAACCCGTGCGGACTGAACGCAAAAAAGGCCGGCGAGGAAATCCTCGCCGGCCCTTACCTTAAATCGAATTCAGACGCCTAAGCCCGGTTAAACTGAGCGACGGCGGCGAGCGGCAACGCCGAGGAGCGCCACGCCGCCCAAGATCGCGGCATAGGTGGAGGGCTCTGGAACGGCGGTAGTGATAATATCCACTCCCCGAAAAGCATTATTTGTTCCGGCAGTAGCGAGCTGAGTCCAGCTAGTAGGGGTGCTAGTGCCGGAATCAATAATCTTAATTAGCTGATTATTGTTAGTTTCGGTAGTGGTCGCATACAAAGTAAACCCGGTCACGGGATCGTAAGAGCCGGCAAGTCCACGAATGCCCTGGTTGCCAGTTGCTGCGGTGGGGGTAAGCGCATTCCCTGTGGAACTCACAAGCAAACTGTAACTATTAGTCCAGGTGGAACCATTAAAAGTGTATTTATTGAGACCTCCGCCGGCAGCGGTGCGATCATCGGCAATAAACGCTGTATCGAGTGTAGTGTCAGCATTCGTATCAAACATAACAAACCCATAAGGGCTGGCTCCCGAGCCCATATTGATGGTCAATGAAGAGGTTTGCGCTGAAGCCGTGGGCAGCCCACTACCAATCGAAAAAATTCCATAACCAGTGGTGGCACCGCTGGTTGCAAACAGCTGACCTCCGTAAATTTCTACATTACGAAAATTAGTCGGCTGACCGGTTACAGTCGAGCTTACTTGAGTGAAGGCCGCACCGTCGTAATACCAAGCACCACCAGTATTAGGAGCGCCAGACGAAGCTCCAGTCGCGTAGAACGTAGAAGTCCCGGTGGGAATAACGCTTCGGAAATTGTTTCCGGAGAACGGGGAAGGGGGCGTTCCAGAAGGGCCTCCAGTTGGGAACGCTGTCCTGCTCGCAAGATTGCCGTCTGAACCATAAATAGTGCCCACTTTAGTATTTAATGCAGCGACCGATGAAGTGCCCGACGCCGTGTTGTATCCGGAAATCCCAAGATAGCCATTATAGAAATTGAGATAACCATTCGACGTAGCACTACCGGAGTCCGTCACCTGAGTGGAATCGCTCGTAGGAAGGTTGAGGGTTTGGATCGAGCTACCCGAAGACGTATATTCAATGACCGAAACTGGCGTCGCCGCGCTGGTCAACGTGGCAGATCCATTGCCGACACGTTCAACCACCAGGTTACCAGCGGTGAAGGCGGCGCCATAAGCACTGCCCGTAGAGGCCAAGGCGGCCAAGAGCAGGAGGGAGTAAGTTTTCATGTGATGCATACAGAGGCTAACAAATCTCGCACCTGCCTCCTCGTTCAAACCGCTGGCGTGACATTTGCGTAAACTCTTCCCCAGAAGTTTCTCTTTTAAAATTTGTATAAAATTTAGATAGACAATACTTTATTAGTATTTTCTTGAATATACACGCCGTGTAAGCAAGGCCAGTCGAACCACAAAAACACCGGCGGGCATCTGCCCTACTCCCGCCCGCGATCTGGCAGCAAATGGCTCAAGCGCCGAAGCCCCGCTCGGGCCGGGAAATAAACGATCACGAACAGCGCCGGCGCGGACGCCAGCCAGCCGGTAAAGGCGTGTGCACCCACCCAGCCAAATTCCCGCAAAAACTCGCCAAAGCTCAACTCGTGGAACGACTCAAGCATACCATGCAGCGTAAAATGCCCATCTTCGGCCTGCCACAGCCATTCCCCCATACGCACATAGACCAAAATCATTACCAAATGCAGCGGACTCAGCGCGTAATTGATCGCCTGAAGCAGCGGCTGGTTGAGTTTGCGCCAAAGCCCGACCAAAGCGTTGAGCCCGGTGGTGCAGCCAAAAAAAGGAAACAGCGAGCAGACAAAGCCCCACGCGATGGCCGAGGCCAGTTTCTGAGGCGTGGCCCCCTGGGTGAGGAGCGCGAGCAGCGGATCGCGCACGCGGCGCTGCCAAAAACCGGCCCGGGGGGCGGGCGGAAGTGTGGGAACAACAGGGGAGCTCAACGGGGAATCACGCAAAGAGGACATTCTTGGCCCCAATCAAGTAAACGACCAACCCTAATCCTAAAAGAATCGCGGGCAAGGTCAGCGCCCCGGGCCGCTTGCGGGTAAACACCGCGTCCAACCCACCGCCATCGCGGCGCACGCGCGCGAGTTCAAGCAGCATATAGAGCGCAATGGCCGGGTTGCCCCAGAGCAGGATAACCACGAGCCATAGCGCCCGCGCCGCCGTTGTCCCTTCTTTCCACGCCACCCACACCCAGAAGGCGACGAAGGCTAGGTAGGCGTCGAACAGGGTGGCGATAAACCACGGATGCCGCAACACCTCGCCGGGAATCTCGAACAGAGCGCAGCGGTTGCTGGCCCAGCCAATGACCCCGAGCATGCCAACGAGGACGAGCGAAAACCAAAAGCGAAGAGCATTCATGATGAAGATAAAGCCAGATGAAGCGCAAAGACGCGAAGACGCAAAGGGTGGACTCCCCAAAGTTGACCACCCTTTCGCGGAACTTCGCGTCTTTGCGGCTTTGCGCTTCCCACCACCACCGCCCCTCAGGCCCGTTTAACGTCGCGGATGGGGTATTGAGTCACGGTCACACCCTTGTTGCCGCGCGCGCCGACCGTTAACTCGCTCAGGTCAAAGACAAACTCCTTCACCCGCGCCGAACATCGACCGCTCAGGTAGATCGTCACCGCCTTGGGCATGCTCTCGGGGTTCTTCGTCTCGTCGAGGAAGACCAGTTTGCTGCCCTCGCTGGCGGCCAGGTTGTAGATTTTTTCGCGGGTCATGCCGCCGAGTTGGAAGCGTTTGGCGAAGGCCTTGCCGCTCTCCTTGTCCTGATAAATCAAGGTGTAGAAGCGGTTGTCGCCTTCCTTAGGCACGACGTGAACATGCACCAAATCCTTGCCGATAAAAACTTTATCGGAAACTTTAACCAACTTGCAGGTGGCGTCGGGCATGAAGCCGACCACGTCGTCCAGCGGGGTGCAGTCCTGCACGAACTCGAAGTCATCCTTGTTGCGCACGTTCAGGGCGATGAAACCCTCGGCGCGCTGGACGTAGAGCTTTTGGTTGGCGGTGACGACGGAGGCGGCGCTGATCTGCTCGATCTCGTCGGAGGTGGTGCGGCGCTTTACGCCCTTACCGAACTTTTCCTGGAGGCGCTCGAACCAGGCGATGGTGGTGTCGGTGAGGTGGGCGAGGTCATGCTTCACCTGCTTCATCTCCTTTTCAAGGGCGAGGATAGCCTCGTCGGCCTTGAAGCGGTTGTAGGCGGAGATGCGTTTGATGCGGATCTCGGTGAGGCGGGCGACGTCGTCATCCGTCACCTCGCGACGGAGCTTCTTCACGTGGGGTTTCAGCCCCTCGCGGATCTCGGCCAGCACGGCCTCCCAAGTCTTCGCGCCCTCGATGCGGCGGTAGACGCGCTCCTCGATGAAGATGCGCTCCAGCGAGTCGGCGTGCCACTGGTCGTCGAGCTCGCCGAGGCGGATCTCCAGCTCGCGGCCGATCAGGGCGCGGGCGCGATCGACCGAGCGTCGCAAGATCTCGGATACGCCCATGAAGGAGGGTTTGTCGTCGATGATGACGCAGGCGGCGGGCGAGAGCGTGAGCTCGCAGTCGGTGAAGACGTAAAGCTGGTCGATAAACTTGTCCGGCTCGGCGGCGGCGCCGAGCTCGATGAGGATCTCGACCGTCTCGGAGGTCATGTCCTCGATGCGCTTCACCTTCAACTTGCCCTTGGCGATGGCGCCCTCGATCGAGGCCTTCAGCGACTCGGTGGTGGCGCCGAAGGGCAGCTCGGTAATGGCGAACTGGGTGCGCGAGCGCTGCTCGACCTTGGCGCGGACCTTCACCTTGGCCCCGCGCTCGCCGTCGTGGTAGGCGGAGAAATCGGCGATACCGCCCGAAGGGAAATCCGGCCGGATGCGAAAAGTTTTGCCCTGCAGGTGGTTGATCGCGGCGCGGCAGAGATCGTTAAAATTATGCGGCAGGATTTTGGTGGTCAGGCCCACCGCGATGCCCTCGCAGCCCTCGAGCAGGGTGATGGGGAACTTGGCCGGCAGAGCGACGGGCTCCTGGTTGCGGCCGTCGTAGGACTTTTGCCAGTTGGTGGTCTTGGGGTTGAACAGCACCTCGCGGGCGAAGACGGTTAGGCGGCACTCAATATAGCGGGGCGCGGCCGCGTCGTCGCCGGTGAGGGTGTTGCCGTAATTGCCCTGGGGCTCGATCAGCCAACCGCGCTGGCCCATGCCGACGAGCGCGGCGCCGATGGAGGCGTCGCCGTGCGGGTGGTAGGCCATGGTGGCGCCGACGATGTTGGCGACTTTGTGGAAGCGACCGTCATCTTTTTCCCAGAGGGTGTGAAGGATGCGGCGCTGGACGGGCTTCAGGCCGTCATCTAGGTGGGGAACGGCGCGGTCAAGGATGACGTAGCTGGCGTAGTCGAGGAACCAGTTGCGGTAGGAGTGGGCGAGCGGGGCATTGTCGTTGTTCTGCGGGGCGACTGGGAGCGCGATCTCGGCGGGCGGCGGCACGGCGGCGTCGGCTTCGGCCAAGACGGGGACAGGGGGATAAGGCACCGGAGTGGGGGCGGAGTCGGCGGACCCGCCGGGGCCGGAGAGCGGGAGTTCGGGTTGGTCTTCGGACGGTTTTTTGCCTTTGGGCATCGCTAGAGAAGGTAGAGGGGGGGCGGCGGAGTCACCGATTTGCAGGCCGAAAGGCACGAAGACGCGCCAATCGTCAACGCTGCGCATCGGCGGTCCGGCAGCGGAAGTCGCAAGACTTCCCTAGAACCGGGCGAGGGCCTCGCGGGCGCGCTGCTTGGACGACTCGTCGTAGAGCTCCGTCGAGGGGAGGGCCAGGCCTCGGGCGAAGCTCGCCCGCGCGTCGGCCACGCGTCCAGCGGCGAGGAAAGCGAAGCCGAGTTCAAGGTGGTGCGGCACGCGGTTGGGCGCGAGCGCGACCGCCCGCTCCAATCGGCGGATCGCTTCCTCGAAGGACGCCGCCGGCAGACCGCCGTAGATCAGGCGCACGAAAAAGCGTTTGGCCACGCCAAGGTCGGCGACCTCGTAATGCCAGCGCCCGAGCACGTGTTGCGCCCAGTCGTAATTCGGGTCGAGGGCGGCGGCGCGCTCAGCCTCGATCTTGACCAGCCGGGAGTAGCCGATCTTGGCGCGAGTGTCGCCGTAGATGCCCATCTTGCCGTAGCAAATCGCGAGCGAGAGCACGTTGACGGCGTTTTCAGGCGCGAGCTCGACCGCGCGCCGGGCGTAGGCGAGGGCCTGCTCCGCTTGGGTCTTCCGCTCGGCGTCGCTCGCGGCGTCGAGGCTGAGATCGGAGAGCTGCTGGGCGATTTTCTGGAGGATAACGGAATTTCCGGGCGCGAGCCGGTCCGCCTCGCGGTAAAGCTCCAGCGCCTCCGCCAAGGCAAAACGCGCCTCCGCCGCCCGCGCCCGCTCCAGCGCGACCTTCGCTTCAGCCGAAAACGTAGCGGCGCGCGCCGTCCACGTCAGGCCAAGGAGCAGAAGGGCCACCGCTAGGAGTCGAAACGCGCGCATGGTCCCTTCAGACTAGAACAACTCCGTCAAGGTTCCCAGATAGGAGTCAAACCACCGGTCGGCGCCGAGAAAATAGAGCGCGCCCGCCACCGCCAGCATGGGGCCAAACGGCACCTGGACCCCTAGCGCCAGTTCCTCCGCCGCCACGCCCTCGGAACTTTCCGCGCGCGGTGCGATCGGGGCCCTTTGGCCGGAGATGCGTTGCCAGAGCCAGGCGACCGCAACCCACCCGGTGCCCACGATGGCCCCGCCAAAGACGCTAAAAACCGCGCCCTGCCAGCCGCAAAAAGCCCCGATCGCGCCAACAAATTTCACGTCGCCAAAACCCATCGCCTCCTTTTTCAGAACCGCCTCCGCCACCAGCGCGATCCACAAGACCAACCCGGAGCCGACCAACAAACCCACCAACGCGACTCCGCCCGAGCGCAGATGCGCCAGCAGGGAAAGGTCCGCCTGCACCCCGTGCAGCGCTGGCCAAGCCAGCGAAACCGCGACCCCCGCCACTCCGAGACCAATGGTAAACACGTCCGGGATGATCATGTGGTCGAGATCGATAAAGGTCGCGCAGACCAAACAGGCCAGAAAGAGCATGCCGAGCAAAGCCTTGGCCGGCGCGAATTGCACCGCACAGCCCCAGAATAACGCGGCTGTGAGCAACTCGACGAAGGCGTAGCGAAAAGAATAGGGCCGCCCGCAGCAGCGCGCCTTGCCCCGCAGGATAAACCACGAAAACACCGGTATATTGTCGAACCAAGCGATGGGTCGCCCGCAGCCACACTGCGAACCCGGCGTAACGATGGATTTCTCCAGCGGCATCCGATAAATCACCACGTTGAGAAAACTGCCCACGATGGCGCCAAAGAGCGCCGCGCAGAGCGGGAAAAACCAAGGAAAGTCGGCAGCAAAGGCGGCGAAGTCGTAGTTCATGGGCATTGGGGGCAAACGCCAAAGGCACCGCTACTCGCGCATATGCCCGTGCAAAAGACGAGCCTGACCACACTTCACTCAATCGGGGATCATTCGATTTGTGAGTTCAGGCGGGACGCGGACCGTCTCGCTTTTGGGCCTTCCTGACTCATCCCTCGCCCACGCGCGGGCCAGTTCGCCCTTGGCTGCTGAATGCGCCGAAACCCTCACCCTCTGAACACCCCAAAAACGAGGCTGGCTCGCCGCCTGCGAAGAAGAACTGACCATGAGTTCAGAAAACCTCACCCAAATGTCCCGCGCAGCGATCACCGAGGCCCAAGCCGTCGCTCGCCGCCACGGCCACGTCGAAGTCGACTCGTGGCACCTGCTCCTCGCTCTCCTTGCCCAAGAAAACGGTATCGTGCCCGCCCTTATAGACAAAGCCGGACTCACCGTGGGCGCGCTCCAACTCTCCGCCGAACGCGAACTAGAACGCCTGCCCCGCGCGTCCGGCAGCACCGATAATTCGAAGGTCTTTGTCACCCAGGCCGTAAACGACGCCCTCTCCCGCGCCGAGACCGAGGCGAAGAACCTCAAGGATGAGTTCGTCTCCACCGAGCACCTGCTGCTCGGATTGGTCGAGGTCGCCCGACCGGATGCGTTCGCCAAGTTCCTCAAATCCTTCGGCCTCGACCGCGCCAAAGTCCTCGCCGCGCTCAAAGCCACCCGCGGCAACCAGCGTGTGACGTCCGACCAGCCTGAATCCACCTACGACGCGCTTTCCAAATACGGAATCGACCTCTGCGCGCAGGCCAAGAAGGGCAAAATGGACCCCGTGATCGGGCGCGACGACGAGATCCGCCGCGCCATCCGCATCCTCTCCAGAAAAACGAAGAACAACCCCGTTCTCATCGGCGAACCCGGCGTGGGCAAAACTGCCATCGTCGAGGGTCTCGCCCAGCGCATCATTCGCGGCGACGTGCCCGAGGGCCTGAAGGACAAGATTATCTACTCGCTGGACATGGGCTCGCTCATCGCCGGCGCGAAATACCGCGGCGAGTTCGAGGAGCGCCTAAAGGCCGTGCTGGCCGAGGTGAAAGCCGCCGAAGGGCGCATCCTGCTCTTCATCGACGAGCTGCACACCATCGTCGGCGCCGGAAAGTCCGAGGGCGCGATGGACGCCGGTAACCTCCTCAAGCCCATGCTCGCGCGCGGCGAGTTGCACTGCATCGGCGCGACCACGCTCGACGAGTATCGCAAACACATCGAGAAGGACGCCGCCCTAGAGCGCCGCTTCCAGCCCGTGCTGGTCGAACCGCCCTCCACCGAGGACGCCATCTCCATCCTGCGCGGCCTAAAGGAGCGCTTCGAACTACACCACGGCGTGCGTATTCAGGACAACGCACTCGTCTCCGCCGTCACCCTCTCCGAACGCTACATCGCAGACCGCTTCCTGCCCGATAAAGCCATCGACCTGATCGACGAGGCCTGCGCCATGATCCGCACCGAGATGGACAGCGCCCCTCAGGCCCTCGACGCTCTTCAGCGCCGCGTGCTCCAGCTCGAAATTGAGGAGGCCGCCCTGAAACTCGAAAAAGACAAGGCGTCAAAGTTCCGCCTCGAGAGCCTCAGCCGGGAACTCGCCGACGCCCGCGAGCAAGCCGCCGGCCTGCGCGCCAAGTGGGAAGCCGAAAAAGCGTCCGTAGAACGCGTGCGCAAGGTCCGCGGTGACCTCGACGCCACCCGCATCCAACTCGAGAAAGCCGAGCGCGACTACGACCTAAACAAACTCGCCGAGCTCCGCCACGGTCGAGTCCCCCAACTCGAGGCCGAATTGAAAAAACTCGAGACCGAGTCCGCTAAGACCGAGCTGTTCAAGGAAGAGGTCTCGGCCGACGAGGTCGCATCCATCGTGGCCAAATGGAGCGGCATCCCCGTTTCCCGTCTGGTTGAGAGCGAACGCGAAAAACTTCTGCGCCTCGGCGAGGTGTTGCACCAGCGTGTGATCGGTCAGGACGAGGGCGTGCAACTGGTCAGCGAGGCCATCCTCCGCGCCCGCGCCGGCATCAAGGACCCGCGCCGCCCGATCGGCAGCTTCCTCTTCCTCGGCCCCACCGGTGTCGGCAAAACCGAGCTGGCCAAGACCCTCGCCGAAACCCTCTTCGACAGCGAGGGCGCACTCGTGCGCCTTGATATGTCGGAATACATGGAAAAGCACTCCGTCTCGCGCCTAGTCGGTGCGCCCCCCGGCTACATCGGCTACGACGAGGGCGGCCAACTCACGGAGGCAGTGCGGCGCAAGCCCTATGCGGTCGTGTTGTTCGACGAAATCGAAAAGGCCCACCCGGACGTCTTTAACATCCTGCTGCAGGTGCTCGACGACGGTCGCATCACGGATTCACAGGGGCGAACGGTGGACTTTAAAAACACGGTCATCATTCTGACCTCCAACATCGGCTCGCGCCACCTGCTTGAGGGCGTGACTGGCGACACCATCCCGGAGAGCGTTCGCGAGAGCGTGATGACGGAGTTGCGCCGCGCCTTCCGGCCCGAGTTCCTGAACCGCATCGACGAGACCGTGCTCTTCAAACCGCTCACGCTGGAGGAGATCACCCACATCGTCGCGCTCCTCGTCACTGATTTGAACAAACGCCTCGCGGAACGTCGCGTGACAGTCGTTTTTGACCAAAAGGCGAGCGAATGGGCAGCTGAGAAAGGCTACGATCCGGTCTTCGGGGCGCGGCCCTTAAAGCGTTTCCTGCAACGACACGTCGAAACCCGCCTCGCCCGCGCCTTGGTTGCGGGCGAGATTGCCGACGGCGCAACCGTGCGCTTCACTATCGCAGACGGCGCCCTCGCGATGGTCTGAGGGGCACGCAAAAAAGCCGTCCCTTCTAAGGGGACGGCTTTAGGTCACAAACGATCTTGCCGCCCATTAAGGAGTGGCGGCGACGGGGGCGAGGGTGGTGCCGTTCTTGCGGGCGACCATCTCGACCAGCCGCTGGATTTCGAGTTCACAGGCGCGCTTGGCGATGCGGGCTTTTTCGACCTCCGAGTCGAAATCAAGGCCGGCCTGGATCGCCTGGTCCTTTTGCTCGCGCAGGCTCTTTAACTTGGCTTCAAGCGCCTTTACCTCGGCAGCGTTTTTCTCAGTTTGAGCGATGTAATTGGCAGTGTCATCGGCGATGGCCTTGCTCTGGGCCTCCCACTTGGCGCGTTTTTCGTCCTCTTTTTTCTTCTCCTCGGCCACGCGCTCGGCGGTGCGGCGGTCTGCGTCCTCGCGAGCCTGTTTTTCGACTTCGGCTTTTTGAGCGGCGATCGCAGCGGCAGCTTTGGCGGCCTCGGCCTGAACCCAAACGGCCTTGGCGGTGGCTTCCTTCTGATGGTTCAGGTAGAACCCAGTGAAGGTCAGGGTCAGCACCAAGGGGATGATCAGATAGAGCTTGTTCATGGTCGGGTCCTTATTTGGCGACGGGAGCCGGAACGGGCGGCGGGGTGTTTAAAGAGACGAGCAGGGCTTGCAGTGCTTTTACGTTGGCCTGAGCCTTGGTTACGAAGGCCTCTTGAAAGGCTTTTTCGGCGGCGGCGGCCTGGCGAGAGGCACCGAGTTTGGCGAGCGCGGCTTGCTCCACTTCGACGTCTTTTTTGAGCTTTTCGAGCTGGCGGGAGAGTTTCTCCTGTTCGCGATAGGCCTTGTCGCGGACATCGATGGCAGCCTGACGAGCTTCTTTGTCGAGCTTGTCTTGGGCCTCCTTGGCAACCTTGTCTTTTTTGCGTTGTTCGGCGGCGGCGATGGCGTCGGCCATGGCGGCTTTGCGGGCGGCTTGCTCTGCGTCGAGCTTGGCCTGACGATCGGCCTCGGTCTTGGCGATGCGGGCGGCTTCGCGGGCCTTCAAGCCGTTGTGGTGCACGGTGTAAAAACCGGAGAACACCACCAGCAGGAGCAGGGGCGCGATGAAGTAGACTTTATTCATGGTTCGGGTCCTGAGAGGTTAGGCGCGGGCGCGGATGGCCTCGGCGATGGCGTTGGCTAGGGGATCAAGGGTAGCCGCGGGCACCCCACCGCCGGCGCGGGCTTTTTCCACCCAAGCCTTGGCTTCGTCGTAGCGCTGAAGTTCGTAGGCGAGGTAGGCGAGGTAAACTTGGGCCTGACCGGGTTTATCCAAGCCTTTGGCCAGAGCGGCTTCGGCGCGGGCGTAAGCATCTGGCAGCTTGCCGGTGCTGTAAAGGAACTGGGCAAGGGAAAACTCGAGCGCGGCGTCCTGGGGAAAGCGACTGCACGCGCGCAGCATGGCGTTGAGCGCTTTTTCGTCCTG
>Ga0214921_10000236_pt1 | contig 109542 bp, 105 predicted proteins | sample LL1505_MetaG_FD_177992 | JGI IMG/M metagenome (GOLD analysis project Ga0214921, IMG submission 177992) | Freshwater microbial communities from Lake Lanier, Atlanta, Georgia, United States - LL-1505 | ecosystem: Environmental > Aquatic > Freshwater > Lake | place: USA: Georgia | collected... | reverse complement strand
TTTTTCTTTGTCGGGAATCCATCCATGTTTTCGCGACTTTCTCATAATTTTCCTCTCTCCATTCAGCCTTCTTCAAAATGTTTTCGGGTTTCGCCTCGTTTTTCCTGGCCAATTCATTACGATGTTCCCGGTCGCGCTTTGCGTCTTGTATTTTGCATTTTTCCCGACAAACATCGCATGTTTTTGTTACCTCTGACACTTCTCCAACAAAATGTTCCATTGTAAGCTCCTTGTAACAGGTTGTACAAAACCTCGTCTCTGAATTTGCATTATCTGCATTTTTCTCAACAACGACATCACGTCTAGAAGCATCATGCTCCCGCTCCTTTGCAAGACAATCACCACAATTGGAAAACGGATACTCCAAATCCAGTCTCGCGCGGCATCCGCGAACATAATTGCGACACATCTTTTTACCTTGTTCTTTCGTTTCATCTTCAAAAACACACAGCTGATGTTTTCCACAATATTTATTTTCGGCACTCTTTTTGTATTTACATCCCTCTTTTTCACATAAAACAATCGTCTCCTTTTTCTTAATTTTGTTTTCTTTTCCACGATTTTTACAGTTTTCACAGGTTTTCGTTTCACCTCCGAAGAAGTACATTTTGTTACATCCCTTGCATAATTCCAGATTCGCCAACATTTCATCGGTATAATCCGTCATATGCTCATGAAATTTACAAAACTTGGATTCACCGAGACCCTTGTTCCTACAAGCATCACCTTTGCGGTCTTTACCACAACATCGCGCATGGACCATTGTATAATAACTTTCAATGTTCCTGAAAACATAAATCAATTTTACGGATTGGCTTTATCACCATTTTTATGGTATATTTTTTCAGCTTTTGATTTCCAAAAACAAAAAGCTGAAACAACATGATCTCTATTCGTGGACGAATAGTCCTAAAACCCTAATTTTACCAAAAATCCTAAACCATAATCTTTTCAAAGTTATATTTTATTTTCACTAAATCTTTTCGTGTGTCTTCTCTTTTTTTTATTCCTTCTAGTTTTATTTTTTTTATTACCACCTCCAATTTGACTAATTATATATGCAAGTATAGCAGCTGTCACTATAACACAAATATTAGGTAGACACAAAATAAAATTATCATTTGGCCCTTTTTTAATATTCCATTCATTTGATTCTTTCAATCTTTCAATTATTTCATCTTTTTCAAATTCAGAAGCATTTACGAGTTTATAAGGTATAATTTCGTTAAACCATTTACTTGGGTCTCTTCTTCCTAGAAACCTTAGTCTACGTCTATCTTGTTTTCTTTCTTCTTTATCTTCAATATGTTGTTCATTTAATTCTGCACGCGTATAAACATCATCAGAATCTACACTATAAACATCAGGATTTGATGTGTGTCTTTTATTAAACCAAGAACCAAGTTTATAACCTAGAGGAAATATGCTACCGGAAGATGTACGTGCAAATGAATCAAAATGTGTATGATGTCGTGGTTGTGAAGGTGAAGGTGAAGCGGCCCGTCCAGGCATTATTATATATAAATATATATTTATTTAATCTCTATTAGTGGACGAATGAAAATCGTCCGTGAAAGAGATAGCAGGTAACCACGTTTTCAAAGCGATGCGGAATCCAAATGGATTTTGCGAAGGTTAAAACTACGGATAGAGATGAAATATTCAAGGGTGTATTTTTTCAGCTTTTGATTTCCAAAAACAAAAACTGAAACCTCGGACAAAAACTTTCTTGCATTCCCTAACCTCATTTCGGTTCCTTTCCATCTTCAATAGCTTTATTTTGACAGGTTGCACTACAACCATAGTAGGATAACACAGCTCCCGAGAGTAGACATAAGCAAAACCCGACGCACTCACACATATTACAATATGAATAGATAATATTCTAAAAATTATGTATTCATAATGCAGTAAATTACGATTGTAACTAAAATTCCCGTTATCTAATCAATTCAGCAATACCCCTCAGCATGGACCGCGTCTTCATACCCCCGAAAAGCACCCAAAATCATATCCTCTGCAATTCCGGGCTCCACAACTTCTTCCATATACCATGTAAAACAAGACCCCAAAATACATCCCTCTACCCAGCCAATGAACCATGCTACATCATCTTCAATAATAAAACAATAAGATTCTTCGCGTTTATTATGATGTCCTCTACTCATATACAATGTACAAAGGTAATTACAAATTCAAATATTTTACACGTTTCCGACGCAACATACGAAAACCCCGATCCGAACCTTTCAACATTTTTGAAAAAATATAACAATATTATAAATGACGAAGAAATATTTCTTATCCTTTCAAACCGTATTTAGGTTAAATGAGAACGCGAAATGGTTAGAAGAATTCCTTATTTATTACATAAACCTCGGGTTTGACCATTTTTATTTATATGACAATGATGGTTCCATCTCCGAATATGACCCATCAAGACAAGTGAATAAGAACGGAGATCCCATAAGATTGGATGAACCAGAAGAAGACAAGGCCATATTGGACGCCATTATGAAAAAATACGGCGATAAAATCACCTATACAAAATGGCAACCGAGAGATGAAAACAATAATATTGTATATGCACAAGACTGGGCGACAATGGATTTCATTAAACGATATGCAGACGAAACTGAGTGGGTCGCAACAATGGATTTGGACGAATTTTTATATAGTAAAAATGAAATAAACATTCCACAGTACCTACGCGACCAGCCAGAAAATGTCTCGCGTATATTTTTGGGTCAAAAACGCTTTATTCATAGGTTTGAAGCAAATAATAAACTAGTAACTCAGGATTTTCGTTGTGAAAATTTCTATATGCCAGCGGGTACTGGCGGATCAAAGAATATAGTAAGAGTCAAAGACTTCGTAGACATAGAACAAATACAGGCTATGGATTTGAAAAATTTTGAAATGTCCGATATTTATATGAATGAAGAACTACAGAAGCTTTATAAAACTATGCATTTGCACTTGCACGATGTGGCTGTTAAAAATGAAGTAGTAATTCCTCCCGAAGAAGTATTACGCTTCAATCATTATCAAGCACAGCTAAACAAAATACCAAAAGATAAACAGGGTTATGACGACTGTATGAAAAGATACAAATATTTATTTTATAAACTAGAAATTGATAAAGAGGGGTTTTCAGTAATGAATGTGAATGATAATAATAATTACACATTATACATCGGTCTCTTTGTGTTTCTCTTGTTCATCGCCATATTTATGGTGATTCGCTATAATAATAAGAAGAATAGATTATTATACCCGATTTTCTTTGCTCTTCTTTTATTGTTTGTCGTCATTGTTTACCAATCATCGCGATTATAGGTTTTTTGTGAATAAAAATATAAAGCTCTCACACATTATATTTTTATAAAAATGTACACGGATATCAAGGTTGTAATCGGACTTTGTGTTTTCAACAATGAGGAAGGTCTCCCCGTTATTCTTGAAAATATTCAGGATCTACGCCCCCTTTTTCAAACCATACAAATCGTCGCTTTTTATGATAAATCCAGCGATCGTTCTCTGGAAATCTTGGAATCTTCCGATCTACCCATTATTATTATGAAAAACCTGGAAAAGCAATCGCCGATAAGAACAGAAAACATTTCCAAAGCGCGAAATTATATCTTGGAAATTATCCGGCAACAATTCGCAGACTACCCCTTTTTTATTATGATGGATAGTAATCGGTATTCGTGCACGGGTAAAATCCGCCCCCCGGTTCTCCAAAGTATGATAGATCGCCAGGACGAATGGGATGCGATATCATTTGACCGCGAAGATGGCTATTATGATTTATGGGCGTTATCTATACCACCGCTTCTATTCGGGTTTGATCATTTTCAACCGAGACAACCCGCAGTGGATGCAATAAAGAAATACATCAATGAAATATTATCGGATTATAAAGCCAATCGTCCGAACGAATTGATCCCCGTTTTATCAGCATTCAATGGGTTCTCTATGTACAAAACCGAAAAGTTTTTAAATTGTCACTATAGCTCTGACATTGATATTTCGCTTTTCCCACCCGATATTTTGAAAGAAAACCTAGCGTTAATCAATTTGCCTATCTGTTATTCTAGATTGGATCATAATTCGCAACCTATTATGGAAGGAGATTGTGAGCACCGGCATTTTCATTTAGAAGCAGTAAAACGGTTCAATGCAAGAATACGAATTTCCGTGCAATCTCTCTTTGAGAAAAATAATAAATAGATATTCTATAGCTATATCTATTTTATGAAATGACGAAAATAAGAGTCCCCCAAAGATATTTACCAAAAACATTATCCAGGCGCGATAAAGAGATACAAGCCAGGATGTTACGAAAATCCCGGCGATTATACAAACAGGGCAAATACTATACTCGTAAACAATTGCCCTCTTTTCATAGTAAACCGTCGGGTCACGTCGCAAATGCCCGGAAAATGTACAAAATGGATAAAATCGCCCCCTCCGGACAACTCGCCAAAGCGACCGGTTGCTCTGTCGCCGCCCTTCGTAAAATAGTGAATAAAGGTGAGGGAGCTTATTTTTCATCGGGTTCGCGGCCAAATCAGACGGCACAATCCTGGGGAATCGCACGATTGGCTAGCGCGATTACAGGTGGTAAAGCTGCCGCCGTGGATTTCAAAATTATAGAGGAGGGTTGTAGTCATTCCGGTCGCGCATTCCGTCTAGCAAACAAATCGCGTAAAAATAAAAGACGGGGTGCTATACGAACAGTCTTGAACTAATGGAAAAAATATAGCCACCTAAAAACAACATAAAAACGAAATGAAATACCATGACATAACACATGTCATTATATAATAGCACGACGCTTCATACCCAAAATGAACTTCTTATGAAAAATTTGATGGACTTTTATAAGAATAAAGAGAACCTCGTTAAAATGATGCGGATTATTAATGGCGAATCCCGTATTTCTTTGCGAATCGTGGATTGGTTTGTGACGAATTTTGCAAAAAAATTCTATACAATGTATGATATCTATCATCCAACGCTAGGTTCAATCCGATTCAAGATATATAATGACTATAAGTTGAAACTGAAGGCGTATTCCAAGAAGCGTTTTGATCCATTTTGTAGGTGGGAACGAATTTCTATACCCTATGATGGAGAGAAACATATGGAGACGACAATCGGACAACTAAACTTTTTCAAGTGGGCGATTGAGAACCGGGTAATTGATTTCATTGAGGAAAACTACGCAGAAATAGAAGAGGATATGAATCATCGGAATAGTACTTCCAGGAGGAAGAATAGTCCGACGGAACAAGATGATGTTTCGGATAATCTGGGAGGAAGAACGAGAAAGAGGCGCGAAGAGCTCTCCATTTCTGCGTGTAAATGCATCAAAAAGGAGTCGGTGAATATTATTGTGAAATTTAACTGAATGAATCATTTTACCGATATTTCAAAATATCTAGTACCAGTTTCGTCGTGGGGAATTCAGAGGAACCATAGATGTCTTGTAAAAGAAGCCATTCAAAAAGCCCACCACCATATACAGACACTTCTTGAAACCCGAGTCCCATGAGCTGGCGCGCCTTTTTTTCTGCGGATTCGTCGCATGCGTTTTTCCCATAGACGATGATTTTTTTGTTATAAAAATCATAGTTATTGATTAGTTCATTGATGGCGGTTTCTTCGCGGTCGGATGAGAGAGTATTTTTTATCAAACAATCTTGATCTGTTGCAATCAATGTATTAATAAGATAGTAGTCCGATGGATGACAGATGGCATGTTTTATGGATTCAAAATTGACATGTTTCACATTCTTATTTAAAAAACCAAGCATAATAGTTTGGCATGTATTTTATTATAACGACAATTTTATATTTTTTAGTTTCAATCTATATTCGTCAGTGAAAGAGATAGCAGCTAACCACGTTTTTTAATCTCTATTCGTGGACGAATAAAATTCGTCCGTGAAAGAGATAGCAGCTAGCCACGGTTTTGTATCCATTTGGATACAAAACCACGGATAGACCTTAAGCGAAGCGGAATCCATTTGGATTTTGCGAAGCTTAATCTCTATTCGTGGACGAATGAAATTCGTCCGTGAAAGAGATAGCAGCTAACCACGTTTTTGTATCCAAATGGATACAAAAACACGGATAGACCTTAAAAAACACGGATAGACCTTAAGTATGTTTGGGAAATAGATATTATCTGCTATTATTATATAATGGGACAAGTCGTTGAATTCAAAAAAATATTATTAATAATAATTCTTTTTTTCTTAATTCTTCTCTTCGTTATATGTTATTATATGTTATTTGTCTTACAATAAATATTATGAAATGATGACATATAATGGCAAGGAGCCCGAATATAAGTTAAACCCATATGAAAATATAGATATATCTGGTCTTACAATATATCATGATATCAATTCATTAATTTCAGATAACGAAAATATAAAAACTGAAAGCAATATTATAATAAATTTACTAAATGGAACCAGTGGGATGGGTTCACAATTATCTTTAATTATGCAAAATATGTATTATTTTAAGGAAATGAATCCAAACATTATTTGTTTACCACATTTTAGTAAAAATAATGACCATTTTAAATATCATAATCCAAAATATTTTAATTCTTTTTTCCTTTATTTTAAAAGAAAGGAGAACATTTTAGATATATCAAACTACAAACAGTACTGTTTACAGTTAGGTATTATCGATAGTTATCCCTTTTTTAACCCTATAGCACCAATTATGCAGAGTGAACCAAATAACAAATATATTACCAATTTTAATAAAGAATATGATTTCATTAGACTACCTGAGATTGTAGATAATATTAACAGATTGAAAAAAGAAAAACCTTTGATTGGACTACATATGAGAAGCTATGTGCAAAAAAAAATTCACCAAGATTCATATATAACTATATCAATTAAAGATAGATTGACAAAGGTAAAAGAAAAACTAGATTCAGAAAATAAAGATTATTCAATATTTTTAGCAACAGATGTTGTAACCTATATTGATATAGCAAAAACTATATTCAACAATGATATTTACTATTTTGACAATATAACGCGTATGGTTGATGATAACGAAGACGTAATTACACAACTAACAGATGATCAAGCTGGATATAAACTTGGGTCCGATATATTAAATGAATGTTTGGCATTGTCTATGTGCAATAAAGTGTATCTTTCTTTTAGTAACACAATGTATACTGTTAGTCTCTTTAACCCAGACGTTATAATGGAAGAGTATTAAGTCCACGGATAGACCTTAAATAGCCGCATATGCACGCAGCGCGTTATTTTTATCTAAAACATGCGATCTTAAATGTTCAGGATGTAAATATGAATCATTTTCTGTTCTATAAACAAAATAGGGAAATTTATATATATAAGTCGTAAGTTTCTCGTACAAATAAGTATCAGCCCTATGTGAATTTATTGAGGGTTCTAAAAAGTACTTGCCGTCTTTCAAAATGTCAGACATAAGTCTTTGTGCGCCTTTTTTATTTATCAAGTATGATAATGCATAATAATGCTGACCATATTGTTTTACAAATTTAGAATCAATGAATCCGCCATCATGTACATTATACCATAACATAATTATTTCCCAATCAGATGGAGCATCGTTAATAATATCGCGAATTGTTTCTTTCCAATATGGTTTAAATTCTAGAGTGACGTCGTCTTCTAATATTAACCCCAAATTGTATTCCGATTCACTAAATTTACGAATACTGTCTAAATGTGAAAATAAACAAGCATATTCATAATCGGTAGGGCTATCTGATTTATTACTCATGTCATAAAATTTATCATTTACAATATCAGGATTTTTTCCATCAACTGCTGTTATGCGAAACTTAGCAATATTATCAAATGACTCATCCGATAATAACTTTATCATAGAATCATGACGATCGGTTGCACGATCTAAATTTATCCAATAAATTGCGTCTATCCCGTCTAGTGCATTTTTTGTTTCAAACATTTCAAAAGACAATGTTTTATACAATTCACAAATTAATTGTAATAATAAAATTACAACCAATACAATAATAAATATATTTTGTAAACGAATGCTCATTATAATATAGTTATATTATTTATCGTTCTAAAATAGTAACTTGTGAATTACTCGTTTATCATTCAATGTATTGAATATTTTTCCTTATTTTTACAAAATTGAAATACGAAAACAATTTATCCTTAACATACAAAAGGATGCCCAAACGAAAAATAAATTGTCGTTTTTGTAAAAAACGTGGCCATAATATTATGCAATGTGACGATCCCGGCATTCAATCCACAATAGATCGTCTAGAAGTCGCACTAGAAACTTTCTATGTTCGCGATGAACTCGTTCAACATTTGGCGACGTATAAGGATGACGAAATCGCCGTTTTATCCTGCCGCCATAATAATCAACTTTCCCGTATTCCACGAGAAGAACAGGTGGATACTCTTATTCTCATTTATACACGACGGCAAAAATCGGGGCGCATCCAAGCATCCGAATATTTGAATAGAATAAAACGAACATATCCTAATGAACCGTTATCCATTGCCATTTATATGTATTTCAAGACAAAAATAGACCGATGGATCAATTATGAGAACCGTGATGAAACCTTCGTATATTTAGCCATCAATATGAATTGTGAGGTTTTACATGATAAAGTTGCAGAGATTTTCGTGGATGATGTCAAATGCGGGTGGGAACAAGCTAGGACCTATTCTTATCTTCTTTTTGAGAGGAAAAGATTAAACTTACCCGTATGGACTATTAACACTATTTTGGAGCCCATATGCGATTCGGATACAGAGTTAGTGTCAGATACCGAAGATGAAAATACTATAGGAGATAAATCTCATACATGCCCCATCTGTTTAAATGATCATGAAACGAATGCCGATTTCGTAAAAACCAACTGCCAACACCAGTTCTGTGTAGGTTGCATGGAAACCTATTTAGACCGTTCTTCCAAGATTCAACGTCCGGTTTGTCCCATGTGTCGGACTGAAATCTCACAAATGACCTTATATATGATTGATCATTTGACGAATTACCAGGAAAAATACGGACCCAGCGTAAATATACCGGATGGCCGATAGACATTATATCATAATAATTGTATATAATGCTTCTAGAAAACCTCTCACATTTCAATCGCGTGAGCGATTATTTGCCGATTCTAACCTCTGCCCTCATCGTTGATATGGCAGTAATGGTTGTAATTTTATCCGGATATCTCAATGTAAATGCACTCAATAAATGGTACAATAAATTCGGTGTTCTCGCTGTGGTTGCAGATGTATTGAGTATTGTGATAGGGATCATTTTAGCAAGACTCGTCTATTCTCTTTTATTCAAGTCGTATTCATTGCCTCTATTTTTATTCGTAGCTTGTTTAGTTCAGCTTACTCATGATATAGTATTTTCAGTATTTTTCAACGCTGTCCCTAGAAACAAGAGTGCCATCTTGGATGTTTTCAAGGACTATGCCAAAGAAGGGGGGCCGGGTATATTATTAGCCGATTCAGTAATGATAATATCCACTATTTTACTGGGAAGTTGTTTAGCCACTTTTGATATGAATTCTATTATTATTATTTTTATAATAGCGTTATATATCCTCCCCTATTTTTTGTATTCAATCTAGAAATCTCTATTCATGCTGTTGTTCCTATTCATCGCTGTTGCATCCTCTTTTGTAATGGGCGATTGGCAAATGAAACAGGCAAATATAAGTGTTTGGTTAAGTGGTGCCGCCTATTGTCAAAAAGCGGAATACACCACGATGAAATTCGGAGGTCCCGCTACGGGATTTGAAGTGACCCATGTTTTACATAATAAAACATCGGACTTGCACGGATTCGCTGGAATATTGCCTTCAACAAAAACGATTTATCTAGTATTTCGGGGAACCAAATCCATATTGAATTGGATGGAGGATATAGAAATTCAATTGGTCCCCTACCCTGGTTGTCAATCTTCCGGGTATGTACATCGGGGGTTTTACGAATCTGCTATAGGAATCCAAGAACAGACAGTAAATGCATTGATCAATCTGCTTAAAATCCATCCTGATTATGGTGTTATTGTTACTGGTCATTCTTATGGCGCAGCCATAAGTCAATTGATCGGTATAGAAATACAGAAAATGGTGACCGGAGTAGAAGTTTATAATTTTGGTCAACCACGTGTAGGAAATGTGAATTATTCGGCTTGTTTAAATCATTTGTTTCCCGATCATATATACCGGTTTGTGCATGATAGAGACATCGTTCCTCATCTTCCGACTGCTTATCGGTATACACATACTTGTCGCGAAATATTTGAAACGGCCGATGGAGATTTGGTAACCTGTGGAAATGATGGTCTCTTATGTGAGGATCCGGCGTGTTCTTCGCAGTATGCTTTAGAGGAAACGGCTGTGGAAGATCATTATGTATATTTGGGGCATGAATTGGCATGTGAGACGAGTATTTATTGATGTTATGAAGATTTTTCAAAAACCCGTGGAAAATTGAAAACGAAAACAGAGTTAAAAGAGAGACATTACTAAATATTTACAATACCAAACGTCTATTTACAATGGAGCAACTCTTACAGCAATCCAAGTTGAGCAAAAGCGAATGGGAGAGCATTGAGGTACCCGTTTCCCCCCAAGAAAAACGCATTCTGGAACTCATCGTGAATGGCTACGCCAATGTCCAAATCCAAGAAAACGACACGCAATCCCTCTTCTCCTTTGTAAAAATAGAAATCACGCCAGAAAACGAGCTGTTCCTATATCAACGCTATTTCGCCTCGCCAATCCAAGAGACCATAAAAAAATACGGCAAATCGTTAAGCGAACCGGCTACCACAACAGTGGCAGGAACACAAATCAAAAAGCTAAAAAGTGCGGATTCTATTCGCATCACCAATCTAGAAACAAATATTCAAACCAACCGCCAGTACATCTTTGAATATTTGATCATTGAACTCTGCGCAGAACTTCTCAAGCTCTTCAAGAAAGCGGACCCCAGGTATGGCTTCTATCTATATACTCTCCTCCAACTTAAAAAGGCCTCTGTGCGCCATATCAACGCCTATGTAACTGAATTCATGAATCAAGTCATTGAAATTACCCAAGAAAAAACCGACCTCTCCAATATCGTAGACAATGCCTATGATTTCATTGAAAAAAACCCCTATTTGATGAAATACGAAGACAAGGTTCTCTTTGAACATCAAAAACAACTCTTCACACTTTGTAAAAATCATCGCGACAAATCCAAGCTGATCCTTTATACCGCACCAACAGGAACAGGAAAGACATTATCACCCATCGGTCTCGCCTCTGATTATCGTATCATCTTCGTCTGTGTTGCCAGACATATCGGTCTGGCTCTAGCGAAATCAGCGATTTCCGTGGGGAAACGCGTAGCATTTGCTTTCGGATGCGAATCCGCCGCTGATATTCGCCTCCACTACTTCGCCGCAGCGGACTATACGAAAAACTATCGCTCGGGTGGAATCTGGAAAGTGGATAATGATAATGGCTCCAAGGTGGAAATCATGATCTGCGATGTCCGGTCGTATTTGACCGCCATGCATTATATGATTGCATTTAATCCGAATGTCCAGGATATCATCACCTATTGGGATGAGCCGACGATTACCATGGACTATGAAACTCACCACCTACATGCAGTGATTCATCGGAATTGGTCGGAAAACAAGATCCCCAATATTGTTCTCTCCTGTGCAACTCTTCCCAATGAGGAAGAGATCATGGATGTCCTCGGAGATTTCCGTGCCAAATTTGAGGATGTAGAGACCTTTACTATTACGAGTTTTGATTGCCGAAAATCCATCCCGATACTCAATAAGGATGGCTACGCGGTTCTCCCTCATATGTTATATTCGGAATATTCAAAAATGCAAGAATGCGTGGACTACTGTGAAAAAAATAAGACCATGTTGCGGTATTTTGATCTAAGAGAAATCATCCGTTTCATTCGGTATTTATATGACCATAACCTTATCAAAGACCGATTCAGTATGGATAACTATTTTGAGGAGAAGATTCAAAATATTACGATGATTTCTCTGAAACTTTACCATTTGGTTCTCTTGAAACAACTGGATGAAGGGAAATGGAATATTGTGCATCAACATATGACGGTTAGTCAATGTCGTAAATATTCTAGCACCACCGCGTTGACTTCACAGTTGCGCAAAACAAAGAGTGCAGATTCTTCGGTTTTAAAGGCCAAGACGGTAACGAGTGGAATTATGCGTCTGGCAAGTATGCCGGATAATGGTTTGAATACTTCATCTGTATTAACCAGACCCCAAACACCTTCATCTGCAACAAGCGGTATTCAGATAACGACGGTGGATGCGTATACATTGACGGATGGTCCTACGATTTTCCTGACAGATGATAGTAAGAAAATCGCCAACTTCTGTATTCAACAATCCAATATATCGGAATCCGTCTTTTCGGGGATTCTGGTGAAACTGACCAAAAACAATGACATCATCCGAGAAATCGCGAGATTAGAGAACCTTCTGGAAGAAGAACAGAAAAAGACGACTTATGATTCAGGGAGCCGTGGCCAGAAGGTCACCAAAGATTCTGGCGGTGATTATTCTTCGTCTGGAAAAGAGAGTAACCGAATGTCCAAGGAATCGGCGTTACTCAATGAACAGATTCTTAAACTAAGAAAGGAAATACGTAGTATTACTTTGGATCCGATTTATGTTCCGAATACGCGACCCCATCAGGAGCGCTGGGCGCCTTATGGCCAAGTCTATGAAAATGCATTCTTACCTACGATTGATGAAACAACTACAAAACGTATTATGGTTTTGGACATTGAGAACAATTTGAAGGTTCTCCTATTACTGGGGATTGGAGTGTTCTTAGAGAATCCCAATATAGATTACATGGAGACGATGAAGGAACTGGCGGATACACAGCGACTCTTTATTATCATCGCAGCGTCGGATTATATCTATGGAACCAATTACCAATTCTGTCATGGTTTCATAGGAAAAGATTTGACAAATATGACACAGCAAAAAATTCTACAGGCGATGGGACGCATCGGTCGTAATAATATACAACAGGATTACACGGTGCGCTTTCGTGAGGATGCGATGATTGAACGGTTATTTCAGCCACCGGTAAAGAATTTGGAGGCGGAGAATATGTGTAGGCTGTTTATAAGCGAAGCGTGAAGAGCGAAGCGTGAAGATATTATACATAATCGTTATAAAGATCTACCAAATTCATCGCCCAACCCTCTGACATTTTAAAGAATAATTCTGGGTGTTGTTGTAATAATTTCGTAAAGTTTACTTGATCGGAACCACATTTCCATGCTTCTTCGTTATCACAAGTCTCCAATATTTCATAATATTTTTTATGAATTGTGTCTATTGCATCTCTATGGATAATCAAAACGGTTCCAGCAACATCATGGTAGGAATCTATATGTGAATAACAGAGTTTGTCTTTGGGAAGAGAATTTACATCCTTCAAATTCAATCTTACAGTTGGTGGTGGTTTGTCTCTATATTCACATACTCCTGCGTCTACCCATATATAAAATTCGGTGGGGTTCTCGTCTTCGTCCTTTGCGATTTTCAAAAGGTGCATTTTTTCATGCCATATCATCGCGATTTCCTTACTTGGTACATGGAAAGGATCCGTCCAGTTGTCTTTTACATATTTTTTTGAATAAAATTTATCTAAAGGGTAACTTTTATATACAGTTTCCAGACCTTCGCGGAATTCTTTTATATAAGAAACATCTGATTCATTACAGAAGAAAATGTATCGCTGATTAATTTTCAGACTATTTTTGAACCAATTATCATAGGTTGAATGAGTATGTTTACCTCCTATTTTCCAATATCCAGAAACGACGGTAATATTATCGTCATTAATTGTTGTTTCAAATTGGTCTCTTTTCGTAAAAGCAAGGTCTATAAAACAAATCGCAAAAATTAATAAAATGATTGCAATGATTGCGATGATTGCATTGATTCTATTGTATTTCATATATATATATATATATATATATATATTCCATAAAATCACTATCTATGTGCTGCATGAAATTTCTCCCTTAAAAAATGTCCTTTCATTTCATCTATGTCATGATAGGATATTACGTCTTCATGTTCAATATTATATTCTTTCTTAATAAAATCACAGTTTTTATCACAATTCTTTATGGGTTCGCTTGGCGCGGTTATGAAAATTCCATCTCCGAAAAATGCGCTCATAAAAGAAAATGATCCACCAGTGGATATAACTGCGGGCGCATAAAAAAGCTGGGCAAAGTCCTCCACATTTGTTTCGGAATTTATTTCGGTTTCAATATCCATAGAACTCAAATATTCCCTCAACATATCAATGTAGTTATCACAAGCTTCCTTATTTTCATTGCCTGATTGATGCGATGAATTATACATAATCGTTATTTTTTTTATGTTGACGCCTTTGTTTTTTATTTCATTCAAGGTATCTTTATAGTATTGAAACCGTTGTACGTGATAATGTCTCATTCTCCAAAAAGGAACATCGCTACACCGATAGTGTATTATTGGCCATTTCACATTTTTATTCATTTCCAATTTATCAAAAAGATCCGATAACATCTTTTTCACGGTCGGTTTCATAATTTTCCAAAACTGGTAAACATCATCATTCACTACAACCCAGCTTGCGGTTTTTCCTTTATAATCACGAACCACATCAATTGCTTGGGGGCTTAAAGATTTTTTCAATTCACTCTGCAGCTCTGGATCAAATTTTACAACCTGTGGCATATACTTATTCAATGGATGATTTACATCATTATAATTATTATCATCGTTGTAATCGTGCCCATCATAAAATGCTAAACCCACTCCGGCAAAGTAATCACTCATTCTATTTCCAATACTATTCACTTCCATAGGTATGCCTTCCTGTGTTGTAGTAATATAATAATAGATGGACCCCAAAATAACAACTATTAATAAAACTACACTCAATAAAAAGGCCTTTTTTTCCATGCGTTTAATAAAATAGGATGATATAAATTTTTCATCCTATTTTATACCCTATAGCGCGTTCTTATAATTCACCACAAATGGGTTATCACTCAATGCGCTATACATGTCAGGTGTATTACGCTCCATATTAATATTCTGATTCAGCATATTCATTCCCCCTTGTAATTGTCCTATATTTCTGGTATCCGCTCCGCGGTAGGGCATGGTTCCCGCAACATCGCGATTATTCAATAACATCTCGTCACGATTTGCTAGACTCATGTTAATATCGGAGTTCAAAAGACTCATATTTCCGGGAACCATGCGTCCATCAATCGTAGAGCTCTTAATATCATTATTACGCTGATTGTATTCGGCCTCATACGATTTCATCTGACGGTTTCTTTCACCCGCACTGGCATTCCCAGCATAATAATAATCACTAGTGCTTTGGCGCATTGTATCAGGAAGAGTCTGGGGCGTCGTTTTGTACGCACCTCCATTTTGAAGGACATTACTGCCTACATTATAATGGAATTTGGAATTCTCCGTTGTTTCACGAATCGTTGTTCCAGGACGATCATTGGGGTCAAACAAATATCCCTCGCTAACCGCTCCCTTCGCATTTTGATAAGGACGTAAATTACCTATTGCATTTTCTTTACGTGTGGGACGCAAAGCATCCAATAATGGTGCAACCGCAGCATTTAATCCCCCGCTCACCATACCGAAATATGTCTCTTGTGCATTCACTGACCGATTGTTTGGATAAGCCGTTTTCGCTTTTATTTCAAAATCTGCGTCGTGTGCATAATTACGACCAGTTGCATTCGCGGCAGCCAAAGGAAATTCACCCAATGTCTGACGATTTGGCTCCATATATTCACCCGTAATGTACTCTCCTCCAACTCTGCTATTTGCATTACCAATATAATCGGTTGTACTATCCTCACGAGTTGTATGTCTCATACTAGTAACTGGAATTGCACGCGCCGTCTCTCCCTTTCCAATACCTGTGGTAACAAAAAGACGATCGCGACCCATTTCCGCGGTTGTTTCGGGTCGGTTCTTTTCCACAGTACCTATAGCGCCCATTGTTTTGATATGACTATTTGCAGGGCCTTCATGGCCGTATAATGAATAGCCTCCCGGTTTTGGATTACTATCCGCACGAAGTTGATCTACTGTTTTATCTAACCATGCATCCCGCGTCATCATTCCTGAGTTAAAACCACCCGCACCCGCAGTTGTATAACCCAGACCCAAACCGGGGCCAACTTTTTCATCAGCAAATGGTTTGACATTTGCCATGCGCATACTGGGATTCACACGAGATTGGTAAAAATCACTGGAATTGGGTGCACCATATGCCCATTGTTGATTCTCCGCGGGAGCAAATAGAGGAGCTTGTTCTGATTTTTTAATATGTTGAGAACCGGCGCCGACATAATTATCCAAAACACTCTCGGATTTGTTATTATCCGTATTAATATTTCGTAAATTACTTCCAAAAAAGGGTACCATATTGTTGTGTTGAAAGTAACTACCATCTACTTTTTTCCCAGTGAGTGAATAATATTCGGCTTGTGGGTTAGCCTCCTGTTTATTGAATACATTCATTTTGACATCTGTGCTGAAGTATTTATCAGTATATACGCCTCCGGGACTATCAAAGCGGTTGTTCTTGGATATATACGAAGTACGGTCTAATTCTGCAGAAATAATAGTATCATCTGGATAATTTCGGTCGGGAATATCGGCGTTTGGTAATGAACTCTCAAACCCCTCCTCACCACCATCATTTCTATTTTTTTTTGACTGATTTGTTGCTACATACAATGCTGATAATGCGAACAAAGGAATAACCATCTCCATTTTCAATATATAATTTACTATACAATTATATATTATTTTTTATGTGTATGTCTATCTTATTTGTTGTAAACTGTTGCTATATTTCCCCCTTCTAAACTAAAATGGGAATTATTTACCGAATAATCATGATTTGCCCGATTCATTGGAGGTAAAATCACGTTATATTCGTCTTTGGCCAGTTTCCTTGAAGATATTTCAAATTCGGGGTTTCGCGCAATGTCCTGAATCGGTGGTAAAAAGAGAGTTTCCCACCGGGTTTGTTCTAAATCTTTATACCTCCATGCAGGATGTGTTGCGCGACTTTCTTCTACGAAAGGGTCTTCTCCAGGATACATGTTTGGATTATATTGTGCCGCTGCCTTCTTATGATTATTTGTGGCTATATTGTCTCGGTCCAGTTTGCGAGTAAGACCTCTCAAATCGCTTTCTATATCGGTTCCTCCAGAGCTCAAATTCGCACCCCATCCCTGAAGTCGGATTTGTGTATCTTCCATATAAGGAAGTTGAACACCCTGACCGGGGACATTGATTTGATATCTTCCAATATAGGTTTTCTGTTCAAGAGCCTTTTTAATTCTTTCAGGATCATCATGAAATCGGGTAAATGCCATTTATTCGGTTTTGGTATGCTTAATATATGTCTGGAAATAAATTATTTACGAAATAGAAATAGACCAATAGAATCAATCATGTACTTCACAAACCGCCCTACTATTTTAATATACTGAAATGAATATACAACCCATTTTGGCAACATTTCGTTTAGGTTCTCTGAAATGCCTAAAATATGTCTCAACATGATTGTCAAAAATGAAGCTGCCATCATTGTCCGATTACTTGAATCAGTCATGGGATTCATAGATACCTTTTGTATCTGTGATACTGGTAGCACCGATAATACTATAGAGATCATAGAGGAGTTCTTCCAGAAACATTCCATCTCTGGAAAAATCATCCGAGAACCCTTTCGTAATTTTGAGTATAATCGCACCCTTTCTTTGAAACAGTGTTTGGGAATGCCCGACGCCGATTACATTTTATTACTGGATGCCGACATGGTTTTTGTTCCAGGTTCTCAAATCGTAGACTTGCCTTCTTGGAAAAATGGTCTGAACGCGGATGCCTATTATGTCTTTCAAGGTTCTTCCACCTTTTATTATAAAAATATTCGTCTTTTGAAAAACACGGGAAAATTCGTCTATCATGGCGTTACACATGAGTATATTCACGGCGAAGACAGTTATAGTTCAGAAACGGTTGATCGCGAGACCCTTTTTATTCGCGACATAGGCGATGGTGGCTCAAAATCCGATAAATTTCAGCGCGATATTCTGCTATTGACTACTGCACTCAAGACCGAACCCGCCAACAATAATACTGCCCGATATACCTTTTATTTGGCAAATAGTTATCGTGATATCGGAGATTTTGAGAACGCGATAAAAACATATAAAAAACGGATAAAAATAGGTGGTTGGATAGAAGAAGTCTGGTATTCGTATTATTCTCTGGGAAAATGTTATTATGATAATAAAAACTATGCTCGGGCGATATATTACTGGTTAGAGGGCTATTCATCCCTATCCGACCGTTCAGAAAATCTCTATGAAATTATACGGCATTATCGGACAGAACAGAAATATACGCTCGCTTATCACTTTTATTTATTGGCAACGAAGGCTAAGGGTTCTGCCGACCTGGATCATTTATTTATACACAAAGACATTTACGATTATAAATTAGATTACGAACATTCTATTATTGGTTACTACGCGAATTCACCAATACACAATATTTTGAATAGTTGCATGAAGGTTCTCTGCTGTCCGGATTCGGATGCATCAACCATTCAGAGTATTCTTTCTAATTATAAATTCTATGCCCCTGTCATTTCAGAGAAATCCCCATTACTACGTAGTCAATGGGATGTTTTACAAAACATAGATTTCAGGCGGGATGGATTTGTTTCGTCCACTCCGACCCTGGCCATAGTCGGCGATGAATTATGGGTGAATGTTCGCTTTGTCAATTATAGGATTGGAGAACGCGGTGAATATTTGAACCAAACCACGATAGAATCCATCAATGTCATCGCCATTTTTCATTGGGAAAATCCCAACCCTCGCGCGCCTTTTGAGAACCTTGTAAAAAAGCGCGAATTTTTATTGAATTATGATAAGAGTTCCGACGGAAAATATGTGGGGTTGGAAGATATCCGTTTTTTCGTACATGGTGACCGGGTTCTCTACCATGCTAACCGAATTGTGGATGAAAAGGTCCTCATTGAACATGGCATTATTGATATAGAAACCGAATCTACACGGGAATCCGTTTTCTTACAGATTGAGAACCAGAAAAAAATAGAGAAAAACTGGGTGCTATTTCAAGACAAAGGCATAAAAATCGTATATAATTGGTATCCGCTCACTATCGGAACAAAAGATTTGTTGGGTGAATATATCTATGACTTGGTTACTGTTCCCTCACCGAATTTCTTCAAACATCTCCGGGGTTCCAGTCATGGTATTCATATTAAGGACGAAATCTGGTTTTTATGCCATTTGGTAAGTTACGAGAGCCGCCGGTATTATTATCATATTATGGTCGTTTTGGATGCAGGTTCTCAGAAAATAAAAAAATACACTCATCCATTTACTTTTGAAAAGTCCCCAGTTGAATATGCGCTCGGTCTAGTATATGATGAAACCGCTGATGTTTTTTTCATTTCTTATAGCGTGATGGATAGAACTTCACAGGTCTGTGTGATTCAGAAATCGGTATTTCATGACATGTTTTATATGGTGTAAGACAACTCATAGACCCTTACAAATACCGAATGTTTTACGATGCCAAGGCGTGATTCCATATTGACGAATGCCCTCCAGATGTTTCTTCGTTCCATACCCCATATTCGTTTCAAGGCCATATTTATCCTTTAGCGTTGGCTCTTGTTCACATAGATCTAGAATATAAGAATCACGGGCCACTTTCGCGAGAATACTTGCCGCAGCAATCCCCATATATTTGGCATCTCCCTGCTCTACAGTTACTGATGGAAGTTCAGTGATAGTTTCGGAGACGATATTGAAATAACGATAGGGGGTGAAGTAATTTCCGTCAATAAGTGCTAGAATTTTAGGACATTTTGTATTTTCATAACACTTTAGATTCGGGATAATTTCTAGTGCTTTTTTGATGCATGTGTGCATTCCGCGCATCACGGCTTGTAATATATTCAAATCGTCTATTACTTCTGATTCAATGTATTCAATATGCCAGGCTAGGGCACATCGTTTGATACGTTCACTGACTTCTCGTATTTTCTTTTTAGATGAGAATTTTTTACTATCCTTGATGTCTTTTCCATCAAAAGAACCATCTTTAGGTAAAATTACCATAGCAATATAGGCTCTTCCGAATAAACACCCCCTACCAACCTCGTCTATGCAAATTTCATAGTCATTGGAGTCGTCGTAAAATATTTTCAACGGCTCTATCATTTTAGACATTCTGGGTACTTATCGGAGAAGATGTGCATTTTTTAAATCAATTTTCTTTTCGTAATCTATATATATAACAAATGTATGGTTTGAAATTGAATAATTTAAGTATATTTTTACTGTTACTATTTATCTTGATTATTGCGGTATTTATAGGAAAAACACGAATATCGGAGGGTATTGATGCTACTCTTACTCCTACCCCAGATCCTATGAATAATTTAACTTCGGGTCCTACATCAGCAGCGACAACCGTTCCAACATCGGGTCCTACATCAGCAGCGACTACCGTTCCAACATCGGGTCCTACATCAGCAGCGACAACCGTTCCAACATCGGGTCCTACATCAGCAGCGACTACCGTTCCAACATCGGGTCCTACCTCAGCAGTGACAACCGGTCCAACTTCGGGTCCTACATCAGGAGCGACTACCGGTCCAACTTCGGGTCCTACATCAGGAGCGACTACCGGTCCAACTTCGGGTCCTACATCAGGAGCGACTACCGGTCCAACTTCGGGTCCTACATCAGGAGCGACTACCGGTCCAACTTCGGGTCCTACATCAGCAGCAACTACCGGTCCAACTTCGGGTCCTACATCAGGAGTGACTACCGGTCCAACTTCGGGTCCTACATCAGCAGCAAGTAAAGGTCCAAGTTCAGCTCCTACATCAGCCTCTACTAAAGGTCCAACTTCGGCTCCTACATCAGCCGCTACTAAAGGTCCAGGCTCTAATCTAACAAATATGAACGATGTTCCTGAATATGGTGATGTTACTGTTTTTCAAGAGGATTATGTATATGAATATGGGTATTATGATTCAGATAATAATTGGGTAACGCTTGGATATCTCAACACAAAAGGAGAGTCAACACTTACACCGCCAGCTGATAGGCCGGCACCCAGTGCGCGCCTGGATATTTATAAAACATATTATACATATATCCCTACTGAAAGTTCATGTGAGAATGGTACTTGTAATAATGTGACGAAACGTGTTGAACTTAAGTATGATACTACAAGAGGAATGTGGATGCCTGATATTCAATCAATATTACATGATAAAGGATCCACCGGCGGATATTATAGTGGCTCCGATATTTGGTCAAGCGGTAAGTACAGTTTGACAAATCCTGATGCTAATATTAATTTCGGCATTGATACGCTATCAAGTATTATGACTTATTTACCTTATATACCAAAAATAATAGGATACATAAACCCGAATGGCGACTCTAAAATCGTTGTCCCGACTGCCAGTTGCAACAATCCAGTTACACAATATTACACAAATCCTCCCACGATAAATTCCAATCCCACAATCATTCCCAAAAACAATTATGCAACAGACAAGGGTTCTGGTTTTGCATTTAATTTATTTTCCAATAATAATAGTGCGAGTTCAAACGCAAATTCTAATACGAATACGAATACGAACACGAATACGAATACGAATACCGATGCAAGTAATTTTACAAGTACAAATTCTGAATACGAAAATAATGCCAACAACAATGGAATATTTGCCAATGGTCTAGGAAGCCATACAAATAGCGGAATAGAAGGAGATGTTAATTCAAACAATAATAATGGAAATCACTTCAACGATCCTCTGCTATCATCTCCTAATGGCATCAATACTCGTGTAAATCGCGGACAAAACCAGCCGGTTTATAACGCAGCACAAGGTTATAATGAAGCACCTAGTAATATGAATTACTATGGAGCGATCCCATCCAAAGAGGGTAATTTTGTTCCGATGACAACAGATTTCGGGGCATTCGGAAAATGAAAATAAAATTTTTTAGGTCTATCCGTGTTTTTTAAGGTCTATCCGTGTTTTTGTATCCAAATGGATACAAAAACGTGGTTAGCTGCTATCTCTTTCACGGACGAATTTCATTCGTCCACGAATAGAGATTAAGCTTCGCAAAATCCATTTGGATTCCGCTTCGCTTAAAAAATCAGGATAACCCATATCCTTTTCGTGGATAAATACATTTATCCACGAATAGAGATTAACGCGCGTTCAGAATATGAATTAAAAAAATAATGTAAATACAACTAATTTCCATTATTAAATGAATGAACTTCTAGATAGACGACAAACCGCGAATGAAATAAAACGCCTACTCAATGATTTTGATGTAAAATGTAAAGACGTATCGTTCAAAAAGGGAATTTATATCTATGGTTCTCCCGGCTGTGGAAAAACCGAGTTTGTAAATGAACTTCTCAAAGAACTCAATTATGATATTATTCGTTTTGATGCAGGCGATGTTCGTAATAAATCACTGATAGAAACCATAACCAGTGATAATATATCCAACCGCAATGTTCTCCATATGATGACCAAAACGGTGAAAAAAATCGTCATTGTAATGGACGAGATTGATGGCATGAACAACGGTGACAAAGGAGGTATCACTGCGCTCATAAAACTCATACGACAAAAGAAGACGCGAAAACAACGGATGGAACAGATGACGATGAATCCGATCATATGTATCGGTAATTATTATATTGATAAGAAAATCCGAGAACTCATGAAAGTATGTAATATTTTTGAATTAAAAACGCCGACACAGACCCACATTCAGAATCTGATTACCGCGAAAATTCCCGAATATATAACGTATCCTTCATGTTTGCGAGCGAAAATGTTACAATACATACAGGGAGATCTGCGGAAGTGGAATTTTTTGTATAAAATATATCAAAAAAATCCGGGATTGATCAATGATAAAACATTGGATACGATTTTCCATACCAAATCTTATAATGAGGATTCCAAGGCAATAACCCGCGATTTGATCAATCAGCCAGTTAAAATGGAGGAACATAACGTATTCATGAATGAGACGGATCGTACGATCGTCGCGCTACTATGGCATGAAAATATAGTGGATGCGATTGAGGCAGCACCTCAGGAGAAATCCCATCCTTTTTATTTGCGGGTTCTCCAGAATATTTGCTATTCGGATTATATTGACCGCATCACCTTCCAGAATCAGATTTGGCAATTCAATGAGATGAGTTCTCTCATGAAGACCTTTTATAATAACAAACTGTATCATGATCATTTTGATAAATCAAAATACAAGGCCGGCGAAATCCGTTTTACCAAGGTCTTGACCAAGTATTCCACGGAATACAATAACATGCTGTTTGTGTATAATTTATGCCAGGAGTTGGATATGGATAAGAAGGATATGTTGGCGATGTTTCAGGAGTTGCGAATCATTTATGGCGCGGATTTTTATGAAAAGGCGGAAAAGATGGCGGAAGTGGAGAAACTCTTTGAAGATTATAATATTTCCAAGTTGGACATTAAGCGTATTTACCGATATTTAGACAAAAATGTGAAAAAGGAGACGCTCATACAATCGCTGGATGATTTAGAGGACGATTTAGAATGAAAAATGCTATACTATATATTTGATGAACATAATAAAAACATTCCGCATAATACTGCAAACCATGTTTTCACCAGAATCCATCCATTCCTTGAACCAGACATTCAACAATGCCATCAATATGACCATCTTTTCCCATTTCAAAACAAACAATCCGATCCTGGACGCCATTATCTCTACCATTGTTCTGACCTCCATAAGTTATATCATCGGCGTTTTATCTAGCTTCTCTTACAGACGTACCTATGCAATTTCCGACTCCATCAAGCAGATTTTTTATAAACGTCATTCCATATCATTTGAAGGTAGGCATAGTTATGTCATCGCAAAATACGATACCACGACAATCATAACCACTAGTTTCTCCGACTCATTCAAAGCGATCTTTCATGATATTATACAAGGCCTTCGCAATAACCCCACCATTCATGAAATCAAGGAATTCATCACTTCCCGAAATTACAATGGTACGACGGAATCTGACATGTATATTATCACACAACGACACCGATTCCTATACAACAAGGCCCTGGAAATCTACGCCATTACAGAAATCTATCCCGAAGACGATAATAATAATAACAATGGCGAAAAAAAGACTAACAAATCATCAAGGATCAAAACCGATACAATCAATATCACACTTTTTTCTTATAAAACGGACATTGATACGATATTGAAATATGTAGAACAGGTAAAAACCCAGTATTTGGATTCCATTGAAAAGGCGCGTAATAATAAACAGTTTATTTATGCACTTAGTTCGGCAAAATACGAAGACTCCAAATACGAATGTTGGCGCGAATACCCCTTTGAAAGCACTCGGACTTTTCAAAACCTGTTTTTTGATGGAAAACAGGCGGTCACGGACAAGATCCAGTTTTTCCTGAACAATCGCGACTGGTACTATAAAAACGGCATTCCGTACACGCTGGGAATCGGGTTACATGGACCCCCGGGAACAGGCAAGACGTCATTTTTCAAATGCTTGGCGAATTTGACCGGACGGCATCTCGTGATTCTTTCCCTGAAACTCATCAAAACGAAACGCCAATTAGAGGATTTCTTTCATGAAGACAAATACAATGAGAACAATCGTAAAAACAGCATTGGATTTGATAAGAAAATCATTATTATTGAGGATATAGATTGTATGGGCGACTTGGTTTTGAAACGAAAACCTGTGGAGGATGGAACATCAGATTCTGAGAAAGGCCGGGTTTCAGAGGGCGACTCTGTGGGAGTTGTTCTCCAAAAATTATTGGAAACGGGTACAACAGATAAAAGTATTTCAACTGCATCAATTAAGTGTGAACCCGATGATTTGATAACCCTAGATGACATATTGAATCTATGGGATGGCATCAAGGAAACGCCAGGAAGAATCCTGGGAATTAGTAGTAATCATTATGATAAACTGGATCCTGCGTTAATCCGGCCCGGTCGTATTGATATTACGTTAAATTTGAGCTATGCGACTCACACGGTTATTCAGGAAATGTACACGCATTTTTATGGGGTCACGATGGAGAAGAAATATTTGAAGAAGATCACGCCGCTTTTTTATTCCCCTGCCGAAATTACGAATTGTTATATGCAGTTCAGGGACGATCCTGCGAAATTCATTGAGAGATTGAAGCAGAACAGGAAATTTTAGCCATAGTTACCCACTTGCTACCTTTATTCCTTGACAGAGGGAAGTTAAAAATTACTTACAATACATGGTAAGTAATTTTTTACACATTTGCTTATTCAAAATGCCCCTTCTGTGGCAGAGGTGATGGTCATTGTGTATTTTCCACCGATGAACATTTGAATTGGGAAATTGATTTACCAAAGGCACTGCATTTCGTCGATAACGGTTGCCCTTTCATATCTAGTGGTACGCTCTTTATTCGCTGAAGCGTCCGATTTCACAACTTTACGAAATGATCAATGGTGTAAAGGGATACCATCAGTCCCAATTGATACTTATTCAAATCATATTCGTGGATTTATAAAACTAATACACTATCATAACCCCTGCTTTCTAATTTATAACCTATAGAACAATATAATTTAATAATTTCATCTACTTCTTTAGAATTACTATGTTCATTTGTTTCAAATATTATTTTATTAGGATAGAAGATTATAGGTAAAAATTTTATATAAAAAAATAATGAATTTAAAATAGTAACATCGTGCCCTTCTGTATCTATTTTTAAATACTTAACATTTCTTACATTATTTTGATAAAATAGTTCATAAGTAGTAATTACTTTTACTTTATCTATTTTACATAAATGAGAAACATTATGTTGTATGTGTAATGGATGGTAATTATTTATACTATTACAACCTTTAAACCAATGTTGTAATTCATTTTGTTGTATTATGTCTTCAGGTATATAATAAACATCTAATATTGAATTAATGTTTGAAATTCCTACATTTATTTTTTTACAATTTAATCTATCTGGCAAGTTATCAATATAATATTTTACAGCATCTACTGAAATACCTTTTGTATTATCGTCTGCGCATTCTATTAATGTATCAAAATTGCTTGTTCCAATTTCAATAAAATCATAGTCTATTAGTTTCATATTTTCAAAAGATTTATTGATAAAATAATTAATAGGCATATTTCCTTCTAATATTTCATTCTCTGTTTTATTTTCCAAGTTTTTATAAACTGAGCTTACTATTACTACTAATGGTTGATATTCCCGAATGATTGTTTTATAATTTTCATATGGTTTATCTATAAATTCCGTTAGACAAATATCATAATTAATTGGATATAAATTATCTAATCCATTAAAAATATTATAATTATCATACAAATCCTGATTTTTATTATATATATCTTGGAGCATATCATTACCAATAGCACACCAACTGATGTAGTTCATTTTGATATCTAACAGATTTCTCATTCGTTTTTTCCATTCAATCATAAGCGCTGTTTTTGCTCTACTTCCAAAAATACCATTCCATAAAATATCATTATTTTGTTTTATAAAAAATCCATCTTTTCTTTCAATGTAATCAAACAAACTATCAAGTGAATTTAATACAAGTGTATCGCTATCCAACCATATACCACCATAATCGCAAATAACATTAATTCTTACAAAATCTGCCTGATGAGCAGGACATAAATTACTAAAATAATATGGTATATCCTGTATATAATCACTTATATTTTTATCTGTTATTAAATGTATTTTATAACCAATACCGTTCGTTGAATGTAAATATATCAAATTTCGCAATATAGAAATTAATTTATATTCCTTGCCAATCCAATATAAATAGAGATTTCGCGGTTTTCCATTATATATAGGAAAATATTATTATATTTACATCCTTGTTCTTAAGGTCTATCCGTGTTTTTTTAAGGTCTATCCGTGTTTTTTAAGGTCTATCCGTGGTTTTTAAGCTTCGCAAAATCCAAATGGATTCCGCTTCGCTTAAAAAACCGTGGCTAGCTGCTATCTCTTTCACGGACGAATGTTATTCGTCCACGAATAGAGATTAAGAACAATGCTCTAAAACAATATTATCTTCGCTAGCTAATATCTCTTCTTTTGTATCAATCTGTGTTGCAGTAAAGTCGGAATTCATGATAAAAGGTGCAGTCTTAATATCGGGTGATCTATTACCAAGTGGTTCTAAAACAATGCTAGGAAAATCTAAATCCAATAGAGTGGAAGCAGTTCCATTCGGCCCCCCTCCATTAGGTCCCCCTCCAGACGGATCAACCGTCATAATAATCGTATTTGTTATCTCTAACTGAGGAGACTTGCTTGCAGATACCCCCCCCAAATCAACATCCTCATAAATGGAGTGGATAGCCAATTCGTCCCCATTCTCCGTCATATAAAACCGATTCAGGCGTTGTTCATCCGCAATATCATTAATGGAAAAAGTTCGGTTGATATTGATGTTATCATCCACCTCCTTATAGAATTCATTGATACGCAAAGACAACCTCTTCAACTGCTTCTTCTGTGCAATATGGAAAAACGACACATAGTTCACATACAGGTCTATTTTCTCCTTCAACATCTTATTATCATGATTCAGCGTATTGATAAAGTTGGAAATAGAGAACCCAATACGATGGTTCTCATTATAGTGGTCAATGTTATCACCTTTCTTATCATAATGCCCATACATTTCATTCAAAATAGACAGAATATTATTATGTATATCCTTGATATCGTCCATTTTGTATTCTTGGAAGGGTTCCAAGTCTTTATACACGGGATAGGACTTTGTAATGAGCTCTTCCACATCAATTTCCCCATATTGCTCTTTAATATCTTGAATAATGATATTATGGAGCTTGTAGTAATCACAGTACATGCGGTTATTCAAGAGAACACGAAACCGATCAATGTTATCAATTTCCATGGCGAACGACTTGTATTGGAAATAGAACGAATCTAAACAGAACAGAAAGATTTTCTTTGTATTGGACTGTAGTAGATTCGTATATACAGCTTTCAATTGGTTTAATTTATCCGCGATTTTCGTCTTCGTTTTGGTAATCTCCATTTTTAATAGGAAAATGTTCTCAAAATCGGCCTTGAGTTTTTCAATATTATAGGAATGTGGCGTTGTCATTTTGTTTCTTGTATATATTATGTAGATAAAATTATATAAAAAATTTGCACGATATATCTTCATAATATGCAGAATTCTCCTATTGAATCCGGAATACTAGAAATACAATATGATCGTTCATTCAACGACGAGTGTTCATTTTTGAACGAATCCGAGTATTTCGGGGTTTTACAATTACAGGTGAAAAAATGTAAGGCATCAGCGAAACCTCTGGTATTCGTTTTTACTTTGGATAAATCTGGCTCTATGAATGATATAGATTTTGAAAATTCTAAGAAAATGTCTAAACTGGAATACTTGAAAGAAACCTTTATGCACCTTGTTCGCTATTTCGTGGAACAGACGAGCACGCGTATTTTTCTTATAGTCAATGTATTTAATGACACAGTTAATACGATTTTAGAACCAACGGAGCTAAATAAGTCTATTATGGATGCGGTTATTGAAAAGATCAACGGAATTGAGGCATACGATTCCACAGATATTGGCCGGGCAATTACATATAGCAATGAAATGATTCGTAAATATCAAAAAGAGAACCCTGAGAATGAAGTCATTCATATTTTCATGTCAGATGGAGATCCGACGGTTGGTATTAAAACGCATTCGGGATTGGGCGATATTGCGAAGATATCCACTTGTCCAACCATTTTCATTGGGTTCGGTAAAGAACATAATTGCCGATTATTGCGGTTTTTGAGTGATATAACTACAGGTGAATACCAAATAGTAGATGATTTTGAGCACACCACGGGTATTTTTGGTCAAGCAATTCACCCTTTTTTGTATCCGGTTCTCCGAAGACCAAGGATAGAGATTAGGAATGGTTGGATATATGATTGGCGGCGCGGAGAATGGGTATCGGGTATCAATGAATCTCTATATTCTAGTGAAGATCGTAAAATCTATCAGATAAAAACGGATTGTCCAACAGAAGTAGATGTGTTTTTATATGATGGTGACGAAGAAGAGGGTAGTGCTGAATTATTTGAAACGGTGGCTCTGCCAGAACTGATTGATATTGATAATAGTAATGCGACGAACGATGCTGGCGCCGATTTGCGTAAATACATGTTACGCCAAGAAACCCAACAATTACTACATAATTTGACGACTTATAAAAGCAAGGATGAAATCTCTTATAATAAGAGGGATCCAATGCTTTTGTATTTTGATCGGGGAATCAAAAAAATGCGAAAAGAGATGCGAAATTTATTTCGGCGCATTCGTGAATATATGAACGCCGAGAACTTGACGACCGATATTTTTTTGATTACATTATGTGATGATATTACTATTGCATATAAGACGATATATAATAAAGACGGTGATATGTATTCAGTGGCCAGACAGGCATCACAAGGCAGACAACAAACTATTTCGGTTACACCGCGTAGATTGGTTTATGAGAATGACCGTAGTAGAGATACGTATGATATTAGTGAAGATGATAATGATAATGATGATAAAACAAGAATGGACACGAATATATCATTATACATGCCGAGTGGAATGGATGCAACATGTTTTACAAGCCCTAGCTTGATGAACACACTGCGAAGTCTTTCTCATGATGATCATAAAGATGAATATGAATATGAAGATATCAATGAATAATAAATTCGGTTTGTGTAAATTTGCTGGGTTCGGTTCCAAGAGAGTCTCTTCTTCTCCATATATTTAATTTTGTTGTAATACCTTTATTGTCCGATCTACAGTCTAAATAGTACAAACCTACTAAATCATCACGTAATCTTACTGTGCACCATGTAGTAGTTTCTCCATTATGAATTGTGGTTCCTGTTAATCCACTGATGGTTGGTAATCGTCTTCTGATCAATCGTTGGATTATATTTTTATATTTTTCTGTGTCTATTTTTTTCACGATGTGAATGATCCCGTCGCTTCTTATGGCGATTCGGTCATCAAAAGATAATATATGTCGGACAATTTCGGTTGGTAAATGACGAGTGAGCGATTCAACTAGCATTGTTTTATGAAATGAAAAACACGGGGTATTATTTATTCAATTTTTGGGCGCATTGGTCTAAATATAATTCCGCGCATAAGGAATATAAACATAAAAACGCATGATTTCTATAAACAATGTCTATAGAAATCCCGAGCAATTTTCGGTCGGTCATTACTGATTTTACCGCCGATCTTACACTTACCTTTCCAGAGTATGCAGGGAAATGGGAGCAATGGAGAGAATCAGCAGGAATGCCTGAGGAAGAAGTAAGAAACCTGTTTGAATATTGTTTGCAGGTTTTCCCCGAGCGGTTCTTTGATATTTTGTATCAAAATGAGGATATTTTCAAGGCGGACTCGGCGGTGAATGTTTTATTCCTTCCTGGCATTGATTTCAAGACACTATTTTGCTGTGAGGGAGTCAGCGAGGCCACAAAGAAGACCATGTGGAAATATCTACAATTGATTTTGTTTTCGGTGATTGGTGGAATCAAGGACAAGAGTACTTTCGGTGAATCCATGAATCTTTTTAATGGAATTGATGAACAAGAACTACAAGGCAAATTGAAGGAAACAATGGAGAACCTGACACAGTTTTTCACGAATTCCATGGATGAAATGGAAGAAGGCGAAAAGCAAAGCGAAAAGCGAAACGAAAGTGAAAGTGAAAACCCCAATGAAGAGAACCCCTTTGAAAAGTTCTTCGCAGGTATGCCTTCCGGGGCCAAAATGGAAGGAATGCCCAACTTGGAGAATCTACAAGACCATTTGAAAGGGTTATTCAACGGCAAAATCGGTAGTCTTGCTAGAGAACTCGCGGAAGAAATCAGTGGTGATTTTAGTGACCTCATGGATGGAGAGCCTACGAGTACGGGCGATGTTTTGAAATCGCTCATGAAGAACCCCAAGAAGATAATGGATTTGATGAAAAAGGTGGGAACCAAGTTGGATAAGAAGATGTCAGAGGGCGATATTTCCCGTGAAGAGCTCATGAAAGAAGCAAGTGAGATGCTTTCCAAGATGAAGGACATGGGGGGAACGGAACAGTTCAATGAAATGTTTAAGAATTTGGCGAAAAATATGGGTGGTATGGGTAAGAATGCGAAGTTGGATACGAATGCGCTTACGCGAATGACGAAGCAGAATGCTACGCGTGAGAGACTATTGAAGAAACTAGAGGAAAAAAAGCAGGCACAAGCGCAACAAAATTATTTGATTCAGCAAACTAGCCAACCGGGTAATTATGTATTCAAAATGCCAGAGGAAGGCGAACAAGAGAAATCATATATTCATCCTGACTTGATTGCGGAGATGGAAGGTAAGAAGGAAAAGGGAGGAGGTGTGGCGGGAGGAGGTAAAAAGAAGAAGAAGAAGGGGAAGAAGTGAAGAAGGGGAAGAAGTGAAGAAGGGGAAGAAGTGAAGAAGGGGAAGAAGGGAAAGAAATAATCATAAGGAGTGCGTGAAAAATAAAACCGAAAAAAATATTATCAATTTCATAATATATAGATAGTATGAAATTGTTTAGTTATATCAACTTTCCCATTTTCATTACGAGTTTGATTCTCGGATTATTAGCAGTATACTTTACAACATCGGACAACAAGATCGTCTATGTGTATCCTACGCCAGAAAATGTCCAACACATTCAATATCGCGACAAAGCCGATAACTGTTTTTCTATAAAAGAAAATGAAGTGAGCTGCCCTGGTAATGAAAAAGATATTCAAAAAATCCCAGTACAACAATAATTTTCATCAAAAAACGTATAACTCATAAAAACCTTGTATTTGTTATTTTATCTAAGATTGTATATATCAGATTTATTTAGATAAATGAACGTGAAACGGTTATTAAATTCACCCCTTGGCAAAATCATCATATCCATTATTCTCGGATTAGGAATTGCAAGTTTATTTAGAAAAGTCTGTAATGATAAAAATTGTATTCATTTCAAAGGACCTATATTAACGAATATTGATGGTAAAATATACAAGCATGGAAAGAAGTGTTATGTGTATCATACCCATCCTACAAAATGCGATCCTGCGAAAAAAATAATTGATGTAGGCGATGTGCCAGAAATAAAAACATCGGACCTATTAATGGTGCCCCCTCATGCCTAAAAACATAAGACGCGTAGTATATGTATTGTTTTAATGGTTGAACAATACATATACACCCTTTAACATGGAACGCACTACACGTATTGCGGATTTACCTGATAATATAAGTTACGAATTAGTCCCACAACAACAGCAACAGTTCCAAGAGGGCCCAAATACACAATACATGCCCATGAATATTCACCCGAATCCCTACGGCATTTCCGCACAAAATCCGATTATGGGTTTACCCGAACAGTCTAGCCCAAGTATGCATAGAAATCAGGATCCACAGATGCAACAAATGCAGCAGATGCAGCAGATGCAGCAGATGCAGCAGATAGAATACTTTCAGCAACAGCAACAACAGATGCAGCAACAGCAACAACAACAAATGACTGAGCAACAAATGTACGAAATCCAAATGCAGCCACCCTCGCGACTACCATCTCGCGATATCCCTATTTCCACTACACAATACACCAATGATCCACAGGTTCATGCGAATTATATTCCCCCCTCCAATGTTTCTTCGGATTATGTGCAAGAAGCAACAAAGTTGACAGAGGAAAAAATCAAAAAGCATAAGCAGGAGAAACATCGCGAGAGCCGCTTTGACGAACTCATGACCGAGTTTCAAATCCCCATTTTGATATGCCTCTTGTATTTCATTTTCCAATTACCTGTGATAAATTCGGCGATTTTCAAAAGGTTCTCTCTTTTCGCGATTTATCATGCCGATGGTAATTTCAACATCTATGGATTGGTAATGAAGAGTCTATTATTTGGACTCGCGTTTTATTTTGTAACAAAAACGATTCACTTGATCAGTGAATTTTAATCTCTATTCGTGGACGAATGAAATTCGTCTGTGAAAGAGATAGCAGCTAACCACGTTTTTTTAAGCGAAGCGAAATCCATTTGGATTTTGCGAAGCTTAAAAAAACACGGATAGACCTTAATCTCTATTCGTGGGTAACCCGATTCTATTCATTCTGGTTTTTCAATCAGTATGAATACAATCTAAATAAAATATTTACTCTTTGTCGTATAATTCTTTCGTCGCCGAGAGAACCTTCGTTTAAAATACCGTTTTTTTTGAACTTTTTCTCCAGGTTCTCCCACCTCGCGATTCACCTTCCGTGTTTTCCGAAATTTCACCAATTCAGGATTCGGATTAGACGGATTGTATTTCAAAAACCACTTATGATATTCCAACGAATTCCGGTTTTGCGATAATTCCTTGAATTTCTCCGCCTTTTCCGAGCGAATATCATCCAACGAAGGCTGTTTTCCATAACAATTAATAGAGAACCTGGTCAGTAATCCCTTTTGTTCTAACCGATTCCGATGTTCCACATCAAACAGAAACTTCGCCATGCATAACAGCCGATTCTTCTGGAAATACGGCCGGTTCGCATAAATAAAAGCCAAATAGAAACTCAAAATGGTATCAATCGTCGCCACATTGATATCGCTATCACCTACTGTAATCGTATTGAAACTATGGCAACCGATCGGCGTGTAAACAAAGGCAACCGTCTCGCTTCCGACGCGAATATCATAATGATCGGGGATAATCTCACCAATGGCCGGGTGTTTCACAACACGCACATCGGAGAACCCGGCGGCTTTCAACCGATCCCGCGTAAATTCGGCGACCTTTATGGGTTCTTCGGAAAGAACATCAAAATCGGGGATTTTTTTAATCAGGGTTTTCTCATGCTCTGGCATGTATTCGGAATAAAGATTGACAGCATAACCACCGAAGAAAACGACGCCCTGATGAATAAATGAGTCACGAACCGTAAGATACAATTTCTCAGAAAGCTCTGTATTGGAATCCATCTTACGCTGAAATTCAGCCGACATACAATCTGTCCCAGGATTCATCGGATAATGCGTATTTAACAGGGTCAAACGCTTGAACACCTTCTCCCATCGCGACACATCACCTGCAGGTCTGGATAGTTCCAAGAACATACTCATTCGTAAGAAATCGGGAGAACAATAATGCATTCGGTCAATAATAACCGCCTCTTTCATAACCGAATTAAAAATGGTGGGATCCAAATAGGTGATATCAGCAATAGGAATGAAATTCACAAAGACCTTATAGGTGCCAAAATGCACACCCGACTTTGCCTCTACATCTTTATAGCCCCGCTTGAAATAAATATCGGCTAATTCAAGCGCGTCCGAAAAGGCATTTTTACTATAAAAGTCATAATCGGGAAGTTCTTCGTCGTAATCGTAGAATTGCGCACTTTTGGGTAAAATATTATTGATGGCAGTGCCGCCGTATAAAAGCATCCGTTTTGTACGAATAAAATCCTCCACAATGGCTAAAATGTCTTTGACATCTTGATTCGTATAGACTTTCGCTGCGTATTTTATACCGGATTCATCCACGGCATGTCGTAATACGGCAATTTCGCATTCTTCAAATGTCATGGAATCATCACATAAATCCGTTTTGTATTTTCCCTTTTTCACCTGTTTTTTTGCGGCGGGCATAATTCCTTCTACTTTCTATTGAGATTTTTATATATTTTCCTCCTCCGCCTTTTTATTAAAATACCGAAGGGCTTTGGACATAGGGACAAAAGCGAATTTATTGTCGCTAAAGAATTGCTCACAATCTTCTAGGCCGGAATCATCATGATAATATTGATATGCGATAATCTGACATCCATGGTTTACTATGAATTCGCGAATCGTCGGATTGGGAACCGATATATTTGGTCCCGGACTCACGAATCGCATTGACGTTACATTTGTACTTACATTATCATTCATGATATATGGTGGGTTATTACATTCGCCCAAAACGGTTGTGTAATCATTTGTTCTCAGAAACTCGTTGCCGTTATTCATGTTTACGTATCTTTTCAAGTCATAACAGCTTAGAATTGATGAAGAATCATTACCAGTCGTCATTTGTGTAGGACTCGTTGTATTGTCTGTAGGTAAGATTAGGTTGAACACGGATCTTATTAAAGAATCAAATATTTCGTCCTGTTGTTGTGGGGGAAACGATAAAAAAGAGCCTAACCTATCTTTTAAATACTTAAGGAATTTTTTTGAATCGGTTTCACTTTTGGTATAAAAGGTATAAAGAAACATGGCATTTGCATTAAACTTTCGGTTCTCCAATGCATACATAATACCTTCTATATTTCTGTTCATGATTTGTCTAATATTATTATCTTCTTGTTGTTGCTTCAGATATTCAATTATAGGACCATTAGGAAATTGTGATAAAAAGTTATTTATTTCGTCATCTAAAATCTGTGTCGTGAACCCTTCTTTCACTTTCATTTGACTTGTTTCATCATTATATTTATTAATCGCCGCAGTATTTACTGAATTACACGTAGTATCAGCGTCATATTGATCATTTGTGAAAATGTCCGCCACGATGATTACTCTCCCCATGATGTCTTTTAATAATGTATTTCTATCAACAATAACTGCACTTCCGGACGCGTTGTTTTTATAAAATCGTGATATTTGTGAGTTACTAGGAAATAGAGAATCCAGAACCTTGGCGACTTCTCTATAGAGTGTTACATAGACATTATGATCCATGGCTTTGATACGGAGTTGAATAAAAAGTGGGTCAGCTTTTGTTGGTGACGATGTAAACGCTGTCACAATTGCTCGGTCAAGAATAATTTTAAGTGGAACATAGTTGGATGTAGTGATAGAAGTATAACTTGCATCTGTACTATAAGCCACTACTGGAAGTCTATTGACAAAATATACTTCAAAATCAATGAATCTGCATCCTCGTGTGAGTACCTTATCTAACATATCTAGACTAATTGTGTTATCACGGTCTAGTGCAGTATTATATGAAGCTTTGATACAATATTGATGCAAAGGAAGAGTATTTACAGTAGTGTTTAGTGCTAAAATATTATTCGGGGTCATGAACCCTTCATTGAAGGAATCCATCATCTCCAATCGGCGTTTATAGAGATAAAACAATACTACGGAAAAAATGATAATGATAATAGCCAATAATATTTTTTTAAAAAAATTCATTTAAAATATACACGGAAAAGAATATAATAATATTATATAAATATATCATTCATAAAATTCAATGCCAGGCGGATTACTAAATATAATTTCTGAAGGGAATAATAGTGTCATTTTAACTGGAAATCCGAGTAAAACATTTTTCAAAGTCACCTATTCCAAATATAGTAATTTTGGATTACAAAAATTTCGCATTGATTATGAAGGTTCTCGTGATTTACGATTGACAGAACCATCCACCTTCACGTTTAGAGTTCCGCGATATGCCGAGTTACTTATGGACACGTATCTGGTATTAACAATACCTGACATTTGGAGTCCATTACATCACCCAACTAACGATACGAATCAGAGATGGGTTCCTTATGAGTTTCGCTGGATTCGTAATCTTGGAACACATATTGTAAAGGAAATAGAAATTATGTGTGGTTCTCAGACTTTACAAAAATATTCGGGGGAATATTTGGCTGCAATGGTGGAGCGCGATTTTAGTGCCGAAAAAAAAGAATTATTCAACCGGATGACGGGAAATATTCCCGAATTTTACGAACCCGAAGATTCGCTGGGTCGCATTAATACATATCCCAATGCATATTATACAAAAAACTCGGTAGGCGCAGAGCCATCCATAAGAGGACGGGATATTTATATACCTATTAATACTTGGTTTACATTGGATGCACGATGCGCATTTCCGCTGATTGCATTACAATATAACGACTTGTATATTAACGTAACATTGCGACCCATCCAAGAGTTGTTTCAGATTCGTGATGTATATAACTATTCGCAATTATATCCCTATATACAGCCCGATTTCAATAAGACACAATTTCAAATGTATCGGTTTTTACAGACACCACCAGCGGTTCAATTGACTCCTGCAAATTACGGTAATCAAGTTTCAGTATGGAATGCGGATATACATCTTCTATCCACCTATTGCTTCCTTTCCAAAGACGAAGCGAGTAAATTCGCATTGGAAGATCAGGTGTATTTAGTGAAAGACGTATTTCAGCATAAATTTGAAAATGTAACGGGCGCACGAAAATTACGACTCTATTCAAGTGGAATGGTAGCTAGTTGGATGTGGTTTTTACAACGTAATGATGTAAACCTGAGAAATGAATGGTCTAATTACACGAACTGGCCGTATCGTACCATTCCTGGAGATTTACAATTGGCGCCGCAGGATAATTCATTGGATACGACCTATGCTCGCGGGCCATTTAATGATCCAAAAGATGGTGTCAATACGGGTATTTATATTACGGGGGATTTCAATGCAGATAATGAACGGAATATTTTACAAACACTGGGAATCTTATTAAACGGAGAATATCGCGAAAACTTGATGACGCATGGTGTGTATGAATATGTTGAGAAATATGTGAGAACAAAGGGTTCAGCAAAAGACGGATTGTATTGTTATAATTTCTGCTTGAATACGAGCCCTTTTGAATATCAGCCATCGGGTGCTATCAATTTAAGTAAATTCCGGTCTATAGAACTAGAGCTAACGACTTATGTTCCGACGATAGATCCATTAAATTCGGCCTTTGATATCGTGTGTGATGGTTCTGGAAATACACTTGGTGTAAGAAAAAACAATTGGCGGCTCTACGAATATAACTATAATATGACTCTCTTTGAAGAGCGTTACAATGTACTATCGTTTATTGGTGGTAATTGTGGAATGTTATATGCGCGATAAACTATCACAGATTTTATATCATAATATTATAATTACCATAATATTATGAATAATAACAGCGGTGAAACAAAATGGAAAAAATGTGCATTTAGAAAAAAACGGTCAAATATCACTTCAGATGATTACGAGATTCAATTAATGAACACTAAGATTAGGAATGTGAAAAAAAAGGCGACAAATTATAAAAATGTACCAGAACTCAACGATGTCTATGAAATGCCGTACGCAGAAACCATGGTAGAAGGTTTCTTAGACAATCCCGAGAGTAATAATAATTTTACTTCTATTGATGAATGTATTAGGAACGGTGATCCGGCTAAATGTGATTATGAAGGAATTATTTATCCTGACAAATCTACTGCGATCAAGTTTAATACATCCTTAATCCGTGGTATCAATAGTTTTTTCCAGAATTTTGAAAGTATTAATATGAAAATTGCTAAATATACATACACTGCATTTTCCGGTGCCCAAAATGTGATAAGGCATGGTTACGATTATAAAATGGATATTTTTCTCAAGGATATTTCCTATTATGATATTGAACTTGCTACTGAAAGCACTTCTGATGCGGCGAATCCTTCAAACAATCCAATGATTAGCGATTTCAATAAACGCAAGGATAAAAGTGAGGAATACGACAGATTTGTATGTAGACGTTTGGCCGAGGATATAAAACAGGCGATTGATAATAAAATAAATAATAAATCGTTTTCATTGAAATATATACCACAGGATTTGCATAATTCTGATCCGAATGAAGATCTGAATTTGGCAAAATACATTCACGACGTTATACTGATAAAGGACTACTTTGGTATTTTTGAGGCAGAGATTTTATGTGTATGGTGCCTTTATAATTTGTATTTTTTCATATACAAGGGCAAGGATATGCCGGAAATTTCACGAATGGGGCTATTTCTAAAAACATTGGAAAATCACTATCTATTTGTCATAGAATTTGTATTCAGTACAACCCTCGCTTTTCCCGAAATACTTACGAATATAAAAAAAAAAATGAGAGAATTGGCTGAATACAAAGACGCTGTTCTAACAAATGATTTTAGAATTTTGAAAAATATTATATCCAATAAGGCATCCATCATGATAATTCTATTCGTCTTTCTTTTACTTTTCTTAGCAACAATCGGAAAATTCATGAAGGGCTTTCTTTTAAAAATCGCGTTATTTGATATCTCTGCTCTTGTAGGCGCGACTGGCATTTCGGTTGGAATTTGTTACGCAATTGCACTTTTAGCATACATCTTTTATATACCCGATTTAGTTAAAGAAGGTAAGGCGGGCACATTGAAAGTAATGGGATATTTCTTTGGTTACATGGAATCATCATTAAAACTGGGACCAATAGGACTCGTCTTATTTGCTTTACTTATGATTTTTCATTTTGTAATCAATATAGTAATCGCCGTACCATTAGGGATGATTATTACCGTATTGTACTTTTTGTTCTGTATATTTGCAGGAATATTTTACTTGGCCGATCTTACTGCGTTTGCAAGAATTGATAAAGAGATTGATTCGGATTTGGAGTTTGAAATTAATCGGGCGAAAGAGAAAAGTACAGAGGTGGGACATAGTATATGGAGTAATATTTATTATATCATTTTACTCATAATAAAGTTCATCTATAATATGAAACATTCTATTGCACTAATCATTATTTGCTCCATTGTATTGAATGATATTCAAAAAAATGCTTCAAATGTGGCGGTTTGTAATTATATTTTTATGCCCATTTTGATAATAGCCATTATTATGTTTTGTTATATGACTGGGACGGTTTATGCAAAAAAGATAGTTGATTCACTTAAGGGGTTTGTTACTACTGCTGCTCCTGTTGCGACTTCTTCTCCTGTTGCAACTTCTTCTCCTATTGGGACTTCTTCTCCTATTGGGACTTCTTCTCCTGTTTCTGCTCCTTCAGGTACTTCCATTGCAGAAGGTATAACAAATCTTACTTCTTCCTTAAATCCAACACCACTTGCAGGTCCGAATACTACAGATAAAGGTAATCTGAGTACATTAATTGGAGATGCGTCAAAGTCACCGTCATCTGTGTTAAAAGGAATCAGCGGATTATTTGGGAAAAAGGTCTAAGGAAACGTGAGTGGGATTGTTTTTTTCTTCCAAAAATGAACAAAAATAACCTGTCGGTTCTCGGGTTCAATAACCAAAGCATGATCATCCTGATGAATTTCAGAGAACAATTTGATTTTGTAGTTTTCTTTTTGTATTTCATCTGATACAACAATGGTATACATTTGTTTGACACATAAATAATAGTCGCGGGTTAGATCCACCGGATCAATCTCATATAAATGTTTCAGGGCCAAATACACAATTTTGTTATTCGGCTGAGAACCCAAGATTCCTTGGAAAATAGTACCCGGAAATGCCGATAATACGGAAAAGAAATCATGGTTCTCCAAAACCGTTGTAATATCATCATAAACCATCGCGTCGCTATCTATGAATATGCCGCCCCGTTTATATAAATAATAATAACGGAATAGATCGGCCTTGTGTGCACCATCATGGAACCGATTGAAAATATCTACCATTTTTGAGAACTCGGCGTCCGGGTTCTCAAGAAAAAAGGCGATGCATCCCGCGTCATCATAGAATTCGTAGGCGAATCCCGGACATCTAGAAAGGAACATTTCTCGTAAATGTTCGGCCAGAGGTTCTCTCGCTGTTTGAAAGATTACTTTAGGTATCATTCCTTCGTCTATGCAAATTACTATAAATCATATTTTTATATTGATACAAATCCGTTATAATCAACATAAAAAAGTCTTCGCATAAATAAAAATACAGATATTTCGCAAAATGTCAAAGAATAAGAAAAAGGTGGAATATCGTCCATTCGTCAGCGTATGTACTCCCACATATAACCGTCGCCCCTTCATTGAAAACATGTTACGCTGTTTTCGTAATCAAGATTATCCAAAAAACCGCATGGAGTGGATTATCGTAGATGACGGAACAGATAAAATCAAAGATTTGATTGATAAGGCGAATATTCCTCAAATCAAGTATTTTTCCATAGATAAGAAAATGACATTAGGTGCAAAGCGTAACCTAATACATAAGCATGTAAAGGGTACGATTATTGTTTATATGGATGACGATGATTATTATCCACCCGATAGGGTTTCCCATGCAGTGGAACGCCTTGAATCCAATAAAACAGCCATGTGTGCGGGTGCAAGTGAGATTTATATCTATTTTAAATCGCTGAATCGCATGGTTCAGTGTGGCCCTTATGGACCGAATCATGCAACGGCGGGAACTTTTGCGTTTCGCACAGAATTATTGAAATCAACACAATATGAAGATGAGGCCGCATTGGCTGAGGAGCGGGCTTTTTTGAAGGAGTACACTGTTCCATTTGTCCAATTGGATCCTCTAAAAACCATCCTGGTATTTTCCCATGAACACAATACATTTGATAAGAGAAAAATGTTGGATAATCCCCACCCGGATTATTTGAAGACTTCCAATAAGACAGTGGATACGTTTATTCATCGTGCAAACGAAGGGCCCATTAAGGATTTTTTTATGAATCAGATTGATAAACTTTTGGAGAACTATGAGCCCGGGCTACCGAAAATGAAACCCGATGTGTTGGAACAAATCAAAAAAATAGAAGCAGAGCGTGCAGAGATTTTGAAGAAAGCACAGGCCCAACATCAAGCAGTCATTTTACATCAGCCAGGAAAAGATCCAGTAGAATTATCTTCGGAAGATATTGTGAAATTGATTCAACAGCAACAGCAGGGACTTCAACAGCAACAGCAGGGACTACAAGAGCAACAGCAGCTACTTCAACAGCAATATCAGACAATCAGTGAGATGCAAAATCTTCTACAACAGACACAAATGACAATGAATATATTATCAGCCGAAAATTCGGTGTTGAAACACCAGATATCATCACATAGTGAAGTTGAGAATGCAAATAGAGAACTTGAGAATGCAAATAGAGAACTTGAGCAGTTACAAGAATTGGTAATACAATTACAAACCCAACTTATTGAGAAGACGCAAGAGAATAAGAACTTGATTGCCACAAAAGAGGAGGAATTCCAGAAGGTTAGCGACGAGATGCGGGAAACAATAAACAGATTACAGATGGAACTTGAAAGAGAAAAGATGCGAAGTGTGGAGCCCGCACCACTTCCATTAACAACGCCAATTATTTCAGTTCCGTCAAAAACAGAGCCGGAAGTGAAAATTTTTGTCAATGAATAGCCTAGTGTGGCCGATTTCTCTAGTTGTTGTATGATATACCCTGATGACGGGTAACCGCGCATATTTTTTCCACTATTTTTTTATGATATTTTCGGTACATTTCTTCCGAAAATCCCATGATTTCACATACCTCACGTATGGTCCTTATTTTTTTCAGTGTTTCTAAGTTGTATCGGTAATACATCATCTCTCGCTCTATTGGGGTCAATATCAGCGGATCGTGGACAATCGCGTAGATTTCGCGAAATCCTTCGTCTATGGATGGAGGCGTAATTCGCTTTTCTTCCTTTCCGTTCTCTAATAAATATTTGTATCTCCGCTGTTTTGTTGAAACGGTAATACCCTTGTAAATTTCTTGTTTCATATAAGGTGTTGCATAATGGGTAAGGGTAGAACAATCACCATTAAATCGGTTCAGTGCCTTGTAAAAACCATGGCACATATCTTGATACAACTCGTCATGTGCATATGCTCTGAATGTCCGCTTATGAATACTATTATAGTATGTAAAGGTAATCAATGCTGGATTTTTTTCAAGAAATGCATCACATTCTTTCCTTATCCATGGTAAATAATGTAAGAACACCACGTGTTTCACTTTTTCACGGATTGGTTTAGGTGTCCGATGATTTCCTATAATATTCTTCACCATTTGTTGTTGCGTCGGGGTTAGATAACCCGATACAACATTCGTTATGGCAAAAAATGCCACGAATTGTAAAACTAGAAACTTCATTATGATATATCATATACTGTAGTTATCTTTATACCAAATGAACAAAAGCATGATTCGTATAACCATCCAAAAATTTCGTCATCGTTGCCTCTTCTATCTCCTTGTTCTCTAACATATCTTTAAAGTGTCCCTGTATTTCTTCCACTATAGGTTTACGGCCATACATATTGGTAAAACTAGTTACATACTCATCAATCTTTTTCGTTTGCTCCTTGTGCCGATTGGCGATTTCTACGACGCTTTTATGAAAACTATTTACAAAATCCTTCTTCTTATTCAGTTTATCCAATTCTTTCTGTGCGTCTTCTTGTTCCTTTTGGCGAATCGCGGTTTCTTTACTCAAGAGTTCCATCTCCTTGTTTTTTAAGAACTCGGTTTCCTTTTGACGGATCGCATTCTCCTTATTCATAAGTTCCAGTTCCTTATTTTTCAAATATTCACTTTCTGCTATATTCCCCGCTTCCAGATCAATCTCATCAGAGGAATCAACAAGTTTTGACGCATCTTCTTGTATCTGTTTATACCACGGATGGCGGTATTCATTCGCGCTGATAATGACATTACAAATATCGGGCTTCTTCAAATTTTCAAAATATTCACGCTCGGGGGAACCATCCTTTCCCTTCAACGTGTTTGTAAATTCCGCGATAATTCGCGGATGTATTGATGGGCTCGTCTCCATGAGACGGTCAAACTCTTGACGGCATGATTTGATGAAATGCCCTGCATCGGTTCTCTCATTTTTCGCCTTTGCCAACTCAATACGAATATTTCTTGCGAATTTGTCCCATGAGATCGCGGCGACCCTATGTGCCTCATTCAGCTCCGAGATTTTCAAATACTGTTGTACCGTGGTCAATATACCTATGAATATATTTAGTGCACCGATTACCATAGGTGAAAACGATTGGAAATTGACAGGAAGACTTGCTTGTGCGAATGACGCCGTCCCACTGATCGTTGATAGAGTAATAGCAGGGATGGTAAACCATGCATGCAGTGTAGAATAACGTGAATGTGAACGCGCGTTCATCCATTTATAACATTGGGCCACATCGCACCATTCCACCATAATCATTTCATTCTCAGGCGACCATTCAATGAACTTGCTGGGTTTAGAATTCGTATTGTTTGCATTCGTTTGGCTACTCGTTGCATCGCCCCCCGGTTCGCTTGTATTTTTTTTCGTATCAGAGTTAGAAGCCGAATCAGACTTATCCATGTTTTTATTCTATAATATATATTCAAGGAAGATAAAGATGTCTTACTATAATATAATAACAAACACAAAATGCGTTTTGTTTCTACCTTTACTCTTTTGGTTACATTTTTACTAAATGTTTCCGCAACGGATACTGCATTCCGTAGTCGTTTTTTTAAGTGGATGGATGACTTCCGTATTACTATAGGTTCTCATACTACTTTAGAACAAGTTCTTATGAACTGGATTACCAATGATAAATACATTGAAGAGCATAATGCTAAGAATCTCTCCTATTCTCTCGGACATAACCACTTGTCGGGGATGAATACAAGCGAATACCGCGACTACCTCGGATTCTCGCAGGACTTTCAGAGTGTTGTTCCGCGCTATTCATTTCCCAACCCTTTTTCCAAGAGTTCGGCCAAAGCCCCTGCTTCCATCAATTGGGTAGAAAAAGGCGCAGTGACTCCCGTCAAGGATCAGGGCCAGTGCGGTTCTTGCTGGTCATTCTCTACAACGGGTGCTCTAGAGGGTATTTATGCGATTATTACTGGTGAACTCACCTCTTTTTCTGAGCAACAGCTCGTGGATTGTGATACTTTACGTAATGGTGGTCGCGACCATGGTTGCAATGGTGGCCTAATGGATAATGCATTTGACTGGATTTCTTCCAATGGGGGTCTCTGCACCGAGGCTGAATATCCTTATGTTTCAGGGACGACTAAGAAGGCGGGTACATGCGTAGAATCATGTACCAATGTTAAGGAAAGCCAAACAGCAGGTTTTGTTGATGTCACTCCCAGTTCCGATGCCGATTTTGTTCTGGCGCTTTCCAAACAACCCATTTCCGTTGCCATTGAGGCCGATCAGAAGGATTTCCAGCTTTACAAGTCAGGAGTTTTCACTGGCGCATGTGGAACCAAGTTGGATCATGGTGTCTTGGCTGTTGGATACACCGCCGATTATTATATTGTGAAGAATTCGTGGTCAACTTCTTGGGGCGACGGAGGATATATTCATTTGGCAAGGGGTGATAAATACAATAATGGTGATGGTCAGTGTGGTATTCTTATGCAGGCCAGCTATCCCATTCTATAATGTCTATCTGCGTTTTTACATCATGATATTTTATGATGCAAAAAAATCTAGATTTCGGTGAATTGCTCTCCGTTGCGAATGCACCAAAGAGGCTGTTGGTTCTCAAAAAAATAGATGGATAAATAATTATCTATCTGATTATCATCTTTATTGGCTGAAATGGATTTGATTTTACGAAGGGGCGTCGTTTTATTCAAAATATACAGAGGTTCTCCAACAAAAACCGCGAATCGTTTCACTAGTTCATTTTCCACCAATGGATACATGGAAAAAATGAAGGCATCACCGAAAACATCGTGTTCTGTGCTATTTCGCACCAGCGATTTGGAGTTATTCTTCATTTCATTGGAAGAATAGGCGATATTCCGATATTCTAGATCGCGTTCTCCTAAAGGTGCATCAGAATCTGCTATTTCACATAAATAGAGACAAATGGGTAGAGATACTCTATCGTCCGCATTATTCGTCAAGGATATTAAAACAGGATGTAGATGGAACAATGTAAAAACGGTGTTATCTACCTCGGTACCGAGGACTTTTCGTTCGTTGAGGATTTCATCCATAATGGCCCAGCGTTGTTTTTCCGTAACCAAATTAAGATCAATATGTGTCATATCATAAAAAACAAACAGGCAATCCTCTTTGGACCCTTTGTCTTCATTTTCCAAGAATCCACAATAGCTCGTTCTCACAGAATCGGTTGCGGAAACTTGGCTCATTATTTTTTCGTCACATCGGGTTTCAAATAATTCCTTTATTTTATCGGGTTCATTCGGAATATCGGATTCTTCTAGAATGACACTTGGAAAATGGTATTTCGCCGACTGGTTTTTTTCCATCAGGTATTCCAAAAAGGGTTCTTTGCATAAATCATTCACTTGAAACACACAGAAATAAAGGGTCCATTTTCTGGGCTTTCCCTTTCCAATAACAGCTGCAATATCATTTTGAAGTTGCTTGTTATCATGTAAATAAAAGTATTCATGGGAATCAATCATATAGGTTTTTTCCGCTTGTATAAATGAGGAAGGAACGTTTAGAGTAACCATCTCTCTAGTTTTGGGAACCATTTCGTCTACAGTTTCTTTTTCTTCGGGGTTGGGTAGGATAGATAGAACGGCATTCCCCACTTTTTTCAAAGATTTAGTAACAGTATCGTTCGGGTTCTCTGCCTTTTCTATTTTGTCGTCGGATTTCTTTACTATTTCATCAAAATGGTTCAGAATAGCGGCCTTTTTACTTAATATGTCTAATGGTGATGGCATTATGATTCTGTTTCCTATATATTTTTACAAGGATAAAAAAGAAGGATAATACACCAATCCTTATATTTTACTAGTTTTCAATCTCTATTCGTCAACGGATAGACCTCAATAAATACAGATATTGTAATCATAGTTCTCCAATTCCAAAGTTGTTTAGAAAAAATCTAGTCACTTTTATATAGATACGAGTCTCATGGAACGTGGTCTTACAATGCTTGTTCATGCGATTCTTATTTCCATATTATTGTATTTTATTATGATCTATGGATTTCAGCAGAAATCGGAAATGGCGGAGGACCGTAGCATTATTATAGGCGCAATTATTCTTATTTACATGGTACTCTTTGGACACGGATTACCGGGGAAAATAAACAAGAACATCTCTGGATAGATGATCATGGCAAATATATTTTTATGGTCTATATCTTTTCGTGAATATATTTATTCACGAAAAGAAATTAAAGATTTATCCTGTTAAAGAATAACCACAAAGCGAGACAGTGATTTATTGAAAACATTCTTTTCAAGAAATATGTACGAAGGAGACCCATACAACCCGGCGAGCGAGCCATCCGAATCGGAATATGATACGGCAACCATTATATCCGATATAACCAACGATAAACAGAAGCAGCGAAATGCACTGTTGGAGTCTTATCGTTCAATGGATAAGGGATATTACAAAATAAAGAGGTTGATTGACGGAAAACTCAAAGCCGTGGAGGTTTATTCAACTCCCACTACTCCGGGCGCTGTTATCCGTGATGCAATTCATGGTGGTCTATTTCTTCAATCCAAAGTGGGTTCCGCACATGAGGACCTTTTTTATAAGGTGCGAATGGCCACAGTAACACCGAATATCCCAGGTGATTCCGTTACTCTGTTTTTTGATAACCCTGAACAATGCGAAAGACACTTGGGGCTTACAATTGGACAGGCTACGAAGGAACTATGGAAAAACAATAACCATGCAGCACGTTTTGGCAAGGGAATCTAAAAAAGGAACAATAAAAACAATAAGAAAAAGGCAATAAAAACATCTGTATAGATAAAATAGAAACATTATGTTGTGTTCTATTTTATCGGTTTTTTTGATTTTAATACCACAGGATACAAGTCATTTACATAACAAAATAAATCAGGGAATATCAGTCGTTTATCAAAAAACAAAAAATGCCGTATTTCCATTTAGGATACGAAATATTTCACAATCGGATTATCCACATGAATTTTCTCCCGAAGCAAGCACATATGATATTACGAGGCTGCATCACCAAATGCGATTATTGAAATATTTAGAAAACCCACATATTGGAGAAGTGGATAAACTCCGTGAAATAGAAGAAATGCCAGACTTATTGAACAACAATTCAAAATATTTGACAAATTTATTTGCCGGGGGGTTATTACGTGATTGGTAGATATATCCATTGTAACATGTATCCAAAATAAAATATAGGTTTATAATAAAATGTATGAAGATGTTGGTCTTTCCCTTACGGGATATTTTTTCGTTGGCATAACCACATTTATATTAGCATATGTAACTATAAACGATACGTCAATTATAGATAAAGCGCCTGATAATAGTTCAAGTAAACAAGTTTCTATGATACCCGAAGCCATCGCGAAACCAATATCCGATATGACATCATCGCTTCCATCTGTCTCGGATGTGACATCATCAGTTGCCTCACTGAATCCATTCAATAAAGAACAAAAGGTAAGTGGTGGTAAAAAACGGGGAAGGAAAACTAAAAGACGACGATAAGCAACCTCGTTGAATTTTATTCATTATTATTATAGACATAATGATAATGAACATTGTATGGAATTTATTACAAACATTTTTCAAAAAACAGGTCAATTTGAGCTGGATCGGCACCGACAACCGTCATATCCGGAATATAATTCAGATTACCAGAGATATAGCATAGAATAGCAGGAACGCCATTGACCCGACGCTTTGTTTTCAAGAAGGCATAGATTTCAAAAGATTCATCAATATCAATGACGCAACATTGAACAGTGGCTGGCATTTTATCCATCCAATCATGAACTTGCTTTTCAATCTTTTTACATGGCCCACACCATTCGGCGCCGAATTTTATAATCAATTTACCCGGATTGTTCGCCAAGAGCTCACCAAAATGTTGTGTGTTACGAATCTCGGTTATTATTGGAAGCGTTGATGACATGCTTGATGTTTTATATATTTTACCAGTGGTTATTTTTATACCCATTTTACGAAAACGATTGTATTTTTGTGTAGCCAATATATATATAATCTAGATGTCAAATCCCAAGATTCATTATATCAGTTTTTATTCCGAAGGAGAACCCTATGATAAAGGATTAAATTTATCAAATTCAAAGCAAATATTGACAGACTCTTTGAACGGCACGGATATGACGTATTCTTTTTATTCCCCCCGCATTCTGAAAGAAATGGGCTACGGCGAATTCGTTAAGGAACATGAAAATGCGGGTCTCGTATCTGCAAACCCAAATATGAATTATGTGGGGTTTTGTGCATGGAAGCCTTTAATCATGTTATTAGAATTGGAAAAAATGCAGGATGGAGATATTTTAGTATACAGGGACAGCAACTGTGAAAAATGGCCCCAATTGAAGGATTTTGATCATTTTGATGAGAAAGTAAATGAAGTAATAGAAAAAGCCAATTTTGATTTTTTTATGCCAACGGATGGTAATAACGTGGGCTCTTTTTGTAAAAGCAATGTAATCCGAGATTTGGCGATTGACGTAGAGTTTACTAGAAAATCACCTTTATTGATTGCTTATATTGCCATTTGTAGAAAATCTCCCACATCTATTGCAATATTAGAAGAATGGAAAAGCGGTTGTTTAGTAGACGAACATATAAACGGAGAGCAATATGGAGAACTATTTCCGGAATTTAGATGGTACACCCCAGAGCAAGGAATTTTGTCTGTCATCATTTCCAATTACATATATACTGGTAAATATAACATTCCTAAAAACTATCCAAATATCATTCTGGAAGATAGAGAAATAGGAAAAATAATAATAATAGAACCCAAAGAAAATATAACCGAAAATTTCAGTGAATTTCGTGAATCCTTATGGAATGAATATTTCCCTTATATGATTCTTTTGTTTATTGTTTTGTTTGTCGTTTTTTTCGTATTTCGTAAAGAGGTTCTCAAACAACTAAGAGGAGTTTTCCGAAAATGAATCAAAAACCTCAGTATGGTATTCACCCCGTTTTATTTTCGGCGGAATTATTATTATAGATAGTAGATCAAGATGTCCTCCTCCCAGCAAAACCATAATTTAAACATTCAAACCTATTCATTTGCCGAAATTTTAGCCCTTTTTAATCTATCCTACGACATTTCTTTGGAGGATATGAAACGAGCCAAAAAACAGGTTCTCATGATACATCCAGACAAATCCCGACTCCCGGCCGATTATTTCCTCTTTTATAAGAGGGCATTTGAACAAGTCGTGCAATATTTTGAGAACCAACAGAAAATCAGCAAAACACCCACCGAAGAAAATACAAAATACAAGGTCCCCGTACCAGATATTAATAAGAACAATTCCCGACATATTACCACGAAAATCAATGAAATGGACAAGGAGGTATTCCATACCAAATTCAACCAATTATTTGAAGATAACATGATGAATCGGCCAAATCCACAAAAGAACGAATGGTTCTCTGGACCCGAACCCGAACATGCATTTACGGAAAAGGTCCAATCGGCTGGTGGAATTACTGCAGCGTTTGATCAAATGAAAGAGCGCAATGCGGCGCTCATCGTGCATCGGGGAATCCAAGAAATGCGAGGAAATCATGGTGGAAGTTCTCTCTATGATGGGGAAGGAGAAGAAGACGATGGAGTCTATATCACATCGGACCCTTTTAGTAAATTGAAATACGACGATTTACGAAAAGTTCATAAAGACCAGACTATTTTTGCAGTAAGTGAGAGGGATATTAACAAGGTCCAACAATATGGTTCGGTGGATCAATACCAACGCGCCAGGGGTGGACAGAATTTGACACCCCTTCAAAAAACCGACGCTGAACGGATACTGGAACAGAGAGAAAAAGAGGTACAACAGCGGATGGCGAATCTTCAACATCGGGCGAATTTAAAAAGCATGGAATATGCCGAAAAAAACAAACAGGTTCTCTCCTCCTTTTTATTTTTGGAAGGGAAATAGGGGGAATTATCGTCTACGAGTTCGTCGTCGGTGATTTTTCCTTTTCTTTTTCGTTTTACGGCCACCTTTGCTACCTTTACTATTTACTATTTCCAATTTTCCACTGTCTAATAGTTCTCTAACAATTTCTGAACAAGTTTTACCAGAATAGTCATTTTCAATTTCTGAAAGTAGTGAATCTTCGGACAAACCTTTTTGGGTTTCCAATGTTCCACTCTTTAATAGTTGTTCAACAATTTTTAAACAAGTTTTACCATGATACTTATTTTCAATTTCTAAAAGTACTGCATCTTTGAGCGAACCTTTTTGGTTACCGGTTGAAGAATGGGCACCTGGACGAAATGAAATGAATTCATAGTGATATTCACCAATATTAACCATACAAATTCTATTCTGTAAATCTGCGAGAATTTGTGGTAAACCGTTACTATTTGACTCATTATAATCATTGAAAACTGATAACAAAATACCACATTCATTCAATGACTCTCGTACAATTGCAAGTTCCAGTTCACAAACATATGTCTGTTCCCCTCTTTCTTTATGCAATATTTGTTGTTTGTAGTCAGATATCATTTTTTCAGGGTTTGTTTCTCTTTTTAACTTTTGAATATTATTATATGAAAAAATTTCCCGTAATTGACGTGAAAATGTGGAAATATATTCTTTAAACGAATCAGAATCTAAAGTTTTAAGAATCTCTATTAAACGTGTAATTGCTTCATCAGAATTTTGAGATATGAATTCACGCATAAATTTTGCAAAACCAGCATCGGTTGAACAACTGTATGATTCATTACGGAGTTTCGGCTTAATATGAAAACAATATTTATCAAGTAATTTTCTTTCTTTTAGTCCTTGGTGTAATGCCAAAAAAAAACAATCACCATTACCAGCATTATATATTACATTCTTTTCATTAATATTAGCATATTCAAATTCGTTTTTTTCTAAAAACTCCTTTAATTCTTTTAAACGAAATTGTGAAATTATTGTTTTTTCTCTCTTACCAAATTTTTGTTTAGTTTGAAAAATTTTATATGATTCTTCAATCGTTATTGCAGCTGGAGTATTAGCAATCGTGTCACTTTGAGGGAACCCTCTACGCGCTCTATCTTCTAATCGTTGCAATTCAATCAGTTCATCATGATCAATCACTTGTGATTTGGTTGTGGACGCCGATTCGGGGTTACCCAACTTAGATGAGGATGATGATTGAGGATTCACTGGAGGTTGAGTTATTTGCCGCGTTATACTGTTGAGATATTCGGAAAAATTGGTTGTGGACGCCGAATTGGGGTTACCCAACTTAGATGAGGATGATGAGGATTCTTGAATCAATGGAGTTAGAGTCTTATGTCGCGCTCGCCTGCCGAAAATTTCGGAAAAATTGGTTGTGGACGCCGAATTGGGGTTACCCAACTTAGATGAGGATGATGAGGATTCTTGAATCAATGGAGTTAGAGTCTTATGTCGCGTTCGCTTGTCGTAATTTTTGGGGTTTGACATTGACCGAGGTGTCCTGTTTTGTAAAATTTATACTATATTATCAATATATTATAAATTACGCAGATCAAAAACAAAAATGCAAGTCCATTATCTTAAGGTCTATCCGTGTTTTTGTATCCATTTAGATACAAAAACATGGTTAGCTGCTATCTCTTTCACGGACGAATTTCATTCGTCCACGAATAGAGATTAAGGTCTATCCGTGTTTTTTAAGCTTCGCAAAATCCATTTGGATTCCGCTTCGCTTAAAAACGTGGCTAGCTGCTATCTCTTTCACGGACGAATATAATTCGTCCACGAATAGAGATTAAAGACTAAAACTACGCCCAAGCCAAGGTTTTTCTAAATCCAGCATCAGACTCTTATAATCCACATTTCGCTCTTCAATATCACTATAGCATGCAGCCTGAACGACTGTCAATGGTGTAATGAGATACCAACGGTCACCCTTTTGTAGACGCTTCCAGTATATATCCAAGGCATACATCGGTTTATTATTGGGTTCCCGCATAAGGTACCCAAGACCTTCGCGCATATTGGCTAAAAGTGTCTTATAATAATGACGATTTACGATATATCCAGTCCCACACTGACAGTTATAAACCCTGCTCCATTCTTCCGTAATTCTATCAAAGGGAGGGCCGTTGTTTCCGCTCACGAAGAGAACATCCCATTCCGTTCCCGAATCGGCGAATTTTTGTAGACTGTTTTTGAAGACGGGAATATCAAGAAATTGAATGTCGTCTTCCATGATACAAATCTGCGGATAATCATTTTGCATTGCCATTTCCAGACATTTGATATGACTGATCATACAGCCTACTGCACCCGATTTTGTCTTCACCGCATTAAACCTTTCACCACTTACACCCAATAAGGCAAACTGGTTCTGCATATGAGCGAGGCGGTCGGTGCGATGCTCCAAATTGATATAGAGGATATGATTGAGAAGCTCCATCGCAAAATTATATAGATTTATAATGCAGGCATATTTTATATGAGTTTTTTATAAAATATTTCCATTTTACTGTAAAATTGAAGCGCTTTCAAATCATTTATTATTATTATAAACCTCATGAAAAATGTCATCAATGATTCTTTCCCAAAAGCACTGCGAAAAGAAGCTACGAGAAATCCGCGCTTTGAAACAAAAACAGAAACATAACAGCGAAGAACTGGGGAAGATACAAAAAGAAAAATACTACGAAGATACTATTAAACGCCTTTATAGAAAGGTTCTAGATGTTTTACCGGATGATGTTCAGCAATATATTTTGGGTTTTGTAGACACCAATACCAGACTCAAATTCCTTAAAACAATATACACTCCAGATTTTGTTAATGCTAAATTATCGTCATTATGTAACAACCGTGTTACTATTAAGAAACTGTTTTCTTGTCTAAAATATGTGAGACGAATATTTACAGAGTATTTTCCCAAAGATGGCAACATTTATAGAGAGTGGGGGTACTATGTAGAAGATTGTAAATATTACCCAAAAAATCTTGAATATTTTATGCAAAGACCGCCTCGTAAAAACAAAAGGTGTTACGTTGATATTCTCATTTCTATCATTATTATATGCATTAAAAATTATACGAGAATTTACGCAACTAATAATAATGATATTCATGAAAGAGAAAAAGATATGATAAAACTATTTTCCAGAATTAAATCTATGTAATCCATCTCTATGATCTTTAATGTCTATCCGTGGTTTTAAGCGAGGCGGAATCCATTTGGATTTTGCGAAGCTTAAAAACCGTGGCTAGCTGCTATCTCTTTCACGGACGAATAGAGATTATTCTATATAAGAGATAATGTAAAATGTTTCAATAAAAAAATTGAATCCCTTTTTATTACATTTTTCAAAGATATCAACCACCAACATCATAAGCAAAATCAAAATGACTCCATACATCTTCATCTTTATATGTGTATTTGGGTTTTCAATCATAATCCCATATACCACGGCAAAGTATCGTGGTAGAGTCTATGGTATGGGACCTTCAACGTCAGGAGAAAAAAGACGTAGAGCACAGTTAGATTATGAACTAAAGCATGCATATATGTTAGCAGTAAGACGCGAAAAACCAGAAATCACTATATGGGATTCTGATTTTCGGAATGGAAACCAGCCCAATATTTGCGAATTTTGTAAAAATTTGAACTCTACTTGGTTTCACAAAATTAAAAATAGCCGGAATGATTTGCATTTATCTAGAGTAGATTTACAAAAAATAAAGGAAATGTATATGGTGTATGTTTATACGAATGAAAAAGACAAATTCCCCTATACATGGCGTGACCCGAATGAATGGCGCGATAAAAATGGCACACCGTTACGCCTGAGAGATATTTCAGAAGAAGAAATCAATAGATTTTATTTCAGAAGATGCCCACAGCCAATGGTAAGTATTATTGATGTAATATCATTTATTGGAACAGTAATGGCAGCATTCGGTGGTATTGTTTTGACTGCAGCGATTTGTGCGTCTATATAAATATTTAATTATCACTTTCTACGAGTTCTTTTCCATTGGTTCGCAAAAAATATAAAAAATAGAGATCTGGAATACAAAGAAACGCGAATGACATCTATCATATTTGTAGGAGGATTTGGTGCAAGTAGTCATTATTCAGAACCGATGTGTAGAGAACTTCAAAGACTAACACAAATTCCCGTGTACAATTTCCATTTACAGCACGGTTGTTCTTTACAAGAGGAATGTTTTTTTATTGAGAAACATTTGAAAAAATATGAAAAAAACCGACATATTTTGATCGGGTTCTCAACAGGTTGTTTGATTGTCATGGAATTATTGAAATATTTGGAAGTTCATCAAGTCATTTTATGTAATCCGGCCGAAATACTCACGCGATTGAATTATCCACTCGTAGAATCGTTATTGGAAAAATCAGAAAAAACCCGGAACATTACGACCTATTTGCCGATTTGGGAAAAAGAAAGTGCCAGGTTCTCCAAGTTCTCCATATTTGCATGGAAATTGGGATGGTTCTTATTAGATGCGCTCTGGGCCTTTACGAGATGGACCATTGGTATAAAGCGAATGTCCCAAATCTATTATCATTATGTGGCAAGACATGTCAATGAACCCCACGCGGATGAATTCGCGCGACTTTTATTTCAGAAAGATTTGAAAGATTTACGGAGAACCTTGACCGAATGCCTATTGAAACCGTCGCTTCATGAAAAAATAAGGGACTGGCCGATGAAAGTCCATATTGTAGAGGGATTAGACGATACACTCTATATTCCATACAGTAATCTTTTATTTCAACATAATAAAAATGTTATATTACATCGTACGACGGGAGACCATCATATGATATATCATTACCCGAAAATTACCGCAGAACGAATTGCTGGGATACTTTACTAGTTTCTAGTAGACCATACCGGTCTATTAGAAATACCGCCACAGGGGCTCGAACCCTGGACCACACGCTAACTTTTTGCTATTATATAAAAGGCGTGCACTCTACCGACTGAGTTATGGCGGTTTTTACACAAATAAACCAATTCATTTATCAGTTTGCACATCTATTTATGAAATAGTTTTTATCCTAACCCTCCCCCCGAATTTATTTGTCTCTTTGCCTTTATATTCTTTGTGCAGACACAATTTTTGAGTTACCTATGAAGATTTGGTTACAAAATCATTTTTTATGATGGTCGCATTGGCATACGAGTCGCGTATAATATTTTTTGATAATGCCGTCCTCCATTTCTTTCCCCGAGTACTTCCTCTTATATAAATTATGCACAGATATACCAAATTCTCTATCTTTTGTATTATAAATCATAAATTCACCACATGATTTACAATTTCTAGCAAAGAAATTCGTCTCCCGGACGGGTGGACGCGTTTTTTTATTATTTGAAAACCGCTTAACCTTTCTCGTCAAATTCACTGACCAGAATTCACCGTCTTCTAGTCCTGCTCCAAACATTTTCATTGCATCATCCGTTCTTCTATACCATTGTAAGCGACTAGATACGGCGTTTCTGAATTTATAACAAATTTTTCTCATGCTTTTTTTATGCTTGGCACTCTCTATCGTTTCAAAACAGTAGCTTTTTATTTCATCCTGTAGTTCTGATGGTATATCAAGCCGGTTTATGTAAAGTTGCTTAAGGCATATCACTGGAAGACCCATATCCTTTTCGTGGATAAATGTATTTATGCCCCTAAGAATTTCTCTTACGTTATTCTGTGTCATGTTTGCTATTCTGGATACTTTCCAAATCTCCATAAAAAATTGATTCAATTTTTACAAAAAACATCTCTCTATAATATAAATGGACGATCATATCAAGATAAAGGGTGAAAAAGGCACGAAAGGAAGAAAGGACAAAAATAAGAAAAGCGTTTACAGCAGTAAACATGTTAGAAATCAAATACAGAGTAATCCGAACAATGTAAATGTAAATAATAGAGAAATAAAAAACACGGATAGAGATAGCAGCTAACCACATTTTTTAAGCGAAGCGGAATCCAAATGGATTTTGCGAAGCTTAAAAACACGGATAGACCTTAAAATAAGCATTCACCATTATTCATCTAGCAATTTTATAAAATCATTCGTCAACATAAATCTCTCTAGAATTTCTTTTGTAATAATCTTTCTACCCATATCCCTTAGTCTATTTAATAACAGACCCATGATTTCGTGTACTATCCATAATATTAATTCTTCGTCAGTATCAACTTTTACTTCTCGTTGATAAGTTTCAAGTAAATCAAGCCGATGTAATATTTCTCTATATTCGGAAGGTGTTCGCCTGTTAATATAGTTTACTAACACATCTGCTGCATCGTCTTTTATATTTGATTGTTTGGTGATTAATGCGGAATATTCGTGGTTGGTATCAATAAAATTATGTAGTATTCGTTTAATATCATCTTTCGTGAGTTTTTTTTCTGCATTTTCCAGTTGCATATTTCCGGGTGAAATTCTTAAAATAGATGAGGAAGTGGAAGATTGACTTGATGAAGGGGTGCGACTTTTTCTCGTTTTGTGTTGTTGTAGTTGTTTTTTCGCACTTTTACACTGAAATTTTTCATCTCGTTGTTCACCTGGCTTGCATTTTTTTACACAGCGATTCGTATTCGGATTCAATTCCTTATCATCTGGGCAAATAATCCTCTTTTTCTCCTTTTTTACCACTGGTTGTTTCATAGACCTTAATATATAGCTAGATATTTCATGAGTCATATGTTAGAGTAAGTCGGACAAACTCACTATCCGGACTGAAGTGATCCGCATCGGCAGTCGTGATCTCTGCCCTTACATCAACCACCAATCCGCTTATTTTTTTACTAATATCATAAAAGCAATGGTTTAATTGCATGACCTCTTCTGCTCTCTGTGTTTTCTCATAAATGGTCTCCGATTTTACCCAACTCGCGAAACCCCGTTGCATTGCATAACACATGATAATTTTGTTATGTAAACCGCCTTCATTCTCGTAGAACCGAATGACTTTCATAAACAAACGCGAAAGCGTCACCATATTATTTGTGGGGAACTTATTATATACATTCGCCTCTTCAAGCATTGCTTTGAAGATTTCATTCAACTCGTCCTTTTCTTCGTCAGCAACTTCGTCAGTTGTATTAATAGCAATCGTATCAAACATACTGGATGATTTCTTGAAATCACGGATATGTTTCACGAGTCGTGCAAATGCCGGCGCACGAATCACCATTTCTTCACTAATAGATGACTTATTTTCCATGGTAGGTTGTTCAAACGATGCGTATTTTGATAATAATTTAAGAAGGTCGTATCACTTTCAATTTTTTCCGAATCGGTTCTCATATGCCTTGGACATATATTGGCTCACTATAAGCGAATTATTCCCCGAATCATAATGAATAACTAAGAACCATGGGCAATCACCAAACATATAAACAGTGATAGTACCGTCCATTTTTCTTCTGAACATGTCCAAAAATAATTGGTGTGGCTCATCCACAATTCTATTCCGGAGAACCCCCTCCATGATACGTTCTTTTATTGATTTTTCTACATATTCGTTGAATATGATTTCGTCGTCCACGGTCAATGCCCAAGAATCCGCAGAAATGTTTTCCGCCAATTCTTTCAGGAACTCTCCGTGATATGCTTCTGGATTTCTGATATCAACGGAATAAGAAGGTTGCATTAGTATAAATTCAATGGGTGGAAGGCCGGACATTTTTTGATTTACAGAGAACCCGACTTATATTCTAGTACATGACATGATACATTTATTATCTTTACATAGAAGATTCATTCATGGATTCATCGTTGCTTACTTCTGTTTTTGTTCCTGATTCTGCATCTTGAGGGCCTTGAATCGCGTTCGTAGAATTCTTTGTCAAAAGAAGGTCATATAATTGTCGCATCATTGACTGCATTTCTTTTATTTGTTCTCGCATTAGACCAACTTCCGATTTCACTTCATTCATTGCATCGGTAGAATAGGCGACCGGTGTTTGTAATTCAATCACAGGTTCCTTCCATGTCACCATTTTTGCCGGTTCTTCGTTATGAATATGGAGTCTATTTACGGGTTGGACTTGCTGTTGTTGAGGAGGTGGCGGAGGAATCACAATCTGTTCTCGCATTTTCATCTGTTGTTGGATGAGTTCATCCATGTTAGTGATTACCTCATCTTTCACTGTCTCGCCAAATTTCGGCGCAGGAGGCTCGGGTCGTTTCAAAAGCGCATCATATTCACGCTGTCTTTGAGCAAATTCACGCGCGTGCACATCTTCTTTGGATTCCATCGTAGATGGCTGTAAATTATGGGTAATCATACGATCATTTAGGAGGGGGTTGGTGGGTTGTTGCACGGCGACTCTCTGCGATAAGTCTTGAAGCATATATCGGAGAACCTGACGATTGAAATCCGAAAGAGCCGGTCTGCTATCAATCCGTTGTCGCAATGACTCTTGATAAAACATTTGAATGATGTTCTTGAACCACTCGTTACTTTCGTATGGCGGTCGCTGTGAAAAAGTCCGCTGGAATGCATCGGTTTGTGTGATATTTTGCCATAAAATTTCCTGGTTCTCTCTGTGAACAAAAAGGGCCATTGATTTAGAGAACCTTGGCGAATTCTTTTTATTTTCATTCACTCGTGAAATATAAAATGGGGCAAGGATATATATACCATTGTAAATGGACACTTTAGACAAATCATCGGTACTAACACAAGAAGACTATGAACGGATCAATCGGGTAATGAGCGAATATAAGAGTGAGAAATACAGTTCCTATGATAGCGCATATAGTGTTACCAAGGATACACTGACAAATACTTTTGTTGGACAATTCTACTTTGCTTCTTTGAGCGTGGTTGGACTTTTTATTGTTTTCCGTATGGTGCAGTCATACAAATAAATTACTTGACTTCTAATCCTAATATTACAAGTCAAAACCATTCTTTATTCTCTATTCGTGAAAGTAACACGGATAGACCTTATACCTGAACACGCTTATACAACTCCAGTGCCGTCAGACCACCAAGCACCTGTGCCAAGCAATATGGAACTAATTCACTGGTTTCCAATTTACCTGCAGACACCATCACAATAGTAACCGCGGGATTAATCATACCACCCGAGACATTCGCCGACATCAATATCGCAAGTGTGAGTGCAAGACCAATAGCTAAAGGGTTCCCCGTCGCTAAAATCACATATATAAAAAAGGCAGTTCCCAAGAATTCAACTAAATATTTTGTCCAGTTCATATTGAAATATATAAGATATGGACCGAAATTTTTTTATCCCATACGAACCATCTTCATAGGAACGAACGACGCATGGCTATCATCACCACCAAACTTGGAATCATTGTAAGTCTTCACCGATGCACTCTGTTTCTTATACGTAATATAATCGGAAGTGTCAGAGACGAATCGTTGATTCCCCGCACCTGCGGGAACGCCAGTTCCATCGCAACTTGAAATGATATTCCGAATACAGATTCCTCGCCCGGGTTTATCCGCGTGGACTTGGTTCGCCCCACCACAAACATAGTTCTGTCTGCCCAAGAAATCTCCTAAACTATTGACAGCACGAAAGGGTGTAATCACGCGTTTTTTACCGTTGACTGTTCCAGATGCCTGTTGGTTATTCCATGAACGACGCAATACCGATCGCATCATTGTCTGCTCTGAATCTTTGTAATTTGTAATGGTTTGCTGTGGTGAATAGCCATTGAATGGACCGTTTCCTAAAGGAGAAATAGGCATTTTGTGATTTGTTTATATTATAATCCTATATATTTTTTCAGGAACTATGTGGGAACGACGGTTGACGCAATAACTCTATTACAGTATCGGTGTCATGGTAATCTTTCACGAGAGTATGTGGCAAATTGTATTCATATAACGTAATATCGCTGCATGCATTACATAATTTCCCGGCGTCCAATTCGGTCGTAATAAATACTCCCTTTCCAAAAAATCCGCTCATGAATGAAAACGAACTTCCAGTAGATATTACTGCTGGGGCGTAAAATAGCGAAGCAAAATCGTCTATATTTGAATTATCTCCCAAATTTACATTGTAGCCCTCTCCAACTAAATAGTCTCTCAGAGCATTCAAGTATATATTACAGCTTTTTTGTTCCGATTCGCCTGATTTGTGTGAAACGAATGATACGATATCAACCGTTTTTATTGGTTGCTTTATTTTATCCGCTATGACTTCCAATGCTTTTTTGAAGAAAGAATAGGCTTGCAAATGATAACCCTCATACCGCAAAAATGGCGTGTCTGAGCATCTAAAATGTATGATTGGGTTTGGAACCGTTCTAGTAAGACCTGATTTCTCAAATGCATCATTCAATATTTTTTGTACGAGTGGTTTCATACAGATCCAAAAGTTGTATCTAGTATCATTGGCCATTTCATGTGAAGATAGCCCATGAATAATATGCCCCATTTTATCATGAACATTCTCTTCAGTAATTCCATTCGCATTTAAATTGTCATGAATTTCGTCATAATCATATTTCAAAAAAGTCGGAAATGATTGAAAGAAGAAATGTTCACCCATATCAAGTTTTTCCCCTGTTACGTTTCGTAAATATTCAAAATCTTTCTTTTGTAATATGCATAATCCTAATTTATAGAAATAATGGCCAACTTCATTTCCGATGTCTACTTTTATACTTTGAAAACTTTCGGCTTGTGAAGAAAACAATAAAGAAATACAAATTATAACGAATAAAACTACTAAAATGAACCGATATTTCATATATATAACGCCGGATATTTTATACCCCCCGAAATATCCATATCTAGAAAATGCATTCGTGGCTCTTTTGTAAGGTCTTTCACTTATGTATTTCATTCGTCCAAGAATAGAGATTAAATTCTTTATATAAACATATCTATATCTAAAGCGCAATGGACGATAATGTTGATGCGGAAAAAGAAACAGCTGAGCTACTTCCCAAGAAAACAAGTAGTTCTTCCACCAATGAATATATAGACAAACTTACCCTGGAAATGTTCATGAACAAATCGCACTATTACAAGTATTTGTCCAAAGCCGACCCGGCGAAATTTGAGAAAAAGGCGAAACATCGTGCGGCATTACGTAGACATGCGGTAGATATAGTGGATCTTACTTCTAAAATGATTGAGAATCCGGATGATGCGCCCACGAGCGAAGTCGCCGAAGCATTTGATGATTATGTGAAAACCTTGATGAAGTATCTTGAAATGCGCCGGGATGAAGACGCGGACCAGGATACATTGTTTGACCCAAATAATTGTAAATAATGACAATAAAAATAAAATATCTCTGTAATGTAATACGAAATATAAAACACAAAATGGATTGGTTTGGTTGGGGGAACGGAAAAACACAAAATCAATATAATAAAACAAACAAAAACGCCACACGTAAATGGCGCCCCATGAATTGTAGTCCGGCCATCAAGAAGTACCGAATCATCAAGGAATCCTGCCTAACCCACAAGGTTCTCCAACGTTTGAAAACAGAATACAACAAAGACCATCCAGAGAACCCGATTCGTGTTTCTGAAAATGACGCTATCTGGCATGAACTAAAGGGTCGTCTCGGTAATTGCGATAAGGAGGATTGCTGGCTGAAATTGATAGACGATACGGTTTTACGTAAGAAGATAGACGAATACATATTCGCACCTGATCATCCACCTGATTGGAATGAGAACCCTACAGAATGGCTTTCCAATTTTGATATTTTAGAGGTTCTTCAACAATACGAGGAAGCCCATCCGAATTTCAAATTCATCGGACCTTCACCCATTGATTGGTACTACAAACCCGCGAAGAAATCCGGGAAATGTGTTACACAAGAAATGTGTGATTTTGACCTAGGAGTTCTCCAAAAACAGGGAAAGACAAAGATTGGTATAGTGTTCAATTTAGACAAACATAATGAATCTGGTTCTCATTGGGTATCTCTTTTTATTGATTTAGAGAACCCGTTTATCATGTTCTTTGATAGTGCGGGCGATATTATTCCAGATGAAATCCTCCGGTTTATTAATGAAAAGGTTATTCCACAGGGGGAAACCAATGGAATCCCATTCCCGCCATTTAAGATAGACCGTAATCCGAAGGAACATCAATTTCAGAACACGGAATGTGGGATGTATTCGCTTTATTTCATTATTGCCATGTTGACGGGGGAAACTGGAAAGACGAATTCCCGAGGCATGCCGGTTATTTTGAAAACCCCGCGGGAAAAAATGGCGTTTTTCAGGGGAAAACGTATTCCGGACAAATTCGTTTTTGATTACCGTAAAAAGTATTTTAATGATGGTTAATCTCTATTCGTGGACGAACGAAATTCGTCCGTGAAAGAGATAGCAGCTAACCATGTTTTTAAGCTTCGCAAAATCCATTTGGATTCCTCTTCGCTTAAAAAACGCGGATAGACCTTGAACGAAGAACGACTCGGCGGATTATCTTCTAATAATATAATAAGTATTTATTCTATTATTTAGTATTTCATATGACAGACAAAAAGGAGCCCAAAGATACAATATTTAAACATCCCGTTGTTGAATTCAAGGTCTATCCAGGAAAAGAGGGACGAGAAGTAAAAGATGTTCGTATTATCATAGATCAGAGCGATTCTCCTGATGATTTTGTCGCTACCGAAACTTTTATAGAGAGTCTCTCAAATACTGCAAAAAATGATGCCAATGAAAAGTTGACTCGCGAGGAAAGGAAAAAGGCGAATAATGAATTACGAAAACATCATAGCGAAAAGATCTATTTCAAACCCTTTCATCGGAAGACGGAAAAGCGATTAAAAAAAATGCTGGAATCCTTTGGTATTGAAGAATATAATCATTATAAGGATATTATAGCGCAAAGAAATGAGATCAAAGACCAAAAGGCAAACTTAGATAAATTGAAAGAAACGCATGAAAAAGAGGCCAAAGAACACGAAGAAAGGTTGGGACATATTTCTATTCCTGCTGAAAACAAAACGGCAATATTCAATCCTACTGATTACGCAATGCTTTCTGAATTTCCGAAACCCTCGGATTACAAAGCACTGAATTTTTCTACGGAAGCCAAGCGAAATGTTGACTATGCGAATAAAAGGTTCGCAAAGGGGATCGGCATTTCTCCTCAAGTGAATCGGGTACAGTTCAAAAATGAATATTTTCATAAGTTTATTGATCGCGAGTTTTTACTGAAAAATAAATACATTCATGATAATGCCGAAAAATATAAGGCAGCGTTTAAAAAAAGCTCGCATAAATTTGGTTCAAATTTGAATACAATTGTTGAAGAAGATGAAGAAGATGAAGAAGATGAAGAAAGAGGTGGTGGTAAAAAACGTTTCGCTGGTGGTTCTTATCGTCCGGTTTCATATGAAACATTTATTTTAGATAATTTTAAAGAAAACATTGATCATGTAAAACAAATCTCCGATTATGAAACCGAAACGAAAAAGGATGATACCAGAATATCAGCACCATTAGAAACGGGTGTAATGGTATATGTTCAATTAAAGGGTCCAGATACAATGGAAGCGACAATATCCAAATATATTGGCTATGCTGTAAAAGATGCTACCGAAAATACAAAATGTGCGGCTCCAATCAATACCGCAAAATTATACGGAAAAGAAAACAAATGTGAGAACTTTTACACAGTTACTTATTATAGCAATGAACTTAGCGAAAAAATTTATTCAGACAGTAACAGTAAGCCAATCGCCGTCCCGCAATCACGAATAAAAATAATCAATGATTCCTTAGTAGCGCGACTAAACGATGAGATCAATATCCCGTTTACAAATGTCAACTACTTTAATTTTTTGCACATGGTAAAATACGCATTGACGAAAATATCCATCTTTGGTAGTAAATGGTCTATCGGATATATTTTGTCGGAATTGAAGGAAGGGATGGAAGAAGACGAATTTAAAGAATTATTGAAGTTTCAATATCCCGATATTGGAAAGCTAATTAATGGTTTTCTTAGTGATTTATATGAGCAATTGCCTAAGAATTTTGCGAAAAATACAATGAATGCATTGCAGATGAAAAGATACGTAAAAGAGCAAGAAAATTACGAAAAAAAAATAAATGATAACACGAAGACATTTGAAGGAGGAGTAACAAGAAAAAGAAAACACTATTTCAAAAAAACCATAAAGAATAAAGGTGGTGGCGAAATAAGCAAATTTCGTGGATATGTCAGACAGGGTTATTTATATACAACATTTCTTTACAGTTTGTTAACTAAGTTTATTGATACATCCAATATTTATGAAAATCCAAAATTGGAAGAGGCGTTTTCAAAAGACCCCGACGATGAAATATTCAAACACCAACGTGTTCCTCTGTATATTGTTGTAGAACAATTTCGGTTTTTGTTAATGGCATATGCGGTTTGTGAAAATGAAACTTTTGGTAATTTTATTAAAAAAAAACATCATGATAAGCTAATAAATACTTGCTTTGATTTTATTGAAACACATGACGGAAAAAATGTTACTCTTTTGGAAACTACCATAGATATATTAAGAATAGATGATGACATTCACAAAAAGCCAAATAAACTCATCTATATTAACGGTAAAATTCACGAATTAATTACGGTGATATCTAATCATCCTTCATTCAACAGTAAGAAAGATGAAATAGGCAAACTTTTTGAAGAAGCTGCCAAACAAATGTTTACGCATTATACCGACAAGATATTTAAAGATAGAACAGCACCAATATTTATTGCAGCGATTATACCAATCATTCGGAAATGGTATCCATTGCGAGTGTTGATTTACAAACAACATAATGGAAACAGTAATATCAGTTCTGATGTCAAAAATCCGGATGACTCCAATGGATATTCAAAAAACAACCATCTCTCAGCCCCCCCCCCTATTAATATTCAGACGAAGATTAATAATCTCAAACGGAGGCAGTTAACTACCTCCTATGAACAACCCCCTATTAATATTCAGACGAGGATTAATAATCTCAAACGGAGGCAGTTAACTAACTCCTATGAACAATGAGATAGACTAAAAACTTACATAAAGGTTTCCCCCTACCCATAATAAAGCAAACATGTGTGGAATTTTTGCTCTATTAAACAATGACGGTCAGATCTCGCGTCCTTTTCTCCAACAACAATTCATGCTCGGTCAACACCGAGGCCCCGAATATTCCGTTCTCCTACCTTCCATTCTCAAAACCGAACTCGGATTCCACCGTCTCGCCATCAATGGCTTGGACACCATTTCCCATCAGCCTATCGTTATCAATGACATCAAGCTCATATGTAACGGCGAAATTTATAATTACAAACAGTTGTATGAAACGCTCGGTGTAACACCCATTACCAATTCCGATTGCGAGGTCATTATCCACCTATATTTACGCTACGGAATAGAGCAAACATTGACTATGTTGGACGGCGTATTCGCCTTTATCCTCACCGATTATCGTATTACCAATGAGAATTCCAGGACTTATGTTGCCCGTGACCCTTTCGGTGTCCGTCCCCTCTATTGCCTGTTGCCAGCTTCAGCAAATAATTCCGAAATACAAGGCATCTATGGTTTCGCATCCGAGCTAAAAATGCTTTCCAAGATACATGATCTATTGAAGACGACTCAAATAGAGTCCAGACATTTGAAAGGCAATTTAACCCGGAACCTGGATACACCAGCGCAGTATGAAATCGTACAGTTTGAGTCCGGCACTTATTCAGTCTATGAGATAACATCTAATGTATCCGCGCGCTGGTTTCCAGTGAAAGACTCCATCCGCTATAATACTATCCCTTATCTCTATAACAAATATCAAACGCCCCAACAAATCACCGAAAACATCCAATATTATTTAATAGACGCCGTTTATAAACGCTGTTGCACCACAGAGCGACCGATTGCCTGTCTTCTCTCCGGTGGCCTTGATAGTAGTCTCATCACCGCCCTCGTCCAGGAATATAATGCGATGCATGGTCTCTTACCCATTGAGACCTATAGTATTGGTTTGGCCGGTTCCGATGATCTAAGATACGCCAAAATAGTGGCCGATTATTTGGGGACAAAACATACCGAAATAATAGTGACGGAAGACGATTTTCTGAGTAATATTCCCGCAGTCATTGGCGATATTGAATCCTATGATACGACCACCGTGCGAGCGAGTATTGGGAATTGGCTCTTGGGTCAATATATTGCAAAACATAGTGAAGCCAAGGTAATTTTCAACGGAGACGGCTCCGACGAATTAATGGGTGGGTATCTCTATATGCATAAGGTCCCTGATTCCGTAGAATTTGACAGAGAAAGTCGCCGTCTTATCCGTGATATTCATGCGTTTGATGTTCTACGATCGGATAAATGCATTTCTAGTCATGGACTAGAGCCCCGCACACCCTTCTTGGACCGCTCCTGGGTGAATTATTATTTCTCCATTCCAGCGGAGACTCGCAACCATTCCAAGAATGGAAAATGCGAGAAATTCTTGGTACGCGAAGCATTTTCCGACGCTCATTTTACCAATCATCAGGGCCAACAACTTTTACCCAATTCCATTCTTTGGAGAACCAAAGAGGCATTCAGTGATGGTGTCTCCAAACATTCGCGATCTCTCTATGAAATCATCCAAGAATTCTGTGATAAAAAAATGTCGGAAAAGGAAGCGGAACTAGGTTTGAAACCAATCGCGGACAGCACTATCAATGACCGAGTACTTGCACTATTCGCAAGCGAAAAGAAAACGATAGACCATCTATTCCCGGATACGGCCGAGAAATGGTATTATCGGAGCCTTTTTGAGAACCTTTATCCGGGATTGGGCAAAATCCTACCTTATTTCTGGTTGCCTAGATATGTAGATGCGAAGGATGCGAGTGCCCGGACCCTAGAAATATATAAGGAAAGGAGCCAAGAAAAACAATCATAGAGTTCTCAACATTGTAATCCTTCTCAGATTCTTCGCATTACGACCGAACCATGTATAAAAACAGTTGAAATACGGTCGCTCCGTATGAAAATAGGTATCTACTAGGAATTTGTATCGCTTGTTTCTGTCCATATATTCGGCGCATTGTTCGTCAGTCAAAGTCCTGCGATTGATACCCAAAAAACGGTATTCCTCAATCATTGCGTTCTCGGAACCTTCAAACCCCGGTCGTTTGTAAGAAAAAAGGGATTTCACATAGAGTTGTTCCGAGATATCAAATAGGCAATTATAGAAGACCTCGCGATATGTGCGATCAAAAGAATAAATATATTGTTGAATTTCGGTTGGTAGTTTGAACATTTTATTATATCTTGTATGTATATAATAAAATGCTAAGTTTCTTTGGAAAGATGTTACGCACGTCTAAACCATCCTTTAGTAAAACAAGGAAGATGCAACGCGGCAAGCCATGGTCCGCGAAATATAAGAAAAGTATCAACTGTAATAAACCTCGTGGTTTTTCTCAGCGTCAATATTGCAAATATGGTCGTAACCGAAAAACTCAAAAGGCGAGAAAATGAATGAGACCAATCTCTGCCGTGTTTTTCATTTTGGAGAACCTGGAAATAAAGTCCTCATATTTCGTAGAATATTCACACGGTTTTCGCATCCAACCAAATCAATCTTTTTCCGATAGGTTTCGGGTGCAATACAAATCATTGTCAACATATTCATATCTATATCGGGATTTCCAGTAAGGCGAATCGTCTGGTTGGGAAAGAATTCGTCAATATTATAACAGCCCATGTAAATCGGCGTGGTTCCCAAGAGGATCGGTGTGATTATTTTCTCCGAAAAATAGTACTTGGATTGAATGTTCTCTATGGCGATATGAAATTGATAAGATTCATATGGTTCATACTTTTTGAAATATCCTCGGATTCGTTTATCACCCGTCTTTTCATAGTATTTGCATCCTCTTCCCCAAATATCAATCGGTAGATCGGAAGCCAAGATTCGTTCCACCAATTTATGGCGATAGGTATGTCCAGGCGCAGCTGTATTCTGGCTCACCATAATAGAAATGAGATTCGTTTTCGGGGGCACAATGTCATGTGGCCGGTCATAAAAAATATAGGCATTGCCTTCCACAAAGGGTTCAACTAAAGCAAAATGCGTATCACCTATATAATATCGGCCGATGTTTTTCAGTGCATACAGAATGAAATCCGTATTGATATTTAAAAAAGCAAAAGGCTCTTGGGCTAAACCGATTACCCGTTCTTTGGGTATTTTGAGAACCGGTTTTGCTTTGTTCAGAATAATCGCGTGTGTGTAATCCTCGCCATTAGTAAAAACAAAGTCTTTTCCTTCGCCATAAAAGTCTAGGTTCTCGGCTTTACAACAAATCTCATAAGATGATGCGGCGGTTTCGGATGTGCAAAAGTCGGAAAAGATCCTAATTCGCCATGTAGTGTTTTTCATTTGTAATAATATCAATGCTAGCTATCATTTATATTATTTTACTAGAAAATGGAGAACCATTTTGAAGACTTTCTAGAGGAAGGGCGCTTATTTTTACGCGTTTTATTCTTTCGCGTTTTTCTTCCACCACTTATAGTGCAACCTTTGTTATTAGGTTCATCCGATTCATTACATTCATTAGATTTACTTTTAGTTTTACTTCTTTTTTTTTCTGCTTCAGCTTCTATTCTTTTTTTTTCTGCTTCAGCTTCTTTTTTTTCTTTTTCTTTTTTATCGTCAATTAAACGTTGCCTTTCTGCAATAGCGTTAGTAAGTAACGTTTGTCTATCGCTATCAGTTAATCCATTAATTTTACTATAACTATGGTTACTTTGGCTATCACTAATTTTACTTCGGCTATTACTTTGGTTTTGACTAAACATTTTTTGTAAATCTCTTATGCGAATTTTTGCATTCCCGTACGCACTTTCCTCTTTCATTTCTTTGTGTTTATCACTTTTACTTGATCTTTTACTATTTTGGCCATTCATTCCTATAGAATATCACAAGAAAATACTTTACATAAAAAGGACATATTTACCGTCAATCAATGGTGAGTAAATATATTTTAGTTTATAGCATCGGGAATAAGAGAACCTCCAACGAATCATAATATAATCATGGCATCCTCATTCTTGTCCGTCGCCTCATTTGATATTTGTATTAGCATTTGTTCTCTCCATTTATTCCGTAAAATATATAGACTAGAAATGGAGAGTAAAACAACATCAACGCCACTACGTACCAGTAGTGGTGAATTATCCATATCTACGCTATACACAAACCATAAACTACTTGACGCAATATTCAGAATACAAAACGAAAGAGAATAATTATTCGTACTTTTTTTCACATACAGCAGATACATGAAAATAAATCTGGCGACGATTGATAATCCGGTAGCGGAGTACGGTATTGCGTCCATCTTCATATAGTATGAAGTGGAAAAACTTTCTAAAAATCCGCCGTAAATTCAAAGACATCCTTATCCACCGTCTTATTCGCCAAAGAATACTCGGAATTCGTTCGTTCAAAGAAATTCACCTTGGTCTCAATACTAATCAGCTCCATGAAATCAAACGGATTTTGAGAACCATAAATCTTATCATATCCCAATTGTAAGCATAATCTGTCGGCAACGAATTCAATATATTGTGTCATGAGCGACGCATTCATCCCGATCATACGACAAGGGATCGCCTCCGTAATGAATTCCTTCTCAATATCCACCGCATCCTTGATAATCTCATAAATCCGCTTCTTCGTCGGTCGCTTCACCAATTTGGAAAACAGGAGGACTGCGAATTCGCAGTGGAGTCCCTCATCACGTGAAATCAACTCATTGGAAAAAGTCAAGCCGGGCATAAGTCCGCGCTTCTTGATCCAATAAATAGACGCGAATGATGACGAGAAAAAGATACCCTCAATCGCAGCGAACGCAACCAGGCGCGAACCAAACGAACTTCGCCTATCATTTAACCACTTCTGTGCCCACTGGGCTTTCTTCGCGATACAGGGAAAGTTCGCCACCGCATTAAATAATTTGTGTTTTTCATCGGAATCACGAATATAGGTGTCAATTAGTAAACTATATGTCTCACTATGAATCGTCTCCATGGCGATTTGAAATCCATAGAAAGCGCGGACCTCCGATACCTGTACCTCATTCATGAATCGTACCGCCAGATTATCCGTGACAATCGCATCACTACTACTGAAAAACGCGAGAACCATGGAAATGAAATGGCGCTCATCCGCGTTTAATTTCTCCCAATCTACCAAATCCTGAGCCAAGTTGAGTTCACCCGTATGCCAGAAAAGATCAATTTGCTTTTTATACATTTGCCAGACATCGTCGTATTTTATCGGAAACATTACATAGCGACTATCGTCTGGCGCGAGGAGGGGTTCAACGAACGGGGGCGACTCGGTAGTAGTGGCCATTTTACTAAATATACTTAGTCGGCTATTTTTATTTCGTTTCTTTTTATTGTTATGATGGAACGAAAAAAACGGGTGTGTTTTTTGTGGTTGTTTGCATACGACTGTTATATTTTTGTGTGTAAACAAATAAGTGGATATCGTTCTAATAATATTTATCTACATGATTGCTGTCATATATAGTGTGGCATTTAGAATGTTATCTGGGTCTGGATTTTTTGTCGGATCTTTCTCCTTCTCTTTGATCCCTGAATGAAGTAAACTGGTCTTCATAAACTGCAAATGATCGCGATAACGATACACCGGGTCTGTGTCATTTTTTATATTGTCTTCCTGCTTTTTCTGAATTTCTTTACATTTTCTATTATCACAAACACAATAGGCAGTATTGCCATTGAAATAAAATCGCCTCACACCTCTCCTGATTTTAGGTGCTGGAATCGTAACAGTCATCCCCTCAATGCTTGGCATATCTTCCGTTTTTTCTTCTTCAAGACTACGAAGAAATTGCGTCTCAGAAACAATAGAATCATCATCTCTGCTACCTCTTAGTGAAAGTATAACTGGTTCAGATGATGACCGGTTTTCCGCCATAATCAGATACATGGCTGCGATTACAAAGAATACAAAGAGAGAGAGGAACATTTTGCTAAGGTCTATCCGTGTTTTTTTAAGCGAAGCGGAATCCAAATGGATTTTGCGAAGCTTAATAAACGTGGATAGCTGCTATCTCTTTCACGGACGAATTTTATTCGTCCACGAATATAGATTAATAATTCTTGTTGATTTGGTATCTTTCATTGTTTATAAAAAAGATGTTCAATTTTTACAAATATGATTTTTACGAAATCCCCCGATGTCCCTTTATTCAAAGACCCTTTCAGTCAAAGACCCTTTCAGTCAAAGACCCTTTCAGTCAAAGACACTCACAGCGAAAATCAATACCACGTGGAATATCATTCATAGAATAATAATATTTCCCGCAAATTTTGCGAACCGTTTTCAGCATGAACAATTCTACTTCCAGACAAACCATTTCTTGTTTATAGAAGCGTTGCTTCTGCATAACATCTATATATCCTTCCTGTGAATAATTCATCATTCGGAGATTTCGTAAATTAGCGTCAAATCCTTCATATAATCTTATTTGGTTTGTAATATAGACATTATGTTTGATATGTAAAACCCACCATATACAAAGGATGATGATGAATAGCATTTTCTCTATCATTTGTCCGTGGGTAAAAACTTTTTTTTCATTCAATTTTGTAAAATTGAAACCTAAAATCAAACATTGTTGGTCAGTATCAAGTTATCAAATTTACTATATTTCAATTATGGAGACAGTATTTCAATTAGTAAGACCCTGTAAATTGAAGTTCCAAATCAGTTCTGCCACAGATATTGGTGGTGGGAGAGAGAACCAAGATTCGCATTTCACCTATTATAATGAAACCGAAAATATTCTCATTGTCGGCGTACTGGACGGTCATGGTATGGATTATGGAAAGCTTGCATCCGAATCAATAACAGCAATGATGCGTGAGTATTTTGAACGAGAGATAGAATCTCTGAAATCTGCACCTTACGACACAATCGTCCAAGCATTTGTTCTCGCCAACGAGCATTTGAAGACAGTGATTAGATCGGATTTGGAGAAAAGAGATTTCATCGTCAAAGAGGAAGATGGGTATTTGACAAAACGATATATACGATCCAGTGTAACAAATCCATCAGCGTGGTCAAATATTAGTGGTGGTACTACATGTACGATCATCGCGATTATAAACAATAAAATGTACTCGGCGAATGTCGGTGATTCGGCAGCAATGCTTTTCTCAAAACAGCCCATTTTCAATCATAGTCAAAATGTTCAGTATCTCGGCGATGCAGATGCTGCAGCAGTTCCTCATGAAAGGTCTGTAGTGGCTTGTACCCCAAACTCTGAATTTCTAGAATTAACCGCTGAACATTCTCCCGAAAATCTAGACGAATATAAAAGGGTCTCTCTTCATACACCACCAAGTGGAGTAACACGTGTTCGTTTCATATATGATAGTCCTTCAACCCCCTATAAATATTCATGCAATCCAATATATGAGACGTCATCCAATGGCGAGATAACAATAACAAAACGAGGATATTACCATAAAAATGTGAGAGAAGAATTTGCGTCTCTTGTCACCGCACCACATAATGCGAGATTTCCTTCGTCACTTTCAATGACGAGGTCCTTGGGTGATTATTTCATGCAGTCGTATGGTGTTAGTCATCTTCCGGAGGTACAATGTGTGGATTTGGAAGAGATAACTGCGTCAAATACAGAGCCAATCCACTTATTAGTAGCAAGCGATGGTGTATGGGATTGTTGGAAATATGAGGATATTGCGAAAAAGATGGTGGAAATCGGAACAAGCGTTGATGAACAATCATCCGCCGAGCGTCTTATTCGGGAGAACGATATTATCGCCAAACAACTATTTGGAAACAACTCGGATAATACGACTGCAATAGTTGTAACAATAACATCCCACTAGAAACATCCGGCTATAAGGTCTATCCGTGTTCTTAAGGTCTATCCGTGGTTTTTAAGCTTCGCAAAATCCAAATGGATTCCGCTTCGCTTAAAAAACCGTGGCTAGCTGCTATCTCTTTCACAGACGAATTGAGAATAAGTTTCGGATGAATGGAAAAAATAAAAAATACACATTATATAAAACGAAATATGAAGTCACTCTGTAAATATCGCGACATTTTTGGAAAAGTAGGTGAAGGAATTCACTCTTACCGTTTTTTTAATATTGCCATAGCAGATGTCTTGCTAACAATTCTCGGTGCGATGATTCTTTCTTATATTACAAAGTGGTGTTTCTGGTGGGTTTTAGGAGGTTTGTTCTTACTCGGAATCGTACTCCATCGTCTTTTTTGCGTTCCAACCACTGTGGATAAATGGTTACGAAAATACATTTTTTGAGAAAATCATCTCCTCTCAAAAAATCGCCAAAAAATATAATCGGCACATAGAATAAATAAAGAGCCATGGGAAAAACATCCAAGTCATCGTCTGACGCATCTGATGCGAAACGTGACGAGGACGAATTATTGGAAAATGGCACCGGGGTTGTAAAACGCCGTGGAAGAAAAACCAAAAAACAAAATGAAAAGGAGATCTTATATGAATACCATAAAGAGATCGGGAAAGAGTCAGAACGTGCAGCCACCCTCAGTCGTAAGGTTTATGAAAATTCTCAACACCTTTCGCATAATGAAAAGGCCGCTTTTGAGAACCGGTTTTCCAAACCCAAAAATCCACATCAAGAAGAATATGTGAATATTCTGAAAAACAAAGGGCGCAAAATTGTGGTAGCGACTGGTCCCGCCGGTACTGGGAAAACCCTGTTCGCAACCGAATATGGCGTGCATAATTATCTACTCGGCGATTATGAAAAGCTGATTTTCACCCGACCCTCCGTCTCCGTGGATGAAGACTTAGGCTATTTACCCGGAACTCTAGAGGAGAAAATGGCGCCCTGGATACGTCCAATCTATGATGTCATTTATCAATTCATTCCACCCAAGGAAGTGGAGGCTCTTCTGGAAGAAAAAACGATAGAAATTGCTCCACTCGGGTTCATGCGTGGTCGTACCTTCAAGAATTGCTGGATCGTCGCAGATGAAATGCAGAACTCCACTGTCGCGCAGATGAAAATGTTATTGACGCGTTTGGGTGAAAATAGTCGGCTTATCATAACCGGCGATTTGGATCAACATGACCGCGCCAATGAAATGAATGGTTTAGAAGATTTTTTGAATAAATTCCGAGGAAAACGGTCGGATTCCATTGCCAATTATGAATTTAAGCGTTGTGATATACAGCGCGAAGATGTCGTTCGCGAAGTATTGGATATTTACAGCGGCGATTTACCTCCCTATTTCAAACGGAACGAGGAATATCCATCTTCCATGGAAGAAGAGGAAAATGAATCTTCTCTTGATGGTAGTGGAGAAAACGAAGTTTAGAAAATATATCAATAAACGCAAAAAAATATAGTGGCCTATATTATAATGAAAAGCCTTTTCCCGAAAAGATTATCTTTCAAATCATTCAATGGATATACCAGCAATATACTATACAACAAATATTTATTGTATATATTTCTAGCAATCAGTTTGGTTGACCTTTTCTATTTGTCTTCCACAGAAGACTATACTTCTGTTTCCGTTTTCGTAATATCAGCTTTCTTGATATCATTTTTCAATAAAAATATGATTGTCATTTTGTTCATTGCGTTGGTAATTACGCATATATTGAAAAGTGGGACGAAGATTGCGTATGAAGGAATGACGAATACGCCTAGCGCAGAAAACGAATCGTTTACAGATGACTCAGGAATATCCATGAATGAGTTTGAGAACAATTTGAAGAATGATAATAATATGGAAGATAAAGATATTGCATCGGCAATTGCTGGAGGAAATCTTTCATTTGATATTAATAGTAAAAACAATAAAGCCAAACTGGAAATGGATGGGCCGGCCCATGAATCTTCTTCTAAGAAAGCAGACATGGGGTCTAAACCCGATTCCAAAAAAGGTGGTAACGAGAAGGCTACTGATAAAAAAAATGATATAAAGAATGATATAAAGAAGGATGAAAAAAAGACCAAATCTCCCGATATGAAGGAAGTGAACAATGATATGAAAGAGTTTTACGATTTGCAGCAGAAAATAATGAAGGGGTTGGAGGATATAGACCCATTGCTATCCAAGGCTGAGAACTTTGTAGAGAAAATGCAAAACCGCGAGTAAGAAAAATAATATGTTACGATACTATAATATATTATTTTAGACATTACATGGAATTGTCGGAACAGAATCACCTGATACTTTTTATTATATTCCTCGTCATTTCCTATATTATTGTTAGCCATATTGTTTATCATATAATTAATTCCAAAATACTAGAAGGTTATGATTATAACCCACCGGATTGGGAAGATGAAAAAATTCCGGATATAACGCTCCAAATAAATACAAGCGATATGCATGATGCAATTCAAGGTTTACAAAATTCAGTTAATACTTTATCCGACGGTTTGCAACCAGTAGTTGATAAACTAAATGAAGCACAAAAATTTCATATTGGCACTTGGTACCCCTTCGGAAATTCGCCGAAAATTCCAAGTATTCCAAGTGTAAGTATTCCCGACCCACCCAATCCGTCCATTTCCATGAGACCCATAAGAGATGCCCTTAGAACTATTATAAATCCGCTCATTGATGTATTTAAAGTAACCATACCCGAATGGTTTAATAGAAACATTGAAAAGCCAGTCATAGCGATAGGAGATGAAATTGTGGATGAATTCAAAAATATTAAAGCACGATTTGATGCGATGGGTCATGGAATTGTGCAAATGCGTGATGGTGTTGGACAACAATTCACTGGTATGGGTGAGGGACTTCAAGATGGATTTTTTGATATTGGATTATTATTGAAATTCTCGGGGGAGTATGTGGGTTCAAACATTAATTGTGGAATATCGCTAATAACTGGTTTCGGTAGTTGCTGGATGTATTACATAGCAGAGGTGATCGCACATGCTATTTATTTGTTACCAGCCACGGTGATCTATGGATTTTATCTATTCGGAATGGATGTTTATCCACAAGAAAAGGCCTTCTGGGAAAAAGTTCGGGAATACGATAACACGTATCTGTATAACAATACCGGTTGGGGGGTATCCCAGTGGCCAAAATTCGTGAAAGAAAATTGTTATAGTTGTATTCGTCTAAAATCAGACGCCATGGAACTTAAAGCAAAGCAGGTACAGCGCGATTTTACTACCGGAATAAAAGACAAGATGAATGTGGGAATTAAAACATTCAATACTGGTGCAACGGAGATTAAAGATGCATTTAGCAAAGATTTCAAAGCATAGATCATTTTCGGTGTTTGTAATAATATATTTTATCGCATTATTACAACCAGGCATTATATGAAAAAAATATCCACCACGAATTATTTTATTTTGACACTTCTTTGTCTGTTATTCGTTCTCTATGTAATCATACAATTCGTAAATGCTGATAAAGAAGGTTTTGATGTACAAGAAGTTGAAGATAAGATCAAATCAACGTTCAAAGACATAAATTTCACATTAATAGACCCAGTCAATATTTCATTGCAAAAAGTACGCGATTTCTTTAACAAAGTTGTTCGCGGGTTTAAAAAGGATGTGGTTGAACCCACTGAAAAATTTATACAAGATGCAAGAGATAAGTTAAATCTCGTAAAAACCCGAATGAATACGATAAAGAAAGGAATGGATACAATCTTTTCCGGTATTGGTGACGAATTTGTTGCTCTAGGAGATGGACTAAAAACCGGGTTTGATGATATAGGCCTATTATTGATATTTTTATGGGAATATGTCAAAACATTCGCTGACTGTGGGAAGCATTATATAGTGAATTTTAAGAAGTGTTTTCCTTTTTACATAATAGATAAAATAGTTTCGTCAATTATAAATTTCATTATCTATTTGTTGAATATACCTGGAGTTTTATATGGACAGGCTAATAATAAACCGGCTCTTTATACCATTCCAACAAAATCTAGTTATATTCCTTGGTCAGAGACCATATTGAATGATTGTTATATATGTCCACGACTGAAAACGGATGCATTGAAACTAAAAGCCAAACAAGTGGACGATGATTTCAAAATCAAGCTTCCACGCAGATTTGACAAAGCCACTGAAGAAATTAAAGACGGAGGAAGGGTCTTCTTATCGGCGTTTTCTAACAATCCGCTTGCATAAAAATCGCCCCCTATTTTATAGACATCATTTTCATTACAAAAATGGGGAAAAAATGTATTCCGGGCGTGATTTGTATTGAAAATATGACTCTTTTTGTTCTTGTCATTATTTTACTTGTTGTCGTCTATATTATTTGGGTAGATGGTCCGAGTGTTGTTATCATGCAACAACCTTCACATTCTTTGTTACCGATTACAAGCTCCACACAAATGGGGCCACTCCAGTCATTATCCACGCGGGGAAATTCGGGTGATGTATTTAGTAATCCTTATGTGGAGCCATCCAAAGTAGATGGTACATATCCTCTCATCGGTGGAGGCGATGTTCGCGGCGTTCCTATCAATATCCAGACACGCGCAACTGGCATGGATTATCAACAAGTAGGTATTTTAACGAAATCGGGTGGATCGGATCTGATTCTACCCCTTTTTGGTAGAAAAATAATGACAGGTCGCGATAAATGGCAATATTATGCCATTTCCAATACAGGTTCTCTAAATACGAAATTACCAGTTAGTGTAAATGGTAAAAGTTGCACTGGAGAAATGGGATGCGATTCTATTAGTAATGGGGATACTATTTATGTTGAAGGTTATCAAGATATTTTCAAAGTGACTCTTTATGAAAATACGCTTTTTAACTATTTACCCTTTTAGGCATTTATTATCAGTTGAGCAGAATTTAGTAAAAAGTAAAAACATAATAATGTGGAATCATTTTGGGAGATTATCTGCGTTTTTATTTAGAAAAATTGAAAACCTTAGGCAATATGCTTTGATAAAATATATATATGCGTTAAAATACTTAAAAAGGAATCTCTTTAGTGTTATATAAGCCCAGAAAATGGTTCGCAAGACTACTTCCGATAAGCCCACTACTTCCGCTCCCACTACCGCCGCTTCGGCCCCTCCCGCTGCAACTGCTTCAGCTTCTGCCTCCGCTACAAAGGCCCCTCGTGCCAAGAAGCCAAAGGCTGAGGCTGCTCCCGTCGCTGAGGTTGCTGCCCCCGTTTCCTCCGAGACAGTCGCAGCTCCTGTTGCTGAGGTATCTGACTCTGTTTCTAGAATGGCCGAGTTCAGCAGCAAGATCCAACAGCTCAATGGCGTCGTTTCTTCCCTCAAGGTTGAGTTCAAGAACCTTGAGCGTGCCGTTCTTCGTGAGATGAAGAATGCCCAGAAGACCTCTTCCAAGAAGAGACGTGCTTCTGGAAACCGCCAACCTTCTGGTTTCGTCAAGCCCACTCGCATCAGCGATGAGCTTGCCCAGTTCCTCGGAAAGGAGATTGGCACTGAGATGGCTCGCACTGCGGTTAGCAAGGAGATCAACCAATACATCAGATCCAACTCTCTTCAGGACAAGAGCAATGGTCGTAAGATTAACCCTGATGCCAAGCTTTCCACTCTTCTCAAGATCAACAAGGGTGACGAGCTTACCTACTTCAACCTCCAACGCTACATGAAGCACCACTTCGTGAAGGCCGTGACTGCGTAAAGTGAGAACATAACATCTAAACATAATTACCGATAAAAACAAAAAATAAGAAAATGATATAAATATGATGCAATAGAACATCATATTTACAGAGTAACGCGAATGTCTGAATCCGACGGATTTAATAATGACCATAAAGACGAAATTTCTCATAAAAATGAACCACCGATACTATCATTTGAAGACCGTTTGACTGCTTTTTTGAAAAAACAACCGGTTACACTTTACATACTAACTCCTTGTTATGGAGGCCAATGTCATGTAAACTATGTTGTTTGCCTAATGACTACTAAAGATCTTCTGGAACGATTAGGCATAAAAGTGAAAATAGAGTTTTGTAAAAACGATAGTCTAGTGTCTCGTGCCCGTAATAATCTTGTAGCAAAAGCCATGGCTGATCCCGAAACGACACATGTTCTTTTTATTGATAGTGATATTTCATGGGGTGCAGCCGAAGTTCTCAAATTACTCGTTGCAGATAAATCATTGGTAGGCGGCGTTTATCCTTTGAAAAACTACTTCTGGGATAAACTGGCAAAAACCGATGAAAATATAGTGAAAACATGGTTAGATAAAAAGAAGTCGGGACAGTTCAACAATCGCATTTCAGATGCAGATTACATCCAGAACAATTTATTGAAATACAATATCAATTATATTGATACTGAACTCAAGATTGAGAATAATCTAGCCAATGTCCGGCACCTTGCCACGGGTTTTATGATGTTTACACGCAAAATGATTGAGACCATGTTTCAAGCATTTCCATCTACGAAATATACTGATGATGTAGGATTCCTCGTGGGGAAACAAAACGAATATGCGTATGCTCTTTTTGATTGTGGAGTAGAGGATGGACATTATTTGTCGGAGGATTGGCTTTTTTGTCATCGTTGGTCAAAACTGGGAGGAAAAATCTGGATAGATGTATCCATCTCATTGACACATACAGGAGTTGAAGACTATAAGGGCTGTTATATCGCATCTGTTTTATAAACTCCGTACCCCTTTTGTATATAAATAGATATTATTATATCTTCTCTATTTATAGTAAAATACCATGTTTAGATTTTCTGCACCATTACCAACAAATATAAATAATAACATATTGACAGCGAAAGGTGCAATGCCACTAAAGGGTGGAAATTCTAACTCGGATAGTAATTTTTCTTTAGCAAGACACACTTACGTGGAAGCGAACGGAAATTATACATCCAATGTTCAACATGTATATCATGGAGTCGCCAATGCATATGAGAGAGCTCCACGCGCTTTGATACAAAATGGTCAGCAACCAAATCAAAAAAAATATTTAGGTAATCGCGATTCTTCTGCAGTTACTGCTCGTAGAAGGGTAAATGCTGTCGGAAATAACACACTTAATGCAGGGAATGTAGCCATTTCATTCAATAGTAATTCTGAAAATAATTACAATACGCGTAATGATGCGCTAACCCGTGTTCGTGGGGGTGGCTCAATTGTCCCATCAAAAGTGACACAGAAATATATTCTTCAGTACGACTATTATCTCGCTACTAGATATTTGATAAACTACCCCTGGCAAATTACGCCTACACGGTTTGATTCAGAAATATGTGAGATTGAATGTTCGCGATATGGTCGTTATGTCACGATTTTGACGAAAAGAAAAATCTGGCGTTCTGACGACTATGGTATCACTTGGACCATCGCATGTGTGCCTAATAATATTGTTACCAGAGCAGTCGCTACTGTTTTATCCGTTTCTATCAATACAAAGGGGCAGTCATACAATACAATTATTGATATAATAACCACTAATATAAAAACGGGTAGGTTTTACATAGATTTCAAACGTGAAAATAATTCATTCGGTAACAAGAATGCGGGCCTCGTAAGTGGTATAGGGGTTTTGGTTTCTTATCTAACTGTAACTAGTAACGCAATAGATAATATTATATTTGTTTTTAATGGCGTTAATTCAAAAGATACTGTACTTCTGAATAATAATGTAGTTACTGGTGTAAATAATGATCAGGAATTTTGGTCTATTTTATCCAAAACCATTGAGAACGAATTGGCGAATGTGCCCAATATTTTATCTTCAGATATAATGATTACATCCAATGTGGGCGGAGATATTATTGATTCTGAAGGCAATCTTCTTTATAACCTGAATACATATAATGGACAATATGTTTCTCTGTTAGGAATATCTCCCAATGGTAAATATCAGGTTACTGCATTTGCTACTAATAACGTTAATATTTTATATTCAGTAGACTATGGCAAAACTTGGAGTGCACATACTACGTCTAATCGTAACCCTGCAAGTGGTATCGGTGTTACAAATAATGGAACTGTTATTTTCAGTAATAACATATACACGAATCCAGTAAGCGGATTACCCAATCATGATAATTTTGACGCAACTCTCTCATATAATATTGTTATTAATTTGAATCAATTGACGACTACGGGTGAAGTTGCAAATGCGTTTACAAATACGCAGACGATTTTAAATGTAGCCTCTTCCGATGATTCGTCCATCGTTTCAATGTCTAATTTTTATGATGGTGTAATCTATGTATCGCGCGACGGTGGCGCAAATTTCACAACCATAACTAAATATTATGATCTTGATAATAAATTAACCTCATTTGGTCGTGTTGATTTTCGCGATTTAAGTGATAACCCCATTCCTCAAGAGTATGTTGGATTCCAGGGAAGTCTAAACATTACAAGTAATGGTGCTATGCAATTTATTACAGACAAAAGAAATAGATTCTATCGCTCAGTAGATAGAGGAGCTACATGGAGACGAGAGATTCCCCGATTAGATACTGGTAGAGAATTATATGGTAATTTTCAAAAACGCTCCATTTCGCCTGACGGGAAGCTTCAAATTATATCGGCCGGAACGTATGTTGATAGCACTGTTACATATTTTTCAAGTGATTATGGTTACACATGGACGGAGTTGAATACAATATATAATGCAAGTACAAATACTGGTTACACTCCTATTTTAACAACAAATACTTTTCTTAATTACGATTGTCAACCTAAACACACACCGAATCCTATTTTTGGTTTGTATTATTATTATAATAAATATCCCTCTACTACGCCAGAAGATTCATAATTGCAAAACACCCGAAGATTTATAATACAAAATCTATGCAAAACACCCGAAGATTTATAATACAAAATCTATGCAAAACAGAATCCTTCACTTTTCATAATGTTTCGCAATTCTGCGGTATTGGTAATCGTTTTCAAATTCGGTTTTAACACTTGGCCATTGGGTTCTGATAAATTGGATAAATCAAACATTTGATAGACTTTTCGTACTTTATCATATGTTTCCCTTGTACATCTATTTTCTTGTAGTAACCAATCATGAAAGCTTATGCCGTTATTCGCGAACGCATCTACAAATGCATTGAAATTATTCACAATTTCACCAACGGTCATATTAATGTCACATTGATTATTATAATCCGTTCCTAACATGACCATCACTTCCCGAAACATTTCACTAGTCATTCTTAGCCTTTTTAAAATAGATGAATAATCATAATAGATAACCGTATCATTTAATATACTGAGATGGCGATACACGCGCCTACAACCATACAAGAACATATCTGTATCATCACTTATGCATCCCCATGCTCTGTCTGATTTTACTAGTTGAGCACACATTACGTCTGCTTCTCCCTCTGATGCATAATGGGTTACGCCAAATGCATCTAGCAATGATTTTACCTTCTTGATATCGTCATTTGTAATACGGATAAATCGCCGTTTCAACTCTACCATTTCAGCATGTATTTCTTCTCTATTGTTTTGGCAATCTTCCAATTTCATCTTTTCGGCCAATAATTTATATTCAGCTTCGGCAACTTTTTTATTATTATAACGGTTCCATATTTCATCCATTTTCTCCGGAGGCGGCTTTCCATCAAATACGAATATAGGGGTTATTTCGTAATACAAGAGTTTCGCTACCAACAGATAGAAATTTTCCATCAATTTATCTCCCGTTTTGTACTTGTATAAGTAAATACTCGTGTCTATTACCAATGTTCTGTTCTTAAGATCAGACAACTGAATCTTTACCATACATTTATCACAGCCGTTGATTTTTAAGAAACGATTCAAATGCTTGACGCCCATTTTGTCTATGTCTTGTGTCTTTGTTTTTATCGGGGGTCTTCTCTAAGAATCTTGGGTTCAATTTTTCAAATTCGCCGAATTTTTATCGCGAGGTATATTAACGGAAAAGAGTTCGGCTATGAAAAAACAGACCCCGATTTCTGCAAAGTTACAACAAGATCTGGCACATTTTTTTCCGAAATTGATAAAAAAACAGCCATTTTCGCGTAAATCCAGGGCGGTTCTCAAATTTCTTTTTCAAGAGATTATAAGCAGTCATAAAAGGATAAAGGCACATCCCGGAAACATTCATGAAACCCTTCTTACACCTTCTACCATGCGACCTCTTCCATCTTCCACTTATATGCCGAAAGCCATCGGTGACTTCATCACTGGTCTAAAAAACAAGCGCGAGTCGGAGTATTCCTTTTCCTTTGATATTCGTGGCCGAATGGTGAGCATTTATATGTTATATCCAGGTGCGAATATGGATATGGCCATGGAACGAGCCCGGTGGATTTATGTATGGTTATCTATTGCTTTTTCACATACTCCACCCAAATGTGCTAGGCAATTGAATTTATACTTGTATTTTACTCCTTTTCCGAAAGTTCTCCCCAAACCCGGAGAACCCAGAGTGATTGATTTTCAGCATGCGAATACTGCCTACACAACTGCGTGCCAACCATCTACCGATATTTATCTCTATCGGGAAGAAGAATGGTTCAAGGTTCTCATCCATGAGACCTTTCATAGTCTCGGTCTGGATTTTTTATCAGTGAATACGGATTCGGCGCATAAGAAAATTCTAGAGATAATGCCAGTGGAGTCGGATGTGAATCTGTCGGAGACCTATTGTGAAATGTGGGCGGAAATCATGAATGCCGCGTTTTTTACGGTTTTTATAGAGGGTGGGGGAAAAGGCGCCGATTTTTATGTGAATAAAATAGAGGAACGGTTACATCTGGAATCCGCGTTTTCCGTCTTCCAATGCGTCAAGGTTCTCCATTTCTTTGGATTGGATTATAGAGAGCTTTATACAAAAGATGAGGATTCGCATCGGAATCGGCGACGGAAATACAAAGAGAAAACCAATGTGCTGGCCTATTATATTATCAAATCGGTCTTCATGTTCCATTGTGGGGATTTTATAGATTGGTGTTTAAATAATAATGATGTGGGACAGGTTCTCAACTTTGATGAAAAAGATTTGGAAAAGTATGTGGAATTATTTGTTGGATTGTATCGGTCGCCTGAGTTTCTACAACATATTGATGTTATTGAAAAATGGTTCTCGGAGGGAAAAGGAGATCTGAATTTGAGAACCACGATGAGGATGAGTCTCTTTGAAATGGCGCTTTGAAATGGCGCTTTGAAATGGCGCTTTGAAAATGGTTTTTGTATTTGTTTTTTTGAAAAAATACAAAAACACGGATAGACCTTAAGGTCTATCTGCGGTTTGTAGCCAATTGGCTACAAAACCGTGGCTAGCTGCTATCTCTTTCACGGACGAATAGAGATTAATGATTACTTCGCCTTTACTTCGCCTTTACTTCGCAGATAATCCCCGGCGTACTTTCATCAATACGACATCCGTCGTTACCGGCATACCCCTATGGAATTCATTCAACTTGGCATCCTTCGTTTCCGCCAAAATCTTCTTAAAATCCAAATTCTGGGAGAACTTGGCCTCCAAAGCCTGTTTTCGCGCAGTTTTGACACGTTCTCCCACAAAATCAACATCGGGGGTAACATTCGCTGGACGTATAGACTTATCCTTCAACTTATTCGTCTTACCAATCGCCACATCCTTTGCCAATGCCGTATCCGTCGCAATCTCACTCCCCGAATCAATGGAGAACTTTTCAAAGAAGGTGGTGAAACGCTTCTTGAATGGAACCGCCACCATATATTGTTCCACCGAATACCATCTATGTCCATCCAAAGAAAAAGGAACCGGATAAACATCACTGAGTTTCTTTCTCCAATCCGCAAGATTTTTATCCTTGTTGAGAACCTGGAAGTCATTCACCCGCGAATCTGGTAAAAGTTCTCCCGATCCGGTTCCCGCCTTGGGTTTTCCATCCGATTTGGCATGGAACATGAAAATCGTCTCTGGATCATATAGATCATGGTCTAGATTCTCCTGTTCTGTCTCATCTTGACCCGCCTCGGGATGGCCCTCGTCGGGTGAAAGGCCTAGTTTCTGCTTCAATCCTCGGAAATCCCGAATCAAATAATACGGTCCCGCATTTCGTTCCATACATTTATTTATAACCATCGCCTTTACATCATAGGGTACTTCCGAGAACTTGAGAATATTCTTGGATTTATAAGTGATTAATTTATAATGTCTACCATCATAGGCGGTCATAATATAAAAGTCCGGATTGTAATTGTTTTGTTTATCCAAGATTTCATCATTCAATTGGCCACATTGGAGAACCGAATCATGATCTCCTGCGTTTTGGGACTCTTCGGATAAAATGACAATCTTCATATTCAATAGGCGCTCTATTGTGGAAATAGCCCAGGTATCCGCCCAAAAACGCGCCGTCTGAATATACCCTCGGAATTTCTCCAATGTATCCAGGTTCTCCATATATTGGAATTCTTGAATAAGTTCTCCCGTGTTCGCCAAAGACATTTTCGCTTTCTCAAAATCCTTCACAACATCATTCGCATCGTCCTTGATTTTCTTCTTTTCACCCTTGTCCTTGATAACCGCATTTCGTTTTTTTAATTCTGTCAATGTTTCTTGAAGCCGTTTCATATCGGCTTCCGTTTTTTGTATTTCATTATGATAATTTACATACAAAGTGCGATAAGTCTGGAACTGTTTATCGGTTGCCTCTCTGGATAATAATTCACGGAGTTTCTCCACGGTTGTCATTTTACCGATCTGTGCATACGCATCGCGAATTACCGCAAATAGGCAATCTCCACCACCTTCATTATCTATCAATCCATATTCCTTGTTTTTCATGAATTTCTGGATCCACGTATTGGTAGCCGACTCGGAATAGTGGGTTTTTGCCTCATTAGACATTTCCTCGGTTTCTTCTGGGAGCATCTCGGGTTGCTTTACTGTGGGGTCTTCGGTAAATGGATTCGTCGCCGATTCCTTTTTCGCAGAATCGGCTTTACTCAGATTCTGAGTGGGTAATTTCAGGCGTAGAACGTCGGTATCTTGCGTTTGCGCATCCGGTCCTTGCGTTCTCGCATCCGGTTCTTGCGTTCTCGCATCCGGTCCTTGCATTTGCGCATCCGGTTCTTGCGTTCTCGCATCCTGTTCTTTCATTACCGAATAGCTAAATTTCCCCATAATCTCAGGTGTTACAAAGGAAAAATACAACAGGCGGTCTTTAGTAATCAAAACATCCCCATCTGCATCCATGACTTCGGTTAATTTATCCATAGGATGTTCAAAAACACCGATACGTAATTTGGGTGCATTATTCATCAATAAGTATACCGAAAAATGAATGATATTTTTATGTGAATATTGATAATTGGCTTTACCGATTGCTATCACTACAGGTTTTCCTGTCGGTATCTCATATTCATAAACCGTAGCGTTATGCTCAATATCACCATCATCAATACCACGAAATTCCGAATATTCAATCTCGGGGTTCAATACAGACTTGACCATTTTAGTATTATATTTTATGCGACTATTTTTTATTTGCTTTTCATGCATAATTCATAAACAGACCCCTTCATTTCAACGAATCCAAAATATCCATGTATTTGAAAATCGCCCGACTAGATATGCTCGGTTTATCTTTGGATTTCATTCTGGCAATTACGCGGATTCTATCCAGCGTTTCCGTCCAGTCAGCAAAATCGGGCGCTTTATTTCCCTGCATCAAAGACATCATTACAAAAATATAAATATTCTCGGTAATTTCCTCCACTTCGCTTCCGCGATCGGGTTCCTCCATATACTTATCCACATAGTCCTGTAATTCACTAATAATTGCGAACATTTGCGCTCTTTCTAGTACACCCCTCTTCGTCAAATTCAATATGAAAACCGATAGGGCTTTACGACGATCATTCACCTTGGTGCACTGACAGAATTTATCATAATCCGTGTTTGAATCCGCAAACCGAATATCACGAATACTTTCGCGATAGTTCTCTAAGAATTCATCCCTTTGTTTTGCGAAATACTCCTTTGTCACATCTGACGTATCCATCAATTCCTTGAACAAGTCCGCATAGATTTCCGAATAAAATTTATTATTCCCTGCAATATCGGTAATTGCAGTGGCGACTTTCCGAATATCCTCTTCGTTTTCCAGTCCGACAATTCGCTCTAAAATCACCGCTCTCTGGTTCTCATAATTTTTATTGGAAATTTTATTCAGAGAGCCCTTGATCTCCGTCATAGTTTTTTCTACTCCCTCCTTTTTTACTATCGTAGTCGCTTTGAATGGTTCAGCGGGGGTTGAATCCGATTCACGAGATCCATTACCACCATGTTTTTTCACAAATCCAGTCTTTCTATAACGATTGGTGGAAGAGAAAGAATTATAGGGCGCATGATTCCGAACTTCGCTATTCGGGTGTCTATTTATAGTCTCTGGTTCGGGGAGGGTGGCTACGTATTTTTCTATTTCTATATTTAATGTGGCGATCAATCCCTTTGTTGAATCTTGTAATTTATATTCCATACCATCTAGCAGAATACGTTGGAAATCATCTAGGGTGTAAATCATTTTGCTTTTAGGTTTGAAATATAATATTAACTAGTATGAAGTGTTTAATCTCTTTTCATGGAGAAATAAAATTGTCCACTAAAAGAGAGAGCACCTACCCAAACTCATGGATAGAGATTAATCTCTTTTCTAGCTACATCGTAGAAAAAAGCCTGCACAAAAAATAAAAAATAAAGGCACCCATCGTTTCTAATACCGCATGAAAGGGGAATCCCGGTAAAAATTCCAACATCTGTTTGCAATTGTAATTTTCATTATAAAACAATAGGATAATCATTACGCCCAAAAATAAGATCACCGGCATGGAATCCTGCTTATTCTTTGGAATGAAGCGATAATAATAGGCGAGAACGGAGAAAAATATCAAAAAAGAGGATGAAAAATAATACATCATCGTTAAATACATGAACGCGTATATATCAAATGCGAATAAGCATGTTAAAAATAGTAAAAAGGGTACATTTGGCCAAATCTCCGTATAATTCGCGAGCGTCAAAATATAAAAGATATTGATAACATAAGCTAAACCATGTATTATATTCAGTTGCAGAAAACTCGGTATGTGAATGGCATGTGAAAATACATGCACACATTCAAAAACGAACAGTGATAATATCAGTAAAAAACTATAGCCCCATTTCATTTTGCTCAAAAAATAGAGTATGATGCACATGCTTATTACATTCACTGCTACCGAATAGGGTTGGGCAATTCCGTTTTCATTCGGCGTCTCACATGTGGAAAAGGGAAATATATATTCGTTATTGTTTTGTTGCATTCTTCTATAGAATGCAAGGATACATTTATTTTCCACCGATCTGCGTTTAGGTATATAGATAAAAATCGGCGACAGAAATATATGAATATTTTGTTTTCAGCAATCTCTATACCCTCCTGTGCAGTATTTATCGGTGAAGAAGGTTCAGTAGGCGGTGAATCTACTACGCCGGGGTCCGCAGATTCGGCCACTGAATGCGAACCAACGGGTCACGGACGATTTGGTACATTTAAACTCCCCATCTCCTATTTAGATAAAAATACGGTGCATCCATTATCCGCCGTTGTAAATTCCGATTTGGAGTTAACACCTCTAGAAACACCGTCACAAGAACGATCGGGCGCAAAATCAATTTACGAATATTTGTTTGTACCAACGCATAAATTCGGTCATGACCTCATGGCCAATTGGGGAGAGAACTTTACAAATGATGTCAATTATTTGACGGATACAAAGGGTGTCATCGGCGACATGGAACTTTATAAGAAACGAATGACAGAGGCGTCCGAATACAATATAGACCCCGAGGCGCTCTTGAATATATGGGCGTGTATAAAAGACGACACTGAGTTTCTTTCCAAATATTCTTACATGGAATGGGACATGCTTATGTACTTGAATAACTCCGACTCCTTTTTACAGATATTATCTGTAATGAATATTGTATCTCCTGCCGTCAGTCTTTTATTACCCGTTTTTCTTCTACTTTTTCCTTTTATCGTTTTGAAAATCCAAGGAATTGCCATCACATTTGATACTTATTTGGATGTTCTCAAAGAGGTTGCACGAAACCATTTTATCGGCCGCGCATTAACAAGCATAGATTCTATTAGTCCCGAAAAACTCATCTATTTGTTCGTGACCTTGGGTCTCTATTTATTCCAGATCTATCAAAATATTGTACAATGCAATCGGTTTTATCAAAATATAGAGACGATAAACAATCATCTGTGTTATATTCGGGACTATACGCTACATTCCATTCATAGTATGGAGAACTTTATAGAAGTCAATGCGAACCGTGCAAAATATAGAGAATTCGTGGAAAATACGCGAGGTCATTGCCAGGTTCTCAAAGAACTGTATTCTAATTTGGAGACACTAAAACCATTTTACGTTTCAGTTTCCAAATTCATGAGCATGGGTCTTTTATTACGCAATTATTATCAACTTTTTTCCAACCAGGAATATGCGCAAGCATTGGAATATTCCTTTGGCTTCGCGGGCTACATTGATAATTTGATGGGAGTTCATAAGAACCTAATGGAAAAGAGAGTATCCTACGCCGAATTCATCGGTAATGATGGTCACACGGTTTTCAAAAAGCAGTACTATCCGGCGATCCGCGATGATGCACCCGTGCATAACGATTGCACCTTTGAGAAAAATATCATTATTACCGGAGTGAACGCGTCTGGTAAAACGACGACTCTGAAAACCACCACCATCAATATTATTTTTACGCAGCAACTTGGCTGTGGATTTTATGAGGCCTGTCAAATTGCACCCTACACTCATATTCATTCTTATTTGAATATACCGGACACTTCGGGACGTGATAGTTTATTCCAAGCCGAATCACGACGATGTAAGGAAATTCTGGATATTATTCGGGATGCGCCCGAGGGCGCACGTCATTACTGTATTTTTGACGAATTATATTCGGGGACCAATCCAGTGGAGGCCACCAAATCCGCCTATGCATTTTTGAAATATATGAATGGGTTCTCCAATGTGGATTTTATTTTGACAACTCATTATGTTTCCATCTGTAAGAAGCTCCGTAATTGTGGTCGTATTCAAAACTACAAAATGGTCATTCATCAGTATGAAAATGGGGAGATTGAGTATACATATAAGATGCGCCGTGGGATTTCCAGGGTGCAGGGTGCCATTAAAATCTTACAACAGTTGGATTACCCCAAAGAGATTATCCAAGATATTATTAATTATGGACGTGATAGTAAGACAGGCGACCATAAGAATGTGAAAGAATAAATCAATTTGGAAAAAAATATAAACAATCGGGGTGTTAATCAATCACCCAAAGAACATGAACTCTTTATTCATTGCATCATCGGCTATCAATGGTATTTTCATCTATTCGTCTCTACTAACTTATTCAATCTGTAAATTCTTGCGGCTACCTTATTCAAATGTGAATTCATCGGACAATAATGTCGTTTTTAATTTGATGAATTCCACGTTGATTTCTGTAGTTTTTTCGGGACTATTGGACACACGAGCCCATTCCATTTTATGTAACATACATAATATGATAATGCATGCGATTATGTCGGAATTTGTCTATTATTCTATTCATCGCGGACTACTCCATGATCCTTATTTTTATGATTGGTTTCATAAAGATGAACACGTGAAGACTTTGGTTTGCCCTGGTGATACGCTATTCATGAATCCATATGATTTCTCTGTGTATATGGTATCAATGCATGTGCCATTGTTATTGGTGCCTGCCAATTATAACGAGTATTTTATTGTCTTGCTCTTTTTCTTAACGGCGAAACATTTTGAATTCACCAATGTCTTTTATGATCATCATTTGTCGCATATGAGTAATCCGAAAACGAGTTTTTGCATAGTTTTACCAATGTTTGATCTGTTCTATGATACGCAATGGTGCAACGTGCCTGTTATTTCGGATGAGGACAGCAATGAATCAGACAATGATACGGATAAAGAAATTGTAGTTGAATCAGATAATAATGGGAATTCAAAATATCTTGGCGTGAATACATACAATAGCATCCATAAGATGATAGAAAAATCAGTATTGGACGCATTCGGGCGAAATATTAACGACGATGATAGCGACAAAGAATATGAGAACATAACAGAAGACTCCATAAAAACGAAAAATGATTAGGGAGTGTGAGTATAGTACGAATACGAACCATTTTTGATAAACTATGTTTATATACATAGGTTATCAACAGCTACATAGATTGAGTGTCAATAAATTCAATGTTATATTTCCTCCCAGCGCGGTTACTGAAATGTATCGGAAAGGAACGGTTCCGTATTTATACAAATCGCCAGTGGAAGTGAAATTCGTGGTATTATAGGAAGGGATCACAAATTCTTGAGACGCATATTGATCAGTTTCGTTGACCGTGTTTGTGTAAGTATATAGAATTTGGCCCATTGTACCTAGTGTATTAGATCCATGAACCACAAACCCCTCTCCTACCTGAATACTTCCGATTTTTATCGTTGGATCGGCGCATTTGAGAACTCGGTCTCTCAGAAAATCTCCCAGATCAATTTGGACAAAATGCAGGGTGTCTATTTCGTTATCGTTAAAAAAATCGTTTACAAACCCGATGCCATTTTCATGAGAAGGCGATTTACCCGTTCTTACATATAAATTACTTGGTAAACCGGCCAAGTCAAATCCATAAACTACGAAATTGGTGGTTTTAGGTATATTATAGACAATCTTGGGACCTTGGGGTCCACCGCTCACATCTGCATTGCTGAATGTATTTATATAAGTATTACAACTACAATCGCATGACGCCTTTGGGCCAGTGGGGCCTGCTATGCCGGTTGGTCCTGCCAGGCCTTGGGAACCAGTGGGACCTGTAAGACCTGCTATACCAGTTGGGCCCGCTATACCAGTAGGGCCTACTATTCCCTGGGAGCCGGTTTGTCCTGCCTGACCAGTAGGGCCTGCTATGCCTGTTGGTCCGGCAATACCTTGAGAACCAGTAGGACCTGCCTGACCGGTGGGGCCTGCTATACCAGTGGGTCCTGCCTGACCAGTTGGTCCGGCCAGACCAGTAGGGCCTAGTAGGCCTTGAGAACCAGTAGGACCCGCCAGACCAGTTGGGCCTACTGAACCAGTGTTTCCCTTATCACCCCCGGGACCTGTAGGTCCTATAGGACCTCTAGCTCCAGGAACACCTGGTTCGCCATCTTTTCCGTCCTCACCTTGATCGCCAGTTTCACCTTTTGGTCCTGTAGGACCAACTTCGCCCATAGGTCCAGGCGCACCTGGCTCTCCTGATTCTCCACATTTACCCTCTTCACCATCGTATCCTCTTTCTCCTTGTGGTCCAGGTGGACCCTCGGGACCAGTTGCTCCGGGTGCACCTGCATGTCCACGTCTTCCCTCTTCTCCTTGGTATCCTCTTTCTCCTTGCGGACCACGAGGACCTTGTGGTCCAGTTGGACCCAGCTTACCAGGTTCTCCATCACACCCATCTTCGCCGGGACAACCGCGTTCACCTTTTGGACCGGTTGAACCTGCTGGACCAGGAGGACCACGAGGACCAGTTTCACCATCATATCCATCTTCACCGTGACAACCCTTCTCTCCCTTTTCACCCTTCGGTCCGGTTACACCCTGTGGACCAGTGGCTCCACAATAACCATTAAATCCCTTCTCTCCCTTGAGTCCTATTGGACCGGTCGGTCCAGGTGGGCCCATCTCTCCAGGACAACCATCACAACCATCCCATCCATCTTTCCCATCTTTCCCATCTTTCCCATTTTTCCCATCTATACCATCCCTGCCATCCCGGCCAGGTTCTCCATCCATACCATCCCTACCATGTTTACCATCCAATCCATCCTTACCATCCCGTCCTGATTTCCCATCCCGTCCTGATTTTCCAATCACTATTTTTTTACGATTTTGAAAAGACTTTTCGCGATTGGACGGTGAACAATTACGTGATGAACGATCACAAGATGAATCATTATCACAAGGATATGATTTTCTTGAATGTGGCCGACGTTTTTCCGGAGAACACGGCCGACGATTGTCCTCGGAATATGACCGACGTTTTTCTGGAGAGCATGGCCGACGATTTCTACGACTGGGCCGACGACACACCTCCTCTTCCTCCTCATCGTATGAAGATGACATTCTTTATACAATGTGCTAATAAATTTTAAATTACTAGAATAAAAACGCGTGATTGGTAATGCAGTCATACTAATTAATTTTGTATATTTATAACGATCCACTTTTCGCACTGCTTTTCACTATACTTTTCGCTATGCTTTTCGCTATGCTTTTCGCTATGCTTTTCGCATCTTTTTTCTTCTCTTCTCCATTCGTCCGACTTCTCATTATAGGGTCGTACTGTTTTTTCGGATTCAGAACATTCACATTTAGATTCTTTTCTCCGTTTCTCGCATCTTCTCCTGGAACAGGATCGTCTCCTGTATTCCCTTTCCTGAACATAACTATCATCACTATCATAGTCGTCATCGTGACGGCGGCATCGGCAACCTCTCGGCATTCTATAAAAGAAACCCACAATTGATTTTTTACAAATAAAATGACTAATATATCGTGCAAAAAAACACAGGGCACCCACAATTGTAATCACTAGTAACGCCCATCTATTTCACAAAAACCATTATTTTTTCGGCGGTCTCACGATGAGCCGTGCTATTTACATTTTTATTATGCATGGGGAGAACCCGTTTCAAAGTAAAGTGCCGTTTCGCGATTTCATTCATATCTTTCACCAATGCAAACTTTTCTGCGTCTCCGCCATAATCCGACAAAATATAGCACATACGACCACCGGGTTGGAGAACCCGATGACAGAGACGGATCGTGGGCTCCCAATAGCCAGCCAGCCATTCCTCATACGTGGAATAGGTCTCCGTACTCTGATTTTCGCCGGGGTATAATTCATAGCGGTAATATGGGGGGCTGAAGAAAACGACGTCAAAATGTTGGCTGTATTTTTTCAGAAAAGGTTTGGAACGTGCGAGAACCTCCGATGGTTTACAATGAATTTCCACCCTTTTTCCCTTCCAGTTCTCCATTTTCTCAGAAAATTGCCGGGTCTTATTACAAACATCCACGATGACATCCGTCCCCACATACTCCACCACATCGGGACATTCCAGGAAACCATAACAATAAGACGACCATCCCAGAGTGGGTGTGAAGACACGAGTTCCACTGAGGACCGACCGGTTCAAGGAATATACCAAGTACGGATTCATGATGGAGGCCCGGAAATAAAAGGACGAAAAAACACTACCAAGACGGCCCTCTTTCATATAGAACCGGGCACTCGGTGTCAGAATTTTATAATCAATGATGAATTTCTTATAGAGGTTCTCTAAAACCTCCAGGAAGGTCGGCACGTTCGGTATACCGGACCGGGTCTCCCGAAGAATATCCCGATAATGCATGTTCCGGATGACATTTTTATACATCACCTGCCGATCATTATTCATCGCGGTAGCCCCCATAGGAGCTTCGCTATCCATAGAGAACCTGCCGGCGTCTACCAACAAGGATCGGTTATAAAAACGTCCCAAATAATCGGCCCTTTCCACAATGTTCTCATATAAGAGCTTCAAATCCCGCCGTGGAATTTTATTATCATCGGCATATTCCAACAGTTTTACTAGCCGGCCACCCGATGCCCGCACTCGCGCCTTCGCCAAAAAGTCCTCATATCCGGGCATGTTCCGTTTAAATAAAGACATCCATTCCTCCAAAGTCAATAATTTCATTTCAAAAAAACTTATAAAATAGAGAGATTTTAAAAAATTCTCGAGGGTCCTTAAAAAATCCAAAAAAAAAGTTGGCCGACTTTTTGAAAATGGACATTTTTAAAAATGTCCAAAAAGGAAAACCTGGACCCTCCAGTTTTTGGAAAAATCAATTGTGAGCATAATGCAGTAAAACCCATTTTTTTCATCCACCATTTGTTTGCATAAGGAAATTTTGCGAAAACGGCCAGAGTTTTTTTTGTTGCTTTAGATTATACAAAAAGGGTCCGGGGAGATTTCTTCATGGAAAATCCAAAAACTCCTAAAAAAATATGTGACGAGTTATGTAGTGATAATTGCCGGGGAAAAAATCAAAAATACACTCGGGAAAAAAATGAGAACCTACCGAGAGATTTTTTGTTGACCGAGTCACATGACATGGCACCCAGAAATTTCCATTGTGAATCATGTGACTATACTACGAGTTATCGGAATGATTTCGCGAATCATCTTTTAACCCGTAAACATAAAAAGACCAGCAAGGAAACAGACGAGCCGGAATTCAAAAACCTTACGACAAATGCAGTGTTGAATTGTGGCCCATGCGGTTTTTCAACAGTCAAACAATCTGACTTTGATAAGCATGTCAAAACCACAAAACATATCCGTATTGTGGTGTTAGAAGATAACAAACCCAAACCGATCCTTTGTAAAGAATGTAATCAAGAATTCAAGACCCGAAGTGGACTCTGGAAGCATGCGAAGAATTGCAAGACAAATAAAAAGATTGAAATGATACGGTCCGAATTGATTAGTCCATGTAAAAAAGAAAGTTCAGAAGAGAACCTAATACAAAAAACAGTCAAAAAACAGCGCCAAAAGGTGAAAAAAACGGAAGAAGTGGAAGAATCCGCACCGGAAAGTGTACCGATGGATGTCTTTATGAATTATTTGAAACAGAACAAGGAAATACAGGACATGCTGGTGGAACAAAACAAGGAACTACAGCGAAAAATGCTTGAACAGACGCAGAATTTTCAAAATGTTCTCGTAGAACAGACAAAGGAACAGAACAAGATCCTGAAAGATATGGCCAATAAACCGACCACCATCAATAATAATCATAACCATTTCAATCTCAGTGTCTTCTTGAATGAGACCTGTAAAAATGCACTCAATATAGCGGATTTCATAAGCTCTATTCATTTACAAGTGGAAGATTTTGAGAAAACCGGGAAATTGGGTTATGTGGAGGGTATTTCACGCATATTCATAGACCAATTACGTAATATGGCAATAGAACAGCGCCCACTGCATTGCACTGATATCAAGCGCGAGACTGTCTACATAAAGGATCAGGACGAATGGAACAAAGAGACCGATCAGAAACGATTGATGACATGGGCAGTTAAACGCGTCGCACAGTTGAACCTCAATCAGCTGCCCAATTGGAAAGAACAGAATCCGGAATGCATGGACTATGAACATCCAAAAAGCGAAGAGAGCATATATCTATCTATGGCGGCCATGGGCGGAAAAACAGACGACGAAGATAAGCGATTCAATGATAAAATCATACGAAATGTTTTGAAAGAGGTAATTATTGATAAAACAGAACAGTAGACACTGCATTTACAGTGTAAAATACAAAAATATATTCTCTATATTTAGAAAATGTAGCGAATATATATATAAATGCCAGAACCAATGACACGAAGACGCAGGGGTGGTGACTACCGAAAACGTCGCAATGATAAAAAGGATAGAGAGAATGATACGGAGAGAAGAGGGGATAAGTACATATCAAGTCCTAGGGGGGGAACAAAACGATATAGAAAGATGAGGCGCGTAAAAATGTCGCGCAGAAGATGGTAGAAAAATGAATTGTTGTATATGTAACAACTCATTTTTATTTTTTATACGATTACCAAGTTACCCGATTACCAAGTTACCCGATTACCAAGTTACCCGATTACCAAGTTACCCGATTACCAAGTTACCCGATTACCAAGTTACCCATTTTTATTCTTTTTATTTCATCTTTTATAGGGGAGCAGTGACCGGCTCTGCAGGAGAGTTCACTTGCAATCTGGGCTTTCGTATAGAAGTAGAGCGCCTTTGAACCGTCTTAAAATCAGCATCATCCGCATCATAAGAACGAAGCTTGGAAGGACGAGGTCTAGAGTCTTCCGCTGGGCGATTCAATGCACGCGTTTCGCATAACAGACGTCCCTCGCGAATTCCGGTAACATCCGATGCCTGGAAATCATGACCCTCTGTGGTGGAAGATTCCAAAATATACTCAATGTACTCACCTTGCACCAAATATTTGTATTGAGTATTAACAACTCTCAATTTAGTAAAGTGGACATAGATATCACCACCACTCTTATCACCGTCTAGCGCTGTGATAAAGCCATAACCTGCCTTATTGTTAAACCACTTGACTTGACCAACACTGCGAACGGGAGAGCTCATTGTATTACCAATTATGAATTACTAACATCATATTATTTTATATTGTTTTGAACAAAATATATTTCTTATTACCGAATAATAGGGTGTCTCATGAAATGCTATTCGGTATACATATTTGAAATATTGATAAAGACAATCGTGGTTTTCGGGTAAAATCTGCTGTAGGTTCTCCAATGTTTTTTTTTCAAGACGTAAAAGATTACGTGAATGTCTAATATGAATTTCAGGGAGGTCTTCCATGACCGGTTTCAAGTTTTCCCAAGGAAGAGAACCTTTCAATAAAAACAGAAAAACATAGCCAAGAGAAATCAAATCGTCTCGGCGTGATGGGGTAATACCACGATGAATATTAGGACTGATGTAATTCGGAGTGCCAATAATATTCATATTTTGTTCTATTTCGGGCTCAATATGCTGGTTCTCACCTTTTACATAAAAATTCGCCATTCCAAAGTCAATAAGGAAGAGTTGCCCCCCTTTATACATGAAATTATGCGGTTTAATATCACGGTGAATTACAAATTTGGAATGAATGGATTCTGTAATATCAATCAGTGATCCATATACGGAATAAAGCATTTCCGGTTTTATTCCCCGCTCTTTCACTATATCATATAGACTTGATTCATACAGTGTCATTACCATACATATTTTCGTATCGGTATTTCCAAACCAATGAATGATTGGAACCCCAATACAACCATTTGTTTGTAAAAAATGGAGAACGGTAGCCTCGTGTTTAAGAATTTTCATGCTATTTTGCGATGATTCTACTTTTATGGCGACGGGTTCTCCCGTTTTTTTACGAATTCCGCGGTATACATAGCCAAATTTACCCCGACCGATAGGTTCGTTGATTATATATTTACCTCCGCAAATATTACATAATTCTTCTATTTGGTTCTCCATTTGTATTTGTATTTTTGTAAAATATCTCTTACTTTTTATATAGTAATGATTCATTTCTTTTCGGCAACAATGGAAAGTATAAAAAAGCCGGTATATCTACTAACCTTATTTATTATTTATGGCTTTTATGCACTTGTATTTTTGGGAATTATCCCGAGCACACCATATTTAGTACATTATTTGTCCGTTTTCGTGCAATTATTTGTATGTGTAGTACTTTTAATCAAGTTCCATCCATTTCGGACGAGATATGAATTGAAAGAATTTGACGGAGAAATCATATTTGGTTCTGCGTTCATTATTTTGTCTAATTTAGGATTCAATGTAGTACTGATGAACAGTTTGAATGTAATAAAAAATGATACAATTACAGCATATTCCAATAAAATAATATAATCGGTTCTCAAATAATATATCTATCATTATTATTTGAGAATCCATCACCAAAGAAAATGGATATTCGTGCGATTTTTGAAGAAGCCAAGAAAGATCCCTCATTGTATTCTACCCTGGATATTGTTTCATTATTAAATTCAGTGGAATCATCCAAACATAATTATTTAGAGAACCAGACAACACAAACCATATTGAACGATGTTTTTGAATCACTGAATACACTTGCATGTTCGGCCTCCGAAAAAGAAGCGCTATACAATAAATTGACCGATTTTCGCCACATAGATGAACTGAATGATATTCAGATGGGTAAATATATTCGCTGGATACGGAAAGATAAAATACCCCATTCTCTAACAAATGGAGGATTGGTAGTAAACATCAAGTTCTCAGATTCGGGCGCATTGATTGTATGTAAATGCCCAGGAAATCGTTTTATTCAATTCAAAATGGATGAATGTTTATGCTATCAGAAACTATCAACAGAGGAGTTGTTGCTGTTGATGGCGTGTGAAAATATACAAAAAGGCTAATTAAAAACCTTTACCGACGTCCTACTGACACGCTTACGTGTCTTACGAAATTCATTCCAATAATAGTAATATTGTTTTTTACAAGAAGGTGCCTTTTTTCTTGTTTTATTAGAAGACCTGCTATTATAAAAAAGGAACTCTTTGATATGATACATCATTTTTTGGGAAACAAAGATGTCTTGTTCCATATTTTTATGCGGCGGATAAGCATTTGATTGGGCACATAAATCGTTGCCGAACCAATCGGCTAAAAACCCAGCAAGTTTTTCATTGTTTTTTGAAGGTTCTCTCAAATCAACATTTGATCTGGCAAAAAAATCGGAAATCTGAGAACCAATATCAGAATGAATCAATCTTTGGATAATTGTTTCGTGTTTCAGGCCGTGATGATATGGCGCGGGTTGTATATAATAAACGCGGTCATCAATCATGTTTGTGTGATATGAATCATCAATAAAACAAATTTCGGTGGTGGCTGGAAGAAGAGAGCAACGAATGAAATCCGAATGTGTTTTATGGGCGGTCGTACGGGGTATTTCCAGTGTTTTCTTATTCATTTTAAAAGCAGTGATAATTTTATCAAAGAGTTCGCCGTCTGTATTTTTCAACTTGGATTGAATATAATTACATAAGAGAGATACCCAAGGAGGTGGGCAATGATTATTCGTATAGAGGTACATCTTATCATATATTGCCTGCTTTTTCTTTGCCATTAAATAATCAAATATAGAAATGATTCCATAGCGTAAAAATTCTGGATACAAATCAAGGATAGTGTTGAATATATTTTGTTGGTCTTTATCGGACGATGCCATTATATTCTCAATCCCGGTCCATAATATATGTAAATCGGAGAATGACCCGATAGTTTCATCTAAATCAAATACAATTGACTTGATACCACGTCTCAATTTGGGTAACCGAAAATGTTTTCCGATATGAACTTGTAAAATTTGTCTATCATTCATATAATAATAATACGCTCCGTATATATTATTATTATATTATACTGTGTTCCAAAAATTTCGCACGGATAGACCTTAACGACCAGTAGAACCAAACCCGCCCGCGTTTCTTTCAGTTGTTGATAAATCGCTCTCATCAACTAGAACAACTAATATAGGAGATAACGTAGGATGACATACCTGTAGTAATCTCACCTGCGAATCCAATGAATAGTTCGCCTCGGTGGAACGAAATGCGCCAATAAGATTACCACGATATCCCTGATCAATCACACCGACATGGTTACTCAACATAAGTGGAGTCTTGGAAATACTTGATCTAGGATATAGATAATATGCTGAAGGTGTCAATGCTCGCGTAGCAATATCACAGTGCAACATTTCGGCCTTTACTTTATGATCAATGAATACATTTTGGAAAGGAATAAGAAATCTCTGTTGATTTGGAACAAAAAGGTCAAATCCTGAATTGGGAAATGGGTCATTCATTACCGAATTATTATGTTGATTCACTTGATTTGCATATATATTCAATAATGGCAAGTTATTTGGATTTACTGATAATTTCAAAATAGCAATAGAAGTTGGTAATCCATTACCAACGCGCCTAGAGAGATAATCATTAATTAGTGAGTTGATCTGGTTTAACATCGGAGATGTCGGGGACATATAATACACTATTTCACAAAATCCATTTATATCATTTTATTTTAGCCTTTATTACCCACTTCCAAAACCAAGGACAGATATTACAAATGCACATTCCGAAATTCGCGCCACGTAATCTTCGTAGGTTCCACCATAACAACCTTTTCGGACTCGTATTTTTTATCAATGGCGTCGGCGCGTTTTACTGCACTATCTAAATAGAGTTCCTTTAGAATCTTTCCCACAATGACAGATCCTTCATGTTGGTCTACCTTTCCATCTTCAATCAGCTTTAATACTGTGAGTAATTTTGTCATTATTACCAAATCCAATTCATTGTTCACAATCTTATGGAATATATCAGTATAATTATCATAAAGGAATCTGCATTGAATAGAACAGGAATCCAGAAAATCGGCGTCATTCATAGAACTTTCCCGGGTTTTCTTTAAGTTCTCCAAAATACGAATATCATTACGAATCAAAACACTATGTTTCAATTTACGGATACCTTCCGTATTGTCTTCGCATTCACTTTGACTGACGAGTCTCTTTAAATTCAAGCGATCGTCGTCCGTGATATTACTCATATTAATAATATATTATGCAGGGGTTTTTTATCTCTTTTTCTTGTAATAATATTATTCAGTAGGAAACAAAATAGGTTGTTCTCATAATATATAAATTCAGAATGAATTTGGAAGGAGAAGTAGACGTTAGCATTCATAATAATGAAAAGGTGAACAATATCTTTTCTATTAGTACCGTTTTTTTAATCATTGCGGCAGTGTTATACATATTCTATAAAATCTATGAATATAGGACAATTTTAGGAATACATTTGAGCGAATATTTACAACGCACAAAGTTGTCACTGAATAATATAGAAATTAATAAAGATTTAACCGGCGAAACCTACATCAAAGTAAAATATGAATAGAAACAAACCGCAATGGAATATTTAGGATTTTTACCACTATACCGAAATATACAATTATTATCTAGGAATTATGTATAAAATGCTAAAATACTATTTTATCTATTTGATTGCATTTCTCGCAGTATTATTATTGTTTATGTTATCTCTGGGTTGCACGTGCGCAATGGGCGCAGTTCCATATTCGTCTGCGACAAGATATGCTTCATATGAAGGATTTTCTGGTTTGAATCCTGCAGGTTTAGATGATAAGAGCCAACAATTTTCTGGAAGCTATAGTATGAATACAAATGATAATCTATTAGATAGCATTCAAAAACAAATAACTGCAATAGCTGCGCCTGAGACGAATATACCATCTTCGGCAAATGCTGTACCTTATTCACCAACATCACCAACTACTGGAGGCGCTTATTCAGTTAATACTATGCCTGTTTCACTAGTGCCAACATCAAAAGCCACAATATCTTCTGCTTCTTCCCCGACAAAAAAGGTAGAGGGATTCACTTTATCCGATACAGCCTCATTTTCTAGCTCTGATGCATCTATTGATCATTATTCGCAACTACCTGGAAGTCTAACTTGTGATGGATACGGCTATTCCAATTCTTTAGGTAATATTTGCATGGATTCAACCGGTAGTCAAATGCTGAAAACACGCGGGGGAAACCAGACTGGCGCTTCCAGTAAAATTGGAATGAGTAGTGCATAAAAGAATGAATGCCCGAACCACGTTTTGATTTATTGCCAAACAATGGAATAAATCAAAAAAAAGATTTTTATCATTTTATTTTTTATGCAAACATAAATGGACTCAACACGCAACACGCAACACGCAAATACTTACCTGTCATTTTTAGCAATACATAGCCAACATACTCTGGTTCAACTGCTCCTCATTTTTAATCAGGACATCCACTATTTTCTTCGTCACTGTGAATGGGAACGACACCTCAATATCAATATCCTTGGCAAATAGGTTGTCCTCGGGCTTCACTAATCGGAAGAGATTCAATTTGGTATAGATAATCTCCAAACATCTCTTTAGATTTCGCACACCGGATTCGCCCTTACTGAAATTCGTATCTGATGCCAAATATTGGAGGACTTCATCAGAAATGACAACATCTTCTTCGGAGAAATTGATCTGCTCACGAATCTTGGGCAACAAATGCTTCTTGGCAATAATGACCTTTTCTTTGGTATCATATCCCTTGGTCTGAATACGGTACATACGGTCTTTCAAAATCGGATTGATCTTACTCTCATCATTATAACTGAAGATGAAGAGGCACTTACTCATATCAAAATCAATATCCGCGAAATACTTGTCGTGGAATTGCGAGTTTTGTGTAGTATCCGTCAAGTGTGTTAATATTCCAATAATCTCCTCGCCCTTGGGAGTGTCGCTCACCTTGTCCAATTCGTCAAAATAAATGACCGGATTCATGCATTTACTCTCTAGTAAGATCTGGACGATTTTACCCCATCTTGCACCCTCATATGTATAGGAATGACCTTCCAAGAAACTGGCGTCTCCGGTTCCACCAAGGGCAATGAATGTAAAATCCCGCCCAAGAATCTTACTGATTCCGTCCTTTGTCAACGAGGTTTTGCCTGTACCGGGGGGGCCATTAATAGCTATGGCCGTTCCCATTGCGCCCGGATTCGCTATCCACTGGCCTAACATCTGTAGAATCTGCAACTTGGCATCATTGAGTCCATAGACACAGTCATCCAATTGTTTCTTCGCATTACCCATGAATTCATGGCATTTTTCAAGACCATCGTCCATGGTAATTGATAGACTCTTGTAACGTCCGAAGGGAATACGCATGAACGTGTCCACCCAATCCTTGATCTTATAATACTCGGAATCACCAGAAGACATCCCTCTTAGAACATTGAGTTTCTGTAGAGCCGTGGCCTTGTACTTCGCTGGCATTTTGGACTCAAGAAGCGCGAGACGATATGGCTTATCAATATTAATATGGGCATTGATTTCCTTCAGATCACGCATAATTTGTAGCTGCTCCTTATTGGACAACTTCTTCTTGAAATAGTCAACCTCATTCGTATTTTTATTATCGTCATGAATGAGTTTATGATAGCGTTTGGCGTTACGAATACGAGCCTTCTTGACAAGCTTTTTGATGGAACGATTACACTCATTGACCGCCTTGATGAGAATCTTACTCTTGGGTGTTTTCTTGAGCTGAGAAGTCAACTGTTTTTTGGTCTCCACAAGTTCTAGGTACTCTTGTTCTACATCGGTTACTTCGTCGGACTTTTTATCGTCTTCCTCATTGTCCGCCTTCTTTGCCTTCTTTGACTTCTTCGCCTTCTTTTTCTTAGGGATAGTCGGCTTCTCAACCTCTTCGTATGATTCTTTCATGAACATTTTTTCGTCATCGCTATCACAGTCTTTATCGTCACCGTCATCGTCATACGCCTCTTCTCCATCGTTCCCGCCGAGTTGAGTAAATATGATGTCATAAAGACGCTCATTTTCGTCGGCCTCATCGTCTGCGTCTTCCTCGGAATCTTCGTCTTCAGAATCTTCTTCTTCTTCGTCCGATTCATGTTTGCGATGACGACGATTGGAACGCTTGGACTTGGACTTGGATTTATTTTTCTTGCTCTTCTTCTCCTCGTCGGCATGGACTTTTTCTGACATGTATTTGGATGGAAATATCTTGGAAATACAGCGACGGATTTCTTCCGGACTTAGTTCCTCTTCTTCTTCGGATTCGTCTTCTTCTTCATCATCGGAATCTTCCACAACACGCTTCTTGTGTTTCTTTTCCGTCTTTTTACTTTTTTTGCTTCTTTTAGGTGGATGATAACTAGAATCACTGGTAGAACTGCATGTTTCATAATCAGAATCTTCGTCTTCGGTATCTTCCTCCTCCTCTTCTTCAGACTCTTCCTCGTCATCGGATTCGTCTTCTTCATCTGACTGAGAAATGTCTTCTGAATCGGCCACAGATGATTCGGAATCGGATTCGGAATCATCATCCTTCTTTCTACGAAGGCGAGCCTTCTTATCGGAGATAGCGGATTTCTTACTGATAGGCATTTTGACAGAAAAGATAGATAGTAATAACTGGTAGTTTGATTATATGTATAAATGGGCAATTTGTTTAAACCATTTCCCGAAAAAACTTTGTTCAATTTTATGAAACATAGTTTTACAATGCAATCGCAAATGAAAAATTGAATCCAAACGATATAAAAAAATAAACCGTATTTATATAGATTTTAACATGTCAACGAAACAATCATTGCATAGAATGGAGAATGCCACCCCGCCTTCCAAAATTATTGGCGTCCAATTTAGTATGCTTTCTCCCGAGGAAATCCGTAAAAATTCCGTTGTTGAGATTACCTCGCGAGATACTTATATTGGAAACAAGCCAGTAGTGGGAGGTCTATTTGATCCTCGTATGGGCGTTTTGGAACCCGGTCTCATCTGTCCTACTGATGGATTTACGTATATTGATACACCTGGATATTTCGGACATATTGAACTCGCACGTCCGGTATTCTTCATTCAGCATATTAAAGAAATTGTAAAAATTGCCAAATGCATCTGTTTCAAATGCAGTAAGCTGAGAATCAATAAAAACGTACATAGACATGTTCTTAATATGAATTCCGAGGATCGTTGGCATTATATTCAAGAGATAGCATCAAAGGTAAAAAGATGCGGAGAATCCATAGAAGATGGATGCGGATGTAAGCAGCCCGATAAAATTAAATTGGACGGAATGTCCACACTAACCGCTCTATGGGAAAATATGGAGACTACTGACGAAACGCGCGAATCCAAGACTATTAATATGCGACTTACACCCGAAATTATCTTGAAAATCTTCAAGCGAATTTCGGACGAGGATATTACTTTTATGGGATTTAGTCCTCTTTGGTCTCGTCCTGAGTGGATGGTTTGTCAAGTTCTTCCGGTACCCCCACCCGCAGTGAGACCATCTGTGAAACACGACGCACAACAGCGTAGTGAGGATGATTTGACACATATTTACATGAACATTATCAAAACAAACAAGGATTTGAAGGATAAGATCAATAACAATGCGTCGCCTAATGTGATTGAGGGTATGACGATTGTCCTCCAGTACTATATTGCGATGATTGTGAATAACAAGGTGAAGGGGGCAGTGCCATTGGCACAACGATCGGGCAGACCTCTCCAGTGCATCATGAGTCGCCTAAATTCCAAGAATGGCCGTATTCGTGGTAATCTCATGGGTAAGCGTGTGGATTTCAGTGCCCGTTCGGTCATTACAGGCGACCCGAATCTGTCTATTCAGCAATTGGGCGTACCCCGGAAAATCGCGATGAATATTACAAAGCCCGTGGTTGTGAATGATCGTAATCGCGATTTCTTGATGATGCTGGTACAGAATGGTCCGGAGGTTTACCCGGGTGCGAAAATTCTAGAGAGAAGGGGCGGGGGTGAAAACATTTCGCTCCGTTATGTGGACCGCGATACGATTCGTCTGGAAAATGGTGATGTCGTTCATCGCCACATGATGGATGGCGATGCCGTCCTTTTCAACCGTCAACCATCTCTGCATAGAATGTCCATGATGTGTCATATTGTCAAAGTCATGGAAAAGGGCGACACATTCCGCATGAATGTGGGTTGCACCAAGCCGTACAATGCGGATTTTGATGGTGATGAGATGAATATGCATTTGCCACAGAATGTATTGGCGGAGACGGAGCTTCGTCATTTGGCTGCGATTCCCTATCAGATGATCAGTCCATCGGCGAATGCTCCCATTATTGGTATTTATCAGGATTCCCTGCTCGGTTCTTACCGGTTCTCACGACCTGAGATCAATTTCACACAGCGTGAAGCGATGAATTTACTCATGATGTTTCCCCGAGTGAATCCTACGACTCTTTTGAAAGCCGGTGATAAGATTAGTAATTTTGATATTCTTTCACAAATCCTTCCTCCCCTTACACTGAAGTATAAGACGAAGCTGTTCAAGGATTCGGAAGACGCAGCCATTTCTAATAATGTTTTGGAAATTCGCAACGGACAGTATTTGCGAGGTCAGATGGAGAAATCCGTTTTGGCTTCTACTAGCAAGGGAATCATTCATCGTGTATTCAATGATTATGGCAATTTCGCGGCGGCGAATTTTATTGATGACCTACAGAACATCATTACCGAATACATGAAGTCCAGCTCATTCAGTGTTGGTATTAGTGATTTGATTGCGAATAAGAAGACGCAGGATAGTATCATTCAGGTGATTACTGTTCAAAAACAGGAGGTGCAGACGCTCATTGAGAAGGTACATCTCGGAACGTTTGAGAACAATACTGCGGCCACGAACAATGCGGAGTTTGAGCAGAGTGTGAATAATATTCTGAACAAGGCGACGGAGCAATCAGGTAAGAAGGCACGCGATTCATTGAGTAAAGACAATCGTTTCTTGATGATTGTGGAGTCGGGCTCCAAGGGTAGTTTGATCAATATTTCACAGATGATTGCCTGTTTGGGTCAACAGAACGTGGATGGCAAGCGCATTCCTTATGGATTTGATAGCCGAACGCTCCCGCACTATAGTAAGTTTGACGACTCACCGAATGCACGTGGTTTCATTGAGAATTCGTATATTTCGGGATTGACAGCCCCTGAGCTCTTCTTTCATGCAATGGGTGGTCGTATCGGTTTGATTGATACTGCAGTGAAGACCTCGCAAACGGGATACATTCAGAGGCGATTGATCAAGGGCCTGGAAGACTTGAAAGTGGAATATGATATGACCGTGCGTAATAATAAGGGTCGTATTGTCCAATTCGCTTACGGTGATGATGGTTTTGATTCAACCAAAGCGGAGAACCAGTCGCTCTCATTGGTGGCAATGACGTTGGAGGATATTTATTTGTGTTATGATATTCCAGGCGTCAATGATGAGCGCTCGGATTTGTTGGCTATTTATGCCAAGGGGGCGAAGACCCGGTTGACAAAACAACGCAAAGAGGCGCAAGATAAATGCCGTGAATATATTACAATGATGACAAAATATCGCGATCAACTAGTTGCCCATGTGTTTCAACAGAAAAATGATAATACAGTGAGAGTTCCGGTGGCGTTTCAGAGCATGATTGCAAATATTCATGGACAACTCGCTCTTAACAAAAACTCCATCTTGGATATTACGCCTCTAGAGGCATTCCGACTCATTGAGGAGTATTTTGATAAACTGACCCAGATTTATTTCGTTCCACCGACCACTCTATTCCGCGCATTGTATTTCTATTATTTGAATCCGAAGGAACTCTTGATTCAGCGTCGCTTCAATAAACAGGCACTGACCGTTCTATTGGAGACGGTTATATTGAAATACAAGCAGGCGATTGTGCATCCGGGTGAAATGGTAGGGGTTATTGCGGGACAGAGTATTGGTGAACCTACTACACAGCTCACGTTGAACTCAGTGACTTATGAGACGGAAATTTTGGTAAGAAATGCAAAGAATGAAATAAAAAAGATACAAATAGGCGCGTTTACTGCGGAACAAATCAAACGCTCTACTAAGATTGATTATATGGAGGATAAAGACACTACATATGCTGAACTATCTGATTACTACGAAGTCCCTAGTTCCACCGAGAACGGTGAGACAGTATGGCGAAGAATTGAAGCGGT
>Ga0214921_10000235_pt1 | contig 109974 bp, 112 predicted proteins | sample LL1505_MetaG_FD_177992 | JGI IMG/M metagenome (GOLD analysis project Ga0214921, IMG submission 177992) | Freshwater microbial communities from Lake Lanier, Atlanta, Georgia, United States - LL-1505 | ecosystem: Environmental > Aquatic > Freshwater > Lake | place: USA: Georgia | collected... | reverse complement strand
CTATCAAGGCTCGGCCGTAGACACACAGCCCTTGTTTGCAAAGGCAATCGCATGAGCGTTTCCGAGTTGAGCCATAGCGTCCAGGGCAATCCACCAAACGCCATTGCGTTGCACGCAAATCCAAGCAGCAACTTTGCTGAAAAAGTAGCTGAAACATTGGCACTTCTAAAGCAAGCCGTTGCCGAACTCAGCCCAGTCACACAAGCCTCTAGCTTGGGTGCAGAGGATGTTGTGATCACGCACCTGATCAATGACAACGCCTTGGACATTCCTGTGTTTGTGCTGGAAACTGGCGCATTGCATCGCGAAACTCTTGCACTTTTAGAACGCACACAGGCGTACTCACTGGCACCGGTGAATGTCTATCGTCCCTCAACCGAAAAAGTCATTTCGTTTGTCAAAACACATGGCCAAGATGCCATGTACCAAAGCCTTGAATTGCGCAAAGCGTGCTGCCAAGTTCGCAAGCTCGAACCCTTGGCAGAGGCCCTCAAAGGTCAACGCGCCTGGGTCACGGGTTTGCGCCGCGAACAATCGAGCAACCGTGCAGAAGTGCCGTTGATGGACCGCACCGACGAAGCCACCAATGGCCATATCAAACTCAACCCCTTGGCCAACTGGACATGGGGCGATGTGTGGCATTACATCGCCGCCAACAAGGTGGACTACAACCCCTTGCACGATCAGTTTTTCCCCAGCATCGGCTGTGCTCCCTGCACACGCGCCATCAGCTTGGGCGAAGAGTTTCGCTCAGGCCGTTGGTGGTGGGAAGACGAAGCTGCCAAAGAGTGCGGATTGCACGCTAAGAAATAAGGCTTAGAAGAAAATATGAACGCACGCACTGAACCCGAATTGTTGCATCACCTGAGCAACGCCCACCTTGATGCCCTCGAAGAAGAAACCATCTTCATTCTGCGCGAAGTGGCTGCCGCCTTTGAGCGCCCCACTCTCCTGTTCTCTGGCGGAAAAGATTCCTTGGTCATGCTCAAGTGTGCAGAAAAAGCCTTTGTCGACAAGCAAAGAGGCGGCCGCATTCCTTATCCCTTGCTGATGATCGACACCGGCCACAACTTCAAAGAAGTAACAGACTTTCGTGATTTTCGAGCCAAAGAATTGGGCGCTGAACTCGTGATCCGCAGCGTCGAAGACTCCATGAAACGAGGCACGGTGCGCTTGGCGCACCAAGGCGAATCTCGCAACGTGCACCAATCCGTCACCCTGTTAGAAGCCATTGAAGAATTCAAGTTTGACGCCCTGATCGGCGGCGCTCGCCGAGACGAAGAAAAAGCCCGAGCCAAAGAACGCATCTTCAGCCACCGTGACAGCTTTGGCCAATGGCAACCTAAATCACAACGCCCTGAGTTATGGTCCTTGTTCAATACCAAATTGCACCCTGGTGAACACTTTCGCGTGTTCCCCATCTCCAACTGGACCGAGCTCGATGTGTGGCAATACATTGCCCGCGAAAACATTGCGCTTCCTTCCATCTACTACACACACAAACGGGAAGTGGTTAATCGCCGAGGTCTGTTGGTTCCTGTCACAGAACTCACCCCCCCCAAAGACGGTGAAGAAATTGAAGTGCGCGACGTGCGCTTTCGCACCGTGGGCGACATCACCTGCACCTGCCCTGTAGAAAGTACGGCAGCCACGCCCGAAGAAATTGTGATCGAAACATTGGCTGCAGACGTAAGTGAACGCGGCGCCACACGCATGGACGACAAGACCTCTGAGGCCTCCATGGAAAAGCGCAAAAAAGACGGATACTTTTAATGAACAACGCACTGAAATTCATCACTTGCGGATCTGTAGACGATGGCAAGAGCACCCTCATTGGCCGCTTGCTGGTCGACACCAAAGCCGTGTTGCAAGATCACTTGGCTGGCGTTCAGCGCCAAGGCGAAACCGATTTGGCCTTGCTCACCGATGGCCTGTCGGCTGAGCGTGAACAAGGTATCACCATCGATGTAGCCTACCGCTACTTCAGCACAGAAATGCGCAAGTTCATCATCGGTGACGCACCAGGTCACGAGCAATACACCCGCAACATGGTCACGGCGGCTTCCAGTGCCGACGCGGCAGTGGTGTTGGTGGATGCCACCAAGCTCGATTGGAAAGATGCCCAACTTCGCTTGTTGCCCCAAACACGCCGCCACAGCTTGCTCCTCAAGTTGCTCCGGGTACCTTCCGTGGTGTTTGCCATCAACAAACTGGATGCCATTGATGACGCCGCTTTGGCTTATCAAAACATTCAAGGTGCCTTGGCCCAATTCGCCATCGAAGCCGGTATCAAGGTCAAAGCTTGGGTCCCCATTTCGGCGCTCAAAGGCTGGAATGTGGTGGACAGCCATGCCAACTGGTGTGGCTACACTGGCCCTAACTTGTTACAAATCTTGGAAACCTTGCCCACCACGCCTGCTGAAGCTCAGGTGGCCATGAGCTTCCCCGTGCAATGGGTCGAAAAATTCCATGACTCCAATGTCACACACCAGGGTCGCCGAGTTTTCTGGGGCCGAGTGGCCACAGGCACCTTGAAGGTGGGCCAAAGTGTCCAAGTTTTCCCTAGTGGCCAAACAGCCACTGTAGCGCAGGTGCTTTCGGCTACTCGCCAAGACACGTCCAATGTGACGGGTCAAAGCGCTGGTCTGGTGCTAGACCGCGAAGTGGATGTGTCTCGAGGCGATTGGGTGGTGGCCTCTGGCTCGGGCTTTGAAAGCCAACGTCAAATTGAAGCCACCGTTGCCTGGATGGACGACGAGCCCTTGGTGGCTGGCCGCCTGTACTGGGCTTTACATGGTCACCGCTGGGTCAAGGCCAAAGTTCAACGTGTGGTGCACCGCTTGAACATCAACACTTTGGCCGAAGAACACGCCACAGAGTTGCCCGCCAACGCAGTGGGGCACGTCACTTTAGCCTTCCAAGAACCCCTCATCACCATGCCATTTGCCCATTCTCGGGTCTTGGGCGCCCTCATACTGGTCGACACTGCCAGCCATAAGACCTCAGGCGCAGTGTTGGTGAATTGAGACAGACCCTCTTAACTGCCTTAAAATGCCCACTTTCGGGCACCATCACCATGGTGTTCATTCACGCTCTAGCCATTTCAAACTGTCATGACCCACGTTGTTTCTGAATCCTGTATCCGCTGCAAATACACCGACTGCGTGGATGTCTGCCCAGTCGACTGCTTCCGCGAAGGCCCCAACTTTCTGACCATTGACCCTGACGAGTGCATCGATTGCGCCGTGTGCATTCCCGAATGCCCCGTCAATGCCATCTACGCCGAAGAAGATCTGCCGGCAGACCAAGTACACATGACCAAGCTCAATGCCGAATTGGCCTTGTTGCCCACCTGGAAAAGCATCACCAAGCGCAAAACGCCCATGCCAGATGCAGACGACTGGAAAGACAAGACAGGCAAACTGAGCGAGTTGATCCGTTGATTCAAACCGAGGCCTTGATCATTGGGGCAGGTCCTGTGGGCCTGTTTCAAGTGTTTCAATTAGGGCTTCAAGACATCCGCTGCCACGTGGTGGATGCTTTGCCGCAAGTAGGCGGCCAGTGCGCAGAGCTTTACGCCAACAAACCTATTTACGACATCCCAGGAATTCCCTTTTGCACAGGTCAAGAACTGATTGACCAACTTCAACAGCAAATCAAACCCTTTGCACCCCAGTTTCACCTCCAAGAATTGGTCAGTGAACTCAAGCCCACGGCTGATGGTCATTGGCAATTGGAAACTGACAAGGGCACCCAATTTAAAGCTGCAACGGTGTTCATCGCTGCTGGCGTAGGCGCTTTTGTCAAACGTGGCCTCAGCTTACCCGGCTATGAAGAGCTACTAGGTCAGCAAATTTTTCATGCAGCCCCCAACGCCACATCTTTCAAAGGCAAGCACTTGGTCATTTTGGGCGACAACGATGCAGCCCTAGAGGCTTGTGCTACGTGGCGTCAAGGCGCCAATGCCGCAAGCACCGTCTCCTTGGTTCACAGGCGCGATCAATTTCAAGCGGAACCTCACGCCATTGAAGACATGCATCAAGCCTGCACAAAGCAAAGCATGCGCTTTGTGGCAGGCCAGCCCACCGGCTTGGTTCAAACCAATGGCTCATTGACAGGACTTGAGATTCTCAATACCCAAGGTGTCAATGAGGTTCTACCTGCCGATGCCATTCTTTTGTGCTTGGGAATCTCCCCCAAATTAGGACCACTCAGCAACTGGGGCTTGGCCATGGAGCGCAAACAACTCCCCGTGAACACCGAGAACTATGCCACGCAGGCAAGCGGCATTTTTGCGGTGGGCGACATCAACACCTACCCAGGTAAAAAGAAACTCATTTTGTGTGGGTTTCACGAGGCCACCTTGGCCGCTTTTGGCGCATCGGCCCTGCTCCGACCCGACCAAAAAACCCTACTCCAATACACCACAACTTCCACCCATCTGCACAAACTTTTAGGTGTGTCGTAGAATCCAACTCGTGATTGCAAGCTGACAACTTGCAATTGCATCCGCTAGGGGTGTTTTAGTTGCAAAGCTAAGACTGAGAAAGTCCCTTTGAACCTGATTGAGGTAATCCTCGCGCAGGGAAGCTTGTCTAAACAACGAGGCAAACACTCAATTGCCAACATTCGTTGAATGACCCAGCCGACCTGCCATTTCGTTGAAGGAAAACGCAATGGCACACCATTTGCCAAAATTGACTTGCCACGCACTGCTGCTTGCCAGTGCTTCTGCAATCGCCCAGAACGACACTGTCTTGGTGACCAGTCCCGCTGCGCAACAAGTCAGTGGTTTTGAAAATCTCCGATTGCGCGAAGCACCATTCAGCGCCACCAACATCGACAACGCTACCTTGAGAGACTTGGGCGCGCAAAGAATTTCTGACGCATTGCGCTTAGATTCTTCAGTGACCGACAGTTACAACTCGCCCGCTTATTGGGACATGCTCAGTGTGCGTGGCTTCATGCTGGACAACCGTTACAACTATCGCCGCGAAGGTTTGCCCATCAGCGCCGAAACCATGATTCCCATGGACAACAAAGAGCGTATCGAACTCTTCAAGGGCACCAGCGGCATTCAAGCGGGCACCAGTGCGCCGGGTGGCTTGGCCAACTATGTGGTGAAGCGCCCACCCAACTCAGCACAAGCCAGCGTGCGAAGTTTGACACTCAGCTATGGCAACGGCAACAACAGCGGTGTTGCACTGGATGTTGGCGGCCGATATGGCGAGAACAGTGCGGTGGGATACCGTGTCAATGCAGCCTACGAAGATCTCAATCCTTACGTCAAAAACGCAAAAGGCCATCGTCAGCTATTGGCATTGGCCATGGACTGGCGACTCAATGCCAACACACGCCTTGAATGGGAAATTGAAAGCAGCAGTCGCCAACAAATGGGCGTGAATGCAGCCAGTATTGCGGGCAATACACTGCCCTCACCCATCTACGGACAAAACAACTTCTCCAAGCAAAGCTGGTCTGTACCGGGCGTGTTCAATGGCCTCACAGGAACCATGCGTCTGAAACAAAAGCTTGAGAATGGTTGGTTGTGGACCACCCAATTTGGCGCTCAACGTTTGAAAACAGACGACCGCCTCAGCTATGCCTACGGCTGTTATGCAGAAGGCAATTACGATCGTTTTTGCAGCGACAAAACATTTGACCTGTATGACTACCGCAGCGAAAACGAACGCCGTACCAGCGACGCCTTGCAAACAGAATTGACGGGTCAAGTGAAGCTGGCAGGTATTCAACACGACCTCAGCTTTTCTTGGTTGCGTCAGCGGCAAATAGACAAGCTTTCCCCCATGCAAGCCTACAACTGGGCGGGTACTGGCAGCCTTTCTGGCGTGAGCGAAAGTACCGCAGCACCTGAACCCAATGACCTGAACACCAACCGTCAAGAATACTCAACAGAAATCAGCATCAAAGATCGCATTCGTGTTCATGAGTTTGCCGACCTTTGGTTGGGTTTGCGCACTAGTCAGATTCTGCGTGACAGCCAACGCACGGACGGCAGTCGCGCCACACACGACGACCGCACCATCCACACACCCTGGATCGCCTTTAGCCACAAACTGCCCTTCAACACCACAGGCTACGCAAGCTACGGCCAAGGCGTGGAAGCACAAGTCACGCCCAATCGCAGTCGCTATACCAACGCTGGCGAAGCATTGCCTTCGGCCAAGAGCACCCAAAAAGAATTGGGCTTCAAAGGCGCACAAGGTGCCTGGCTCTGGAATGCCGCATTGTTTGACATTACTCGACCAGTTTGGGGCGATCAAGGTGCGTGCGAAGAAGACAACTCATGCACACGCAAACTCGATGGTGTTGCCAAGCACAAAGGCTTGGAGCTGGGCATGGGCTACCGCAACAAGCAATGGAAATTGGACACGGCAGCCACATGGTTGAACGCTGAGCGGTCAGAATCAGTGATCAATGCGGCACAAAATGGACAGCGTCCTTTGAACGTGCCATCCTTGGTGGTTCGTGCCGCAGCCGAATACCGCTTTACACAAGTGCCCGGATTGCGCACCACTTTGCGCTTAAGCCATGAAGGTCAACGCGACTTGATGGAAGGCGGATCCATGACCTTGCCAGCTTGGACGACGGCAGATTTAGCAGCTCATTACAGCACCAAAGTGTCTGGTCAAAACATCGATTGGACACTGGCTTTGGAAAATGCGACAAATCGCTCGTATTGGAGAGAATCACCCAAGCAGTTTGGTCATTACTACCTTTACGCAGGTGCCCCCAGAAACTTGAGGTTGGCTGTTCGAATGCTCTTTTAATCGCGGCGATCCATCGGGAGATTATGGTGATATTGGAAGAACTACTGTTGTTTCACCCACATATCACCATTAAACTGATGAGATCATCAAAGATTAAGAAGAAGCATGTCAGCCATTTCAAAAAGACAATTTACACAACGCTTGCTGTGGACTCCCTTAGCAGCAACGCTGATGCCAATAAGTGCATTGGCGCAAGATTGGCCTAGCAAGCCCATCAACCTGGTTGTTCCTTTCCCTGCAGGTGGATCAAACGACGTAGTAGCCCGGTTGGTTGGTGAAAGTGCCAGAAAACGTCTAGGTCAAGCTGTTCTGGTAGACAACAAGCCTGGGGCCAACGGCTCTTTAGGCGTGGAGACCACGCTTCGTGCAGCTAAAGATCAGCACACTTTTTTAGTCGCTTCGGACTCAGTGTCTTTGCTGCCCTTGTTTCGCACCATGCCATGGGACTTGACCAAAACCTTCACACCGATTGCAGTGTTGTCGTTTCAGCCTATTGTGATTGTGACCGCCCCTTCAACTGGCCTGAAAACAATCCAAGACTTACAGGCGCGCGCAAAAGGCAAACCCGATCAAGTGTCCTATGCCAGCTCCGGGCAGGGCTCCATCCAACACTTGGTGGGAGAATTGTTTTCTCAGAACCTAGGCATCAACTTGCTGCACATCCCCTACAAAGGCGGTGGGCAAGCAGTCAACGACGTTATTTCAGGACAAGTTTCTTTGGCCGTTTTAGGTGCCGCGGCTGTATTGCCTCACATCAAATCAGGAAAACTGATTGCTTTGGCGGTGAGCACCAAGCGTCGTTCTAGCATCTTGCCCGATACCCCCACATTGACCGAAAGCGGTGCAGGCGACATTGATGTTCCACAGTGGTCAGCCCTCTTTGCCGTGGATGGCACACCTTCCCCCATCATTTCGCAAATGCGAAAGGTGGTTGAAGAGTCTCTGGCCGAAGCAGCCCTAAAACAGCAACTGCTTGGACTGGCCATGGAAACAGTATCAATGACGCCAGATGCATTTCAACAGCGCATGATTCAAGACCGTGAGCGGTGGGCGAAACTCATCAAAGATCGCAAGATCGCCATGGAGTAATGATGGCTCAAATTCAAAAACGTCCCCACATTGTTCTTGTCTTGGCAGACAACCTAGGCTGGGGCGAGCTAGGTTGTTATGGCGGTGGCGCCATGCGAGGCGCACCGACACCCCGCATCGACGCACTGTCTGAAGAAGGCTTGAAATGTTTGAATTTCAATGTGGAAAGTGATTGCGTCCCCACACGATCTGCTTTGATGACAGGTCGTCACCCTATACGAACAGGCGCATTACAGTCGGTGCCCGCGGGCCTTCCGCAAGGCATTCATCCTTGGGAAAAAACCTTGCCGCAAGTACTCCAAGATGCAGGCTATGCCACGGGCATGTTTGGCAAGTGGCATTTGGGGGACCGTGAAGGTCGATATCCGCATCAAAGAGGGTTTGATGAGTGGTACGGGATACCGCGAACCACCAATGAAACGCTCTTCACACAATCACCAGGGTTTGACTCCTCAGTGGTTGACGTGCCTCAGGTGATGGAGGGATTTGGTGGCCAACCCGCCAAAAATGTTGCGGAATATGACCTAGCCAAACGTCGATTAATTGACAGTGAATTGACTGAAAAATCAATTGACTTCATGCGCCGTCAAGCCAATGGCGACAAGCCATTTTTTCTGTATGTTCCCCTTACCCATTTGCATTTCCCCACCTTGGCGCATCCTGATTTCGCAGGCAAAAGTGGGGTGGGTGAATTTGCAGATTCCATGATGGAAATGGATTACAGGGTTGGCCAACTGATAGATGCCGTCAACGACTTAGGGATTCGTGACGATACCTTGTTTATTTTTGCAAGTGACAACGGTCCGGAGTTTCGACGTCCCTGGCGCGGTACAGCGGGTCCATGGTCTGGCACCTACCATACCGCCATGGAAGGTGGACTCCGTGTGCCTCTGATAGTGAGATGGCCAGGTCACATTGAAAAAGCAGGCGTGAGCGACGACATCGTGCACGTCACAGATCTTTTCACCACCCTCATTGAAGCCGCTGGTGGATCGCTGCCAGATGACAGACCCATTGACGGTGTCAATCAGTTAAATTGGTGGACCGGAAAAGTAGAAAAATCTGCGCGAGAAGGATTTCTCTTTTACATCAAGACAGAGTTGCGCGCCGTTAAATGGCGCCACTGGAAATTGCATTTTGTGTTTGAGAGTGAACCCAACTCGGGAACCAAACACCTTGAAACACCTTGGCTTTTTAACATCAAACGCGATCCCAAAGAAGAAACTGACGTGGCAATGGAAGACGGTTGGGTTCGAGGACCGATGCGAAAAATGATGATGGCCTTTGATCAATCACTCAAGACACACCCCCCCATTCCATCAGGTGCTCCTGATGAATTCAAACCAATTTCACCCAAGTAAAAGTTCTATAAATGACTTATCCAAATTCAAAGCTGGCACGCTTACTGTTATCGAGCTTGGCTTGCGTTTCCTTGACGGCATGCGTCAACACACCATTGTCTATTGAAGCCGCGCCTACAAAGCAAGTTTGCCCTGAGGGTGTTCCAGCTGGCGCTACATGCCTGCGCGGACAAGACTCAGCCACTGCGCACTATCTCATCGTCATGCCAGCCAAATGGACAGGCGTTTTGGTTGTGCATGCACATGGCGGCCCAAGCTATGGTCCGCCCCAAACGACACGAGCAGACGAAGACATCAAACGCTGGGCCATTACGGTTCGCGAAGGCCATGCATGGGCGGGATCGGTATTTCGTCAAGGTGGTTTTGCAGTGACCACTGCAGCAGAAGATACAGAGCGCGTTCGCCGCATCTTCATTGAGCATGTGGCAAAACCACGCACTACGCTTCTTCATGGTCAATCTTGGGGCGCCATGGTTGCTACGCGTGCAGCCGAAATGTTTCCAAAATCTTGGGATGGCATTCTCTTAACCAGTGGCGTGGTGGCTGGCCCCACCACATACGACTTTAGGCTCGACATCCGCGCCCTTTATCAATATTTGTGCAACAACCATCCACGCCCCACAGAGCCCGCCTACCCCTTGTCTATTGGTCTACCAGCGGACAGCAAAATGACCAACGCAGACTTGGCACAGCGTGCCAATGAATGTTTGGGAACGGGTACGCCTGCAGCACAAAGAACGCCTGAGCAAGCGCAAAAACTAAAAACAATTGTTGAAGTTCTCAAAATGCCAGAAGCTTCTGTCTTAGGGCACTTGAACTGGGGCACCTTTGCGCTTCAAGATGTGGTCGAGAAAAATGGTGGCACCAGTCCATTTGGTAACGCTAGCGTTCGATATGTGGGTTCCGCCGATGACGTCAAATTGAATGCGTCCATTCCACGATTCAAACCTGACCCCAAAGCAGTCGCTAAATTTTCTGCGGATGTGAATCACGCAGGCAAGTTTGCTGTGCCGGTCATCAGCAGCCATGCCATCAACGACTCTACGGTGTTTGTTGAAGGTCAAGATGTGTTGCGCCAAAAAATGAAAACAGCAGGCAAAGATCATCAACTGGTTCAGACTTATGTCGATTCCCGGGAACACAGCTACTGGGGCGACGCGCACTACCCCCCTCTCTTTAACGCGCTCCTGCAATGGGTCGAAAAAGGACAAAAGCCATCCCCTTCAGACATTGATCAACAATGCAAACAGCTCAGTTCAGCCAAACCTGCAGACTGCCGCTTCCTACCCAACTATGCAGTGAAGCCTATTTCATCCAGAATTTATCCCCGCTAAATCTGCTCAATTAAAAGACGGTCCTGTTGAGTTGACTGATATTCTGATGAACGAACAGCCACGAAACCCTCTACATGGCCTCACACTTGAGGCCATTGTTCTCGAGCTGGAGGCGTACTTCGGATGGGCGGAACTTGGCCAACGCATACCTGTTCGGTGCTTCACCCATGAACCTAGCGTCAACTCCAGCCTCAAGTTTTTACGCAAGACTCCCTGGGCCAGAGACAAAGTGGAAGGGCTTTATTTGTTTATGTTGCGGGAGAAAAGGCGCAATGACCCTCACCAGGCTTAAGAATCAAGGCTATCTTTGGTCTTCGAAATCGAGCGTTTTTTAATCCTGAGGAAAAAAGCTGCCTACCTTGAAGAGACACAATTTTTTTTGCTACAATGCGAGGCTTAGCAAAGTAGCACAGTTGCTTAGTCTTATTGACTTATCAAATTTGTGTATTTTTTGCTGACAAAACCGAATATTCCTCGATAGCTCAGTCGGTAGAGCGCCGGACTGTTAATCCGTAGGTCCCTGGTTCGAGCCCAGGTCGAGGAGCCACTCTAAAAAGCACTGATTTATTCAGTGCTTTTTTCTTTTCTGGACAGTATTCTGTCTTCCAACGAGCCAGGGAGTGACTTTTGACTCGTAGTTATTACACGTATATTGCACTTCAAATGCAATTTTCAGTCAAGCAAGTCACGACAAATATTTTGCTCAACTCAGACTCTACGAGGTCAAGCGGCAGCGTCAAACTTAGCTAAGAGAGTGTTTAGGATTTAGGGGAACGCCAGCACGGTCATCCGCTATCGGCAAGAGAATTTTTTATTTCTTTGAACTACCGATTTCCAAAGCTTGTTGTGCAACATCAAATACCTTGGCTTTGCCCATGTAGAACCTATCAAGGCGCCACTCCTCAAGTAATTCAATAGCCAATTCAAATTCGTTGGAATTTAACTCATAGAGTTCTTTGAGCGAGAAGTCCGCTTCTTCAGCTAAACAAGTAATTAATCTTGAAAAAATTTGAGAAGCTTTATCTTTTGGGTTTTGTTCAATGATTCGTTTAATTTTCTTGATTGCACGCATTGAAGATCCTTTAAAAACAGATTGCTCATCTTAATTCATCAATTGAATAATAATTAAATTTAAGTGTGACGTTTTTATTTCTGATTGGTGTCAATGAACTTAAATTTTTTTGCAGTGAGCTATGGAAACGCAGCGAAAAGTGGGTTAGTCAAGGTTTAAAAAATCAGTTCGACTTGAATGATGACTTCGCAGTATCTATTTAATTCCGATGCTGTTTAATATACCTAGACCTGTGACCTTGCATGGAGTCGAACCAAGAGTGTGGAAGTAAATAAAAACTCAAAGAGCGATAGTCGGACTCAAAGACTTTCAACTCCAACGAATGCTTGCAGCGCCAAGCCCAACCAGGGTGGCGCCCGCAAATCGCCATCTCCCAAAGGGTTCCTTTAAAAAACATGCGCCCATCAAGGCTGCAAAGACGACTGATATTTCTCGCAGCGCAGCCACTGAAGGAATACTCGCTTGTGTCATGGCCCACAGCACGATGCCATAGGAGGCCATGCTCAAAAAAGCGCCCAAAAAAGATCTTTGCCACCCATTGAACAGCTGGATTGTGACCATTGCATAACCACGGCGCCAAATCAAAACACTTAAAATGCCCCAAGAGTTAAAGAGAAATAGCCACAAAGTGTAGGATGCCGCATTGCCAGAAAGACGAACACCATTGCCATCTAACACGGTGTAAGTTGCAATGATGCCTGCATTGAGAAGTGAAAAAAATAGACCTTTTTGATGGCGCGTTTGCCAAGGCCTGCCCATCCAACTAGGCAACATGATGCCAAGCCCAATGATCAAAATACCCATGGTTTGAATGCTTGAAAGAAATTCCCCCGTGGCAAAGGAAATACCTGCTACCAAAATCGGTGCAATACCTCGCATCAAAGGATAAGCCAAGGACAAGTCTGCGTGCTTATAGGCTTCTGCCAAGGTTAAGAAGTAAGCCACATGAACAAACATTGTGGCCATTAACCAAGGGTAACATTGCGGATCGGGTGCAGGTACAAACGGCAAGCAAACTGCCGCAATCAAGCTACAACCCACTGCAAATTTAGCCGTATCTAACTGAGCATCATCGCCTTTCTTAACTAACAAATTCCACCCAGCATGCATCAACGCCGACAGGAGAACCAAACCAGCCACCCAAGCAGACATTAGGCAGGCCAGGGCAAGGAATATGTTTTGATGTTGGTAAAGCTTTTCATGGCTTCGAGTACACCTTCTTTGTAGCCGAGGCCGGAGTCTTTGATCCCCCCAAATGGCGTCAGTTCCAATCTATAACCCGGCACTTCGCGAACATTGACACTGCCCACATGCAATTCATTGACAAGTCGGGTAATCACATCCAATCGATTCGTGCACACGGCAGAAGACAATCCATAGGCGGTGCCGTTAACGATGTGAATGGCTTCGTCCAGATTGTTAAATCGGATGACAGGTGATACAGGCCCAAAGGTTTCTTCCCTCACCAGGGTCATGTGAGGCAACACATGATCAAGCAAGGTCGGTGAATACAAAGCCCCCTCACGTTGATTGCCACACAAGAGCTTTGCCCCTTGGGCCACCGCCTCATTGACCCTGGTTTCAAACAAGCTGGCTGCTTGTGGGTCTATCACCGTGCCCATATCGACATCTGGGTCGGCAGGATTGCCAAATTTGAATACCTGTGTTTTGGCAAGTAATTTTTCAACAAATGCATCTGCAATATTATCTTGCACCAAAATGCGTTTCACAGCCGTACAACGCTGACCTGAGTTTTTATAGGACCCAGAGATGGCAAGCATTGCCGCCTCTTCCAAGTCAGCATCGTCCATCACAATGATCGGATCGTTACCCCCCAACTCAAGCACCATGCGCCGATAACCCACAGTTTGAGCAATGTGCTTGCCAATGGCAACACCACCAGTAAATGTCACCAAATCTATATGCGGGTTGGTTAACAATTCATGCGCAATTTCAGCGGGATCACCTGTGACCACCTGAAACATTGCAGGCGGGAGTCCAGCTTCGTACAAAATATCAGCCAAAAGCAATGCACTCAAGGGGACTTTTTCTGAAGGCTTTAAAACCATCCGATTGTTGGTCGCAATGGCAGGCACAATTTTGTGTGCCACCTGATTCATCGGGTGATTGAATGGCGTGATGGCACTGATAACGCCAAGCAAGGGGTCGCGTTGGGTGTAAACACGACGTTGACGGCCATGGGGTGTGATGTCGCAAGAATATGTTTGGCCATCATCTTGCAAAGCGGCATTGGCACCAAAAATTAGAACGTCCCGCACCCGACCCGCTTCATAAAGGCTGTCTTTTTTGCACAAGCCCGACTCAAGGGTAATGAGGTCACTGATTTGCGCTGCACGCTGAACCACCAAATTAGCCGCTTTTTGCAAAATATCAGAGCGCTCATATCGACTCAAGCGTGGTCGATATGCATGTGCGAACTCAAAGGCTTGACGAATGTCATCGACAGTGGCTTTGGGCACAGTGCCTATACATTCGCCAGTAAAGGGATTTTGAATTTCAATGACACGATCGCGATAAATTTGTTGACCGCTTATGCGCATGGGCTGAGAGTTGAATGACATCAATTTTAGTTCTCAGGTTAAGAAAGAATATGTTGCAAGCGTTTTCGACTTTCATCCACATGCAATTTGAGTACTTTAAGGGCTTTTTTTTGATCCCCCATCAATAGCGCTTCAAGCAAGGCTTTGTGGTCTTCAACCGACTGCTTTAAGCTGGAGGCATCGGCTTGACGGGCATGCGCCTGCTGACGAAACAAGGACAGTTCATTGACCAAGCGGCGATAGGTATTGAGAAGTGTGTGATTGCCAGCCAACTCAGCCAATCGTTCGTGAAACTGAATGTTCAAAGCATGACAAGCTGAAAAATCAGCTTTGGCAGCCAACTTAGTGGCTTTGCTTAGAAGCTGCGGTAAGCCAGAGTTATGGAGGCAATCTGGCGCTTTTGCAATGCGGGACACAATGATTTTTTCAAGCCCAGTACGCACCTCAAAAATATCGTCTGCTTCTTGTGCCGTAATGACGCGTACAAATACACCTCGGTTCTTTTCAACCGTGACCAAACCCTTTTCTTCCAATGAACGAAATGCTTCACGAATGGGTCCACGCGATACACCCAACTGGGTGGCCAGTGTTGCCTCTCGCAGTGGATGTCCGGGTGTGAATTTACCTTTCCGAAACATTTGTTCAAGCTCATCTTGAACCAATGAGGGTAAGGAGTTTTGTTTGAGCACGCCCAAGTTTCTAGAAAATGTCATAAGTTTGTAGCTGAATTTCAATCAATCAAAATAAATTGCACTGAATCGTAGATTGTCAACAACTTGACACATTCGAATTTTAAGCTCGCTTCATTGCAATTCAATGACAGCAATATTTTCATGCCTTATGCGGTCGTCACTCGAGAGTTAAGTAAGTCGTTTGCCAACTGTCAAGCATTGGACAAGGTGTCCATTCAAATTGAAGAAGGTGAAATGGTGGCCTTACTTGGTGCGTCAGGTTCTGGGAAGTCAACGCTTCTCAGACACTTGCCAGGCTTTGTGACATCCAATAGCGGCGAGATCGATGTATTGGGTCAAACCGTTCAATCTAACGGAAAACTCAAGGCAGGCTATAAGCAAATCCGAAGTCGTGTTGGATTTGTCTTTCAGCAATTTAATTTGGTCAACAGGCTTCCCGTCATCACCAATGTGTTAATCGGACTGCTTTACCAAACACCTTGGTGGCGCAGTCTGTTCATGCAATTTAGCGTTGAGCAGCGTCAAAAAGCACTGGAAGCACTTTCATCAGTGGGCATAGAGCAAACCGCTTGGCAACGTGCTGCTACCCTGTCTGGCGGCCAGCAGCAAAGGGCTGCATTGGCAAGGTGTTTGGTTCAAAAGGCCCGCGTAATTTTGGCTGACGAACCCATTGCCTCCTTAGATCCAGAGTCTTCAAGAAAGGTCATGGACCTTCTGCAACAAATGAACCGTGACAACAAATGCACCGTTCTGGTGTCCCTTCACCAGGTGGAATTTGCAGTTCGATATTGTCCACGAACCATTGCACTGAATGCCGGTCGCGTGGTTTACGACGGACCCTCTGCAGCACTCACGCCCGATTTATTGGCCGAGCTATATGGCAGCAGCGCCTCCGAGCTCTTTGCAACGCCACCTGATGCTTTATTTGGTTTTCAAACCGCAAAGAACCCACCTCATTTATTGCCCACTACAAACTTTTAATTCCCCCTCTCCCCTCCCCTCAACTACTTCTATTTAGGAAAAACATGCTCAAAACCATGAAGACCCTTCTCTCGGCCTTGGCCATCAGTGCTGCCACCCTTGCCAGCGCCTCAGACATCAAGGAACTCAACTTTGGCATCATTGCAACCGAAAAAGCGGGTGCGATGAGACAAATGTGGGAGCCGTTTTTGCAAGACATGACCAAAGCCACTGGCATTAAAATCAATGGCTTCTACGCCACAGACTACGCTGGCGTTATTGAAGCTCAGCGCTTTAACAAAGTGCAACTTGCCTGGTACGGCAACAAATCAGCGATAGATGCAGTCGATCGCTCTCAAGGCGAAGTGTTTGCTCAGTTTGTGGACTTAGACGGTACCCCAGGTTACTACTCCTACTTGATCACACACAAAGATTCAGCCGTTAAAACGCTCGATCAAGTTTTAAAGAATGGCAAACAATACTCATTTGGAATTGGCGATCCTTCTTCCACATCAGGCACATTGGTCCCAACCTATTATGTTTTTACACTCAATAAATTGGACCCCAAAACGCATTTCAGAGTGATGCGCTCCTCCAATCATGAAGGCAATTTCTTGGCTGTTTTGAATAAACAAGTTGATATCGCTACCAGCAACAGCGAAATGACCGAGAAAATGAAGGAGAAATCTCCTGAGAAAATGGATCAAATTCGAATTCTTTGGACTTCACCCCTCATTCCTCGTGATCCTTTGGTCTGGCGCAAAGACTTGCCTTCTGATGTGAAAAAGAAAGTGCAAGACTTCGTTGTTGGTTATGGTAAGGATGCCCGCGAAAAAGAAATCTTAAAGAACATGTATCGTTTGGCTGGTTTCAAGGCGTCCACTGACGCCCAATTGATCCCCATCCGTCAACTCGAATTGTTCAAAGACCGCATGAAGTTTGAGTCCGATGTCAATATGTCAGCCGCCGAAAAGCAAACCAAGATTGCTGACATCGATGCCAAGCTGGAAACTTTGGCAAAAGCCAAATAATTTGAGCTGCATCTGCGCTTGTCACGACCATGAAAACCACCATCAAAGACATTTCGCTTACACCACCACCCTCCAGCTTGGTAACTCAGCTGGCTTGGGGTCTTGTATTCATGATGCTGATCTGGTCTTGGCAAGGTGCTGAGATACGCCCAATGGCACTCATTGCTGACTCAGCCAATATGGCTGTGTTCAGCAAAGAATTTTTTCCCCCTAATTTTCACGACTGGCGCATTTACCTGAGTGAGATGGTTATCACAGTTCACATTGCCATTTGGGGCACTGTGTTGGCAATTTTTTGCGCCGTTCCCTTAGGCTTGCTGTGCTCTGAAAACATTGTGCCCGCTTGGGTTTATCAACCTGTACGCCGCCTCATGGATGCTTTTCGAGCCATCAACGAAATGGTGTTTGCCATGCTGTTCATTGTGGCCGTTGGGTTAGGTCCATTTGCAGGTGTGATGGCACTTTGGATTCACACCACGGGTGTCTTGGCCAAACTATTTGCTGAAGCCGTTGAAGCCATTGACCCACGACCCGTCGAAGGCGTCAGGGCAACTGGCGCAAATCCATTGGAAGAAATTCTCTACGGCGTCATTCCGCAAGTACTCCCCCTTTGGATCTCCTATTCTCTTTACCGATTCGAATCCAATGTTCGCTCGGCTTCTGTTGTGGGCATGGTCGGCGCTGGCGGTATTGGCGTTGTGCTTCACGAATCAATTCGCGGCTTTGATTACGCAGAAACTGCCGCAATACTGTTTATCATCATTGTTTTCGTGTCCTTGGTTGACGTCATTTCAGCGCGAATTAGGCGCTGGAGTATTTGATTTTTAAAATTTACAAATGAACAAACTTGAACTCAATGGCGTTAGTTACAACTGGCCGCATCAACCTGTCGTTGTAGTCTGCATCGACGGCGGTGACCCTGCATACATTGAACAAGGTCTTAAAGACGGCATCCTTCCCAACATTGAGAAATTCATGCGTGAGGGCTATTCGGGCATCGCCAATGGCACCGTCCCTAGCTTTACCTGCCCCAATAACATGTCGCTGATAACCGGTGCACCCCCCTCTGTGCATGGCATTTCTGGCAACTACTATCTGAATGAAAACGGTGAAGCCGTTGTCATGACGGGTCCTGAACTCCTCAGAAGCCCCACCATCTTGGCTACATTTGCCAATGCTGGCGCCAAAGTAGTTTCAATTACCGCTAAAGACAAGCTTCGTAAACAACTTGGAAAAGGCCTAGACCTATCAAGTGGCAATGTGAGCTTCTCTTCAGAATTTGCAAGTCAATGCACTCTTGAAGAAAATGGCATTGCCAACGTACTCGAGTTGGTGGGCATGCCTCAACCCGACATGTACTCCATGGACCTGTCTCTGTTTGTGCTTGAAGCTGGTATTAAATTACTTGAGCGTGATCAACCTGAGTTGTTATTTTTATCTTTAACCGACTATATTCAGCACAAGTACGCACCTGGTAATGAAGTTTCAAACACGTTTTACAAGCGCCTCGATGATGCATTTGGCCGCCTTTCTGAATTAGGTGCCGTTGTGGCTTTGACGGCAGATCACGGCATGAATGACAAGTCTTTACCAGACGGCACGCCAAAAGTGATCTACCTCCAAGACATGCTTGATCATGCGTTTGGTCAAGGCACCACCCAAGTTATTTGCCCCATTACGGATGCCTTTGTGCGTCACCATGGTGCCTTAGGTGGTTTTGTACGCATCTGGATGCGTGACACTCAGCTAACCGTGCAAGAAGTCATTGCCAAAGTCAAAGAGATTGAAGGTGTTGAACTGGCGCTGACCAAAGATGAAGCTTGTCACCAATTTGAGTTGCCCGCAGACCGCGAAGGTGATATTGTCGTCATTGGCGATGCAGGCACAGTCATTGGTGCCAGCGTTTCTGACCATGACTTGTCGAATCTAAACGATGCCAGATTGCGCAGCCATGGTGCAGTGGCAGAAGCTCGCGTACCCTTCATTTTGAATCGGCCCTTAAATCAGAAATACTCTGAAAGAGCGGCACACGGCCCTCTCAAGAGCCACTTCATTTTCGACTTTGCTATCAATGGCGTAATGGCCCGCGTATGACCATTCCAGCCTCTGGGCGAATTGCTGTTTACACTGCGCCCAATGCACCTTTCCAAGTGCAGGCGTATCCCATTCGTGCACCGCACGCAAACGAAGCCTTGGTCAAAGTCAGCATGTCGACCATCTGCAGGTCAGACATTCACTCTTATCATGGCCACCGTCCCAGTCCATGCCCCGGTCTTCTTGGTCATGAAATTGTGGGCCGCATCGTGGCACTTGGCGAAGGCTTAACGCACGATATGCGCGGTGACTCCTTGTCTGTCAATGATCGAATTACATGGAGTGAGTTCTTCATACCAGGCGAAAACTACTTTTCAGAAGTTCTGGATTTGCCCCAAAAGTCTCACGGCGTTGAAAAGTATGGCCACATGGCGGTCACTACCGCGCCCCATCATCATGGTGGGTTTGCTGAATATTGCTATGTGCTTCCTAAATCTTGGATCTTGCGTTTGCCAGACGACATCACAGACGCAGAAGCAACCCCTGTCAATTGCGGTGTCGCTACCATGGTTGCGGTCACAGAAGCCGCCAATATTCGACTTGGCAGCACGGTAGTCATTCAAGGCTTGGGCTTATTGGGACTGTATGGCGCTGCTTTGGCCAAGTCTCGCGGCGCCAGCACCGTGATTGGGCTTGATGTCAATCCAAAACGTTGCGAGCAATCAAAACGATTCGGGGTTGACATTGCCTTAGACGCCAGCAGTGACCCCCAAAAATTACTGAAGGATATTGAGGCACACTGTAAACCTGAGGGGCCTGATGCTGTCATCGAGGTATGCGGCGTTGCAGACGCCCTCCCTTTGGGCATTGAGATGGTGCGAATCGGTGGCACTTACGTCATTGCCGGTTTGGTCAGTCCAGGCGCCAACGTTACTCTAGATGCCAACCGATTGGTTAAAAAAATGATCACTCTCCGCGGAGTTCACAACTATCACCCGCGGCACTTGATTGAAGCATTGGATTTTGTGGTGAAAAATAAAGTGCACTATCCTTTTGCTGACTTGGTGGATGCGCAATATTCACTCGATGAAGTCACACAAGCCATGTCAGATGCAGCATCACAACGCGTTCTGCGTGCAGCCATTGTTCCCTGAGGAAACTATATGTCACAAGCCATTCTTTTAACGCCCGGCCCTTTAACAACCTCCGCTCGAACCAAAGAAGCCATGTTGTCCGATTGGGGTTCTTGGGACGTCTCATTCAATCAATTAACTGCATCGGTGTGCAACGACATCGTTCAAATTGTCAAGGGTCAAGCAACCCATGTGTGCGTCCCTATGCAAGGCAGCGGCACTTTCGCCGTAGAAGCTGCTCTGGGAAGCTTGGTTCCCCATACTGGCAAAGTTTTAGTGCCTAGCAATGGCGCGTACTGTCAGCGAATTGCGCGCATATTGAGCTATCAGAAAAAAGATGTGGTGGTTTTAGAGCACGCAGAAGATGAACCCGCAAGCCCAGATCGCATTCTGGCCGCCCTCATTGCAGACCCGGGCATTACGCACGTTGCCATGGTGCACTGTGAAACCAGTGCTGGCATTTTGAACCCACTGCATGACATTGCTCTTGTGGTGGCTGCGCAAAAAAGACACCTGATCGTAGATGCCATGAGTTCCTTTGCAGCCATTCCGATTGACCTCACCACAACACCCATTGACGCGCTCATTGCAGCCTCTGGAAAGTGCCTTGAGGGGGTGCCTGGTATGGGTTTTGTGATTGCGCGTCAAGACGTACTAGAAAGTGCCAAAAGCAATTCACACTCTCTTGCGTTGGATTTGCATGACCAATGGATCTACATGCAAAAAACAGGTCAATGGCGGTATACACCGCCAACGCATGTGGTTGCTGCTTTGCGATCAGCACTCGATCAGTTCCATGAAGAAGGCGGCCTCAGTGCGCGCAATGCTAGGTATCAAAAAAATTGTGCGGCCTTGGTATCGGGCATGAGAACCCTTGGCTTGCGTACCTATTTAGCGGATGACGTTCAAGCTCCCATCATCGTGACTTTCCATTCGCCTGATCATCCCAATTTTCAATTCTCTAAGTTATACGAAGGGGTTAAAGCACAGGGCTTTATTCTTTATCCGGGCAAACTCACGCAAATTGAAACTTTTCGGGTAGGCTGCATTGGAGCCATCGATGCCAAAGATATTTTCAAAGCCACAGAGGCTACTGCGCGAACGCTGCGTGACCTTGGCGTCATCTAGTCAATTTAAGTTAAATCAGAACCCAATGATTTCAAATAAACAAGAATTAGCACTGGCCGATTTAACATCGATTTATGCGAGTCGCGCCAATGGGCTCTATGGGTTAACGCTTGTGAACCAGCTGGCCCATGCAGTTCAGTCTGCTTACCATGCTCGCGCCGCAGGATTGTTAGATTCAGTGGTAGTGGCCGCATTGCTTCACGACATAGGCCATATGGTGCACTCATTGGGCGAGCATCCAGCTGCGCTGGGCATTGACGATCACCACGAGAAAATTGGGGCGAATTGGCTTAAACGCTATTTTGGATCTGATGTGACAGAGCCCATCAGACTTCATGTGGCTGCCAAGCGCTACCTTTGTACTGTTGAGACAGACTACTTTTCGAAGTTATCGAAAGACTCCGTTGAAAGCTTGGCCCTTCAAGGCGGCCCAATGTCAGAAGATGAAGTTGTCGCCTTCCAGTTGTCACCCTACTGGAAGGACGCCGTGGCATTGCGCCGCATTGATGAGCTTGCAAAGGACCCTCAAGGGCCCATCGCTCAGTTTGAAGAATTTACCGCCCAACTATTGAGCAGCATGAAACTCTGATGCCAAGAAAATGACAATGCATTATTGAGCCAATTTTGATTGGCCATCGCGCATGGCTAACTTTTCCGAAAACAAGCGCAAGCCTCAAGGCTAGCGACTAACTTTTTGCGCACAAAGTGACAGCACTGAATGCAAAATCTAAGAAATTACTGGGTAAATTGTAATTTACAGTTTTCGTTCAATTACACGAAATATTACACATCAGTTTTTTTGCCTATAAGTCTTTGATTTATATGATTTTTGACGAGCCTGGATTTCTGTTAATCCGTAGGTCCCTGGTTCGAGCCCAGGTCGAGGAGCCACACTAAAGAACCCCTTTTGCGTAGTGCATCAGGGGTTTTTCTTTGGGCTAAGAAATCAAGCAGCCACTGCTCTCGGTGCAATTTTGGGGTTCCTCTTGAACTTCATCTCGGCAGCCCAAAGATCCAAGGCTTCTTGCATGCGAAGCCAGCTCTCTGGTGTACCGCCAACAGCACGCGCAATGCGAATAGCCATCTCTGCTGTCACAGACTTTCTTTCGTGCAACAAATCAGAGACAGTTTGACGACTGACCATCAAGCGCGCTGCCAATTCAGTTTGCGTCCAACCAAGTTCTGGCAACACATCTTCTCGCAGAACCGCGCCAGGGTGTGTGGGCATGCGGTTGGGATTTCGTAAAGACCTCATCAGTGATAGTCCTCCAAGTTAACGTTAGTGGCATCATCGCCTTCAAACTCAAATGTAATTCGCCAATTTCCTGTTGCGGATACTGCAAACTCATATTTCCTACTGTCCTTGAGCTGGTGAAATTTGTAGCCAGACAAATTCATGTCATCTGGCTGTTTGGACGCATCCAATCGATCCAACATACGCTCTATACGTCCTGCGTATTGAGCAGGAATACTTTTAAGGCTGCCTTTTGTAAAGAAAATTTCTAGGCCTTTGTGTTTAAACGAGATGATCATTGCGATTCATTGTAAACACTCAATTGACACTGTCAAGTACTTATTGACACTGTCAAGTACTTATTGACACTGAAATATGACCTTGCAAAGATGACCTAGATGTACAGAATCTGGACACTCGCTTCTTGTCCAGAGCAACCCAAGCGTCCAGCAATGGACGCTTTGTTAAAAGATCAGGGGATATGTGGTCAAAACGTAGGTCGAGGAGCCACCTAACAAAGCATCGCCTTGAGCGGTGCGTTTTGCTTTTTAACGCAACGATATGCGGGGCTTAAGCAGACTTGATCATCAAGGCCACTAATTTAAAAATATTTAATGTAACTTGACTGTTGGGTTGGCCTGCTTTGTCAGCAACCTTGCAAGCGTATAAAGAGCGGTCTTTAGAAATCCATGAATGGTGAGTTCATGGAGTTTGTACAAAGACAAATACATCAGCTTGGCAAAAAAACCTTCAATCATCAAATTCTTACCAATCACACCACCCATCATGTTGCCCACTGTGCTGAACTTTCCAAGAGAAACCAATGATCCAAAGTCTTTGTAGTGATATGGTTTTAGTGGTTTTTTAGCAAGGCGTCTTTGAATTTGGTGGTACATGTGGGTGGCTTGTTGATGCGCAGCTTGAGCTCTAGGTGGCACAATTCCCGCACGTCCACCCTCCTCTTCTGTGCAGGGACATGCAGCGCAATCACCCAATGCAAAAATATCTGAATCAAAAGTGGATTGCAAAGTATTCTGAACCAAAATTTGGTTCAATTTATTCGTCTCTAAGCCTCCAAAATTCTTCAGGAAATCGGGTGCCTTAACACCAGCGGCCCAAACAACCAATTGCGACTCAATCAATTGGCCGTCGGACAGACGAACACCGTTTGGCATCACCTCCATCACCTTGGAGTTTGTAAGTACCCTAACACCCAATTTGCTAATTAGTTGCTCTGTCGCATGCGATAGCCGAGGATTTAAGGCGGGCAAGATTCTGTCTGCCGCTTCTATCAGGCTAATTTTTAAATCCTTGTCTGCATCGATACCATTTAAGCCAAATGCCACCACCTCACGTGTGGTTCTGTGAAGCTCAGCTGCTAGTTCGACGCCAGTTGCACCAGCGCCAATAATCACAACGTGAAGCTGGCTTTGATCAATCAGCTCAGATTGGTGATGGGCGCGGATACATGCATTGACCATTTTGGAATGAAACAGCTTGGCATCCGTTTGATTTTCAAGTCTAAGAGCGAACTCCTTAACACCTTGCGTTCCAAAATCATTACTCAAGCTACCAATACAAATCACCAAAGTGTCATAGGAAATTTTTTGCACGGGCGTGACAGGTGTGTTTTCAGCATCTAAGTAAGGGGCTAGGTCAATGGTTTTATTCAATCGATCCAAACCCTTGAGCTCTCCAATTCTGAAAATAAAATGATTCCAATGGGCGTGGGCCATGTAGTCAACTTCATGATCACCAAAATCCATACTTCCAGATGCAATTTCGTGAAGCTTTGGCTTCCAAATATGGGTTCGATTCTTGTCTACCAAAGTGACACTGACTTTTTTGTTGCGTCGGTATGCCTTGCCAAGACGAGTAGCAAGTTCAAGACCCCCAGCACCACCACCCACAATGACAATTTTGTGCATCTGAATTTATGTTGAAAAGTTACCCGTTCGCGGTGCTCTAAAAGTAAAACCACCATGAAGTTCATGGGAAACCAGTCCATTGTCCCAAGATTCGCAAGCGTTGTAGCCATGAACTTCTGGGAAATGCTGCATGAGTTGAAACTTCCGCATGATGTAGTTACTCATGAAATAATTTAAACCGCAACGAAGTCCAGTCGAGGCTGTCTGAGATGGCAACACATAGCCGCATGAATCACACCTAGGGTCGGCTTGTTGGATAACTTCCAATTGAAAATGATTTTGAGACATATCTAATTTGAAAGCGGTGAATCTGGAAAGAAGCAAAATAATTGAACAAATACAGTGGCATTTACTTAGCAACTTTCATGACAACCACCAAAGCCGTATATATGCACACTTTTGGGGCTTTGGGTCATCAAGATCCATTTGAATAAATCGTTTTGGTGCAAGTATTGTTGAGAACTCGACATTTGAATGACAAGGGAATACCCCATAAGATTTTGCGGATGCACTGATCAAAATATCGAAATGATTGGAGAAAAGCATGCGCTCCACAACCAAAAAGCATTCACCGCTAAATGCCTCTAATGCCAAGAGGTTGGAGGAATTGTGTGACTGGATTACTGAGAACTTTGAGCAAACTCTGGGCTGGACGCAATTGACAAATAAGAGTGGATTTTCAAAAGCGCAACTAGTTGAACTATTTCGACTTTACAAACAAGTAACGCCGATGGCCTTCATTAGACACGTAAGGCTACAACGTAAAAAAAGTCAAACAATCAACTTACAGCCAGAACTTTTCGAGAACCTCAATAATTTAGTTAATGACAGCGACCGTTTAATCCAACTCAAGCACCAACCAAATTGAGCAAGGAGAAGCAGATGTATCAAAAAATAATTTTGGCCTATGACGGATCTCTTGAAAGTCAGAAGGCATTACTCAATTGCAAAGACATCATGCAATGGGAGCATGCCAAGGTTCATCTGCTCTCAGTGGTTCCCAACGATCCAATACCAATTGGACACGAAACTTCTTACTACACAGAACAACATAATCAGGCTGAAGAACTTCGGCGCTTAAAAATTCTTAAAGAAGGAGCCGAACAGTTAACCGGTGCAGGTTTCCAAGCAATCGGCGAATTACTCAAAGGCGATGCTGTTGATAAGATCGTTGAATATGCGGGCAGCATTGGTGCTGACTTGATCATATTAGGCCACAAGCATCAGGGTAATTGGTTGGAACGTTGGTGGCGCGGCTCAATTCCAAAAGCGCTCATTGAACACTCGCCTTGCAGCGTTTTAGTGGTCATCACAAATTCGAGCCCTCCGCCTGAGCTTAACTTTTCACCAACCAAATGACAGCTCCGAGTACAAAATCAACGAAATTGCTTGCAGAACCGTAATTGAAAAGATCTTGATCTGGGCTTTCGGTTTGACTCCGTACTCAGGAGCCCAACATCTATCAGGCTCGCTTAAATTCGAGAAACGTCTTATTTTTACATCTAAAGTGTCTGCAAAATTGGGGGGAATCCAATTGTGCTAAACAAATAGTTCGGTTAATCTAGTTAAAAAATTTCAACAGCAGAAAGTACATTTATGCCTTGTATCAAGGTCGGCGATCTGACTATGAACTACACCGTAAAGGGTGAAGGCGACTGGCTGGTGATGGTGGGTGGTTATGCCAGTGGAAACTGGTCTTCTTGGGGTCAGCAGCTTGATCTGGCCGCAGAAAAATTTAAAGTATTAGCGTTTGACAACCGCGGCATAGGCGGCACTGATGCACCTGACGTGCCTTACACAACACAGATGTTAGCTCAAGATGCGCTGGGGCTTATGAAGGCACTGGACATTCCACGCGCACATTTGATGGGCAAATCTTTGGGGGGTGCTATTGCCCAATGGATGGCAATCCTGCAGCCTGACAGAGTTCGAAGCTTGGCGATGACGTCTACTTTTGCCTATCTCGGTGCCCGAGGCCGCCACATGGTCCAATGGTGGTTAGGGTCGGCCAAGGCAACAGGCATCGACCGCTGCTTCCTCCTTGGCCTACTTACCTACTTCTACTCGGAACGATACTGTGAGTTGAATCAAGAAAAGATCGAACAATCCGTTGACTTTATGCTTCAGGTTAACCGACCTCTGCATGGCTATCTTCATACGGGCCACAGCTTGCTGACGCACGATTCTCGAGACCGCCTCTGTGAAATTAAGTGCCCTACGCAAATACTCATCGGTCAAAACGACATCATCACGACACCCGAGCAGAGCCGGGAAATCGGGAATAGCATCCCCCATTCAGAAGTGCTGATTTTTGAAGACACCTTGCACGGATTCATGGCGGAAAGGCCTGAAGCGTTTGAATCGATGCTGCAGTTCTTTGCAAGAAATTGATCATTTCCCTTAACTAAGTTAGCCCAAAAGGTACCACCATGAATTTGAAACGTATAGCTGCCAATGTTGGTATGGCGTTACTTTTTTGCGGGGTCTTTGCCGCGCAAGCTCAGAACTGGCCAACCAAGCCAGTGAAAATTATCATCCCCTTTGCAGCAGGAGGTGGGGGTGACACAGTCATGCGCCCGATTGCTCAAAAATTATCCGAGGCCCTGGGCCAGCAAGTGGTTCTGGAAAACCTACCCGGTGCTGGCGGTGCGCTAGGCATGCGGGCTGCCATACGTACCCCCACAGACGGGCATACATTTGTGATGATCTCTAACACGCATTCAATCATCGAAACACTCCAGCCGAACTTAGGCTACGCCACGCTGAAAGATTTCGTTCCGGTGACAGCTATGGCAATTTTTCCCCTTGTTCTCGCGGTCCATCCAGCTCTGCCCGTTAAGAACACACAGGAATTGATTGCCTATGCAAAGGCCAATCCTGGAAAACTAAATTACGCGTCTTCGGGATCGGGAACCATCTATCACTTAATCACCGAGCATTTTAAATATTTAACGGGAACTAACATGGTTCATGTGCCTTACAAGTCAAGTGCCGTGGCGAGGACTGATTTAATCAGCGGCCAAGTTAATCTAATGATCGACGGCATAGCAACCATGAAACCATTTATAGAAAACGGTCGTATTCGCGCGCTAGGAGTGACCTCGGCAGGGCGAAATCCTAATATGCCCAATGTGCCACCCGTCGTAGAAGCAGTGCAGGGTTTTGTAGAGGAAGGTTGGGTTGGCATGATGGCTCCGGCAGGCACCCCTCAAGTGGCCGTTGACCGTTTCAGCGCTGAAATTACCAAGCTTCTTGCGAATCCTGAAATTCGAAAGTTTTATGCAGAGCAGGGAAACATTTCACAAGGCAGTACGCCTGCGGCGTTCGGTGCAGTCATCAAAGCTGATATTGATAAGTGGGCGCAAGTCATCAAGATTGCACAGGTTCGGCCGGATTGACCGGTTTCTTAAGCCAACACAGATAATTACAACCATAGTCAATTAAAGAACTGTATGAAACGCCGTAACTTTCTTCCCCTCGTTACTCTACCTTTGGTAAGCGCATATTCTTGGGCCCAAAAATATCCAAGTAGTCCATCTACCATCATCATTCCCCTGCAAGCGGGTAGCGCTTCCGATGTGGCCATTCGACATATGGCTGAGCGTTTGACACAAAAATTTGGTCAAGGCTTTGCTGTTGAAAATGTCGCTGCTGCTGCCGGGCTCGTGGGACTCGATCGTTTGAGTAAAGCCAAAACTGATGGACTGGTTGTGGCGGCACTCAACAACAGCATCATGACGATCTTGCCCCACTTGCAAGCCAAAAATATCAAAGTGGACACGCGCAAAGATTTTGTACCTGTCGCTGGCGTTGCCAACATCCCAACTTTTTTTGCTGTGCCTGGCAGCTCAAAAATTAAGAATGTGCAAGACCTCATCCAACAAGCAAAAAATACTGCCACACCTATTACCTATTCATCAGGCGGGGTTGGAAGCCCACAACATTTAGCCACCGAGATGTTTAAGTCTTACACCAACACGCAACTCACGCACATACCCTATCGGGGCGCAAGCCAAGCAGCAGTGGCAGTGGCTTCGGGCGAAGTTCAATTGATGTCAATGGCACTCTCATTAGCACAACCATTTTTGTCAGACGGAAAAGTGCGCTTGATCGGCTATTGTGGAACCGAGCGGCATGCGCAATTTAGAGACATACCCACCCTGCAAGAGCAAGGCGTTGCCAATTACGACTATTCGTCTTGGATAGCTTTGTTCTTTCACAAAGATGTTCCGTCTGATGTGGTGGAGATACTAAAGCGTGAAGCCCAATCTATCAGTGAAGACCGAGACTTTCAAGTGCAACTGATTCGCTCAGGACTTGAGCCTTGGCCCAAAACTGCCAAACAGTTAGAACGTATTGTCGAGACTGATTTCCAACGTTGGAAAAAGATTATTCAAGACGCCAATATCCAAGCTTAAAGCGATTTCATGTTGCGTGTCGCGGGGTACCAAGGCCCCTCCTCTATTCTGACTCAGGGCTTAGACTGTCTCGTTAAAACACTCAAGAGTGACGGATGGAAGTCAGACATCGACTGGCTTCCCAACGTCACTGACCATCAAGAAAAAGCAGCAGATTTATTCGCCTCTATTGAGAACGGATCGCGTCATATCGGCTACATGGCCTCAGGCTATTTGTCAGCAAGGGTTCCTGAACTTGAGGTGCTTGAGCTGCCGTTCACAGTGGACAACCGCGAGACCGCGCTCTCGGCGTTAGACCGTTCTGCAGGCGAAATGCTCACCAAGGCAGTTGGGCAAAAAACGGGGTTTCATGTATTGGGCTTTTGGGATAACGGATTTAGGCATTTGTCTAATGCAGTGCGACCTATCCAACACCCAAAAGATGCCGCAGGATTGAAAATTCGTACACTCGACAGCGCACTCTACCGTGCCACTTTAGATGCTATTGGCTTTCAAGCCCTTACAAGTGACGTCAAAGATTTGGTGGCATGGATACAGCAAGATGTTGTACAAGCCCAAGAAAATCCATTAACCAACTACATGGTGTTTGAACTTTGGAAGCACCATCCTTATGTCAGCTTGACGCACCATTTCTATGGTGTTCTTTTGCTGGTGTGTCCGCTGGCTTGGTTCCAAACATTGACACATGAAGAGCGCCAACTACTTGCACATGCGGTGAATGCTTCTACTGCACTTCAACGTCAATTGGCCGCCGAGCAAGACGCCATCGCGCTTGCGCGTATGAATGAGATTGGCGTGAATGTGCTTACCAAAGATGCATTGGACATGCAGGCTTTTCACAAGTGTGTTCAATCGATCAGCTTCAATGCATCTGCTCAGATTCCCCAGGATTTAATAGCAGCCTACTTAGGTCGTTAAGCAAAAAGGAAAGCTCTACATAAAAACCCTTGGTTCAACTAAGACCAAGCCGTTTATTATCAAAACCTATCGCTTTGATCAATCAACAAAAGTTGTGACAATTTTATAAAACCAAGAGGTATTCAATGTTCTTTTGTCGCATAAAACCTTTACGCAAATTTTTACTGGCCTTGTTCATTTTGGCTAGCGCAACAACAGCAATTACGGTGCATTCACAAACGGCCTATCCAAACCGTCCAATTAAATTGATTTCCCCATTTCCGCCTGGTGGTGCCAGTGATGCTCTAGCTCGATTGGTTGCAACCAAATTAAGTGAAGGACTTGGCCAAACAGTGACGGTAGACAACCGCGCCGGAGCGAGTGGCAATATCGGTCATGAAGCGGCTGCAAAGTCGACACCCGATGGATACACACTGCTGCTCTCCAACAGCAGTTCGGTCGTCACCAACCCGCATTTGTTCAAGAAACTGCCATTTGATCCTCTGAGCGACTTTGCTGCAATCTCAATGGTTGCCTCAGCGGGTCAAGTGCTTGTGGTTCATCCATCCGTACCGGTCACAACCATTGCTGAATTAACAGCTTTCGCCAAAGCCAATCCAAACAAGCTCAATTTTGGTTCTGGTGGTAAAGGAATTCAATCCCATATCAGTGGAGAGATGTACAAAAGCGCTGTGGGCGTCGACATCGTTCACATACCCTATAAAGGCACCATTCAAGCAGTCAACGACCTACTGGCCGGACAGATACAAATGGTGTTTTCAGATATGGCACCCGCATTGCCCCATATTAAATCTGGAAAACTGCGTGCTATTGCCGTCACCAGTTCGCAACGCTCAGCCGCAATTCCAGATGTACCGACCATCAGTGAATCAGGTTTGCCTGGATTTAGCTCTGGGGTATGGTGGTCAGTCCTTGCACCGAAGGGTACACCGGTTGAAATTGTCAACCGCATCAACTCTGAAATTGGGAAGATGATGCAATCTGCCGATGTACGCGAAACATACGCTAGGCTTGGCATCACACCACAACACAGCACACCTACCAAAGTGCTTGAGAACATTCGAGCTGAGTCGCCAGTGATGGCAAAGATTCTAAAAGCAGCTGGGGTTGAGCCTGAGTAAGCTGTCATGACGACCTATTTCTAATTCAAGAATTTTTTATGTCACGCAAAGTCATCATCACCTGTGCCGTTACTGGCGCCATTCATACGCCAAGCATGTCGCCACATTTGCCAGTGACTGCAAAAGAAATTGCTGACGCCGCATTGGGAGCCGCCAAAGCTGGCGCAGCCATTGTTCATTTGCACGCACGCAACCCTGCGGACGGTAGTCCTTCGCAAGACCCAGAGTTGTTTGTCCCATTTTTGAAAGAAATCAAAGAGAAAAGCAATGTGGTGATCAACCTCACAACGGGCGGCGCACCAACGATGACCGTTGCAGATCGCTTGCGCCCTGCTCACCATTTCAAACCAGAAGTTGCATCCTTGAACATGGGTTCCATGAACTTTGGCCTTTACGACATGCTCAAGCGCTTCAAAACCTTCAATCACGACTGGGAAGTACCCTACCTTGCCAACAGTGATGACCGTGTGTTTAAAAATACCTTCAAAGATATCGCTCACATATTGCAATCGTGCAGCGATAACCAAACGCGCTTTGAGATTGAGTGCTACGACATTGGTCATCTTTATACCGCTGCGCACTTTATTGACAGGGGCTTGATCAAAGCCCCGTTCTTGATTCAATCTGTCTTTGGAATTTTGGGCGGTATTGGACCGCACCCTGAGGATGTGCTGCATATGAAACGCACGGCTGATCGCTTGTTTGGCGATGCCTATGTATGGTCAGTCCTTGGGGCAGGACGCAACCAAATACCCATTGCGACTCAGTCTGCCGCCATGGGCGGCAATGTGCGGGTTGGCTTAGAAGACTCGTTGTGGGATGGACCAGGCAAATTGGCCAAGTCCAATGCAGACCAAGTAACACGCATACGTCAAGTTATCGAAGGCTTGTCACTAGAAGTCGCAACACCAGATGAAGCCCGTCAAATTTTGCAACTCAAGGGCCACCAGAACGTTAACTTCTAAAGAAACGAGCGATCAATAGGTGACCGTTTTTTGTGAATGCATCACAAAAAACAGACACCCTTGAGCAGCATCGCTCATTCAGCCCGTATACCCTGCTGCTTAATGATGTTCGCAAAGCGCGCTGTATCGGCTGCGTTAAGAGCAGTCAGTTGAGCCGGTGACATGGGTGTAGGCTCTGCACCCAAACCGCGGATGATTTGCGTCACAGCAGGGGTAACCAAAATGCGGTTGATCTCGCTGTTCAAGCGGTCAATCACAGGCTGCGGGGTGCCAGCAGGCGCATAGAAGCTGTGCGTGGAACCACCGTCGTAACCTTTCAAGCCAAGTTCGGCCAGCGTAGGGGTATCAGGATAAAGGAAAGATCGCTTGGTGCTGCCAACGGCAAGGAGTCGCAAAGCACCCGAGCGGATATGAGGTGTGGCAATTCCAGGATCCATGAAGAAGTCAATGTTGCCGGCCAACAGATCTTGCAATGCGGGGGCTGAACCACGATAAGGAATGTGCAAGGCAAAAATGCCAGCCATGTTCTTGAGCATCTCAGCACCAATATGAGGGGTAGAACCATTGCCTGGGCTACCGTAGCTCAATTTGCCAGGGTTGGCTCGAGCAAACTTCTGTAGATCGGCAAAACTATTGAAGCCAGAGTTTGACCGGACAACCAAGAACAATTCAAGGCGCGCTGTAGCGGCTACCGGCACAAGTGCCTTGTTGTGGTCATAAGGCATTTTGGGAGTGAGGGTGGGCACCACAACCATCGTGCTGCCAGAGGCCATGAGCAGCGTATAACCATCGCCCGGCGCCTTGGCAACCAAATCGGCGCCAATCAGGCCGCCTGCGCCACTGCGGTTTTCAACCACCACTGGCACGCCCAAAGCCTGCGACAAGGGAGTTGCAACAGCCCTGCCAAGCACATCAGGAGAACTGCCCGGAGCGAAATTGATCACCAGGCGAATGGGCTTACTAGGCCATTCCTGAGCCATGGCACCTAAAGGAGCCAGAATTGAGCTAAGAAGGGAAACAGCAAGAATTTGTCGGCGTAATGTTGTAAACATGGAAGTTTTTCAAATTGGTTGAGTTACTCCTAGAATATATATGAGATATTTTTTACAGCCGATCAGACTGTGATAATCACCCATTAAATTAAGACAAATTCATTGACCCAACATAGGATGACCATGCCTGAAAAAACCCTGAACGTACTGGGCACTGAACTCATTCCATGCTCTTATGATCCCTTAACTGGATTTTTCAGGGACGGCTGCTGTAAGACAAACAGCGATGACCGTGGAAGCCATGTGGTTTGCGCCAAGGTCACCCAAGCTTTTTTAGACTTCTCACTTCGACAAGGCAACGACTTAGTCACTCCCAGACCAGAGTACAGATTCTCTGGACTCAAGCATGGCGATCGATGGTGCCTGTGTGCCATGCGTTGGAAAGAAGCATTTGAAGCTGGCGTCGCACCCAAAGTCATTCTCGAAAGCACACACCAAAAATCGCTTCAATTCGTGACACTCGAGCAGCTAAAAGCATGACACAGGGAGTGTTCAAGCCAGGAAGTTGCTCACAAAAAATCAAGACATCAAACATCAAGCTTGCACCTTGATGCATTCCGTCATGTTGTCAGTCAGCTTTGATGCCAGCTTGCGTAATCACTTTTCTGTAATGCTCTAACTGCGACCGAACCAGAGAGCTCATTTCATCAGCACTAGACCCAACGGGAAACAAGCCCAATGAAATCAATCGATCTTTCACGTTAGGATCTGCCAATGCTTTTGAAACTTCTCTGTTTAAAAAAGCAATGATTTCTTTGGGGGTGCCCGCAGGTGCCATGAGTCCAAACCAAGAGTTCATCTTGAAGCCGGGTATGCCTGACTCAGCAACCGTTGGAACATCTGGAAATTGGGCCATGCGCTGAGGTGTGCACACCGCAATGAGTCTGGCCTTGGTAGACTGAACCAAAGGCACGATGGTGGAGATACCTTGTAGCGTGGCGTCCACTTCTCCTGCGGCAGCACCTACAGCGGCTTGTGTAGCACCCTTGTATGGCACATGCACCATGTTGACGCCTGCTTGGTAAGCCAACATGGCCATGCCAATATGCTGTGGGCCACCATTTCCACCAGAGCTGTAATTGAGTTTTCCTGGTGATTTTTTTGCGGCCTCAATCAAATCGTTGACGTTGCGATATGGCGAGCTTGAGCTGACCATCAAACCCCACTCAATGATGGCAACCTGTGAAATAGATTCAAAATCTTTGACAATGTCCCAAGGCAATTTGGGATTGAGATTGGGAATCATGGTGATGATGCTGTCGTTGAAACCACCCAAGGTATAGCCATCAGGTGCAGATTTGGCAACTTGGTCAGCACCAATAATGCCTGCAGCGCCCAGCTTGTTCTCAATGATGATGGATTGTCCAATATTTTGTGAAACCCTTTGCATCACGATGCGAGCCGCTGTATCAACAGAACTGCCTGCTGCCAATGGCACGATGAGCCTGATAGGCTTGTTGGGATAAGTTTCGTTGGCCTTTTGCCCCCAACTTAGCGAATGAAAAAGAAACAGGCAGAAAAAAACAATCTTCGCTTTGGTCATGATGAACTCCTTGAGGAATGTTTAAGTCGATGGGGTTTGCATCAAAGTCGGAATCTGATGAGCTTGTGCAAACTCATCTAACTGCGCAATCAAATTGGGGTGCAGGTCAATGCCATCTCGCTCATACGATTTGCGTTTTTCATAACTCTGCTCACCAGGAAGCCAAATACGTTTGACATTGGGCATTTTTTTGCCTTCGCGCATTTCTCGCGATAACTGGTCAACGCGCAACTTGAACTCCTCGACATCACCAAATGCATCTAAATCAATTGCCAAGATGGCTTGCCCTGTATTGGACTTGGTAGAGAAATCAGCATTGCCATCAATGACGCTCGAGCCCATGGCGGCAGCATTCAAAGTGCCTGCCAACACGCCCACCATCAATTGAAGGCCATAACCTTTGTAGCCTCCAATGGGCAACATAATTCCGCCATCGGTTTTATGTGGATCCGTGATAGGTGCACCGTTTTCATCAATCATCCATCCTTCGGGCATGGACTCGCCCTTCTGTGCCTTCACTTTGATCTTGCCATACGAGGTGACCGTGGTGGCCATGTCGAGCACCATCGGCGGTTCATTTTTTGCTGGCACTGCAATGGCAATCGGGTTGGTTGACAACAACATGTCAAGGCCACCCCAGGGTGATGTATGGTTGGCCCCACCTACCGCGAAATAAATGCCAATCATGTTTTTTTCCATAGGCATCCTTGCATAGATCGATGCCGGTCCGGCGTGGTTGCTGAATCGGGAACCGACCCAAGCAATGCCACAGTTTTTGGCCTTTTCAATGGCAATTTCAGCAGCGCGTTTCATGACCAAATGGCCCATGGCATTGTCGCCATCCAAAACGGCCATGCCCGCTTTTTCTTTCACAAGCTTCATGGATGGATTTAAATTGATGCCACCCGCCTTGATTCTTTTGGCATAACTGGGCAGCCGAATCACACCATGACCATCTGAGCCTTGGAGATCTGCCTCGGCCATGATATGGCCCACTTTGAGTGCATCGTCGGGGGGCAATCCCAGTTTGATCATTGCATTGGCAATGAACTGTTTTAACTGGTTGAATGAAACACGATTAGCGTTCATGGGTGATCCTTGTTTGAAGAGTTTGAACCGCAATGATTGGCGCACTAAAAATGGGCGCTGAAGAAACTTCTTGGCTTTGTTGATAGGCACTGGCCATCGAAAACTGGGTAAAGACAATCAAATCTGCATGTTGATTTTTTTTAACTTCATTCATGATCAGTGCATCGTGCGAATCCGATTGACCTTGTCCCAACAATTCAAAAGCCTTGTCAATGAATGATTTTTCTATTTGGATAGAAGCATGATTGGTTTTTGACCATTCGCCAATTTCAGAGCTCAATGAATCAACTGACAACTGAGAGGTCCCCATCACCACCATTTTCAAATCTTTTTTTTCTCGTGCCAGCTGGTATATGGCATCGAGCATGGCCTCGTTGGGTTTGTAAACTGGCAAATCAAATGTTTTTTTGACACTGTCAATAGACTCACTGAATACTGAGCATGAAAATAAAATAGCATCGCAACCTGTGCCCGTGGCATAACTTGCCAGCGACTGGAAGCGCTTGTTCATTTGTTGTGAACTTAAAGAATCGATGTCTTTCAGCAAGCCCTCATCCAAGAGATTGAAAGTATTGGCTTCAGGCCAGAAATCTTGGAAAGTTTTTTCGATGGGGGGAATGGCCAATCGGGTGGCGTGTATCAATGCTATTTTGGGTTGCATTTAAGTTTTCTTTGTTTTTAAATTGCGTGTCTGCCCAATCAACACATTGGCGTTACGACAGCAATCCATTCATGAAAGTAATTTCATGTTAAGTCACCCATCTAGAGTGTCAAGTTGATTTCCTAGGGTAAATACTAGGCCCAGAAAAAAACTATCGCCACTTGGTTCACTTTTTTGAATTGTGCAAGGCCTTGTAGGGATAAACCTGAACCGCCTCAAGTGAGTAACCAGAAACACCCGATGCTGTTTTGGTTCTAGCCTCCTTAAGCTCCCCCTCTACCCAAATCACTTCCATCGTTTCCAGTGGTTTAGACAAATTAAGTTTGGGATGCGGTGTGACCAAGACAATTTGATTGGCAGGTGGAGGTGGTGTGTGAATGCAGGCGCCAAAATAAGGCACCAACAAAAATTCACGCTGCCCATTTCGCACCGCATCCAATGGCACCACAAAGCCTGGCATTCTAATTTTTTGATTGATGTACTTGGTTGAAATAGGTGCTTCGTCCAATTTTGAACGCATGCTGGCCATCAGTTTTTCAGCTTCCTCTGAGCCATCCTTCAAAAACGCCATGCGACCATAACTGGCCATTTCTTTTTTCATTTGTTGATACCACTCTTCGTTCAACAAATCGTCCCATGTGATTTTTTGATAACCCGGTGTTTGGGCCAACACTGAACCGATCAAAAATAAATGACAAACTGCAAAGCACAGTTTGATCAGGTTGACTTTCAAGAAGCTCGTTGTCATGGTTTTTTTGGTTAAATGGGTGTCAGTTAGGTGGATGAAGACCATCCGACAATGAAATGCGGTAGGCCCGCCAAGCAGGCAACATGCTGGCCAACAAAGCCCCCACCAGCAACAAACCAATGCTATAACAAGCTTCCAGCTCGGGCCAACCATTGTGCGTTTGAATGCCAAAATTTTGCAGCAAAAATTCTTGGCACGTCACAATCAAAAGCTGAGTACCGAGCACACCTGCTGCAATAGCCAAGCTGCACACCAAGAAGGACTCCCATGCAATGGCCATGAAAATAGCGTAGGGCCCCGCACCCAAAGAGCGGTAAATGGCCAACTCTTTGCGTCGCGCCGACAAGCCTACCAAAAGGACCGATACAACACCCAGCAATGAACATACAGCCACCAAAGCGCCCATCACAATGAGCGCGTTTTCTACCACTCGAACAATTTGCCACAATTCATCCAGCGCAACCCCAGGCAAGACGGCCATGAGGGGCAAGGAAGAAGCGCTGGGTTTCAAGCTTTCAATGGCCTTGCGCGCTGAAAACACCGTGGCACGTGAATGCAGGCCGACCCAAACTGCTGTGAGTTCAGAAGGTGTGAGTTCAGCCAAGCCGGGCAGGTCTTTTTGAGGATCGGGTTTGGCATCAAACGCTGAGGGCCTCAATCCCAGGCCCCAGCCCACATGCAAGGATTCGAATGCCTCAAGGCTGATCAAAACCGATCTGTCGAGCGGCGTGCCTGTTGGCTTCAAAATACCAACCAATTGGAAAGGATGGTCTGAATGAATGGTTTCCTCAATGGCCTGATAGCCATGTGTCAAAGCAAAGTTGTCTTTGAGCTTTGCTTTTTTTGATTTGGCTACCTCTGAACCCATGACTACTTGCATCAAGGCAGTTGGTTGAATTTGGGGGTCTTGAAAGGCTTCTCCCGATTGAAAAGTCAATGCCTGACCCGATGATCGGTAGTGTTTGAAAAAATCGACGGAAGTACCCATCACTGGAAAACCATCCAGAGAGTCCCCAAGTTGAATGGGAATGGTCCAAGCGACTGCAGGCATTTCTTTGATTCGCTGCAAGTCTGCGTAAGGCATGTTTTGAGTAGGCGTACCCAGTTGAAACACGCTGTACAAAAGCAAATCGGTTGGGCTACCTCTAGGGCCCACCACCAAATCGACACCGCTTAAGGCATTCGAAAAGCTGCGTTTGGCATCTGTTCGAATTTGCTGAACAGCCAATAAAACAATGACAGACAAACACACCGAAACAGCCACAAGACCAAGCGAATATTTTCGCGACCAGGCACTTTTCCAGGCCAAATTAAGCCAAAACATCTTTGGTCTCCATCGGCGGCATTTGAAAAACGTGGTCAAACTTAGAAGCTATTCGCATGTCGTGGCTCACTGTGACCACGCTGGTGTTTTGGGCGCTGGCAGTCGATAACAAAAGATTCAAGAAATCTAATTTATTGTCTTCATCCAAGGCAGAGGTGGGCTCATCGGCCACGATCAAAGCAGGGCAACCTAGAAGCGCTCTGGCAGCAGCCACCCGTTGCTGCTCGCCTACCGATAAAAGGCGGGCCTGCCGACCACGCAATGAGGGCCGTAAATGAAGTGCGTTACAGAGCATGTCAATGTGCTTTTGAACACTGCCAAAAATTTGTGTAGATTTCTGAAAACGACTGGCAAAGAGTTTGCTGGGTAATTCGATGTTTTCTTCAACAGTTAAAAAGGGCAATAAATTGAATTGCTGAAAAATGAGACCTAAATGTTCGCCCCTGAATCGGTCTCGCTCAGAAGCCGAGAGTTGGCTCAAAGATATACCCAAAACTTGGCAACTGCCATGGCGGGGCAATTGAATGCCGGCGATCAAACTGAGTAAGCTTGATTTACCTGAACCGCTAGGACCACCAATGAACAAAGTTTGACCTTGTTGCAAACTGAGTTCGGGAATGACAAAGAGCGACTTGGCTTGATTTGGCCAAGCAAATTCAATATTGCGCAACTCAAGCGCAGCAATTGTCATGGTGAAAATGTTGGCTTACTGGATCGAACCGTGGCAGATTTCTGCACACCTTGCGAAACCCATTCCAACTTAAGTTGCTTGGAACGGATATGTGACTTGAAAAAAGGAAATGCAAATTGAGTCAACAATTGAGGATTGGCACACTTAAATTTGAACTCGTAATTCAAATCACTGTGCCCTTTTCCCTTGATACCCTGAAACATGTCAGATTGCGCTTTGGCCTCCAGTTGCTGACATTTCGACTCAGCTGGCAACTCAATGAAATAGCTGGCGTTCTGCAGAGATTTCTGCAATTGGTTCATGGCATCGGTTTGGGCGGCGTTTTTGGGCAGATGTTCAAATCCAAGCAAGGCCTCCATCGGCATGGTCCACTGGCCTTGCAAAACATCACCGTTCAAACTGAGTTGAAGGGAGCCCTTGCCGTGTGAATGTTGCGCTAATGCAGAGAATGCGGGCAATGCCCACAAAGCGCTGAAAAAAATGGCCCGCAAGGGGATTCGTCTGAATTTCATAGCAAAGAAAACTTGATTCAATTGAAAAATTTCAAAGCTTCAGCAGCCACCGCTTCAGGTAACTCCTCTGCAAGATAGTGGCCGCACGGTAAGGCCATGCCGCTCACATTCGTGGCCCGATCTCGCCATAAAGATAGCACATCAAAACATCGGCCCACAGAACCATGTTCGCCCCAAATAATCCGAAGCGGCTGAAGAACTCGATTTCCTGAGGCCAGGTCTTCTCGGTCATGCACCAGATCGACATCTGCACTGGCCCGGTAATCTTCACAGATAGAGGTACTGGTTCCAAGAATGAGCGCACATCGCTCATACTCAGCCAAAGCCAAGGGAGAAAAAGGCGCAAGTCCTGCAAATCTTCCGCCCATCACAGACCGAACATAGCGCGCAGGGTCGGCGTCTATCAGTGCCTCAGGCAAAGGTGCCGGTTGAATGAGTGCAAACCAGTGCCAATATGCACGTGCAAAGGCCTCCGTGGTGTTTTCGTACATTGCCAATGTAGGTGCAATGTCCAACAGCATCAAACGGCGAACTGCGTGTGCATGATCTATCGCCAAGCGATGCGCAACGCGAGCACCCCGATCGTGCGCTAATACGTCAAATTGCTCAAAGCCGTAAGCTTCCATCACAGCCATTGCGTCTAAAGCCATTTCACGCTTGCTGTGGTTAAGATGCTGAGGGTCGGCTTGCGGTCTGGATGAATCACCATAGCCGCGCAAATCCATCATGACCAAGGTATGCTGTTTGGCCAGATAGGGGATCACCTTGTGCCACATGACCATGCTTTGAGGATGTCCATGCATCAAAAGCAAGGGCGGGCCAGATCCTATCGAGCGCGTATGAAGATACACGCCCTCTCGTTCTACTCTTAACAATGGCAAATGCTGCAACATCAACTACATCACATTAAAAATTTGAAGGTGCTGGCCTTTGACACCCTTGTCGTCTATCCACTGTACCTTGAATTCAGCGGTCATTGTGGCGCGTACGAAGAATTCAAAAAATGGATTGGCTGAAATACCCGATGAAGGCTCAATTCGAAAGACCTCTTGGTTGCCCAAATGGCAGCTTAGCAATTGGATGATATTTCTAGGGACCACCTTGCCAGTTAAGTCTTGCAAATAGCCCGTCTCCATCGGGTGCTGAACGAGCAATCTCACTTTAACGACGTCTCCTGTTCGAACTTTGTCTGGCCATTGAACGCGAGCAATGTTCATGAGGCATCCACGCAAGCTGATTCAGTCACAATGATTTCCATTTGCTTGTATCTGAATTCGCCATTCGACAAGCGGGCCAAGGCAACGACCTCTTGCGTTCCTGCCAATCGAACGCGCGTACTGACCTCTGCACGACCATTCCATGGACCCAATTGAAAGACCGCCATTTGGGTGACCGGATTTCGCTGCGACAGCAAATAAATGTGTGTCACATGGTCCTGCGCGGACATAGGGCTTTGCACCTGAATTTGAATGGGCACCAAGGAGCCATTGTCTGCCAACAGCGGCGCTTCGATTTGCAAATCTTTGTTGAGAAGAATGGCGCCTTTGACAATGGGTTGAACCATGTCATTTAAGGAAAGTAAGCTGCCAGAGTTCATTCGCTGCGCATGCACAACTCTGCCGAACAACCAGGGCATAGCAAACCCAGCTAGCAAGAGGCTTCTAAGCGCCGTGCGACGAACCCGACTTTCAAGCTTCATGACTTCATGCTGGCTGTTCATGAAACCTTCAAAGTCAATCCGTGGTTTTTGAGCGGCAATGAGCGAATGCGCTTGCCCATGGCGGCTGATATAGCATTGACGAGAGCAGGTGCCAAGGGTGCTTGCGCGGGCTCGCCAACGCCTCCCCAAAACCCGCCTGTAGGTGCGATCACCACTTCTACTTTGGGCATCTCGTTCAAACGCATCATGCGGTAGTCGTGGAAATTAGACTGCTCAACACGACCTTCTTTGATGGTGTTTTCACCCCAAAAAATAGCGGTCAAACCATGCACAACACTGCCCTGAAATTGAGCCACGATGTTGTCTGGGTTGACCGCATAGCCTGGGTCAATGCCAATGACCACACGGTGAATTTTGACTTCGTTTTTGGCATTCACAGAAACTTCGCATACACACGCTGTCCAACTGCCATAGCCTTCTGTTTCAGCCACACCCCGAAACACGCCATTGGGCAATTGACTGCCCCAGCCTGCAGCCTTGGTCACGGCTTCTAAGATACTTCTGTCGCGCTTTGACTTTTCGTTGTTAGGCAACATGTCCAAACGGAAAGCCACAGGATCTTTGCCAGCCGCCAGCGCCAATTCGTCAATGAAGCATTCACGACCAAAAGGATTTTGCGAATGACCAACCGTGCGCCAAAAACCCACGGGCACATTGGTGTTGCGCTGCGCATAATCAACCAAGGTATTGGGTATATCGTAGGGATGATCATTGAAACTGGCCACAGCCTGACCATCCACACCGCGTGGCAAAGGCAACTTCAAAAGTGTAGCCAAAATTGAAGGTGCGCTGACACGAATGTGCAGGGCCTCTACTTTGCCATTGGCATTCAGGCCACCTTTGAATCGCATCAAACTGGCAGGCCTGTAGAGACCATGTTGAATTTCCTCTTCGCGAGACCACAACATTTTGACAGGCTTTCCAGACATGGCCTTGGCAATCATGACTGCTTGGCGTGTAAAGTCTTGGGGACTTTTTCGACCCAAACCACCGCCCAATTGCACCGGATGCACTTTCACATTGGCTTGCGGCACACCCGCAGTGGCTGCGCTGACAGCCAAGGTTGCTTCTGGATTTTGGGTGGAAGACCAAACTTCAAGTTTGTCACCCTGCAACCAGGCAGTGCACACCATGGGCTCCATGGTGGCATGCGCCAAGTAAGGCGTAAAGTAGTCAGCCTCTACCACTTTGGCTGATTTAGACAGTGCTTCTACTGTATTGCCATCATTGCGCGCCACAGCCAATTCACTTTGCTCCATACCCGCCTTGAAGTGTGCCATGATGGCCGCGCTGGTGAGGGTGCCGTGCTCGCCCACATCCCATTCGACAGAAACTTCACGCAAGGCTTCTTTGGCACGCCACCAGTTGTCGGCGACCACAGCCACAAATTCACCCATGTTTAAAACCTTGACAATGCCGCGGCGATTTTCCACCTTAGAGGCATCCAAAGATTTCACTTTGCCATTGAACACTGGGCATGCCGCCACAGCCGCATGCAACATGCCAGGCAACTGCGTGTCAATGCCATAACTGCGCTGACCAAGCACAATCTCTGGGATGTCAACGCGAGGAATAGACTTTCCAATCAGCGTCCAATTTTTGGGATCTTTCAGCTGGACAGTTTTGGGCGCCTCCAACTTGGCGGCATCAACTGCCAATTGACCATAAGTCAAAGAACGTTTGCTCGGGGCGTGAGTGACCCTACTCAAGGAGGCCTTGCACTCGCTTGCCGGCACATTCCATTTTTGGGCAGCAGCCACAATTAGCATCTCTCTGGCTGTAGCGCCGGCTTTGCGCAAGTACTCTTGTGAGTGACGAATGGTTCGACTGCCCACAGACGCCATGTCACCATACGCACGTTTGGTGCGCAAGTTTTCATGTGCGGTTGCGTATTCAACGCGGACTTTCTTCCAATCGGCTTCAAGTTCTTCGGCAATCATCATGGGTGCTGAAGTCATGCTGCCCTGCCCCATTTCAGCTCGTGCATAGCGAATCAAGATGGTATTGTTGGGTTCAATTTCTATCCACACATTGAGTTGGGGTGTATCTGCTGCATGGGCGCGCTCAGGCAAGAAGAATCCCAATGACATGCCCGCACTGGCCGTACCAGATACCTTGAGAAAGTGACGACGGTCGATGCCTCCCTTTTTTGGAATTGGATCGGCTATTGCATCTGCATTTGCATCTGCATTTGCATCTGCATTTGCATCTGCTTTTGAAACCTCAGAATTCAGATTGGCGTTCATGCGCGGCCTCCCTTCTTGGCCACGGAATGAATGGCTGCTCGGATGCGCGCGTAAGTACCGCAGCGACAGATGTTGGTCATCGCGGCATCAATGTCTTGGTCGGTGGGCTTTGGTTTTTTCTTGAGCAAGGCCACGGCAGCCAAAATTTGACCTCCTTGGCAATAGCCACACTGCGGTACCTGGTGTTCGATCCAAGCTTGTTGCACAGCATGCAACTTGCCTTTGTCTGCCAAGCCCTCAATGGTGACCACCTTTTGGCCAGCTGCTACTGAGACAGGATACGAGCAAGACCGAACAGGCTCCCCGTTCAAAAGCACCGTGCAGGAACCACACAGCGCAACACCACAACCAAACTTAGGTCCTTTGATGTTGAGTTCGTCGCGCAAGGCCCACAACAAGGGCATTTCGGGCTCAACATCGAGCGTATGACTCTTTCCATTGACAGACAGCTTCATTGGCAGTGGCTCCAAAAGGTAATGTAAAAAGTATTTGAAGCTGTTTTGAATAAAACATCAAGAAACACCTGCTGAAGCCCCTGAATAATGCAAGGTTGCTTTGTGCTAGTGTCAACCCCTAGGCCTAAAGCTAAGCTTAAAGCTAAGCCTAAATTTTCACGGTGTAATTCAAGGCCATTCGGCCACCATCCACCGTGATCACTTCTCCGGTGATGTAGCTGGAAGCATCACTGGCCAAAAAAGCCACCACATGCGCGACTTCCCTTGGATCTCCCAAGCGTTTCATGGGTGTTCGGCCAAGAATTTTTTGGCGCGCTTCTTCACTGGTCAAGACCGCCTTGGTGGCCAACTCAGTTGCGATGGTACCGGGTGCTACCGCGTTAACCCGAATACCGTCATCGGCCAAAGCCAAGGCCATTGCCCTGGTCAGCTGGTTGAGGCCGCCTTTGCTGACGTTGTAGGACGCAATTTCAGGGATGGCAAGCACCCCATTGACAGAACTCATGTGAACAATGGCACCACCACCCTGCGCCTTCATCACACGCGCAACCGCTTGCCCCATCAAAAACGAACCTCGCAAATTAACCCGCAAGACCTCATCAAAATCAGATTCTGTCACTTCTAAAAATGGAGCGGCTTTGAATATGCCTGCATTACTGACCAAAATATCGATGCGGCCATATGTTGCAAGCACCAGACTGATGAGTGAATCGACCTCCGCCTTGTTGCCGATGTCACTGGCAACAAAAAGAACCTCGTGTCCTTGCGCTTGCAATTGAGATTGAAGAGACTCGCCCTTCTCCTTGTGAATATCCACAAGGACCACACGCGCACCATCCTTCAAAAACAGTCGCGCACAGGCCTCACCTATGCCTTGGGCACCGCCCGTGATTAGACAAACTTTGTCGCCTAGACCGTATGAAATTCGATTCTTGACAGTCATTGAACACGAACCTCGGTGTTGGTTTGAAAGAAATGGTCAATGAAATCTAAATTCTCTTTTCGAAATCCATCTTGGTTTGAAATGTCTGTGCCAAAAACAATCATGTGATCAGAATCCACCTTATAGGGATGCCATTCAGGCAGTTCTACTTGATTGGGGTTGCCTGAGTGTGCAAATTGAACCCAATAATTGAGCATGGCTTTTGAAATCAATTCGTCTTGATGATCGAAATCATTTTCAAAAGGCGTTACTTTGGCAGACAGATTGCCAAAAACATGAGCAACCTCCTGCCCATGATGGGGGCCATCGATTTGACTGGGGCGGCGCTTGGCAAACAAATACCGCCAAGTATTCGCAACTTGAAATGAATTTGACTGCGCAAGCAAGCGCGTTCCGTAATTGAATTGCGTATCACCAAACAAATGGGCAATGCCAGTTCTAATTTCTTCTACCACTTTGACGGGATACAAGGTCAAAGCTTGCGCCGCAAAATTTTTGAAGTTTAAATTGACCAATTGAACATAGTCATCCACCGAATGAATTGCCCACTCTTTGGTGAGCAAACTGCCTTCGTCCAAATTGCTCCCGACGATCATTGGGAGCATGGATTGTCGATGTGCTTTAAACACATCTCTTTCATTTTCACTCAAATACACGCCATCTAGAATGGGACGCAAAATTCTGGGTGTTGTCAAACCTCTGATTTTGGGGTTCATTGAACTTGTGAGCTTGAATATGTCTCCCTCACCCAAAGTCCGCAGACGATTGATGTCGGAGCCTAAAGCTTTCTCCGAAAAATCTTCTGCCTGTGCCAATGTCGCCAGCGGACGTGCAGCACCAGGGCTGTGAAGAATTGTCTGCTGGAACAAGCCTTTTGCTTGGGGGCATGTGAGCAGCAAAGAGATAGAGGCCGATCCTGCAGACACGCCAAACACAGTGACTCGGGTGGGGTCACCCCCAAAATGACGGATGTTTTGTTGAATCCATTTCAAGGCGGCAATTTGGTCTTGCAAACCATAATTGCCACTGACATTCAATTCAGACTCGGCCGAGAGTTCGGGATGGGCTAAAAAACCAAAGATGCCTGATCGATAGTTGAAACTGACCACAACAACCCCCTTTGAGGCCATGAGCGTGCCGTCGCTTCTTAGGTCAGAGCCACTACCACCAACAAAACCACCACCATGAATCCACACCATCACAGGTAGTTTTTGCGCATGTTGAAACTCTGGCGCCCATACATTCAAATACAGACAATCTTCACTTTGTCTGGGCGCTCTAAAAAGAGGATTGGAAGCCTGAGGAAAATCAGGACCAAAATCAAAACAGCGCCGAGTGTCATTCCATTGAGTGACTGGCTGAGGCGATCTCCATCGGAGATCTCCAACGGGGGGCTCTGCATAAGGAATTCCCAAAAAACAATCGATGGGTGAGCCAAGTGATGGCGATTGCTTTTGAAAGCCTTGAACAGGCCCTGCCTCGGTCAAGACGACTTTAGTTGGATGTAGCATGAGTTTGACCTTGGAATGATCATGTTTTTAGACGCGGCCAATCTTGGGCCGGGTGTGATTTTCTATCAACAGACTTCTCACTTTGTCTACCATTTCAAGAAGAAGTTGGCCATTCTTTTTCAACACCGACAAAGGTTGCTTGGCGTCAGAACTTTGCGAATTGAATGCCATGATGGTGTGGTTGTCTATATGCAAAAAAGGAACTGCAACAGAGTTTGTATTCTTTTTAAAGGTGCCTATGGCAAAGCAGTACCCATCCGCTTCCACCTGTTCGATGGCCGAATCTAACTCCTGATGAATATCTTTCCACTTCGTACCGTAATAGCTTTTGAATTCTGAGTAAAGTCTGGCTCGCTCTTCAAAATTCATGGCGGCAATACAAGCCCTGCCCATGGCAGTCCTAACCAGAGGCACCCTAAATCCAACTCGTTGCCGTCGATTGGGACTGGGCTCGCCCAGCGCATATTCGAGATACAGGGCGCTGTTATTTTCCTGGACACCAAATCCAATATTGGTCTTTGTTTTTTGCGCCAACTCAACCATCAAAGGTCTTGCCAGTGCAGGCACATTCATATTTGCCAAGTAAGGATAGGCCAACCCCACCACACCCGCAGCCAATTCATACTTGCCAAATTCATGTCGATACCTGAGATAGCCAAGTTGAGTCAGCGTGAAGGTCAATCTGGAAATGGTCGATTTTGGAAGCCTGGTCATCTCTGCAATTTCAACATTGCCAAGCAACTTTTGGTCTAACTCGAAGCAGCGCAAAATGGCCAAGCCCCTGGCAAGCGCAGAAATGAATCGTGGATCGGAATCGTCCGTCTTGATTTGAATTCCTTCAGAGTAATCTGGAAGAATTGGACTTGCATTGCGTATTGGGCGGCCCACTCTGTTTCCTCTTGAATTTAAAAACAAAGACTATAAATCAAGCGTAATGGATGGACTTAAACTTCTGGAACAACAAATCATCATGATTTGATTAGAGGACCGCTCTTCTGCCGATAGAAGTGAATCTCGGTGGTCAGGAATACCATCTACCACACGCGTTTCACAAGTACCGCAAATACCTTGCTCACATGAACCCGGCGCTGATATGCCATGCTTGAGTAGAACCTGCAAAATAGTTTGTTCTGGACCTACGGAGAAGCTTTTTTGGGTCTTTTTGAGTTTGACCTCAAAACTGTCGCCTGATAATTTTGCCAAAACAGGTTTGAACGACTCGTAGTGAATTCTGCTGGGATCTATTGATTTCGACAACTCAAGGAAGCGGTTCAGCATAGGTTCAGGACCACAGCAATAGAAGTGGCTTCCAGCGGGAGCAGCGTCCAAAACAGAAGGGATGTCCAAAAACCCGCCACTTGATTCGTCATCGATGTGGAGATGAACCCGATTGGCATTCAATTGTTCAACCAAGGCAATGTCAGCCCTGCTTCGAAAACTGGCAAACAGTTGCCATGAAGCATTTTTCGCATTCAGTTCATGCGCCATGGAAATGAGGGGCGTGATGCCTATTCCACCGCCAATCAAAATAGCATGGGTGGATTCATGCGCAAGGGGAAAATGATTTCTTGGCAAACTAATTTTGAGTTCACTGCCCACTTTCAACCCGTCGTGCATGAAATTGGATCCACCTCGACTGAATTGATCTTTCTTAACGCCAAGCACATATCGATTGTTTTCAAGTGGAGAATTACAAAGAGAATACTGCCGCATCATGCCGTTAGGCAAATGAACATCAATGTGACTGCCCGCACTGAACATTGGCAGCGAGGGGCCATCTAGGGGAGTTAACTCAAACAACAAAACATCTTGAGCTTCATAGGTGATTGATTTGAGTCGAACCCTGAGCGACTGTTTTCTTTCTTCTGAATGGCTGCTCGATGACATGAAATTTTTATTCCCAATGCGCAAAACACAAGCCAGTGCCTGTACCTGCAGGGGTTCTGTAGGCTGGATAGTAATCCATCAATTGCAAATCCAGTCCTTCACATGCGCCTGCCATGCAGATCCAATTCCTAATTTCAGAGTTACCAGAATTCAATTTGTTCAGCGGTATGCTGCAAAGAGCGTCGTACGACTTCGAACGCAAGGCATTCATCACAAAATTGTCAAGGTCTTCATCCACGGTAAAGTGGCTTAATCCGCCAGAAGCCACAACGCCCACCTTGATGTCTTGAGGCCATGACTCAACTGCTTTTCGAATCTGCTGTCCCAACTTGAAACAACGTTTGGGTGTGGGTTGATTAGGCGGGTAGTAGGTATTCAAGAAAATAGGCACAACAGGCATTTCAATATCTTGTAGCAATCTATTGTGCACAAAACCAAATGCATGGCCTTCGCCTTGACCATCTTGAATGCTGTCAGCGCATGAAACATCGAATTCGGCATCGATGAGGTGGTGGATCAAATGCATGGCCAGCGGAGAATCTACCGGATATTCTTTTTCGTATTCAGCTTCGTAGTACTTAGCCGAAGCCTTTTTCGCCCACTCTGGACCTGGCCTACTTTTCAAGGGAACATTTCTAATTGTTTCCCCTCTGTACATCAAGATGGATGGCATGTTGTTGTCTTTGTAGAGCTCTTTCTGATCGTCCCCCACAATGATCAAAACATCTATTTCCGATTTTTTAACGACCTGGTGCAAATGCTCAAGTGCTGCCAACGCTTTGGTATGTTTCCATAAAAATTTTCCCTCAGTGATTTCCCTAGGTATATGAGGGCCAGCAAGCTTGAGTAATTCGGCGTAGTTCAGGGAATTGCCCTCTTTGTCTAGATGCGCACGATGTAGATCTAGCTCTATGAACTTGGGCCAATCAGTGACAGGGGCATTCAACATGGGCGTGTGGGATGTGCCAATTCCAAGTGTAATTTTTGCCATTTCAAATGATCCTGTGATTTGCTTAATTCCAAAAATGGAATTATATTTTGATTTCGATCAAATTCTATCGAAAAGATGCAAGTCAAGAAACTGTCAATTGAAGGGCTATGGGCGATCTACCCGGATCAAACCTCCGATGAAAACGGTCGTTACAGCTATTACTTTGACAGTCAACAATGGAAAGCATTGGGTGTGAAGCCCGATTTTGTGCAAGAGCATGCCTCTTGTTATGCCTTGAAATGGACTGTCAGAGGCCTGCACTTTCAAGCACCGCCCAAAGCTCAGTACAAACTTGTGCGAGTGGTCAAGGGAAGCATCTTGGATTTTTGCGTTGACATCCGAACCAACTCGCCCACCTATGGAAGGCACGAGTCGATTGAGATGGTTGCAGACAGTTGGATTCAACTCCTTGTGCCGCCCGGTTTGGCGCATGGTTTTTGCACGTTAGAAGATGACACAGAAGTGTCATTCAGACTCACCGATTACAACGACAAAGATCATCTGCGAGGTCTGTTGTGGAATGACCCTGAATTAGACATTCACTGGCCCTGCTTCGAGCAGCCCAGATACATCTACAAGGTAGACCAATCTTGGCCCACTTTAAAAAATTTGAATTCCCCATTCCGTTGAATTCGAGTAATTCAGTTTCATAGACAAGCTTGTTAACCAATAGGAGACAAAATGACAACCAGAAGACATGCAATGCTGGGTATGCTGGCCAGCTCGATGGGGTTTGCTTCCCAAAATGTTTTTGCACAAGACAACTCCCCCATCACCATTCTGGTCGGAGCAGCCTCCTCCATGGACTTTGGCGCAAGGGCTGTCGCAGAACAAATGCGAGAAGCGCTAGGACGCCCGGTGGTAGTGGTCAGTAAATTGGGTGCTGGACAGCGCGTCGCCTTAGGGGAGGCGAAAAGAGCGCAACCCGATGGCAGAACATTGGTATTTGCAACCAGCGGTCCGTTTGCGGTCTATCCACATGTCTACAACAAATTGGACTATGACCCAGTGAACGACTTCACGCCCATTGCTGGCATATCCACTTTTGATGTGGCCATTTCAACGGGGCCCGCAACAGGGGTGACGAATTTAGCGCAATTGATCGAATGGATGAAGAACAAAAAATCAGGGGATGCCGTTTATGGCTCAGCGCCCGGCAATGGCTCTCTGTCTCACTTTGTTGGCATTTCTATTGGCATAGCGGCCAGCCTTCAACTCACACATGTGCCTTACAAAGACAGTGGCGTTGGTTTGATTGATTTAGCAGCAGGTCGACTGCCGGTCATGATCACTGGACTCAGCCCGCAAATTGAATTGCACAAGGCTGGAAAAATCAAATTATTGGCCGTTTCAGGCAACACACGATCGCCATTGGTACCCGATGTCCCAACCCTCAGAGAAGCCGGTATAGCGGTCAGTAGCACCACCTCTACAGGCATTTTTGGACCCGCCAAAATGCCGCCGGACTTGGTTAGACGACTCTACGAGGCCATCAATCCGATGACACTGAGCCCTGTTGTGCGCGAAAAGTTTGCAGGGCAAGCCATGACGCCCTGGTCTGCCAATCCAGCTCAATTGGCTCAGTCTTTGGCTGAAGAGCGAAAACGCTATGAAACCTTGGTCAAAGCCAGTGGTTATGTGAAGGAGGATGCATGATGGACCGTCGAACCAGTCTCAAAGCAGCAGGGTTGTCTGCCGTCGAACTATTGGCATCCTCGGCTTTTGCGCAAGATGATAAATCGCCCATGACTGTGTTGGTTGGTGCGGCCTCCTCCATGGATTTCACAGCCAGACTCATTGGCGATCAATTGCGTGAAAGACTTAACCGACCCGTGGTGGTGTCTAGCAAACTTGGCGCGGGTGGAAGGCTTGCATTGGGCGAACTCAAGAGAGCAGCACCGGATGGCAATACCGTGATGTTTTCGACAAGCAGTTTGTTCGCCATCTACCCCCACATCTACACCAAACTTGACTATGACCCTGTTGCCGACTTCACGCCTATTTGTGGTCTCACATGGTTTGATTTAGGCATTGCCACTGGCATCAACAGCGGCATCACAGACATTGCACAATGGATTGCCTCGATTAAATCTCAAGGTGCTGCTGGTGGCGTTTATGGTGTTGCACCGGGTGCTGGTTCTTCCTCTCACTTCCTGGGCATAGCCTTGGCTCAATCTCAATCAATGAAGATGGAACCTGTTCACTATAAAGACAGCAGCGTTGGCATCATTGATTTGGCTTCGGGTAGGTTACCCATGCTCATCACGGGATCAAGCGCACTGGTAGAGATGCACAGAGCAAAAAAGATTCGTATGCTGGCCGTTTCGGGAGAGCAACGCTCTGAGTTGGTCCCAGAAGTTCCAACTTTGAAAGAATCTGGCTTGAACATAGCCATTCAAAACTCAACAGGTTTATTTGGACCTGCCAAATTGTCCAAAGAATTGGTCGATAGGATCGCAGCTGCCACATTGCCAATGCTTCAAAAGCCAGATGTCAAAGCCAAGCTGGCTACCCAAGGCATGTCCATCTCACCGATGAACGCAATGCAATTGGCAAACTCATTGAATGAAGATCGCAAGAAATTTGAAATTCTGGCAAGAACCAGTGGCTACAAACCTGAGGCGCTCTGATGTCCAGCATTGCGGAGATTGAGTTGCGTGTATCGAAATGAAGCAACCAGCCCAAGGGCCGTCCGGTCAACTCATCCCAATCAAACTCATTCGCCAAAATTAATCAACTTATAAACAAAGGAGAACTTGTGAGTATCAAACAAGACAACATCGACATGACCAGAGTCGGCCCCGGAACAGTCATGGGTAACTTTATGCGCGAGTATTGGATTCCAGCAGCCAAATCCAGTGAATTGGACAATGATGGAACGCCAATGCGACTCATGCTTTTAGGAGAAAAACTCATCGCCTTCCGAGACAGTAGCGGCCGAGTGGGCGTCATGGATCACCTCTGCCCTCACAGATGTGCCTCATTGGTTTTAGGCAGAAACGAAGAGAACGGCATCCGCTGCATTTACCACGGCTGGAAATTTGACGTTGATGGCAATTGCGTGGAAATGCCCAGCGTTGCACCCAGTCAAGATTTCAAAGAAAAAGTCAAAGCCAAAGCCTACAAGGCTGTTGATCGAAACGGCATTATTTGGGTTTACATGGGCCCCAGAAAACAACCGCCTCCTTTGCCAAAAATAGAGGCCACCTTGTTGCTCGAAAGTGAAGTTGAAATTTCATTCACGCAAAGGGATTGCAATTGGCTGCAAGCCCTCGAAGGCGATATTGACACCTCACATTTCGGATTTCTTCACGTTGGGCATTTAGACCCTGACAACGTACCCGTGGGTCACCCGCTTGAGCACACGGCAAGCGAGAGAGCACCCGAGTATCACGTGAGTGATGCGCCGTGGGGAACAACCTATGGCGCATACAGAACCGTGAGGCCAGAAACAACCTATTGGCGTTTTGCCAACTACATGTTCCCATTCTGGACGCAAACACCGCAAGGTGAATTCCCCATCAACATCCAAGCTCGTGCATGGGTGCCACTTGACGACGAACATGTCATGATGATTTTTTGGCGAACAAAGAGCCTTGGCGGCGGAACAGGCCAACCCCTGAAAGATGGCAAACCTCTGGGTGGTAGCAAACCACAACCTGATTATTTGCCTATTTCGACAGAATGGCTTGGCAGATATAGAGTCAAGGCCAATGAAAGCAATGACTGGTTAATCGATCGAGAAGCTCAAAGAACCAACCGCATCTATTCAGGGATTGACAACATCGGCCTGCAAGATCAAGCGGTGACAGAGTCGATGGGCGCCATTACCAACCACGAGCTTGAGCATTTAGGCCCAGGCGACCTCATGATTTCAAGGACCCGCAGGCGAGCACTTAAAGCTGCTCGGGCTTTTCAGGAAGGCAATCCCGCACCAGGTGTGGATCAACCCGAAATTCTGAAAGAGGCCAGAAGCGGCTATTTTGAAGCCCACGAATCGGTCGAATGGCAAAAAGGCTACGCCGATCAAATGAGCTCTGCTAAGAGAATTATGACTTAAGCTTAAGCTTAAGCTTAAGCTTAAGCTTAAGTTTAGGCCTAGGCTCAGGCCTAGGCTTGAGCTTGGATAGCAGCCAAACCTTTGATCTGATGCTTTCGAATTGAGTTGCCAATAAAATCTTTAGCAATCAACTCTTTGACAAATTTTTCCAAAAATCCCGCTGAATCCACTTTTCCCAGAGGGACTGAAAAACCGTGATTCACAGTCATGAAATTTCCGTCGAGTAATCTTCCCGTGGGCACAAGATGCATCGATTCAATTAGATTTGGTTTGAGCCCTGCCACAGCGTCAACTTCTTTTTGATTGAACATCTCCAGAGAATTTGCAAAGTTTTTGGAGTGAACAATTGAGGCATTCTTCAAATGATTGCTCAAATAAAGCTCATAGCCAGCTTTCGCAGGAGCCGCTATCTTTATGCCATTTGAATCGACGTCAGCAGCAACTTGAAAAGTTGAATTTTGAGGGACGATATAACCCGCTTCGATTTCGGTCATAGGGAGAGAAAACAAAATAGTTTTTGCCCTTGTTTGTTCAATGGCCAAAATAGCAACATCCCACTTGTCGTTGCCAACATCATCAGCAACCTGACCAGGTTGGTCATAGACCACCATCTCAAGTGGGACATCCAGAGAACGGGCCAGTTCTTGCATCAAGTCGACACTCACACCATACAAGCCACCTGCTTCATTTTGGCGTGTGAACAAGTTGTTGCCGATATTCATACCCGCGCGCAACTTTCCTGTTGGCGCTAGTGCCTGTTTAGCATTCATTTAAAACCTTGTTCTACTTGATTGAGCTTCATTGAAGCCATTGTTCGACTTCAACAGTATGCGCAGTTTAACCCTTGTGCTCAGCATAGACAAAGCGCGTCTCGCCCGTCTCAGTGAGCTTGCGCGTGGCCTGGGCGTTGGCATAGATCCAAAGGATCTTCATTGATTCAGTGTCAGAAAGGTTACGGAAGCGGTGTGACAAATTGGCAGGCAGCCATGTGGTGTCGTGTTTTTTGAGAACCACAGACTCGTGGCCTTCCATTTCGAGAATGGCATTGCCTTCCAGCAGCATGACACTTTCTTCACAGTTGTGGCTGTGAAAAGCAATGGCGGCACTGGGTCCAAATTCGGTAATACCGTTGATGAAAGTGGAAGCACCAATGGCTGGCGACACGAGCGGGATGGTCTTGGCGCCGCCGCCACGATCGTGGCTCTTGAGTTGATCGGGTTTCAAAACAATGGGGTTGTATGCTGTAGCGCTTGTCATTGGGATTTCCTTTTAAAGAGTGATCTGCAAATTTTAAGTGCGAACGGGGCCTGTCCACACGGTCTTGATATTGGTAAATTCGTGTAGCCCCAAATGGGCCAATTCGCGGCCATAACCAGACTGCTTGGTTCCACCAAAAGGCAGTCTGGGATCGGACGCCACCATGCCATTGATAAAGACAGCACCTGCGTCCATTTGTCGCGACAAAATTCGAGCGCGGTCTGGGTCTGACGTCCACAGCGCTGCACCAAGGCCAAACGGCGTTTGGTTGGCGACAGCTATGGCTTGTTCGGGGGACTCCACCCGAATGATCGCGGCGGCAGGTCCAAATGTTTCTTCTCGGGCAGCCGTCATTGCGGGTGTCACATGATCGAGGATGGTGGGCTCATAAAATGCGCCTGGTCCCTCGATGGCATGACCGCCGGTGAGTAGTTTGGCGCCCTGCGCGATGGTCGCCTTCACTTGAGCATGAAGTTCGTCGCGCAGTTCGCGTCGAGCCATGGAGCCCATGGTGCTTTGGCTTTGCAAAGGATCCCCTGTGACCAATTTTTGGGTGCCTTCTAAGAATGCATCTCGAAAGCGGTCTGCAATTGAATGCTCCACAATGAATCGTTTAGCGGAAATACAACTTTGCCCTGTATTTGAAAACCGCGCCTTCACTGCAACGGTTGCAGCAGCTTCAACATCAGCATCAGCGAGAACAACAAAGGGGTCTGAACCACCCAGTTCGAGAACCTGTTTTTTGAGCGCTCTGCCTGCCGACGCCGCAATCGATCTGCCAACTGGCGTTGAGCCCGTGAAAGTGACTGCGGAAATACGATCATCCGCAAGCAAGCGATCTACTTCACTGCTGCCAACCAAAAGCGCCGTAAACAAGCCTGAAGCGAGACCCGCCTGGCTAAACAGTTGCTCCATGGCCAGCGCGCATTGCGGGACGTTGCTGGCATGCTTGAGAACAATGGCGTTGCCGGAAATCAGAATGGGCGCGGCAGCTCGCATCACCTGCCAAAATGGGTAATTCCATGGCATGACCGCCAACACAAGGCCCAGCGGTTCGTAAACCAACCTGCTGTCGCTTGCAGAACTAGGCATCACATGGTCGGCCATCATGGATGCACCATTTTCAGCGTAGTACTCAAAATTGAGTGCGCACTTTTCGACCTCCCCTATAGCTTCCGCCAAGGGTTTGCCCATTTCCAGTGTGATGATTCGCGCGTAACGTTCTTTGTGTGTTCGCAAAAGCTGTGCGACATTTTGCAAATAAGGACGTCTCTCTTGGATGCCCATATTGCGCCAAACCTTCTGCGCTTTGGCGGCTTCGGCCAAGCGCCGCTCTATTTCATTGGCATCATAGGGCGTGAAGCGTTGCAACAGCTCGTCGGTGGCGGGATTGAAAGATGCAATCATTTTGAAGTATTTTTGACCATTGGATTAATTTTCAGCTCTGCTGCCAAAAGATTCAACTCATCGAATAAAAATGGCGCAATTGGAATACCCTGAGTTTCATAGGCTTTGCGTTTTTCATGGCTTTGCTCTCCTGGCAACCAAATGCGCTCAACCCCTGGCAGTTTTTCGCTGCCGCGAATATCACGCACCAGCTTGTCGACAGCTTGTTTGAACACCGCAGGATCACCAAATGCAGCGAGATTGATCACCAAAATGGCCTGTCCGGTGTTGGTGGTGGAGACATGGTCAGCATTGAAGTCAATCACATCACGGCCCATTGCTGCTCCCCCCAAGGTACCAGCAAGCATGCCCACAATGAGGGCCAATCCATAGCCTTTGTAATCACCAATTGGCAACAAGAACCCCTCGTTCGCACGGTTTGGATCTGTCAATGGCTTGCCTTGTCGGTCAATCATCCAACCCACAGGCATCTGCTCCCCGCGCTTGGCTTTGGCTTTGACTTTGCCATACGCGGCCACGGTTGTTGCCATGTCCAAAACAACAGGCGGTTCTTCAGCACCCGGAATAGCTGCCGAAATTGGATTGGTCGATAACAGCATGTCAGAACCACCCCACGGGGGTAAGTGGTTGGCGTTGCCAACCGCAAAATACAAACCCAACATATCGTGTTGCAACGTTTTGCGCGAATAGAGAGAAGCAGGGCCCGCATGGTTGCTCATGCGCGTACTCACCCAAGCCACGCCACAGTGACGTGCCTTTTCGATGGCCAAATCTACGGCATGCGACACAACCAAGTGGCCCATGGCATTGTCGCCATCGACGACCGCTGAACCAGGCATTTCATGGACAACCCGAATGTTCGGATTTTTATTAATGCCGCCAGCACGAATTCGTTTGATGTATTGCGGCAGCCTGATCACACCATGACCGTCAGATCCTTGAATGTCAGCCTCTGCCATGAGACTAGCCACCTTGAAAGCATCGGCATCTGGCAAACCTTGACTGAGCATGGCTGAGTGAATGAAGTCTCGCAAGTTCGTGTACGAAACTGAAATGTTGGAAGAATTGGTGGCCATAAGGTCAAAAAAATTTGAAAAGTTCAATGAATTGAAGGGGTGTCCAGTGCCTTGCCAACTTGTTCGCTGGCAAGTCATTTGAAATTAATTATAGGAACGGAAAACCCATCGATCCAATAGCAAATTTCCTCTATGCCATATCATTGCGGTATAGATAATTGAATCACGACGCTTCATGAACATCAAAGCACTCCGCTATTTCGTTGCCATTGCCGATGCTGGTAGTTTCACGGCAGCCGCCTTAGCCATACCAATTGCCCAACCGGCACTGACACGCCAAATTCGCGACTTAGAGGCCGATTTGGGCGTTTCATTGTTGCTGCGACTCCCCAGGGGAGTGAGGCTCACCCAGGCAGGCGTCACCCTCTACGAATCAGCCAACCTGATCCTGAAAGAAGTGGAAAGAGTGCGGGAAAAGTTAGCCTTTAAGTTAACAGACAAGCGCTCAACGGTTTTTCTAGGCGTTCCGCCAACCCTGTCTAGGATCATGTTGCCTCGCCTATTTGAACAATGCCTAGAGACTCTTCCCAACCTCGAACTCAAAACACGGGAAGCCTTCACTCCAACATTGCTTGATTGGTTGGAGCGCGGGATGATTGAGATGGCCGTGGTCACCAATCCTGAAACAAACAGAAACTTGAACTTCACACCCCTGCTTGGCGAACCTTTTGCTTTGGTATCTCATGCACGCATGAAGATGCAAGCTACCGTTTCGCTACAGCAACTTGAGCGAGTCCCCTTGCTGATGACCACCCTTCACTATGAATTGGTAGAGAAGCAACTTTTTCCGATTGGCAAAAAGTTGTCGGTCACGGCTCTGATTGATTCGGTTGACTCTATTCGCGAGTTGGTTTTAAGGGGAAAATGGGCCACCATCATGCCCGTCTCTACTTTCAAGGAAATTGGCCCCAGCTCGGATGTTGTCATGTCAGAAATCACAGGGGTTCAGCTCAACCGCCTGCTGGTTCTGGCCTCACGAAAAGATAAAAACCACAATCAGTCGGCCAGCTTGGTGAGAGACATGGTCGAGCAAGAATTCCGTCGACTCATTGCGGAAGATGTATTCAGTTTGTCAAACCTGCATCCACATTCAAAGTGAAATGCTCACTCTGTTTGAAGGTAGACAGATGACCATAACGACCCAAATCAATGGCCGTTTCATTCACCATCAGTTGTTGGCGATGGACAATCGACTGGCTCGAAGAGTCAGCAGATTTGATGTAATCGCCCAGCCACCGGGCCCGCTGGATCGCTGATTGACCTGCACGCAGTCGTTTCTCCGAATATGCAGCCAATGCCTGCGAAGAGGCCCCGTGCAAGCGAATTGAATCAGAGATTGCTGCTGCATCCTCTGCGGCTTTGGTCACGCCCATGCCAATGTGAGGACGCGCCACAAATGCTGCGTCTCCCATGATGGCAATGCGGCCCGACACAACTTGGTCTGAGGCCAGATCGTAGATGGGTTGCAAAAAGGGTTGCGCCGTTTTCTCCAGAATTTCAGCAAACTGTGGTGATAACAAATTGCGCGCATCCTCGCGCGCCTTTGCAATCTGCCGCCAAGACACTTTGTTAGGCGGAATGCCTTGAGTGTAGTGATTGCCATCGGCATCGGTCAGGATATTGCGCAGTTCATCGCCTTGCGGCACGGGTCGATACCAAACAAAGTTGTAAGCGCGTTGGCCTCGTCGGGTATCGTTGTTAGGGCCTGCAACTGGATAGCCAATGATTTGCTCATCGGCAGGCACACAAAAGCCAAAATAATCAAACAAGGAGTTCAAGGTGTAGTCGGACAGCAAGGACTCTTCGCAGACCCCACGCCAAGCAATGTAGCCAGCATAATGGGGTTGGGTATTTGGAAAAATTTGCTGGCGAATGCTAGAGCGGATCCCGTCGCATGCGATCAATAGATCGGCCTCAAAAGTCAACTCAGTGCTGTCTCTGGATGCAAAAACACGCACCTCACGCTCATCGTGCTCTACCCGTTGAACAGTCACACCCTGAAGGTATCGCTCTGTTGGGAAAGCCTCAAGCAAAATTTGATAGAGACGACTCCAAGATGTGAGCACTTGGGGCATGTCCAGTTTTTGCGATGCATTGCCAGAGCCATCTAGCAATACGCGACCCGGAACCAAAACGCCCAGTGTCGATTGCACATCGAGATCCAAACGCTCAAGGGCATTGACAAGTGCATCGTGAGACACAATGCCGGCTCCCCGACCATTCATGGAGCCTTTGACTTTCTCCAACACTCGAACATCGTGACCGTCGCGCAGCAACATATTGGCCACGAACAAACCACCGAGCGAACCACCGGCAACCAGAATTCTAGCCATGACTTAAGCGCTGGTGGTCAACGCGTCTAAGGCTTGCTTTTCTGCAAATGAATAGTTGAGTTCCACCACAATGCCATTGGGATCATCCAAGAACAATTGATGCAAGCCAAGCCCAGGAACGTCTCGGCGCCTGGCTTCAATACCCATCTTAGACAAACGATCGAGCATACCGGCTAGATCGGTGGCAAAAAACGCAACATGGTCCAGTGCACCACTGCCTGTCAGTTGAGTCTCTTCCCGATCGCCCAAGTATTGCTTCAAACCAGAGGCGTCGTTGCGATCAATGCCAATGATATGTACCGCTGCGTTGGCGTAAACATCCGTAGGACCTTGGTAAAGCCAATGACCTGGAAAAGGAAACTCAGGCCTGGGCCCATCGACCAAACCTAGCAATGAGACATAAAAATTTTTAGTCGCTGGCAGGTCAAGCGTGCGAATAGAGAAATGGTTCAGTGACAGTTTCATGAGGTCACCTTTTTTTGGAAGCACTTTTTGTGGCGCTCTTCGTGACACTCTTGGAGGCACTCTTGGAGGCACTCTTGGTAGGCTCCGAACACATGCGCGACAACACATCAAACACAGCGGCGGTGTCGTGGCTTGCATGGCCCATGCCCATGGCGGCGTTGTAAATGGGGACGGTGGCGGCAAACAAAGGCGCCGCGACCTGAGTCTCGGCCAGCGCTTGTGAAATGAGGTACATGTCTTTTTGCCAGACAGAAATTTTCATGGTGACCTCTTTCCAGCCTTCGTCTTCCATAAAGGGGCCGCGCACTTGCAGCATTCTGGACCCACCTGCGCCATCACTGAGCACCTCCACAGCTTTGCGAGGTGAGATGCCCCAACGTTGGCCCAATAAAAGTGCTTCTGCAGTAGAAACATTGTGAATGGCCACCAACAAATTGGCCATCAGTTTCATTTTCATGCCATTGCCAAAGGCACCCAAGTCAAAATGAGCTTTGGAAAATCCTTCAAAAACGGGCACCAACCTGCGAATGTCTGCTTTGGGGCCACTGGCATAAACCGTGAGATCCTTGCGCTTGGCCTGCGCGCCCGTACCAGACAATGGACAGTCCAGCAAAATAACCCCGCTCTTGGCCACTCTTGCACGGGCTGCCTCTTTGTCACGGGGGTCTAGGGTACTGGTTTCAATGACCAGCAAACCTTTGTGGCCAGAAGTGGCCAAAATTTCTGCATTCTCTTTCAATGCCGATGCATTTGGCAAAGAGCAGATGACCACCTGCACAGACGCAACCAGTTCGGCAGCGCTCCGGCAAGGCTTGCCCCCAGCCGCTTTCAATTGTTGCCTTGCATTTGCAGTGGGGTCAAATCCTGAAACTTGAAACCCGGCACGAATTAAATTTCCGGCCATGGCGGAGCCCATGATGCCCAGACCCAGAAAACCGATACGCACCAATGGCTCAGATCGTGCCAATGAGGGTGCCGCAGACGACGCAGCAGAAGATGCTGCAGATTTTGTGATTTTTTTAGTGTTCATTTGATCTCCTAATTACCCAATACGCTAAACTATTTGCAAAGAACCGTCAACAAGAGGAGACACCAGCATGACAAACGCAAGCACGTCCCAGGCCAATCACACGCCCATCAAAGTCGGTTTGGTCGGTTATGGCTGGTGGGGAAAAACAATCGCAAAACAAATTGCCACCTCGAAATGGTTGCAACTTTGTGCCGTAGCTGAAATAGATGCCCAAGCCAGAACAGCCATGCAAAACGACCCTGCGTTGGCCAACCTCACTGTTTACGATGCGCCAGAAAAGCTGATGGCTCACAAGGCCTTGGATGCCGTCATTTTGTGTACACCCCATCAACAGCACGCACAGCAAATGATGTTGGCTGCACAAGCTGGCTTGCATGTGTTTTGCGAAAAGCCTTTGTGCCTGACCTTGGACGATGCCCAAAAAGCCATCGCTCAACTCAAAGCTCGCGAACTTGTCCTCGGCATTGGCCATGAACGCAGGTTTGAACCCGAAATCATGGCCATGCGCAAATTGATTGCAGAAGGCGGCCTGGGGCAGATTTTGCAAATTGAAGCCAACTTCAGCCAAGATAAATTTTTTGCGCTTCCCAAAGACAATTGGCGCTTGTCCAACACTTTTGCTCCGGTCGGTCCTCTTACAGCCACTGGCATTCATTTGGTTGATTTGAGCATAGCTTTGCTGGGCCCTTGCGAGTCGGTATGGGCACGACTTGCCACCTTAGGTTCCGATTTTGAAAATGGCGACACCCTGGCCATCATGATGGGATTTCCCAACGGCGCCAACGCCATGATCAGCGCTGTTTTGGCTACGCCATTTGAGGGCCGTTTTGCTGTTTATGGATCACACGGTTGGATTGAAGTGAGAGATCGCACCCACCCAGAAAATCCGACTGGCTGGGATATCACCACCGTGTTGCGCGGCAAAGAACCTCAGAAGCGTTTTGCAGCACCCCATCCCACGGTGAAGGCCAATCTCGAAGCATTTGCAAAAGCAGTGTTACAAATCACACCTTACCCGGTCAGTACAGATGAAATGTTGGCCAACGTTGCAGCCTTGGAAGCCATCATGAAGTCTGTACAATCAAAAGGACTTCAACAAGTGATCGCAGCTTAACTTAGCCTCCATCAATTTCATGGTCACAAAGAGCACCGTTCGTTCAACAGTCAAGGCAAGCCCCAAACGCTTGACTGGGCCAGAGCGAGAAAAACACATTGCACAAGAGGCTGTCAAATACTTTGCGGAAGTTGGTTTTGTGGGCGATACCCGAGAGTTGGCCCAGCGACTTGGTGTCACACAATCGCTGCTTTACAAATACTTCCCCAGCAAAGAAGCCCTCATCAATCGAGTCTATGAAGAGGTGTACCTTGGCCGCTGGAATCCATTTTGGGAGTCGGTGGTCAAAGACCGCACCATCCCCCTGCAAGACCGACTCACCCGCCATTACATTGAGTACTCTAAAGCAGCTCTCACCAGGGACTGGGTGAGGATTTTCATGTTTTCAGGCTTGCGCGGTGAAGACATCAATCGCAAATACCTGCAAATTTTGCGAGAGCGCATTTTGGAGCCTATCGCCATCGAACTGCGCCATGAATTTGGACTGCCTGGCGTTGAACAGATGCCTCTTAAAACCAGCGAAATTGAATTGGTGTGGAGTATCAATGCGCGCTTGTTTTACTTCGGGCAACGAAAATGGATTTTTGATGTCCCCATCGAAGACGACTTGTCCGACCTGATTGGTATCACCATCGAACATTTCATGGCCGGCGCACGTGTGGTTCTGCCTAAGATGTTGAGCCCATCAATTGGGGCCAAAAAAACCAAAAAACGCACTGATTGATTGAGTCAGCATTGACCATGATCCACCTACAGCACAATCAGTCCAACATCAGCTTGTCTGCAGATCCTCAAGGCGATCTGTTGCATTTTTTGCGAGATAAATGTGCCGACGCCTCTGTGCGATTTGGTTGTGGCAGCGGGCATTGCGGCGCCTGTACTGTCTTGATCGATGGGCAAGCCCAAAACGCCTGTTCAACGCCTGTCTGGTCTGGCGAAGGCAGACATATTCAAACAGCACAAGGCCTTCCAGAGGACAAGGTGGGACGAGTTGTTTTAGCCGCATTCGTCGAAGAGCAAGCCGCACAGTGTGGCTATTGCATCAGTGGAATTTTGGTGCGCATCACCGGGTTGCTCAAACAGCATCTAGATGCAGATGAAGCTCAAATCAAAGAAACTTTATCTAGACACCTTTGTCGCTGTGGCGCCCACGCACGTATTTTGCGCGCCGTTCGCTTGGCACAAAAGAACCTTCAACATGCCAATACCCTCCCCTAGCCTCAGCACAGCGCCGCTAGCCAAACATTGGTTGCGCTTAAGCCCTGAGGGCATGTTCGAATTGCGCTCCGGCAAAGTTGAGTTGGGTCAGGGCATTGCTGCAGCCTTGACTCAAATTGCCTGCAATGCACTGGGCATCAAGTCCACACAAATCATTTGGGTGGCAGGTGATACCCGTCATTCTCCCGATGAAGGATTTACAGCGGGCAGCCAATCCATTGAAGTGGGTGGACAAGCTTGGCAAAGAGTGGGCGACATTCTCAGAAGTCACTTTGCACTCGCAGCGGCGGAAAGCATGTCGTGTCAAGTCTCCGATTTGATCTTGCGCGCAGGCGCATTCCATGGCCCTTCTGGTCAACAACGCTCCTACCATCAACTCGCACAAGAAAACAAAGTGGCGTGGGAGGATCTTCGTGTCGACGCTGAAGAGCCTGTACTTTTGACTATTCCCACAGAGTCAGAGACCGTCACTCGAAGTGATTTGTGGCGCAAATTCACGGGCGACGGATTTATCCATGATCGCCGTTTACCCGACATGTGGCACGCTCGAATTTTGCGTGGTCCTCACCCCTTCAGCAGCGCCACAGAGTGGCCAGTCGCTCAGCTGGAAAAACTCAAGGGCGTAGAGCGGGTGTTGATCCAGAATGCTTTTGTGGCACTGATCGGACGCGATGAGGGCGCTTTGAGCAAAGCCCACGCTCAAGCCAGGCAATTGGTTAATTGGATTGTTCCCAAGATCCCTGCGCAACAACCAGCACATGTTTTATTGCCAAGCATGGATAAAAAGTCCAGTATTGCGCTGCATGAGGCAGGCCAAGCAACCCCAGGCAACGGCCCTGGCAAGGACAGGCATCGATTACACCGTCAATACTCACGCCCCTACATTGCGCATGCCTCTATTGGTCCTTCCTGTGCACTGGCGTCTCCCACCGATGATGGCGGCGTTCAGGTTTGGTCTCATTCACAAGGCGTGTTCAATCTTCGCGATCAAGTGGCGCAGGCACTCAAGCTATCGAAACAACAAGTGCAAGTTATCCATGAACCTGGTGCTGGTTGCTACGGCCACAATGGCGCAGACGACGTGGCATTCGATGCTGCACTCATTGCGCATACATGGGGCCTGAATGTTCGCGTGCAATGGAGTCGAGAGGATGAACTGACAGTCTCTCCCATGGGCGCAGCCAGTTCAGTGGACATACAAGCAGGCTTGAGTGCGGATGGTCATATTCAAAATTGGCATGTTCAAGTCTGGTCGCACGCTCATGTCAATCGACCTGGCTGGGGCAACGGCCTCCAGCTGCTAGGTGCCTGGCAAGCATTGCCTGATGAAAATCCACCTGAGCCCAAAGACATGCCTCTGCCAGCTGGCGGAGGTTTGCGAAACGCGGTGCCTGCCTATGAAGTGGGTGAATTGACCGTAGAACACCACTTTCTAGAGAGCTCTCCTGTGCGGGTTTCTGCATTGCGCTCGCTTGGAGCACATGCCAATGTCTTTGCCATTGAGTGCTTGATGGATGAGTTGAGCGAAGTCAGCGATCAAGACCCAGTGGCCTTTCGACTGAAACACCTCGCAGACCCGCGTGCTAGGCATGTGGTTCAAAAGGTGGCTGAAATGTCAAATTGGCATGCACGCGGCAATGCTGGATCTGGCATTGGTTATGGCATGGCTTACGGACGCTACAAAAACAAAGCAGGCTACTGTGCGTTGGTTGCAAAAGTCGAAGTCAGTGAACGCGTCAAAGTACTCAAGGTATGGGCCTGTGTCGACGCAGGCAAAGTCGTGCATCTTGATGGTTTGCGCAATCAAATCGAAGGCGGCATTTTGCAGGCCATCAGTTGGAGCCTGCATGAGTCTGTTCAATGGAGTGATCAAGGCATTGGCAGCAACGTTTGGGAAAACTACCCTATCTTGTCATTTCTCGATGTGCCCGAGCTTGATATCCACGTGGTTAACGACCCCAGCAATCCCAGCTTGGGAAGTGGCGAAGTGGTCACAGGGCCATGCGCAGGCGCACTGGGCAATGCAGTGGCACATGCCCTGGGCATTCGTGCAAGGCACTTGCCTTTGACTCCTGAAAACTTAATGTTGGCTATGGACCAGAGCCATGACCAAGTTCCCTCTTAACTCCTAGAAAGTTCCCCATGAAAGCACAGATTTCCGGCATTGAAATGCATTACGAAATTTCTGGCAGCGGCCCCTGGCTAACACTGTCTCATTCTTTGGCTGCAAGCACAGCCATGTGGGATGCCCAAATGCAAGCACTCAATCAGCACTTCACGGTTTTGCGCTACGACATTCGAGGGCATGGCCAAACTCAAGCAACGCCAGGCCCCTACACACTGAACCAATTGAGCGATGACGTGCATGCTTTGCTGACTCACCTTGGCATTCAATCGACCCATTGGATTGGCTTGTCTCTGGGCGGCATGATTGGTCAAACATTTGCCATTCAGCACCCCGAGATGCTGTCGCATGTGGTCATTGCCGACAGCACCGGCAGAGGCGCGCCGAACGCTGCAAGCATGTGGGGCGATCGCGCCAAAATGGCGCTCAGTCAGGGAATGGCGACCCTAGTGGAGCCTACTTTGCAGCGATGGTTTACTCAAGACTATCGTGAAAAAAATCCAGGCATCTTGGCTCAGGTGGGTCAGATGATTGCCAGCACACCCGCTGAGGGGTACGCTGGATGCTGTTCTGCCATTGGAGGGCTGGACACCCTCGAAAAACTGCGCAATTTGCGAATGCCTTGCCTTGTGATGGTTGGAGAACAAGACATGGGCACGCCCCCAGCCATGTCAGAACTCATCCACCAACACTGGCCAAATTCAAGCTATGTGGTCTTGCCAAATGCGGCGCACATCTCCAACATTGAGCAGGCTCAGGCCTTCACCGACGCCGTGATGAAATTCTTGCCGCACTGATCACAATTATTTATACTTCAAACCACCAAAATAAGACAAAAGGGATACACCATGGGACTGCGATTTCTAGAACATGTGCTCATTCTGACGCACGACCCTGAAGCCACTCGAGATTGGTTCTGCGACAACCTGGGGTTCACAAACGGTTACCACCCTGAGTTTGGTTTTCCTGTCTATTGGCTGTACATCGGTGATCAAGATGTGCTTCACATTGGCAAGGCAAGGCATTCTGTGCACCAAGACACATACCTCAAAACGCCGTCGGATCTTGCTGGTGCCGACTATTCAGCAGCGGGTGCTTTGGGCTCTGGCCGCATTGACCATATTTGTCTCAATTGCGAAGGCATGGAAGAGTTTATCGACCGATTGAACCAACGCGGGGTGGAGTTCAGTGAACGCAAGGCCCACAACTCCAATTTGTACCAACTGTTCATGCGTGAACCCATCAATGGCATCAAAGTTGAATTGAACTTTTCTTGGGAAGAAGCTGTTCGCATGGGCCGCGTCGCTCAATATCACGACAACGGTCCAGTGACCGAGTCCGCCACCTAATCGCAAGTCCCCTCATACAAGACTCACAAAGACTGCACCATTTTTATACCGTCAAGGAAAACATGAAAGCCATCCGTATTTACGAAACCGGCAGCCCTGAAGTTCTCAAAATTGAAGAACTGCAGTTGCCCGATCCCCAAAAAGGTGAAGTTCGAATTCGCCACACAGCCATTGGTTTTAATTTTCAAGACATTTACACACGTTCCGGACAATACGCTGCGCCCTTGCCCACCGGCTTAGGCACTGAGGCGGTGGGCATTGTTGAAGCCATTGGCCCCGAAGTCACCGACTTCAAAGTGGGCGACCGTGTTTGCTACGCCAGTGGCCCCGTGCTGGCAGCTTGCGCCACGCACCGCAACTACCCTGCAGCACGTTTGCTGCACGCTCCCGCACACATGAAAGATGAAGAAATTGCAGCCTCCTTGCTCAAAGGCATGACGGTTGAGTACCTCATGGAGCGTTGCTATCCTGTTCAAAGAGGCCAATTTGTTTTGATGCATGCCGCGGCTGGCGGTGTGGGATTATTGGCTGGTCAATGGGGTCGTCACTTAGGCGCCCGCATGATTGGTGTGGCTGCTGGCGAAGAGAAAGTCAAGCTGGCCTTGGCAAACGGTTATGAGTACTGTCTTGACCGACTGAAAGACGACATTCCTGCACGGGTGAAGGAAATCACAGGCGGCGTCGGCGTCCCTGTGGTTTACGACTCAGTGGGTAAAAACTCGTTTGACCAATCACTCAACAGCTTGGCGCCACGGGGTTACTTTGTTTCGTTTGGAACAACGACAGGTGCCCCCGCTCCGGTGGCAGCCAGTACGCTGCAAAAAATGGGCTCTCTGTACTTTACCCGCCCCACCTTGGTGACCTATACAGCTTCAACAGAAGATTTACGCCATTCAGCCTCAGCGGTATTCAACATGTTTGCCAAAGGCGCACTCAAGATCACCATCAACCAGCGCTATGCATTAGAAGATGTGGCCAAGGCGCATGCCGATTTGGAAACTGGCAAAACCAGCGGCTCAAGTGTGTTCATTCCCTAAGCCCTGAATTGCTCACGCTTGCAAGGCGTGAGCAGCAAACAAAAGCGCACTTAACCAGTGCGCTTTTTTTAGACTGTAAACTCGCCGCCCTCGACAATGACGTTTTCGACCACGCCTGCGCCTGCCCTGCGATAGGCGGCGGCGGCTTTGTATTCATCAGACTCGAAACACGCCACTGCTTGGGCATGCGTGGGAAACTCAATGACGACAAAGCGGTGGAAGTCTTGAGGGCCTTCCATGATTTGGTATTTGCCGCCACGGGCCAAAACCTTACCACCATGTCGAGCCAAAATACCCGGCACCAGATCGGTGTATTTTTTGTACTCAACAGGATCGGTGATGCGTGATCGCGCAAGCCAATAAGCAGCCATGTGAACCTTTCAAACTAGCAATTTAACGGGCCAACTCATTGCCCACATTGGGCAACCAATTGGCTATTTCTGGGAAGATGACGATCAACAAGATGGTCACCAGCAGAACAATCCAGAAAGGGATTGAGCCACTGAAAATTTCACCAGGGGTTAAATCTTTTTCATCCGTGACCGCCGCTTTAACCGTGAAAACCAATATTCCAAAAGGCGGTGTGAGCAGACCTGTTTCAATTGCAAGAATTCCAATGATGGCAAAGGCCAGTGGATCGAAACCCAGTGCGATGGCCAAAGGCGCGAAGACGGGAACCGTTAGCAAAATGATGGAAATGGAGTCAATGATGCAGCCCAAAATAAACCAGACCAGCACCATCAAGCCCAAAATCATGTAAGGCGACAAACCCGAAGAAAGAAAAAAGTCTTTGGTTGCGCCGGTGACACCTGTCATAGCTAAAACGCGTGAATACAACTGAGCAGCCACCAACAGCAGTAACAAAGGCGCAGAGGTACGGCCGACAGACAAAATAGCGGCCTTCATTTCCGTCAAGGTCATGCCACGCATGATGGCCAAAATCAAAGCCAGGGTTGCACCGACACCGGCACCTTCAGTGGGTGTGAAAAATCCCAACCAAATGCCACCCAACACCAACACAATCAAAACCAGCAAACCCAAGGTGCTTCTAAAAATAGCCGCCATGTCTTTTTCTGCTACCAAATCATTGGCATCCCTGGCTTCTTGTTGGGCGGTTGGAAGCACCTTGCCCTCACCCACACGCTCGGGATAGCGAATGGCCACCCACACAATGTAGCCAATGAACAGCGCAACAACCACGAACCCAGGAATGATGCCGGCAATGAACAGACTTCCAATTGACATCTCCGTAATCACACCCCAAACGATCATCAGCACCGATGGGGGGATCAGCATGCCAAGGCAAGCGCTACCAGCGATACATCCCAAAGAAAACTTTCTCTCGTAACCATGGCGACGCATTTCTGGGTAGGCGATTTTTGAGAACGCGGCAGCGGCAGCAATCGACACGCCTGTGATGAACGCAAAAACGGCATTGGCAAGCACGGTGGCAACACCCAATCGTCCCGGAATGCGCTTAAGCCCCCTGTTGATAAGCGCAAACAAGTCTGTTGCAGCGCCTGATTTGGCTAAAAACTCTCCCATGAGCATGAACAGTGGAATGACTGCAAAGATGTAGTCACGCAAAGCCTCATAAGCTGTGTTGGAGGCAAAACTCAACACGGTATCGACCTGTCCGGTCATTAGGTAAATGCCAAGCATGCTGGTAATACCCAGCGAAATAGCAATGTGAACACCACTAAAGACCAAGATCAACAACACGCTGACCAAGGTAATCATTTGAAATGAATCGAACATAAAGACCCTGTTCAGTGTTGAGAAGAAGACAAAACAGGTGGTTCACCCTTGAGCGCACGGTCAAAGTTTTGAACCATCAAAATCAAGTAACAAAGCGCCGCCAAACCTGTACCCAGCACAATGACAAACCTGGTTGGCCACACAGGAACCCGCATGGCGCCTTCCCCTTCAAACTCGTTGGACGTCCATGCGTGCACGGCGCCATCAAATGTTCCATAACAAAGAAACGCAAAAAAGAACAGCCCTGCAAAAGCACCCAGAACACCAAAGATGCTTTGCCAACGGGGCGAAAACTTGACGACCACCGTATCGACATTGAGCATGCCACCCGAACGAATGGCATACCCAGCCTGCAGAAAGCAGATCGTCACAATGGCCAAGGAAATCAACTCGGTAGTCCCTTTAATTGGACTACCGAAAAAAACGCGCCCACTGACATCGCCAACGACAAGAAAGCACAACAAGAAAGCCAAAACGGCTGCTAAAACCATGAGGGCCTTGCTGACCCAGTCGATAAGTGTTGTCATTTGGGCGTACTCTTTACTTGATCACATAACGCACAGGCCATTTGTGGCCCATTTTTTCAGCTTCTTCGAGTGTGGTTTTCAAGACCAAAGTACCTGGCAGGCCTCGGGCATCCAAATCAGTGGCCATAGCTTGCGGCCAATCTTTGAGGGAGTTGGCCCAATCAAGCTTGACAGACTCTGGCACCGATTTGACGTTCACGCCCAAGGTTTTGAGCTGAGCGATTTGCTTAGCGTAGTTCTCTTGGTTGACAGTGCCGGTTTTGGCTTCAAACTCTTTGGCAACTTCGATGATGATGGCCTGAACATCTTTTGGCAGCTTGGCCATGCGGTTCTTGTTGATGGTCAAACCGTGCCAAGTGATGGCACCAAAACCAACTTCGGTGTAATTTTTGGCCACTTCATGAAACTTGAAGTTAACCCAAGCTGAGGGGAACATCACCCAACCGCTGTAGACGCCGGTTTGAAGGGATGTATAGCCGTCTTGGAGGGTTGATTGCACTGGCGTGACGCCTGCATACTCCAACCACTTGAGATTGAGACCTGCGCCGGCAATTTTCTTGCCTTTCAGTTCGCTGATGTTGTTCCACTCAAAGGTTGTACCAATGTTGTAGCCGTTGTCAGAAATCAAGGCAATCAACTGCTGGTTGAATTTGTCTTCAAAAACTTTAGACAATGCGGGAACTTTGTCGTAAACAACGCGAGCTAACTTGACGCTGGTTTCTGAATTCATGGTACCAAAAGGCAACATCACCTGAAAAGCATTCAGGGGAAGGTTGGAGGCCTCAAAGCAGAAGCAGAAACCGCCAATGTCGATCAAGCCAGACTGCACACCTTCTAGGGTGTCGGCCAACTTAACCATTGAGCCACCATAACCTTCCACAAACTCAACCTTGTGCTGAGTGCGAGCGGCTACGCGCTTTGTCACTTCAGGCACAAAAAAGTTTTGCATCAAGTTGACATACGTGTTGACAGCGGCGTGACCAGAGGCAATGCGCAGTCTGATGTTTTCTGCGCTAGCAGCTGATGCACCAAACAGTCCGAGCATGGCCACCAGCAGTGCTGGTCTGAATTTTTTCATCATCAAAGTCTCCTGGTTGTTAAAAAGCAATGACAATTTAATTCATCAAGCGATCACCGTCAAACACTTCTTTGACAATAAAAATAAAAAAATGGAAATGGCCGAGGGATTGTCCTTAGAAGTCGGTGCGCAAAATCTGATAATTACTAGAAGAAAAATTCAATGACATGGTGAATTTTGAGGCGCTTTTTCAGAGTGAAAAGTCCGTTTTCAACCGATCTTGAGTCATCCATTTTGAACACCCAACGGGGTGAATTTTGATGAGACATTTAGATATTCAATCTAGGGAAAGCACTAGGTCTGGGCATCCCCAAAAACCCTATCGAAAATGATTTTTTTAAGGCTTGCTTGTGGATGATTGGATCAAGGAAACAGGCTTCATCCACATCCAGATGAACACCGCAAGCCCAGACACTGCCGAGCAGACCCAAACCAATGAAATGTCTTGCGGCCATGGCAAAGATCCCGCAAGCCACGCAACCAGCCCGCCCGTCGTCATGTGGATGGTTCCAATGATGGCTGAGGCGACGCCCGCTTGCAGGGCTCTGCCTTCAAGCACCAAAGAAAAACCTGCGGGGAACACGATGCCCTGCCCCACGGCGTAAGCCGATAAAGCCAAAGACCATAGCCACAAGCTTGGCCACCAAAGCGTGCAGGCGAACAACAGCATACTGACACCAATCGACCCCAAGCCTTGGTTGATCAGCCGGTTGCTAGGCCATGATGCGTTTTTTCTGACCCAATAATTGCCCACGGCAAAGCCCAAGTAAGTGATTCCCAAAATGGCGGCAATCACACCCCCAGAGACGCCCGTGGACTGTTTGATTGCGGCGGGTCCGATGGCCGCCACCACAAAAAATGGGGCATTGGCACAAGCAAAAGTAAAACAGGTTCGCAAGATGAGGGCATCCTTTGCCACTTCCATCCAAACGCCCCACTTAGGCGCCAATGTGCCAGCAGATCGAGTTTCAGGTTGCCAGCGCCATGACACAAAAATGACCACCACCACAAGAACCACCAAGGCCAACAAAGGCACCCGCCAATGAAACCAATATCCAAGGGCCCAAGCCAAAGGTTGAGTGATGACTGGCGTAACAGCAAAAACATTGGACAAGGTTGCCATGTTGCGTTGAAGCAAGGCGCCTTGATGCAGGTCGCGGAGACACACACGCGGGATCACCATGCAAGCCGAAAAACCAAAACCAGAAATGAACCGAGCCCAAAGCAGCTGGGTATCGCTGTTGGAAAATGCAGCAGCAATGGCTCCCAGCAATCCCAAGAGCAATCCGGCCATCATGGCTGGGCGACGTCCCCAATGGTCCGCAGCACCACCCATCAAAGGTTGTCCCAAACCAAGGCCCAAAACAAACAAGGCCACCGTGGCCGCTCGGGCGTCGGCGTCCATGAACACGTTGCCTGGAAAAACTGGTGACAAACCAACCGCTAGATTGACCCCAAATGGCGCCAAGGCCGCAAGCAACGCAAAAAATCCTGCGCCGTAAACCCAGCCATTGACTCCAACTGAAGCAGAGCCTGAGTCTGAGTTCAATGGCATCCTGAGTTTCAACCCATCACGCGCGTCACGGACTGACCGCTTTCACTCATGAGTTTGATAGCCTCTGGCGACCACTCCACAGCGGGAGAATGACCACTGATGATGGCAAACAAAATGCCTTCTTCTTTGCCCTGTGGCACATCGATGCATTCGAAACGGCGTTGAACGCCGACGGGAACAGCAATGAAATCCAGCGGATTCAAGATCACGTGGTCATTGCCCTTGTCTCCTTCCCACTCAATCATCCAGCGACCTTCGATAGGCATAAAGCACTCAGACGTGTCGTGGTTGTGCATGAGTACGCCGCAGCCCGGGCGGGACCTCACAAAAGCTGCGCCATAACCCGTCGTTTGACTGGACAAGCTCGATGCCACTTGGTTGCCAAAAGGAGAGTGTTGTGTTTCACCTTTGGGCTGCTCAAATCCCAGCACGCTCAAAAAGGTGCGCTTACACTGTTCCAAATGCATGTCTGGCAAACCTGTGGTAACGGGGTCCAATTCACTGTAACGGGCCACACAGTTGAGTACGCTGTTGCGCTCTGGTTTGATCACGGCAATGGTCATGTCTGTCTCCTTGAAAAATTATTTAAAGGGTACTTGTTCGCGGTACCAGTTCGAAATTTGCTCGCCTGTTTTGATCACAACGCCAGCCCTAGACTGAATGTGGTCTAGCAACTTTTCAAAATACCCAATTCGATGAGGCACACCAGTGATGTAGGGGTGCACACTGATGGACATCACGCGTGGGATTTTTTCGCCCTCAAGCCAGAGTCGCTCGAATTGATCAATGCCTCGCAAGAGCAATTCTTCGGAACGATGGTGCTGCAGCAACATCATGGGAATGTCATTGATTTCAACGGTGTAAGGCACAGACAAAACTGGCTTGGGCTTTGCTTGCAGCCAGACTGGCTGATCATCCAAGACCCAATCGGCCACATATTCGATGCCAGCTTGCGACAGGCAATCGAGCGTGTTGTCATCCTCTGTCAATCCAGGACTCTCCCAGCCAACAGGTGGCTTGCCAGACATGCGCTTGATCGTGTCTACGGTTGCCATGATGGACTCAGCTTGATTGGGCAACTTGTGCATCGGGCCCTGCACAAAACCATGCCCCATCATTTCCCAATTTTCTTTGAGCGCTGCCTCCACAATGCGCGGATAGCTGTCACAAACAATTCCATTGGTGGCCATGGTAGGCACAATGCCGCGTTGAGTGAGCGCATCATGAATACGCCAAAACCCCACACGCATACCGTATTCGTGCCAAGCCCAATTGGGCAAATCAGGCATCAAAGGTTGCCCCATTGGAGGGCTCAGTACCATGCGCGGCATGGCTCGCTCAATGCTCCAATGCTCTACATTGACAATGATCCAAACCAATAAACGTGCTTGGTCAGGCAGTTGCAAAACGGGTCGGTCAACAATCGCCGAGTAAGGAGATCGTGCGCTGAGTAAATCGGTCATAAAGAGGCTCCTTCTGAAGAGTTGATTGATCTTAGGCAGTGCACAAGTTAGTTTCTGACACCTGAGCGACTGTGAACAAACTGCTTTGAATGCTCGTGAAAAAATATCATGCGAGCATCCAAATTTGTTTCAAAAAGCGTTCGCCAAATGAGGACCAAATGAGCTTGAGAGAAATGGCAAACAAACCAATTTGGACCCAGAGGAAAAAAAGCTTGTCAGGGATTTTCTTGGTCAAAATGGCACCGGCATAGGTTCCCGCAATGGCGAATGGAATCAAATAAATGGCCTCTATGAGATCGCCCCACTGGTAAGGGCGCAAGTCTTGGTACGGCACAATTTTGGCCAGATTGATGGCGGCAAAAACCAAAGTAGCAGTGCCTGCAAAATCAGCTTTTGAAAGTTTTTGAGGAAGCACGTATACCTGAAATGGTGGTGCCCCTGCATGGGATATGAAGCTGGTGAAGCCTGTCAAAGATCCCCAGAACAACCCTGGCACTGTTTTGGGTATTTGGGGTTTATCAATTTTGACTTTTCGAAGCCAAGCATTCAAACAAAATGAAACGCCAATCAACCCGATCAAAAAAGTGACCACCACTTCAGAGATCATGGTTGCGGTGAACCAGCCAACGAACACGCCGATGAGGCCACCTTGAATCAAAACTTTGACGTTAAATGCGCTGAAATTTTTGCGATAAAGCCATACCCCCACCACATCGGAAATAATGTAGATGGGCAACAACAAGGTGGTGGCATGGATGGGGGAAATAGACAAAGAAAGGATGGGCACAGCCAACATACCCGTTGCAGGCAAACCGCCTTTTGAAAGGCCAATCAGAACCGAACCCAGCGCGGCATAGAAAAAATAGGTGAGTTCAAATTCCATTATTTGACTGTTTTCGCATCTTGGCTGAACAACAGATGCCTTGAGTGTTCGTTCACATTGGGGGCTGTATTGATCGATCTCGCTAGGGCATACGCTCGCTGCGTGGCTGGACGTTCTTGAACACGCTCAAACCACAATTTCAAAGCTGGAAATTCAGCCAAATTCTGGCGTTGCTTTTCATGCGGCACGATCCACGGATAAATAGCCATATCTGCGATGGAATACTCGCCGCAAACATAAGGTCCAGTTTGCGAAAGATGTTTGTTCAACACACCATACAAGCGTGATGTTTCTCTCACATAACGGTCTATGGCGTAAGGCACAGGTTCAGGCGCATATTGAACGAAGTGATGGTTTTGCCCAGCCATAGGTCCTAAGCCACCCATTTGCCAAAAAAGCCACTTCAAACACTCAACCCGCCCTTTCAAATCTTGCGGAATGTACTTTCCGGTTTTCTCAGCCAGATACAACAAAATGGCACCAGACTCAAACAGATTGATGTGTTGATCATGGCCTTCAGGCGCTGTGTCAACAAGCGCTGGAATTCTGTTGTTGGGGGAAATCGACAAAAATTCTGGATTGAACTGCTCGCCCTTTCGGATGTCGACCAGCTTCATGGCGTAATCGATTCCCGACTCCTCCATAAACATGGTGATCTTGTGACCATTGGGAGTGGTCCAGTAATAAAGCTCAATCATTCACAGCCCCTTCATCGGTGTCATGGCGTTCTGTTGGATTCGCTAGAAAACTTCAACACGATCTTCCAAAGTTGAGGCAAGGAATGCTAAAAACTTGATCATGTGATCACTTTAAGTCAGTGAGCTGGGCTAATTTAAGTGAACGAGTCAATAAAATCAAGACCTGAATTTTCAAAAACAATGCTTTAGAGTTAATTTTTCTGGCTCTTGATGAAGACAACATGGCCACTTAATTGGGCGAAATCAAAAAGGACATTGCAAAGCGAAAAAGGATTGGTTCATAGAATTTAAGAACCATGGTCACCAACCCTTCTACCAGCCATACAGGCACGACGTTGAATGCCCGTACAGCCTGCCCAAGTTGCGGCGGGAAATCTGCTCAAATCATTGCCAACCGAGACGGCAAAACCAATGAGCCACTGATCACCATCTCCTGCAGCGATTGCGGTTTAGGGCGAATTGACCCACTGCCCACAGACCAGGAACTGGCCGATTGGTATGCCACACAGTACCGCCAAGCCTACAAGTCTGCAGTGCAACCTGCACTTCGGCACGTCCTGCGGGCTGGCCGCAATGCACAACAGCGTTGGCAATGGTTGCGTGAAAACACCGCAGGTCTAGATCCAGCCCAAAGTACCCAAGCCAAACAAAGCCTCGATATTGGCTCCAGCAGTGGTGAGTTTGTTTACCTGCTCCAAACCCTTGGATTCAAGGCCAAAGGCATCGAACCGCATGAAGGGTATGCTGCCTACGCCAGAAGGATGTTGGGCATCGACATCAACAACGGGACATTGCAACACTGTTTGTCAGGCGAAGCCTCGGAGTCTTTGGACCTGATCTCCATGTTTCATGTACTTGAGCATTTGCCAGAGCCCCTACCAGCCTTGCGAAGCATTGGCGAAAAACTCAAACCAGAAGGCATGCTTTACATCGAGGTTCCCAATGCGACGCGCTTGTGTTCACCGCATTACATGTTCTTCAGGGCGCACACCCTGTACTTCACGGGCCCCAGCTTGCGTAACTTGCTGAAACAATCAGGTTTTAAGATCGTGTCACACAACCCCGACAGCTCAGACAACCTGAGTGTGGTGGCTCAGTATGCGCCAACGACAAATGAGCCACACCCGAGGGATGCCAGTCATCCTTTGGTGACTGCTCAAAATGCGCGCCGCTGGATGCCCTACCTGCTTCAGCAGTTGCGAGATGGGCAACCCATGCGCAAATGGCGTGTTCGAAAAGAAGAGAAGCACACCGCGGCTCAATATGAGAACGGTCATGCGCTCTTAAAGGGTCTGTATGAGAAAAACTAAATGCATTGGATACTGAACCTCTCACTTATTGCCAATTCAAAGTAATTCCGATTAAAGTCGTTGAGAATACAAAGTCAACTTCATTTAATCAAAGATGCCCAGTCACGCCACAGAACCGGCCAAGGTTAACGCCAAAGATCTGCTTTTGGTTCTCATAGTGACTGTTTCGTGGGGCCTGAACTACCCCATCATGAAGTATGTGGTCAACAGTTACCCGCCTTCGGCATTCCGAGCTTTTACCTTCATCGTCGGTTTTGTCTCTATCGGAATTTATGCTTATTTCAAAGGCATTTCTTTGTCTGTGATCAGCCAAGAAAGGTGGCCTGTCTTCAAATTGAGCATGTTCAACATGGTGGGGTGGCACCTGCCCATGATCTATGGCGTGAGCATGCTCAACTCAGGACGAGCGGCCATCATTGGCTACACCATGCCAATTTGGGCCTTGTTGGCCAGCGCCTTGCTTTACAAAGAAAAAATCAATGCCCGTTCCATTGTGAGCATTGTTTTGGCCATGGCAGCGGCGGTGATATTGGCTTTAGGAAGCCTTGAACAATGGGGCAACCACCCGATGGGCGTTGGGGTCATGGTGGTTGCTGCAATCACTTGGGGCATTGGCAATGCCATGGTCAAGCACACGGTGCTTGCACTTCATGGTGTGGCTCTGACCTTCTGGGCCTTGTTCATTGCGTTTTTTTTCTTCGTATTTTTGACCCTTGCATTTGAAACAGATCAGTGGGCATGGCCCAATTTTTTGCAATGGCTGGCTATTCTTTATGGCGGCGTGATTACTTTTGCTGTGAGTTATGTCGCTTGGTTCCATGTGGCTCGCAAGTTATCTGCCGTTTCTAGCGGGCTCTCCATCATGTTGGTACCTGTCTTTGGCGTGACTGGCGGTGCCTTGGTGCTGGGCGAGTCGATTTCTGTGGCTGATATTTCTGCACTCTTTTTGATCTTGATTGCCATGGCTGTGGTGCTCACACCCAATTCCAAACTCAGTGATTTTTTCAAAAGCAAAACAAACACGTAATTTCTAGACCCATTAGGGTAATAGCGGATGCCAGTTCAATAGCCCTCTCATAGTATTGGCGAGATGTTCTTTTTTCAAGAATGCTTCCACAACCTATTGGTGAAGAGGAATTTCCAATGAAGTCGCCAGCGTTTTCATACCTGAAAGCCCAAACCATGGGGGATGTTTTTTCAGCCCTCAAAACGCATGGTGAATCGGCTCAATTGTTGGCAGGTGGTCAAAGTCTTTTGGCCATGATGAACTTGCGCATGGCCAACCCAAGCATCTTGGTCGATATCAGTGGGCTTGATTCGCTCAAGGGCATTCAGCAAAGTGGCAATGTCGTTCGAATTGGTGCCCTGACCACCCACCAAGAAATTCTTTCTTCCAACATTGTGCAGACACAAGTTCCCTTGCTTGCGCAGGCAGTGCCTTATGTGGCCCATTTGGCCATTCGAAACAAAGGCACCATTGGTGGAAGTTTGGCATTAGGCGATCCAGCGGCTGAGTACCCCGCTGTGGCCTTGGCATTGAATGCGACACTCATTATTCAAAGTGCCACGGGCGAGCGAAGAGTCAAGGCGGCCGAATTCTTCATCAGCTTGTATCGCACAGCCGTGCAGGCCCAAGAAGTACTTGTTGCGGTGGAGTTTCCCGTAGCCACTTCAAACCAACGATTTGTATTTACAGAATTAGCTCGCCGCAAAGGTGATTACGCCATGGCTGGCATGGCCCTGGCTTTGAGCTTAGAAGGACAAGCCATTCGAGAGGCCTCGTTGGCTTTCATGGCAATGGATGACAAACCTATTCTGGCGCCACACGCCATGAAGGCCTTGGTCGGGCAGTCCATCAACCAGCAGACCATCGCCAACGCCCAAAAAGCGCTGGATGACGACCTTCATCCAGCGGGCGATTTAACGGCCAATGCCGCCACCAAAAAATATTTATCTCGGGTTCTTTTGTCTAGAGCTTTGATGCAAGCGGGAGCGACACATGTCTGAAAATTGCATGCATGCACAATTTACGGTCAACGGAGAGACTGTTGATGCCCAAGTGCCCGTTCGAATGCACTTGGTCGATTATTTGCGCGACGAATTGGGCCTCACAGGTTCGCACTTAGGTTGTGAGCATGGTGTCTGCGGCGCATGCCAAGTGATGGTGGACGGACAAGTCGTTCGCGGTTGCCTGACTTTGGCCATTCAAGCAGATGGCAAAAAAGTTCAAACAGTTGAAGGCCTGACTGAAAGCCGAGAATTGCAAGAATTACAAGCTGCATTTTTAAAACACAATGCCTTCCAGTGTGGTTTCTGCTCATCAGGTATGTTGCTCACAGCCTTAGAAATTACCAAGCATCACAAGCATGCCACGCGCGATGAAATTAGAGAATTAATTTCTGGCAACTACTGCCGATGCACGGGTTATCAGGCCATTGTGGATGCCATTGAATCTGTTTTGGTCAAATCTTCTTCTGAATCAGGAGTCAAGGTATGAATGCACCCCATGAACTGCCACTGAAAGCTGCGGGTGTAGCCACCCAAGAAAATTATGTCGGGCAAAGCGTGCCTCGCTCTGGCGCCAAAAAATTACTCGAGGGGCGTGGCACTTACCTAGATGACATTCGCTTACCGCGTTTGGTTCATGTGGTGTATTTGCGAAGCCCCCATGCTCACGCTCGCATCAAACACTTGGATCTTTCGCAAGCACTCAAACAGCCTGGCGTGGTAGCCGTTTTCACTGGTCACGAGGTGGCTCAGTATTGCACGCCTTGGGTGGGTGTTTTGGGTCATCTCAAAGGCATTCGTTCTGCACCCCAATATGCCATTGCACCCGAAAGAGCGTGCTGGCAAGGTGAAGCCATTGCGGCCATTGTGGCGCAAACGAGGCGTCAGGCAGAAGACGCACTAGATCATGTGATGGTGGATTGGGATCTGTTGCCTGCCGTCACCGATATGGAAGCCTCACTTGCAGGTGATGTGGTCATCCATCCCGATTTAGGCGACAACAAATGCTTCAATCGTGAACTTGTCACGGATGGGTTTGATGACGCCTTTGCAAAGGCCGACGTGGTGGTTGAAAAAGTCTATGAATTCAGCCGTCACACGGGTGTGACCAATGAACCGCGCGGCATCTTGGCAGACTACAACCCTGCCGAAAACTTACTGACGGTATATCAGGGCACCCAAGCGCCCAACATGATGCAAGATATTTTTTCTCGGCATCTGAACATTCCCGAATCCAATGTGCGCGTCATTTGCAAAGATGTAGGTGGTTCTTTTGGCATCAAGGTACATGTGTATGCCGATGAAATGGCCACGGCTGCCATTGCCGTCATGCTCAAGCGTCCGGTTAAATTTTCAGCCGACCGAATTGAATCTTTTCTAACTGACATCCATGCGCGAGAGCACAAAGTCAAAATCAAGCTGGCCTGTACACAACAAGGCGACATTCTTGCATTTGACTTGTCTGACCTCACTGGCATTGGCCCCTACTCTGTCTACCCTCGAACCAGTGGCATTGAAGGCAACCAAGTGGTCAACCTCACTGGCGGTCCTTACAAGCACAAGCAATACAGAGCCAAACTGGATGTGGTGTTCACCAACAAAAATGTCACATGCCAATACCGCGCAGTGGGTCACCCAATTGCCATGGCTGTGACGGAAGGCATTGTGGATGAAGCCGCCAGAAAAATTGGCATGGACCCCGCAGAATTCAGACGCAGAAATTTGATTGCCGACGACGCCTATCCCTACACCGCGCCTTCTGGCGTCAAATTTGAAAAGCTTTCACACCAGCAATGCCTTGAACAATTAATGACCTTGATGGACTACCAAGGATTGCGAAAAGAGCAAGAAACTTTGCGCGCTCAAGGCATTTACCGAGGCATTGGGCTGGCCGCCATGATTGAGGTGACCAACCCCTCCCCTGCTTTTTATGGTGTAGGCGGTGCTCGAATCTCGGCACAAGATGGCGCCACCATCAGACTCGATCCTGCAGGCATGATTTATGTCTTGGTGAGTGTCACCGAACAGGGCCAAGGCACTGAAGCCGTGTTCACGCAAATAGCAGCCACAGCGGTGGGGGTCAACGTGGAGAGCGTTCGTGTCATCACGGGCGACACAGCCGTGACCCCTTATGGCGGTGGCACATGGGCGTCAAGGGGCGCAGGCATAGGCGGCGAAGCGGTTTTGCAAGCTGGCAAAGAGCTTCGACAACATATTTTGGATGTGGCTGCTGCCATTCTGAAGGTGGAAGCTGCTACCTTGGATTTGGTCAACGGCATGGTTTTAGACAAGCTCAGCGGGCAAGTGCAGATGCCTTTGAGTGAAGTGGGCCGCGTAGCCTACTTCAGGCCAGACACTTTGCCCATGAACTTCCAATCAGAACTCACAGTCACGCGGCACTACACACCACGGGAATATGGTTTTACATTCACCAACGGCATTCAAGCCTCCTATGTTGAAGTGGATACAGAAACTGGCTTTGTCAAATTGCTCAAACACTGGTGTGTAGAAGACTGTGGCACCATCATCAACCCCTTGCTGGTCGATGAGCAAATTCGCGGTGGCATTGTTCAAGGTATTGGCGGCGCCATGTTTGAAGAATGCATTTACAGTGATGACGGTCAACTGCTGAACGGCTCGATGGCAGACTATTTGGTGCCAATGGCGGGCGAAATGCCTGACATGATCATTGGTCATGTCAATACACCCACCAAAACTTCAGAACTCGGCGCGAAAGGCGTTGGTGAAGCAGGCACAGCAGGTGCACCGGGTGCCGTGATGAATGCCATCAATGATGCCCTGGCGCCCCTTAAAGCCAATGTCAGTGTGCAGCCATTCACACCACAGCGTATCCTTGCCGCTCTTGGCAAAATATAAGAAAAATCAAGGAGCTTCATGTTTTACGGCGAAATAGAAGGCAGCGGATTCCAAGTCATTGAGCCAGAATTTGCAAGCTGCTTTGTGGGCCATGCACGAGTTGAAAGACTCTGGACAGGCGGGCGCTGGTGCGAAGGGCCCGCTTGGTTTGGCGGCGGACGGTATTTGTTGTGGTCTGACTTGCCCAACAACCGAATCATGCGCTACGACGATACAGACGGTTCTGTTTCTGTGTTTCGCCACCCTTCCGGCTATGCCAACGGCAACACGCTAGATTTGCAAGGACGCTTGATCACGTGCGAGCACTTCAACCGACGCATCACACGAACTGAGCACAATGGCAGCATCACGGTGTTGGCCGACAAATTCAATGGCAAAAGATTGAACTCCCCCAACGATGTGGTGGTTAAGTCTGACCATTCCATTTGGTTCACAGACCCCGACTACGGCATCATTGCCGACTACGAAGGCAAAATTGACAGCATGGAACAAGATGGTTGCCATGTTTACCGCATCGACCCCCATACTTTGGAAGTCACGAAGGTTGCAAACGACTTTGACCACCCCAATGGTTTGGCATTTTCTAAAGATGAAAAGCATTTGTTCATTGCCGACAGTGGTGGTACTGAGGGCAACCATCGGCCCAAACACATTCGCCGCTTCAACGTAGACGCCTCAGGCAAAACCCTAGGTGAATCCATCGTCTTTGCAGAATGCCCTTCTGGATTCTTTGATGGTTTTCGAATCGATCAACAAGATCGACTTTGGGCCAGCAGTGCTGAAGGGGTTATTTGCTACAGACAAGATGGACTGCTAATAGGTAAAATCAAAATACCTGAGATGGTGGCCAACCTAACATTCGGCGGCTTGCAACGCAACCGACTTTTTATTTGCGGCACCACATCACTTTATGCAGTCTATCTCAAGGTCAACGGATAAAGGACAACCATGAATTTACGCGTTATCTCTTCACACGCTCAAGCCATTCAACCTGCGCCCGTACTCACTGCCGAAGAAGCCATTGGCATTGCCAGAAAATTGGCACCTCAATTTGCTGAGCGCGCAGCACATGCCGAAAAAATTCGCCGCGTTCCTGATGAATCCATTGAGGAACTCAATTCAAGCGGTTTGATGCGCTTGATGCAACCCAAGCAATTTGGCGGATCCGAATTAGGTCTGGGCGTTTTAATGGACGTGACTTTAGAAATATGCAAAGGCTGCGCATCGACGGCTTGGGTTTACTCCAATTTGGCTTCCCACTCATGGAACGTGGGTCAGTTTGAAATGCAAGCCCAAGAGGATGTGTGGGGCGATGACCCTTTTGCACTGGCGGCCACAGGCTTGGCTTTTCCATGCGGCAAAGCGGTGCCCGTAGAAGGTGGATACAAGTTGTCTGGCAAATGGCCATTCTGCAGCGGCATTGATGCCTGTACCTGGATCTTGGTGGGTGCCATGACTGAGCAAACTGGCGGCGCCCCACAAAGACGTTTCTTTTTAGTTCCTAAGGCCAATTACAAGAGCCTAGATAACTGGGAAACCTATGGACTGAGCGGCACCGGCAGCCACGACGTGATGATTACCGATGCCTTTGTACCCGATCACCTCAGTGTTTCTGCAGAGATCTTTGCTGCGGGTCAAAACCTGCCGGGTGCCAAGCTTTACAGCAACAAGCTATTTCAAATGCCCACTTTTGCAGCCTATGCCTATGTTTTGTCGATCGTTCCGCTTGGCACAGCCAAAGCAGCCGTCGAACAATTCACGGCAAACATGCGCAACCGAGCAGGCACTTACACTGGAACTCGCATTGCTGAATTGGCACCTGTTCAAGCACGCATTGCTGAAGCAGCGGCCTGCGTTGAATTTGCAGAATCAGTCATTCGGCGAGATTGGACCGATCTTGAAAATGCCGTTGAGAACAACGAGTTTCCAAGCATGGAAACCAAATTGCGTTGGAAGCGCAATGCAGCATTCGCGACCAACTTGGCTGTTCGCAGTATTGATGCCCTCATGCCAGCTGCTGGCGGAGGGGGGCTGTCTCTCAACTCGCCTCTTCAAAGGCAATTTAGAGACATCCACGCATCCTCAACCCACATTGCGCTGACATGGGATATTCATGCTGCAGCCTATGGACAAAGCGCCCTAGGTCTGCAGCCACAAGGCGGCTTGTTACTTTAATTTAAACAGCTTCTTCGCGTTGCCACCAGTGATCAAGTCCCGATCGCTTTTAGGCAAACGCTTCACAGCTGATACCAAGCCCAGAGGATCAACCTCAGCCATGTCATATGGGTAGTCTGTACCCAACATGACATGGTCTGGACCAAATCGATCAATCATGTTTCGCAGCATGCCTGGGTCAAAGGTGATGGTGTCAAAGTAGAACCTTTCCAAATAAGTGGATGGTTTGCGCTTGATCACGGTACGGCCGTCGGGTCGTGCGCCATAGACATGGTCCATGCGAGCCCAATAGTGCGCCAAGTAGCCGCCTGCATGAGCCAACAGCACTTTCAACTTGGGGTTGCGTTCCATCACGCCGTCAAAAATCAAATGACTCACAGCAATGGTGGTATCTAAGGGGTTACCAATCACATTGTTGAAATAGTGATTTTCAAGTCGACTGGCTTCGGTAAAGCCATTGGGGTGAATGAACAATGGAACACCCAGTTCACTGACGGTTGAAAAAAACTTTTCCAGTTTCAAAGAGGGATCGGTCAAATTTTTACCGTTCACGTGCGTATTGATTTCAATACCACGGAGCCCCAAATTTTTGATAGCGTGCTTGAGTTCTTTGACAGCCAACTGTGGGTCCTGCAAAGGAACCGTTCCCAAGCCAATGAGTCGGTCGGGATGCTGGGCAACCAATTTGGCCATGCCTTCATTCACATCGCGTGCCAGCTCTGCGCCAAAGGCTGGCTCTGCAAAATAATAGTACTGAAAAGGTGCAGGTGAGACCGCTTGAATGTCAACACCCATTCGATCCATGTCTTGGATACGCACCGACACATCTGACAACATGGGTGCACGGTCGCGCATTTGTTTGGCATTGGTATCGCGGGTTAATTGATTGGCGAAGATGTGCCCTACTTCTTGCTCGATGGGCTTCATCACAGAGGCCTTTTGTCCCACAGTGGGATTGAAGTAGTGACAGTGCACATCCACATTGAGATGGCCGTCTTTGCGCTTCGCCAATTTTTTTGTAGCCAAGGAAGTGAACATGCCTTTCGCACCCTTCGCCTCTTTGCCGTGGTTGTGATAAGGGTGCTTGCAAGTAGGAGCGCAGGTGAAGATCATGAAAATTCCTTCAAAGTAAATTAAGTTGTGTCAGCCAAAGGTTTTATTTGCCAAGGGCTGCATTGACCCTCGGCATCACTTCAGTGGCAAAAAGCTCCATCGAGCGCTTGGCCAGTGCGGGGTCCATCCAGTCATGGCAGGCGTACAGCAGGTTACCAAAATCACCCACCTCATCACGGAAAGCCAATATTTGATCGACCACGGAATTGACCGTTCCAGCCAATACCAATCTATTGGTGACATATTGTGGCGTGATCAAGGCGTCGTCCATGTTGGGGTCGGTTTTGAACAAATTGCTGCGACCTCCGTTCAACAACTTTCGCGTCAATTGCTTAAAGTAAAAGTGATAAGGGCCACCCTCTTCCAAGGCATACCGTTTGGCTGTGGCCTCATCGTCGGCGACAAAAATACTTTTGGCAACACGCCATTCATTGGGATGGGCCACAGCACCCACTTCAGCGCGGCCTTCCACATACTTAGGCCAATGTGATTTGACCCACTCGGGCATCAGGAAGTTGGCAGAAATGGGCTGCCAACCACGCTTGGCCATCTCGGTCACGCCCTTGGAAAAGGGAGCAACAGCCGTACCGACAATGAGGGGGTGAGGTTTTTGGAAAGGCTTCATGATGTAGCCTTGTCCAATTTCTGGAATCATGGTTTTGCCTACCGACACTTTGAAAAATTCGCCTTCTAAGTCGTAGGGTGGCTCTGACTCCCAAATCTTCAGCACCATGTTGATGCCTTCGACAAACATGGCATTGCGATCTTTTCCAAAGTTGCCAAAGACCTCAGCGTCCGACATCAATCCGCCAGGGCTGACACCCATGATGAATCGACCTTGCAGCATGTGGTCCAACATGGCCGCTTGGGCAGCGATAGCGGCTGGGTGAGAGTTTGGCACGTTGATGGTGCCAGTGCCCAGCATGATGTTTTTTGTTTCGGAAATCAAGCTTGCCAAAAAAATCATGGAGGACGTGACGGTCTCAGCAGCGTCTGTCACATGCTCACCCACGTAGGCCTCGCTAAAGCCCAACCGATCGGCCAAGATGATGGCTTCTCTGTCCTCTGCAATCGTTTCTCCGATGTTTCGACCGGGAGGATGCAAAGGCATCATAAAGGTACTGTATTTCATGGCTACTCCAGATATTTCAAAATGAATTAATTGCTTTGTACGGCTTCGGCCACTTGCACGTATTGACCTTGGCAAAACATCAATGGCGTCTTGCTTTCGTAAACGTAATTTTCCACTTGTCCCAAAAACAAAACATGGTCACCCACCAATGTTCGTTGGATGGTTTTGCACTCAAAGGTTGCGACACAATGAGGGATCACAGGCACACCTCCCAAACCCTCGATGCATTCAACACCTGAAAACTTGTCTGAAAGAGGTTTGGAAAATTGCTTCGACAATTCCACTTGGTCTAGCGCCAAGACATTGATGACAAAGCGTCCTGTTTCATCAAAAACTTCCAAGCTGGGTGAGTTTGAACCCAAACTCCACAGCACGACGGGGGGCTCTAGGGACACAGAGCTAAAAGAGTTGGCGGTGACACCTACCCAACGCGATTGAGAATTGCCAGAAGTGACCACGGTGACGCCCGTGCCAAAACTGCCTAAAGCCCTGCGCAAATCGCGCTTGTCCAATGTAGGAGTGATATTGGTGTTCATTTGATTACTTTAAGGTCATCCAAGGCTCATAAATCTTGGTGTTTTCCCTAATGTCAGGGCATTGTTTGAGGCTCATAGACCCACGAAAGGCGCTTAGAAAATTGGAGATTGCTTTTGCACAACAGGCACAAAGAATTAGAACCTAAATTCATCAAGGAACATGAAGCATGGGTAAATACTCATCAAAAATTTGCGTGAATCTGTAACATAGCGCCAGGTAATTGACGACTTGTGAAGAAATTCCCTCAACATCATTAGGAGACACACTATGAATTTTCTCAAGACCCAAAATTGGAAGAAATTCTTCCAAATTTCCCTTGTGGCGATAAGCACTTGCGGGTTGTTTCAAGCACATGCACAAGCTCAAGCTTTCCCCAACAAACCTGTCAAACTCATCGTGACTTATCCGCCAGGCGGAAGCTCTGACCTCATGGCTCGCATCATGGGCCAAAAGCTCAGCGAAGTTTGGGGTCAGCCCGTCATCATTGAAAGCAAACCTGGTGCCGCAGGCTCTATTGGCATGGAGTTCGCAGCGCGTCAGCCTGCCGATGGTTATACCTTTGTGGTCGGCAACTTGGGCCCAGCCTCTGTTAATCCATTGATCACCAAAGTGCCCTACAACATGGACAAGGATTTCATCCCTGTCTCCCTCACAGCCACAGGCCCCAACATTTTGGTCGTGCCCAGCGCCTCCCCCTTCAAAAATTTAAATGATCTGCTGACCGCAGCTCGCAATAAACCAAACTCATTGAATTTCGGAACCAGTGGACCTGGCAGCATGTCGCACTTGAGTGGCGAACTCATCATGCGACAAGCCAATGTCAAAATGACGGGTGTGCCCTACAAAGGTGGTGGATTGGCTGTCAATGATCTGTTGGCAGGTCAAATTGAACTGATGGTTTCTGATGCATTGCCAGTCAACCAACATATCAAATCGGGTCGTTTGCGCGCATTGGCCATTACCAGTGCAAAACGCTCACCTTTGTCGCCCGAAATCCCCACATTTGCAGAGGCTGGCTTGAATGGTTTGGTCGCCGTTAACTGGTGGGGTGTTTTCTTGCCTGCTGGCACACCCAAGCCCGTGGTAGATGCTTATCACAGCGCTTTGGTCAAAATCATGGCCAATCCAGATCTGAAAGAAAGATTTGCAGGATTGGGTGTTGAAGCGATGGCATCCACCCAAGACGAATTCAAAGCTTTCTTGGCAGAAGAGAAAAGCAAATATGCCAAGCTGATTGCCGACAACAACATCAAAGCAGAATAAATGCTTTGAGTCTTTCAATCAGCAGCCCCGATCGTTCTTTGCGGCATCCGCATTGATGGCAGAACCAAGCTCTCAGGCTTGGTTCCCTCGGGGCTTTCTCTCTGTCATGGCATTTGACAGAAATCTCATCTTCCATCCCACCCATGAACTGACAAAACGGCAGGGCAAGACAAATCGTCACAGCCCCATGAGAGTGCCATCCTCCCCTGCATTCTGAGTGCTAAACTCGTTTGGCAATTTCTCACTCTCAACGCAAACCTGGCTGTTCTGATTCATGAAAATTTTTTACGGTTGGCGCATGGTGGGCGCGGCCTGTGGCATCCAGTTTTTGCTAGCCGCTTTTCTGACACAAGCACTTGGTCTTTACATTGCCGTGCTTTCAGATGAAATGGGGTGGAGTAAAACCACCTTGTCGGGCGCTGCCGCACTGCAGTCAGTAGAAGCAGCCATCATTGGCCCAGTTTTGGGTTGGATCATGGACCGTGTCGGTCCTCAAAAAATGATTCGCTTAGGCATGGTCATTTTCAGCGCTGGCTTGCTCATGCTCAGCCAAGTGAATGCCGTAGCCACTTTTTATACCAGTGCCATTTTGATGGCCATCGGTGCCAGCCTCAGTGGCTACTTTCCGCTGTCGGTTGCCTTGGTCCAATGGTTTGAAAAGTTCAGAGCTCGCGCCCTCTCTATCATGAGCTTGGGCTTGGCCTTGGGCGGCCTGGTTGTCCCCCTCATGGCTTGGTCGATTCAAACCTGGGGATGGCGCTACACCGCTGGTGGCACGGGCTTGCTGGTGTTGCTGTTTGGCCTTCCCATGGCGGGCATGATTCTTCGGCGGCCCGAAGATCATGGTGAGCATGTTGATGGCATCGATCCCGCACTCAAACCGGCTGAACCTGGCGATGTACCGGCGGCACCTCAAGTTGAATTCACAGCCGCAGAAGCCATCAGGACAAGAGCATTTTGGATGCTTGCCATTGGCCATGGTCTTGCTCTACTGGTTGTATCGGCTGTCAACGTCCATGCCATCAGCCACATGAAAGAAGGCTTGGGTTATTCGGTGGCCACAGCCAGCTGGGTGATCTTGATCATGACCTTTGCGCAATTGGTGGGCATTTTGATGGGCGCCACTTTGGGCGATATGTTTGACAAAAGAAAAGTAGCAGCCATGTGCATGCTGGCCCATGCGCTGGGCATGCTTTGCCTCACTTTTGCCAACGACATGGCCATGCTGATGGCATTTGGGGTTTTTCACGGCGTCGCCTGGGGCTTGCGCGGTCCGTTTATGCAAGCCATTCGGGCAGATTATTTTGGTCGCAACGCCATTGGTCTAATTTTGGGCTTGTCTGCGGCCATCATTGCCGTGGGTCAAATTGCAGGGCCAATGGTGGCTGGCGTGTTGGCTGATCTCACGGGTGATTACCAATGGGGGTTCAGCCTACTGGCTCTGCTTTCGGGCTTGGGCTCACTGTGTTTTATTTTGGCGACGAAGCCTGTAAAGCCAGTGGCAAACCAATGAGTTGCGACAAAGCCTCCAAACTCAAGCCTGGCACCATATCAATCACCGATAAACCTGAGTGAGAACAAGCCAGTGTGGCCAGATCGGTGTAGACACGTTTCACACAGCCAATACCCGTCAAGGGGTAGCTGCATTGAGAGACCAGTTTGCTCTGGCCTTGCTTGGTCAGCAGGTCCATCATGACCCAGGTCTGCTTGGCACCAACGGCCAAATCCATGGCACCACCCACGGCAGGAATAGCGTCAGCCTCTCCCGTGTGCCAATTGGCCAGATCACCAGTGGCACTGACTTGAAAAGCGCCCAACACACAAATGTCCAAATGCCCGCCGCGCATCATGGCAAAGCTGTCAGCATGATGGCAATAAGAACCCCCCGGCAGTAGTGTGACAGGCTGCTTGCCAGCGTTGATCAGGTCGTAGTCTTCCAGACCAGCCGCAGGTGCAGGACCCATTCCTAAAATACCATTCTCGCTGTGCAACAAAATTTCAAGGCTAGAAGGAATGTGATTGGCAACCAAAGTAGGCTGGCCAATGCCCAAATTGACGGTAGCGCCATCAGGAATATCTCGGGCAACACGAGCAGCCAATTCATCTTTGGTTCGACGTGCATAAGTCATGCTTTGATGCCTCCAGCTTGAGTGGCCACACGTTCAATGTGAACGACAGCTTGCACAAAGATGCCCGGGGTGATGACAGTTTCAGGATCCATCTCACCCAACTCAGCTTTTTCAAAAACCGTTGCAACCGTTTTGCGGGCAGCCATGGCCATGATGGGACCAAAATTTCGGGCCGCTTTGCGGAATGTGAGATTGCCCCAACGGTCGCCGCGTTCGGCCCGAATGAGCGCCAAGTCGCCGTGAATGGGAGTTTCATAAACGTACATTCGGCCATTGATTTCTCGGGTTTCCTTCAGTGTGCCATCGGGATTTTTGGCCAGCTCGGTGCCATAGCCTGTGGCTGAAAAAAAGCCGCCAATGCCTGCACCTGCAGCACGAATGCGCTCAGCCAAGTTGCCTTGTGGTACGAGCTCCAATTCAACTTGACCTGAGCGATACAAGCTGTCAAAGACGTAAGAGTCTGTTTGTCTTGGAAAACTGCAAACCACCTTGCGAACACGCCCGGCCTTCAGAAGCGCGGCCAAGCCCTGCTCGCCATTGCCAGCGTTGTTGTTCACCAGCGTTAAGTCTTTGGCGCCTTGTCGCAAGAGTCCTTCAATCAATTCATCGGGAATGCCTGCAGTGCCAAAACCGCCAATCAAAACTGTCGCACCATCGGGCGTATCGGCCAATGCCTCTGCCACGCTGGCCACAAACTTATTGATCATGGTGTTTAACCGGGAATTGATTTCAACCCGGGGACACCAACAGCGTTGGCAGGCACCGCCGTGCGAGCCACATTCATGGTCATTGCCAGCAAACTGTAATAGCCATAGTGGGCCACCAAATCAATCACCCCTTTTTCACCAAAGCGTTTGAGAAGTTGGTGGTAGGTGACATCGCTCAAGCTGCGGTTCGTGTGGAGTTCTTCCAACACGTTGTAAATAAGCGTCTCGTCTTCGTTCATGCCATCGGGGCGACGACCTTCAGCGATGGCATCGCATATGGAGGGCAAAATGCCTTCTCTTTCGGCGATAGGCCGGTGAATTGCCCATTCGACGGGCTGAGAAAAATGTCTGGCCACAATCAGAACTGCAAATTCAGAATTGCGCAAGCCAACTGTATTTTGAAAACGCAGGTACTCACCTACCTTTTGCAGTCGGTCCATCAACTCAGGGCTTCGCATCAACGAAATGAAGGGGCCACCAATCCGACCGCGAGGGCCTGCCGCAATTTCATCCATGATCCTTTTTTGCTCCGCTGACATTTGGTCATCGGGTATGGGAGGCATACGGTCGAGCGCAGGGGTTCCAAATTTCAAATCATTCATTTTTGTCATTCAATTAAATCAAGAAAACATTTGAAGGGGTCATTCCAATAAGAGATTATCTAACGATTCACTTGCCTCGAAAAAATCGTTCTGCTAAGGTCCCATGGCTTCTAAAGGAATTTGATTCAATGTCAATCAAGAAAGACTCGCAGACGGAAGGTCTGTCAAAAGGCTTAACGCAATATGGCGATACGGGCTTTTCTCTGTTTTTACGCAAGGCCTTCATCAAAGGTGCCGGCTACAGCGACAGCGCATTAGACCGGCCCGTGATTGGAATTGCCGATACAGGCAGTGCCTACAACCCCTGCCATGGCAATGCCCCACAGCTGATTCAAGCCGTGGAGCGAGGCGTGATGTTGGCTGGTGGATTGCCCATGGTTTTTCCAACCATGTCAATTCACGAAAGTTTTGCAAAACCCAACAGCATGTTCTTGCGCAATCTCATGTCCATGGACACCGAGGAACTGCTGCGTGCACAGCCCATGGATGCGGTAGTCTTGATTGGGGGTTGCGACAAAACAGTACCAGCTCAATTGATGGGGGCCGCCTCGGCTGGGCTACCCACCGTCCAGCTCATCACGGGCTCAATGCTCACAGGCTCTCACCGCGGAGAGCGGGTTGGCGCATGCACTGATTGCCGACGTTATTGGGGCAAATTCAGAGCCGAAGAAATTGACCAGGCAGAGGTTCAAGAAGTCAACACCCAATTGGTTGCCAGCGTGGGCACCTGTTCTGTCATGGGCACGGCCAGCACCATGGCTTGCATTGCAGAAGCCTTGGGCTTGACGGTACCAGGCGGCGCTTCACCACCTGCCGTCACCGCAGATCGAATACGTGTTGCAGAAGAAAGTGGCCGTATCGCCGTGGAAATAGCCAAGAAAGGCTTGAGCATTGACAAGATCCTCACCGAAAAATCTTTTGAAAACGCCATGCGTGTTTTGTTGGCCATTGGGGGCTCCACCAATGCCATTATTCACCTCACCGCCATTGCGGGTCGCATGGGTTTTGAGATTGACCTGCAAGCCTTAGACCGCATGGGACGCCAAACACCTGTGCTACTGGACCTCAAACCTTCGGGCCAGTTTTACATGGAAGATTTTCACCATGCGGGTGGCATGGCCACTTTGTTGCGAGAACTCAAGCCTCTGTTGCATTTAGATGCTCTAACCATCACAGGTCACACCTTGGGCGAATGGATCGACGCTTCAGGGCCTGGATTTCAACAAAATGTGGTCAAAACCAGGGCCAATCCCATTTACAAAGAAGGTGGCATTGCGGTGCTCAGGGGCAACTTGGCGCCGGGTGGCGCCATCATCAAGCAATCTGCCGCCAGTGCTTCGCTCATGGAACACGAGGGACGCGCAGTAGTGTTTGAAAATTTGCAAGACATGGCTTTGCGAATTGACTCTGAAGACTTGGACGTCACGCCCAACGACATTTTGATATTGAAGCATATCGGCCCCAAAGGCGCCGCCATGCCGGAAGCCGGCTACATGCCAATTCCTAAAAAACTGGCCAAGGCAGGTTGCAAAGACATCGTTCGCATTTCAGATGGCCGAATGAGTGGCACCGCTTTTGGCACCATTGTGTTGCATGTCACCCCGGAGTCGGCATTGGGTGGGCCTTTGGCGTATGTTCAGAATGGCGATCGCATTCGTTTGAGTTTGGCCAACCGAGAGTTAAGCCTTTTGATTTCAGATCAAGAATTGGCGCAAAGACAAGCAGCCCAACCTGTTAAAGTACCCACCGCGGAACGAGGCTATCAGAAGTTATTTTTAGAAAGTGTTTTGCAGGCCGACAAAGGCGCTGACTTTGACTTCTTGATGCCGCAATCCAAAAGCATCATCCCAAAATTTGAATAGCAGCCAACCAACTCACTCATTAGGAGACTACTTTGAGCCAACTTACACTCGATCAAGCCAATCAAATCATTCAGGGCGCCCGTTCTGCGGCTCGCGCAGCCAACTACAAGCCCATGGGCATCGCCGTATTGGATGCTTCAGGTCAGTTGGTAGCTTTTGGCCGCGAAGACGGTGCAAGCATGTTTCGCTTTGACGTTGCTCGCGGCAAAGCTTGGGGTGCTGTGGGCATGGGCGCGTCTAGCCGAGTGTTGGCTGAAAGAGCCAAAGACAACCCTAACTTTTTTGTCAGCTTATCAGCTACCGCAGAAGGCAAATTTTTGCCCCAACCGGGTGCTGTCTTAATCAAAGACGCACAAGGCAATGTGCTGGGTGCCGTGGGTGCCAGCGGCGGAACGGGCGATGAAGACGAAATCATTTGCAAAGCAGGCGTCAAGTCCTGCGGCCTGATCACCGACTGAGCTTGCCCGCTACTTTGCAAGCCAATTTCAAGCCAAAGAAGGATTGAAGCTTCAATCCTTCTGCAGAAGTTTCATTCCCAGATTGGCCGCTTGGCGGCGCTCATAGGCCAGAAATTCTTCAGTGATTTGGCTACCTCGAACGCCGCCTCGCACTGAGCCAGCTTCAATCTCACCAAAATACTCTTTCCACAACGGCGGCAAGCGTTGCCCTTGTGGAATGCTGAGCCAAAGACGCAACAAGTGTCGCTTGAGCTCTGGCGCTTCGTGGTCTTCAAAGTTGGTCCTTGAATGGATGACAACGTAGTTGTTGAGTAACTGCATGTCGCCGCGATCAAGTTGCATCGAATAGCAAAATTTGTCGTCGGGCAGCAGTTCGTCCAAAAGGTCTAGCAACTCTATTTGCTGCTGCGTTAAACGTGGCACTTCTGGAAAATCGACTTGAGCTGCAGTGACATTTTTCCGGTTGGCACGCAACGCAAAGAAATCTGGATCGTTGCCCAAAATGGGACACTTGTAAAAAGGGGGCTGTGTGGCATCGTTGGTGCCCTGATAGCTGTAATAAAAAGGCTGCTGCATCACAGGAATCAGGTCAGGTCGCAAACGTTTAACTTCGTCGACAATCGCAATGGAGCTGGTCACTTTGCTGGTACCACCTGTTTTGGCGGTTTGCAAACACAGCAAGGCCACGACATCGCAGGAGTCCACATGAAAGTCCAAACCGGCATTGGTGTTGTACCCTCGTCCGTTTTTAACTTTGTAGCTTCCGCCTTCGTCGCGCACATCGTTCATCACTTGACTGGCCCGATTTTGAGTTCTGGCAACGCCCACATTCAATCCAATGCCCCAGTGAACCAAGCGCGCATCGTCCACTGACCAACGCTCTACAGGAAAACCTTTCAGAAGACACATGCCATAGCCCGTTTGCGTGACGGCAAAGGCTTGATCAATGACTTGCTTGGCGTGGCGTTGAAGAGGGAAATCGTTGGCTGTCATTTCAAGCCAAGATTTTTGAGTGGCCTTGGCATGCTGCAGTGCTTGTTCAATTTCGATGATGGCCTCACGGCTGAGATGGTGAATCCATGAGAAATCTTGTCGAAGCTCGTTTGGCAACCACGCGCGTGGTTTCTCTAGATTGGTTTGAATAAAAGGACTCATAACACTTTGCTTTGCTCCAATAGCCTGAGGCAGAAACTACAGCAGCAAAATACCTGCTGAGCATCAACTCTGTTTGGCCATCTTACTGAATAAATATGTGCCTATTTCTCACATAGGGACAACACCAATGATTTGACCTTGCTTGAGAGCACCTTCTGTCCCTACACTTCATGCTTTATTTGTATCGACAAACACAGGCTTCACATGAATCGAATTTTGGCTGTCTTTCTTTCCCTTATAACTATCACGAGTTATGCACAAGATCAAACCTATCCTGTCAAACCGATCCGCTTGTTGGTAGGTTATGCGCCAGGAGGCGCTACTGACATCGTGGCGCGAAGCATTGCCATCAAGCTCCAAGAAACCCTGGGCCAACCTGTGGTGGTTGAAAACCGTGCTGGGGCCAGCAGCAACATTGCGTCAGAATTTGTAGCCAAAAGCGCACCCGATGGCTACACCTTGCTTTTGGGCACCATCGCCAACGCCACCAACATGACGGCCTTCAAGAACATGGGCTATGACACCATGCGTGACTTTGTGCACATCACGCAATTCATGACAGCCCCCTCTGTGCTCACATTGCACCCCTCCGTGCCCGCCAAGAATCTCAGAGAGTTCATTGCTGTTGCCAAACTAAATCCAGGCAAATTTGCTTTTTCTTCAAGTGGCAACGGTGGATCCCCCCATCTGGCGGGTGAACTTTTAAAAATGCGCGCCAACATCGATTTGATTCATGTTCCCTACAAAGGCGCCGCACCGGCCATTGCCGACCTCCTCGGGGGGCAAGTTCAAATGAGTTTTCAAACCGCCCTGTCTGCCATCCCGCATTTAAAAAGCGGCAAACTTAACGTGTTGGCCGTCGCCAGCAAAAAACGCATGTCCACACTGCCCAATGTACCGACCATGGCTGAGTCCGGCTTGGCAGATTTTGAAGTATCCAGTTGGAACGGCTTGTTTGCCCCCGCCAAAACACCCCCACACATCGTTGCAGCGCTTTACAACGCCTCAATCAAAGCGCTTCAATCTCAAGACATCAAAGACAAGATGGAAGCCCAAGGTGCAGAGCCTGTGGGCAACAGCCCTGAAGAGTTCAGAGCGTTTGTCAAATCTGAAATTGACAAATGGGAACAGGTGATCGTGAAGTCTGGCGCCAAGATGGACTGATTCTTTGACAAAAATACATATTAATGTGCAATAAGGAACCCATGCTGAAATTAGAAAGCTACGCCAACAAATATCAAACCATTCAAATGAGCCGTACCGACGGCATCCTTGAAGTCAAGTTGCATACCAATGGCGGCCCCCTTCATTGGAGTCTATTGCCGCATGGTGAACTCACGCGTGCCTTTCATGAGATCGGACAAGATTATGAAAATGAAGTCATCATCCTGACCGGAACAGGGGCCGCATTCAGTGGGCCAGCTTTGGGCCCCAATGGCCACAATCATGTCAGCCATCCAGTGACCGCCATGGAATGGGACAAAATTTACTTCGAAGGTAAGCACCTGCTGCTGAATCTTTTGAACATTGAAGTCCCCATCATTGCAGCGATCAATGGCCCTACGCTTCGTCATGCAGAAATTCCATTGCTGTCGGACATCGTTTTAGCGGCAGACACCGCCACATTTCAAGACTCAGCCCACTTTTGGGGCGGTCTGGTTCCCGGTGACGGCGTGCACATCGTGTTTCCCCATCTGATGGGCACCAACCGAGGCCGGTATTTTCTGTTGACGGGTCAAACCATCAATGCGCAAGAAGCCAAAGAAGTGGGCCTGGTCAATGAAGTAATGCCTTTGGATCAATTGCTGCCAAGAGCATGGGAACTAGCGCGTTATCTGAAAATGAGAAGCCCGCTCTTGCGTCGCTACTCCCGCGTTTTGGCCACTCAAGAATTGAAAAAGAAAATTCTTGACTTGCATGGCTACGGACTTGCTCTTGAAGGCTTGGCTGCAACTCACAACTCAAACCAAAGCAGTCAAACATAATTTTTTCGCAACGCCATTTTTTTTATTGAAAGTTTTTTCATGCGTCTTCTCACCTTTACTCTGAACCATTCAGAGCCCTTGATTGGCATCCGCACTCAAGACAAAATTCTCAATCTCAAAGAAGCCGCCAAAATTGCTGGCGAAACCGGTATGCCTCAAAGCATGAAGGTCTTGCTTGCGGGTGGCCCTGAGTGCATGGCGCGTGTTCGGAATTTGAACTCAAAAGCATTAAACGATGTGCCTCACTATCAAAGCGCATGGCTCAACAAAGCCGATATCAGCTATTTGCCGCCCATTGTGGATGCTGACAAATTCTTGTGTGTGGGAAAAAACTATCGCAAGCACTTAGAAGAACTGCAGCAAACCAATTTAATCAAAGAAATTCCGCAAGAACCCACAGGATTCATCAAATTAAATTCGTGCTTGGTGGGACATTTAGCTAAAGTTAAAAAGCCAGATGGCATTGTCCGCCTAGATTACGAGCCAGAACTTGTGTTTGTGATGGGCAAACGTGCATTGGGTGTGAAAAAAGCCGATGCATTCAACTATATCGCAGGCGTCACCATCCTGAATGATCTGACCTGCAGAGATCTGCAGCAAAGAGAAGTGGCTTCAGGTTCTCGATTTTGGACGGCCAAAAACATTCCAGGCTTTGGCCCTCTCGGTCCAGAAATTATCACAATGGATGAAATTCCCGATCCCTACAATTTGTGGATGACTTGCTCGGTCAATGGCGAGGAGCGCATGCGAGTCAACACCAGTGATCAAATTTGGAAACTGCCCGACATCGTGGAGCACTTTTCACAATACATTCCCATCGAGCCAGGCGATATGTTTTCTACGGGGGCACCTGGCGGTGTGGCCGTTGGCAAACCCAATGCAGCTGCGCTGTTTTTAAAGCCTGGCGATATTGTTGAATGTGCCATCGAAGGCATTGCCACTTTGAGCACCACCATCGTCTGAAGTACTTTTTCATCCATCACGCACCGAGAACTCACATGAAATTGTCCAATCAAATTGGCTTATCCAGTACGCGCAAGTTTCTTCAAGCGCTCGGTATCTTTGTCGTCGGCGGTTCTTTGTCGCTTTGCCAATTGGCCAATGCGCAAACTTTCCCTAGTAAACCGGTCACCATCGTTGTGCCATTTACACCAGGGGGCGGGGCTGACAATTTGGCGCGAATCTTAGTGCCAAGACTCAATGCACTTTGGGGTCAAAGTGTGATTGTGGAATACAGGGCTGGTGCAAGCGGCCAAATTGGCGCAGATTATGTGGCCAAAGCCAATCCAGACGGGTACACCTTGATGATGGCAACAACCGCCGTCATCAATGACAAAAATGTTTCAAAATTTGTCGGCATTTCTTTGGTATCGGCCGACGCCTATGTGTTGGTCGTCCATCCAAGCCTGCCTGTCAAAAATGCAGCCGATCTCATTGCTTATGCCAAAGCAAACCCTAAAAAACTGACATTCGGATCGTCGGGCATTGGTGCCGCCTCGCATCTGTCTGGCGAACTCTTCAAAGCGAGAGCTGGCATTGACATGCTTCACGTGCCTTACAAAGGAACCGGTCCCGCATTGAACGATCTTTTGGCCAATCACATTCAGCTGATGTTTGCGCCAACTCAAACAGCGATGTCTCAAATCCAAAATGGACGCGTCAAGGCCATTGGTGTGACAGGACTTAAAACGATCGAAGCTTTGCCAAACGTGCCGCCCATCACCAACTCCGGATTGAGTGGCTATGACGCCATTGGATGGTTTGGTTTATTGGCGCATGCCAATACGCCCGCCGACATTGTCAAAAAATTAAATGAAGACATTCAAAAAGTGATGAGCATGCCGGAGGTTCGAAAGGCCATGAATGAAAAAGGTGCCGAGCCTGGCAATTTGACACCAGCTGAATTCAGCAAGTTCATTCAACAAGAACAGACCAAATGGACCAAGTTGATCAAGGACGCCAACATCACAATCGAATAACATGATCGAAGAAAACATTGATATTCAAACGCCTCATGGCGCCATGAACACCTTTGTGGTGTTTCCAGAGGAGAACGGCCCCCATCCAGTGGTCTTTTTCTACATGGATGCACCTGGTAAGCGAGAAGAGCTTCATGACATGGCTCGCCGCTTGGCCAGCGTTGGCTACTTTGTGGTGCTGCCCAATTTGTATTACCGTCGCAGCCGAGATTTCTATCTCAAAGAGCGAACGCCAGAAGCCATGGATGTGATGTTTGCGCACATGGCTTCACTCAATGCAATAACCAGCCAAATTGACACACAAGCCATGTTGAAATTTGTCGACAGCCACGCCATGGCGGATCAATCCCGCATTGGTGCAGTGGGCTACTGCATGAGTGGCCCCATTGTGATGTGGATTGCAGCGCAATTCCCCACTCGATTCCAAAGCATTGCGTCCATTCATGGTGCCAACATGGTCACAGAAGAGCCTGATTCACCCCACCTGATGGCATTCCAAATCAAGTGCGCAAGTTATTTCGCTTGCGCCGAGATCGACAAATGGGCACCGCCTGCAGACATTCAGAAATTAGAAGTTGCTCTCAAGCAGGCCAAGGCCAATTACCGAATTGAGTGGTACCCGCAGACTGAACATGGTTTTGTTTTCCCCCAAAGGGCCGGCATGTACAACGCCAAAGCCGCTGAGAGACATTGGGAACGACTGTTTCATTTGTTTGAGCGAACATTGAAACTAAGTGCTTGACGATTTCAATCAATCACTGATGGATTGATTCAGATCAAGTCAATTACAAGACAAGTCTATTAAATGGGACCTCGTCCCATTTAATAGACTTGTCTTTTTTGACTGTACAAGGCACTTGTGAAAACCAACCATCAATTTGGCCTATTGGCGCTGATCAAGCGCTCACGGACCCTGAATTTACTCACCGGGCCCATCATCTACAGCATGGTATTTCCCATTGCGCTGCTAGATGCCTGCATCTCTTTGTACCAAATGATTTGTTTTCCAATTTATGGAATACCAAAATTTTCAAGGAGCGATTTCATCATTTTTGATCGTCAAGAGCTCAAGTACCTCGATTGGATTTCAAAATTTCATTGCACCTATTGTGCTTATGGCGTTGGCGTCATTGGCTTTGCCAATGAAGTGATCATGGCCACTGAGGCCTATTTCTGCCCTATCAAACATCAAGGAAAGAAAAGTCACAAATTGCATCGGCATTGGGAACAACTTGCATTTGAGCAAAATGAAGATTTTGATTTCAATGTGCGGCTTAGAAAGATCAGAGATGAAATGAACCCAACTGAGAAAGATGTATGAGCTATTATTTTTCTTGGTTGAAGTTTTTTTCTTGCCCACTTCTTATTTCATTGTTTTTGTTGGCGAGCCCAACTTGCCATGCGAGTGACAGCTTTAACAGCGAAATGAGCCATGCCATTGGCGGCGCTGTGATGGCAGCCTATATCACCGACAAATACTCAGATTCAGAATATCGTTCTTGGATTGGTTTCGGTATGAGTACCGCCATCATTGTGGTCGAGCAAAATTATGAAATTTCAAAAACTGGCAAACGCTCAAGCCAACAATTGGACATGGTGGCTCACGCTGTGGGCTCTGCATTTGGCGCTTGGTACACCGACAAATATTTGTTGGTTCCCTTGGTCAAGAAAAACTACTTTGGATTCACTGTTCACATTCCTGTCAATTAGAGTTAAGCTTATTTCATGTGCATCAACTTCACTCCCACTCGAAAATCGTCCTGGGTCAAGAAGAACTTCGGCCTTGATTTACCGTCAGCAGACTATCCCGTGGAGGCCTATCCAGGCTACATTGCTCCCATTGTGGTTAAGAGCCACCAATCTGGACGAACGGCTTGTGGGCTTGCGCGATTTGGCCTCATTCCTGCTTGGGCCAAAGACGACAAGATAAGCCGTCATACCTACAACGCCAGAAGCGAAACTGTGCGCGAAAAGCCAAGCTACAAAAAATCTTGGAAAAACCGAAGATACGCCATCACTTTGCTCGACAATTTTTACGAGCCCAACTACGCATCTGGCAAAGCCGAGCGTTGGAAAATAGAACTTGCAAGCCAAGAGCCATTTGGCATTGCAAGCTTGTGGGACACCTGGACAGACCCCATCACTGGCGAACTGGTGACCAGTTTTTCCATGCTCACAGTCAATGCAGATCATCACCCCGTGATGAAACAATTTCACAAGCACGGTGATGAAAAGAGAACGCCTGTCGTCTTAAACGAGAGTCAATTTGATCAGTGGCTCAACGCCGACGAAACACAAGCCATGGCCATGATGAATGGGGCCAGCATGCCCGCCCTCATCAGCCAAAGAAGTTAAACTATCCGAATTATTGATGTCGGAGCTTTCCCATGAACAAACGCTATTTGCTCGGTACCATTGCCCTCGCTGTTTCAAGCATACTCGTGCCGGGTATCGCCAGTGCCCAAGATTTTCCACCCAAGCGACCTGTCACTCTGTTCGTTGGCTTTGCAGCAGGTGGAGCGGCCGATGCTGCCGCCCGCTTGATTGCCAAAAAGCTCACTGAAAACATTGGCCAAAACGTGGTCGTAGAAAACAAAGCCGGTGCAGGCGGCAACATCGTGCACCAGCAAGTGGCCAATGGCGTTGCCGATGGCTCTGTCATTTTGCTAGGTTCTATCGGACCCATGACCATTGCGCCGCACATGATGAAAGTGGGTTACGACCCTTTCAAAGACTTGGCCCCCATCTCCGGCGGTGTCAACTTCCCCAACATGCTGGTGGTCAACAAAGAGTCAGGCATTCGAAATTTGGCTGACTTTGTCGCCATGGCCAAGAAAGCACCTGATGCAGTGTCCTTCGCATCAACCGGTGCAGGTTCAGCATCGCACCTCACGGGTGAACTGTTTGCCATTCGGACCAACACCGACATGCTTCACGTCCCCTACAAAGGTGGCGCCCCCGCCATGCAAGACTTGCTGGCCAATCGCTTCACAGGTTATTTTTCTGCACCGCCCACTTCCATTCCCCACGTCGAGTCTGGCAAGTTGGTGGCCATTGCCACCACTGGTCTCACTCGACCCAGCTACTTGTCCAATGTGCCCACCGTGGCTGAGTCTGGCTATCCCGGCTTTGAAGCGCTCAACTGGTATGCGTTCTTGGCCTCTGCCAAAGTACCCGCGGCCATCTTGGACAAATGGAACGCAGAAATTGTGAAAGTCCTCAACGATCAAAGCACCAAAGACGCACTGACCAAATTGGGTCTGTCTGGTGCCCCCTCTACCCGCGCTGAACTCACAGCCTTCATGCTGAAGGAATCAGAAAAATGGGGCAAGCTGGTTCGTGAACGAAAAATTACCGCCGAATAAACTTGCCTGCTTGCGAGCGGTATCCTGTTCAACGAAATCCCACACGGTCCAACATCTGTTGGACCTTGATTTGATTCATGCCCACTGCACTCACAGGCAACACTTCACTTTTAAAGCTTCCACCCGACATGGCTTTCAAAGCGGGATTGTCAAAGCTCAAGCCTTTGGCGGCTGGCCACTCATTGTTGCCATTGGCAAAGTGATTTTGAGCGGATGCACTGGCCAAATATTCCAGGAACTTCAGCGCATTGCCCTGATTTTTCGAATTTTTGGCAATGGCACCGCCTGCAATATTCAGATGGGTTCCCCAGCTTGATTGATTAGGGAACACCACGCCTACTTTTTCAATCAAGGCTTTGTCGGCAGCATTGGTTGAACGCATCAAGCGCGCCAAATAATAGGTATTGGTCACAGCCACGGCACATTCACCCGAGGCCACGCCCTTGATCTGATCGGTATCGCCACCCGCTGGATTTCTGGCCATGTTGTTGACAAGCCCCTTGAGCCAGATCTCCGTTTGTTGGGGGCCGATGTGCTCCGTCATGGCACCAAACAGGCTGAGGTTGTAGGGGTGTGAGCCCGAGCGAATGCAGAGCTTGCCTTTGAACTTGGGGTCTGCCAACTTTTCATAGGCATCCACATCCGTTTTTTGGACTTTGAACTTGTCGTACACAATGACTCGGGCTCGCGTGGATAAACCGAACCAGGCAATGCCGCCATTGTCTGATCGCTTGGCTCGCAGGTTTTCTGGAATCGCATCCTCTAGCAACTTGGATTTGACAGGCAAAAACAAGCCCTGTACTTCGGCTCGCCACAAACGAGCGGCATCGACCAACAAAATCACATCGGCAGGCGATGCTGCTCCCTCCGCGCTCAAGCGCGTCAAAATGCCAGCGTCATCAGAATCTACCCGATTGATTTTGATGCCCGTGCTTTTGGTGAAATCGGCGTACAAGGCCTCATCGGTGGGGTAGTGACGGGCTGAATAGACGTTGATAGACGCTTGAGCTGTTTGGGCCGTGGCAATTTGGGGCGTTAGGGCTGCGGCTGCCATCAGGCAAAAACTCGCGGCTTTGTATATCTTGGGGGTCATGATGAAAAGCCTTCACTTTCGAATGAACCCATTCTATATCAAATAAGAATGATTCTCATTTGCATGAAGATCAATAAGCGCCACAAAATATGGCTTGCAGGCTCTATTCCTGAGCTTGACGGTCAAAGGTGACCACGTGATCCACCTCAGCCCGAATGCCAATCCACTCACCCACAGTGTGGTCATGGTGGCTGGGAACGTGCGCCATGACTGTTTCACCCGATTGCAAACGCAAGGTGTACAAAAACTCGGATCCTCTAAAGGCTTTCCTCAAAATCTCAGCTTTGACCAGAGCGGCATCGTCATGAACGATGTCATCGGCTCGAAGCAACACATCGCAGGCTTGAGCCCCCTCGGCTGTGTGATTCGCCACCAGATCCGTGTCAATCAGGTCACCCAAAACGGTTTGAACCTGAATGTGCCCTTGGTTCAAGGAACGAACGCCCTCGATGAATACGCCGTGACCAATGAACTCAGCCACAAAACGTGAGGCTGGACGGTGATACAGGTGGTAGGCGTCGTCCCATTGGTGCAGGTGGCCTTCTTCAATCACACCAATGACATCGCCAATGGCGAAAGCCTCCATTTGATCGTGCGTGACAAACAGCGCAGTGGCGTTGGCAGCTTTCAAAATTTGGCGAATTTCGAGAGCCAAGCGTTCGCGCAAATCGACATCGAGGTTGGAAAAAGGCTCGTCCAACAGCAAGAGTTCGGGTTTGGGTGCCAAGGCTCTGGCCAAGGCCACGCGCTGTTGCTGCCCCCCAGAGAGCTCGTGTGGGAATCGATCTTGCACCCCCTCTAAGCCCACCAAATGAAGCACTTCGGCTATGCGATTGGCTTTGTCTGAGGACGCCTGCCCATGCAGTCCAAAGGCAATGTTGCCTGCCACCGTCAGATGGGGGAACAAGGCGTAGTCTTGAAAAACCATGCCCATGCGGCGTTTTTCGGGGGGGGCCGTTGACCCTGGCTGGCTGACCACCCGATCAGACAATTGAACGCGGCCTGCAGAAACAGGCTCTAAGCCGGCAATGGCTCGGAGCAAACTGGTTTTGCCGCAGCCAGAGGGACCAATCAGCACACCAATTTGTCCCGCTTTCAATTGCAAAGACACACCTTTCACCGCAGGCGTGGCACTGCCCGAGTAGCGAACATCAACATGGGAAACAGTGAGGTACATAATTTGCCATTGTAAGGACAGATCAAAGCCCTATGAAGTAGAGCCAGATGGGGCTCCTTACAATGCATACAGTTACGGTATTGGCAAAACCCTCACCGTCTTAAAACCTCACTTCTCTGATCAGACTCATGCACGCTGTCCGAATTCGTTCGGTTATTTTTGTTTTCACCGCCCTCCTCATCAGTTTGCCTGTGTTGGCACTGATCAGTTCATGGCTTGAGTGGAATGCCGTGTCTGCTCAAGTTTTAAGAGAGCTGTCTCAAACTGTTTTGCCCGATTATTTGCTCACAAGCTTGCTCCTTTGCGCAGGTGTCGCAGTGGGTGTCACCGTCTTGGGATTAAGCGCTGCGGCTGCAGTCACTTTGTTCCGGTTTCCAGGGTATCGGTTTTTTGAATGGGCCTTGTTGTTACCCATGGCCATGCCCGCTTATGTGGTGGCTTATGCGTACACCGATTTTTTTCAGTTCAGCGGCCCGCTTCAAAATTTCATACGCGCCACATGGTCCTTAGAGGGCCGCGTTTTTCCAGAAATTAGGAGCTTGGGGGGTGCCATTTTTGTGTTCTCACTCACCCTCTACCCTTATGTTTATTTGCTGGCCAGAACTGCACTGAGTGAACGCGCGTCCAACTTGATGGAAGCCGCCCGCATGTTGGGCGCACCGCTTTACAGGCGGATCACAGAAGTGGCTTTGCCCTTGGCGAGGCCAGCAGTTGCCGCAGGCGTGGCACTGGCGCTCATGGAAACTTTGGCCGACTTTGGCGTGTCCAGTTATTTCGGCATTCAGACCTTCACGGCTGGCGTTTACAAAGCTTGGCTCATCATGGACAACCGCATTGCAGCCGCTCAGTTGGCCACACTGTTGCTGGCCATTGTGCTGCTGTTGCTGCATCTAGAAAAACAAGCGCAAGCACGGATGCGGTTTTCAGCCAGCAACGCCAACTCCGCCAACTCTCGCGAAGCACAACCCACACAACTCAGCCAGACCCAAGGCCTGGCGCTTGCCGCCGGGTGTGGCTTGTTGGTGTTTTTAGGCTTTGGCTTGCCCATCTTGCTCATGCTCAAACCTTTGCTTCTTTCCGAAACAGTTATTCCTTGGGAGCGGTTTTTGGAATGGTCATTCAACAGCCTTCGATTAGGCGGGATCACGGCCATATTGGCCGTTGGCTTTTCCTTGCTCATAGCGTTTAGTTTGCGAAGCAAGGCTGACCTGTTTGCGCGTTCTATTTCTCAATTGGTGGGCTTGGGCTATGCCATTCCTGGCGCTGTGGTGGTGGTGGGCCTGCTGCTTCCTGTTAATTGGATTCAAAAGCAGTGGCCCGATTCGCCAGTGGGTTTTTGGATCACGGCGACTGTGATGGGTCTCATTTGGGCTTACTTGGTCAGGTTTTGTGCAGTGGCCTTGCAATCCATTCAAAGTGGTTATGCCCGAATTCCCGCAAGCCTCGACGATTCAGCTCGCACGATGGGCGTCACAGGCATTGCACTGCTAAGCAGGGTTCACGCTCCGCTTCTAAAACGTTCAGTCTTGGCTGCGTCACTCTTGGTGTTTGTGGATGTGATGAAAGAGTTGCCTGCCACCTTGGTGCTTCGGCCCTTCAATACGGATACATTGGCTGTGGTGGCTTTTCAACTGGCCAGAGACGAAAGACTGGGCGAAGCGGCCTTGCCCAGTTTGGCCTTGGTGGCGGTGGGTTTGATCCCTGTGCTCATGTTAAGCCGAGCAATGCGCAAAAATCTATCGTCAGACTAATGCGTGTAACCATGATCGTTCATGATTGATTTGGCTTTGGGGCTTTTTAAATAGGCTATCAAAGCAAGCGCTGCTGGATTGCCCTGACCCGATGATAGCAAGATAGCATCTTGCTCAATCGGTGTGTGCAAATGGGCAGGCACCACCCACGCCGAACCCCGAACTAACTTGCCCTGTTCGAAGATTTGAGACATCGCCACAAAACCAATTTGAGCGTTTTCAGTTTCAACGAATTGAAAGGTCTGGTTGATGTTTTCACCTTGCACAAACTTAGGACGGAGTTCATTCAGCAGTCCCAAATTGTGAAGGGTTTCGATGGCTGCAGAGCCGTAGGGCGCCAATTTGGGATTGGCGATAGCTAATTTTTGGAATTTTCCAACTTTCAAGATACTGCCTTGTGGGTCAACCAAGTCAGCCTGTCTGCTCCAAAGCACGAGTTTGCCAATGGCATAAGTAAAACGAGAGCCAGGCAGGCCCAAGCCCTCTTTTTCGAGCTTGATGGGTGTTTCGCGATCGGCAGACAAGAAGACTTGAAAGGGCCCGCCATTTTTAATTTGGGCATAAAAACCGCCCGTAGATCCCAATGAAAGCCGAACTTTGTGGCCCGTCTCAGCTTCAAAGTTTTGCGCAATTTTGCGCATCGGCGCAGTGAAATTGGAGGCCACAGCCACTGTCACTTCAGCCGCTTGTGAGGAAATCAAGCTGCTTAGAAAAAAGCCCACACATAACGTGGGGGACATAAGGATATGAAGAAACGGTCGTTGGAATAAACTCGCCATGTCTGAAATAATACCTCCTTCCTTTCTTAATGAGTCAATTGATTGACTCGAATGTCACTCACCATGAAAAATGCTATTGCCTTGGCTTTAAGCCTCTTGTGCGCAGCCACCTCTGTGTCCGCACAAACTGCCCCCACTCCTGACCCCTTGCAAGTTCGCAGCTGGGCCGCTGGCTGCGCCAATTGCCATGGTACCGATGGTCGCGCTGAGCCCGGCATGATCTCTTTGGCAGGTACCAACAAAGACGACCTTGTTAAAAAAATGCAGGACTATAAAACGGGCCGAGTGCCCGCCACCGTGATGCACCAACTCGCAAAGGGTTACAGCGATGCCCAAATCGTGGCCATCGCTGCTTACTTTGCTGCGCAAAAGAAATAAGGAGCAGTCATGAAACGTCGTCAATTTATTCAAGGTGCTGGCACAGGTTCAGCATTGGGCGCCATGGGTTTGATGTCTGGTTGCGCCTCTATCGGTTATGGCAACAGAGCTAAAGTGGTGGTGGTTGGTGGTGGCTATGGCGGTGCAACAGCTGCCAAATACGTGCGCATGTGGTCCAACTACGGCATTGACGTGACCCTCATTGAGCCCAACCCTAGCTTTATTTCTTGCCCCATTTCCAATCTGGTCATTGGCGGCAGCAAAACCATTGCCGACGTCACCATGAGCTATGACAACTTGGTCAAGCGCCATGGCGTCAAATTGGTCAAAGATTTTGTGACGCAAATTGACCCCGAAAAACGATTGGTCAAATTAGCGGGCGGCTCTGAAATTTCCTACGACCGTCTCATTGTGTCGCCAGGCGTTGACTTCATGATGGAAACACTGCCAGGCATGAGCAAAGCAGGCGCGCAAGACAAAGTGTTGCACGCTTGGAAAGCTGGCGCCCAAACGGTGGCGCTGCGCAAGCAACTCGAGGCCATGCCGGATGGTGGCGTCTATGCCATGTCCATTCCATTGGCTCCCTACCGCTGCCCCCCTGGCCCCTACGAACGCGCTTGCCAAGTGGCCAGCTATTTCAGCAAGGCCAAACCCAAAAGCAAGGTGTTGATTTTTGATGCCAACGACGACGTCACATCCAAGGGCGCATTGTTTAAAAAAGCTTGGTCTGATCGATACAAAGGCATTGTGGAGTACCAAGGCAAGCACAACGCAGTCGATGTCGATGCAGCGACCAACACGCTTAAATTTGAATTCCAAAACGATGTCAAAGCGGCGGTTTTGAATGTCATTCCGCCCATGCGCGCGGGTGACATCGCGGTCAAAACTGGCTTGGCCACGGCCAACAAGCGCTGGTGCGAAGTAGACTTCCTCACCTTTGAAAGCAAAGCTGCCAAGAACATCCATGTGTTGGGCGATGCCATTCAAATTGCACCCGCCATGCCCAAATCGGGCCACATGGCCAACCAGCATGGAAAAACGTGTGCGGCCGCAGTGGTGGCCTTGTTGTCGGGCAAAGAGCCCAATGCATTGCCCATCTACAACAACACTTGCTACAGCTTTGTGAGTGCTGAGGAAGTGGTTCACGTTGCCAGCGTTCATGCCTACGACGCCGAAAAGAAAACAATGCTCACTGTGCCTGGCTCAGGCGGTGTGTCGAGTGAAGCCAGCGCGCTGGAAGGCGTATACGCCATGGGTTGGGCCCGCAATATTTGGGCTGACACCTTGGCATAAAGTTTTTGCAATATGAAGCTTTCCATCTTTTTGGCTTTGGCCTTGCTCGCATTTCAGTTCAACCTCAGTTCAGCCTGGGCTAGCTCGGACATTGCCAAAAAGAATGCCTGTATGTCTTGCCATAACAATGACAAGAAATTGGTTGGCCCCGCATTCAAAGACGTTGCAAAAAGATATGCAGGTATAACTGACGCACCGAAAAAGTTGGCATTGAGTATCAAAGCAGGCGGCGCAGGCAAATGGGGCCCCGTTCCAATGCCTCCGCCTACATCATTGAGCGACGCCGATGCCAACAAATTGGCCATTTGGATTCTGGAAGGTGCCAAATGAAAACAAGTTTCACTCACAGCCCTAAGCGCCGAGATTCTTTGAAGCAGATTGCCGTCTTGTCGGGCTTGTTGGCTGGCCTTGGTTATTCCTCTTTCGCTGTGGCTGCTTACAACAAAGCTGCCTTTGATTCCAAATCGGTGAATGAAGCCATCAAGTTGCAAGGTGGTGGCACCCTCGCAGAAAGCAAAGAAGTGCTTCTCAATGCGCCAGACTATGCTGAAAATGGCGCCGCAGTGGCGCTGGGCGTTAGCACAGCCTTGCCTGGTGTTCGCAAAATACTGATATTGGTCGAAAAAAATCCTGCCAGTTTAGCGGCCTCGTTTGAAGTGAGCGAATGGATTGAGGCCAATTTTTCGACGCGCATCAAAATGAGTCAAACATCTGACGTCTATGCAGTCGCCGTCATGGCAGATGGTCGTGCTTTGTTCTCTAAAAAAGAAGTCAAAGTCACCGTCGGAAGCTGCGGAGGTTAAGCACATGACAGAACCTACACGCATTCGTGCACAAGCTCAGGGTGGCAAAACCACTGTTCGTGTTCTCATGAGTCACGAAATGGAGTCAGGTCATCGCAAAGATGGTTCGGGAAAAACAATTCCCAGTTGGTACATTCAAGAAATGACTATTTCGCTCAATGGCAAAGTCATCCTTGATGCAGATTTTGGACCCTCTGTGTCTAAAAATCCGTATTTGCAATTTGTCATCAAGGGTGGCAAATCGGGCGACAAATTATCCCTTTCATGGAAAGACAACAAAGGCCAAACGCGCACCGACGAAGCCAGCGTGGCTTAGCGCTTAGATTCGATTGGCGTCAGCTTCGACGTGTCTGTCTTGCCGCTCGCGCAATTTTTGTTTTTCGGATGTCCTGTCGCCACCCAGCGGTAAACTTTCATGCGCCAGACACTTTGGGCGCCCTCGCGCACCACTAGCCAGATAATCTTTCA